>Ga0265297_10001968_pt1 | contig 44189 bp, 40 predicted proteins | sample Munlanlwell13791_FD_192502 | JGI IMG/M metagenome (GOLD analysis project Ga0265297, IMG submission 192502) | Leachate microbial communities from a municipal landfill in Southern Ontario, Canada - Leachate well 137-91 | ecosystem: Engineered > Solid waste > Landfill > Unclassified | place...
CGCGGCGGCGGCCACCGAGAAGAAGCAGAAGGTCGTGCTGGTCCGCATCGAGACCTCACCCGAGGACGTTGTCGGAATGCACGTATCGGAAGGCATCCTCACCGCCCAGGGCGGAATGACATCGCACGCCGCCGTGGTTGGACGCGGGATGGGCAAGTGCTGCGTGGTGGGCTGCAAGCAGCTCCACATCGACTACAAGGCCCGCAAGTTCACGGTTGAAGGCGCCAAGACCGAGTACAAGGAAGGCGACGTCATCAGCCTTGACGGCTTTACCGGCGAAGTCTTCTCCGGCCCCATCAAGCGCGTTGATCCCGAATTCTCCGGTCACTTCAAGACCTTTATGGAATGGGTGGACGCCACCCGGCAGATCAAGGTTCGCGCCAACGCCGAGACCGAGTTCGACGTCGTCAACGCCCTGCGCTTCGGCGCCGAGGGAATCGGACTCGCTCGCACCGAGCATATGTTCTTCGCGGCAGACCGCATCCCCTCGATGCGCAAGATGATCCTCGCCAAGAACGAGAAGGAACGCCGCGCGGCCCTCGATGAGCTTCTGCCAATGCAGCAGAGGGATTTCGAGATGATCTTCCGCCATATGGATGGCAAGCCCGTCACGGTCCGCACGATCGATCCCCCGCTTCACGAGTTCCTGCCCCACGAGCCCGCTGCCCAGGAAGAACTCGCAAAGGAGATGGGTGTCAGCGCCAAGGATATCCGCGACAAGGTCGCCCAGTTGTACGAAGCCAACCCCATGCTGGGACACCGTGGCTGCCGCCTGGGCATCACCTACCCGGAAATCACCGAGATGCAGGCCCGCGCCATCCTTGCGGCCGCCGTGGTCGTGGCAAAGGAAGGCAAGAAGGTACTGCCGGAGATAATGATCCCGCTCGTCGGCCACTACAAGGAGCTGACTGACCAGGAAGCAATCGTCCGCAGGGTTGCCGAAGAGGTCTTCAAGCAGTACGGCTCGCGCATCGAGTACCTTGTCGGCACGATGATCGAGGTCCCCAGAGGCGCCCTGACCGCCGACGAAGTCGCGCGTACCGCCGAGTTCTTCTCGTTCGGCACGAACGACCTGACCCAGATGACACTGGGCTTCAGCCGCGACGATTACGCGCCGTTTATCAAGGTCTATCTTGAGAAGGGCATTTACGAGTACGACCCGTTCGCCGTCCTCGATCAGACCGGCGTGGGCCAGTTGATGGAGATGGCTGTGAAGAAGGGCCGCTCGACCCGCCCGACCCTGAAGTGCGGAATATGCGGCGAGCACGGCGGCGAGCCAAAGAGCGTCGAGTTCTGCCACCGCATCGGCCTCAACTACGTTTCGGCTTCTCCGTTCCGCGTTCCGGTCGCAAGGGTCGCAGCCGCACAGGCCGCGATCAGGAATCCGCGCGACACGAAGTAGCTGATTTCAGGATAATAGGAAAGGGGGCTCGCGAGAGCCCCTTTTTTTGTTGAGTGCCGTGGGCAGTCAGTCGGCAAGCCCCTTGGATTGGGCTAATAGCCAACGTGTTCGGGAATCTTCAGTTTGTGATCCGTGAGCCCGAGGGCGTTGTTTTCGAACAGCGTCCATCCGGGGCCGAGGTAGCAGTTGACTCTCCGCCATTCCGGCGGAACATAGGCAAGGCATAGCTCGGGTTTCTCGCTGTAGTCGGGCGAAAGGAACTTCGCCGTCCTGCTCTTTTGACCGTCGCCGGTCAGTGACCACACCGAAGTCATCGTCGTCTTCTTGTACATCGCGACGACAACGGCCTCGCACTTGGCCAGGTAGCTGTTGTACTTTGCGACCCTCGCTTCGTAGCCAGCGGAGCCCGGCTTGCCAAGAACATCGCTCCCCCAGCACTCGGGGTGGTCGTTGCGGCAGGCCATGGTCATAATGCGGCTGTACGCGGGATTCTTTGGATCGGTCAGGGCCCGGATGTCGAACGAAGGGTAGAGCGTTGCTTCAAGCTCAAGGGCGCGGAGGTCAAGAGTAGATCTCCCTTGCTGCGACAACGTCCCCACCAGCAATTTCTGCTTCTCCTTGGTGCTTCTGGCAGCAAACACCTCGTATCCGTAGGCGACACCGAGAAAAGCAGGTGACTTAAAGAAGGTCCCGAGCAGTGCCCCAAAGGCCTCACTGATCTGCGGCCCGCCCTTTTCCCCCGCGCCCAGAATGACCAACTGCGGCGGGAAGTTGCCCGCAGCAAGGACAAACGGGTGATAAAGCCCCTTCAGGTTGACAGGTTCCCTGGGTGTCCCCGGCGAACGCACAACGGGATCGAGCGGACAGAAGTTGACTTCCATAAAAGCTGAAAGCGACGCGCCGTTCATCTGCCTCACAAGCCGAGGAAGATTGTCGTACCGGTTAATGACAAATGCTGCCGGCGGCCCCGGCTCCTGGCTCGCGCCTCCGAAACGACTAAGTGCCCCTCCGCGAAGGCACAGCGATGCGGCTATCCGCAACTCGACAAGGCTGTCTCTTGTCGAGGAGTAGGCCATCACGGGGGCGAACTGCTCCTCCAGTTGCTTCAGCGCTGCAACGCCAATCGCTGCTTCTGGAAGAGCGTCGTCAGGGTGTGCCACTGCGACATAGTGCGTGGCCGCTACAGCGATGTACACAGTCAGGGCCACTCGGTATTCGGCCGACTCCGCACCATAATGTTCCCGGATGGAGTCCAACTCAGGGAAGATCAGGCTCTGGAACTCCTCCAGCAGCGGGTAGATATCTCTCGTGCCCCCGCAGATCAAATCCCCGCACCGCTTCATCAGCAGGTTCGCCAGCGCCCAGACGCGCCAAGAGCCTGCGTTCAGGCCGGGGGGCTTGTTGACGGCGAAGTTGGCTGCGAACACCTCGTCCACCGTCTGGCAGAACGCATTGGGGAACCCGACTGGGGAGCGTTGAGGCACGTCTTCGGCGGATAGCAGGGCGACTAATAATAATCCAATGACCAGCAACCAAGCGGCGGAGAGGATTCTGCGTGTTGTCTGCGGTGTCATTGGGGTACTCCGACCTCCTCAGAAGCCGCAATCCATCATCATGACCCAACTTGGGGACAATTCCGGCGGCGGCTCGGGATCCCAATGCCAGTGTGCCCCTGAAATGGTGTGACCGGGAGAAACATGGAATACACTTGACGGGATTTCGCCGAAACCATCGCGGACAATGCCACAGCCACCTACCGCTGCCTCCACGCTCGGGAACATACCACTGACAGGTACATCTGCAGGAAGCGGATCGCCAGGCAGAGGCTTCGGTGGCGGATTGCCCCAATCTGCAGAAGGGCATTCGAGAAGTTCGCTCCACGGAAGGGGGCCTTGTACATGTCCATGCGCACCAGCAAGAGTGTTTTCGAAGTGCCGATAAGGTAGAAACGCCGCCTCATTGAATGTCAGCGAACCTTCAAACTCCGCTGTGCAGGCAGGATTCATGTAGAGATAACCTCCGCAGGGTTGATGATCGTGTTCGATGTTGTATCCCACAGTTCTGTCACAAGTGCTCGCATGCCAGTACTGAACTTCGATAGACTCGGAAATGTTGTGTGGTCCACGGGCACACCCGCACGTTGTGCCCGGGCAAATGTGGGACGCCAGCAGTCGGAGTTCCATTGTGAAAACGAAATCTTGAGCCTGGCCGTTGCCAAGAATGTTCGCGGGCATCTGTGGGCAAGTGAACATTACGTCATTTAAGAGATTGTTCGTAACAGCTGCGAAGCTCCCTGTAATGTTAAACGTGGTATCTCGGATCAGAGGAGTTCCGAGCGCTCCCTGGCTGGAATGCTTGTACCGGACGAGCAATGCGCTGACGACTGTGACGGTCTTCTGAGAACATCCCCCATTCTGGTCGCAGGGCGGGGTCGCGCCGAAGTCGAAAACCACGGTGATGCCGTCGCCGGTGGCGAAACAGGTGCCGTCGATGCTCATTTCGATGAAGCAAGTCGGGGACGTTTCATCGTAACTCCAGTCTTGCTTGATGGTTATGGCGGAGCAGTCAAGGGCCGAGGCAAACGCAATGGCAACCAGCAGTGCAACGATCTTACTTCTCATTAGCACCCTCCTTGTTAAAGCACAATCTCACACCAGCGGCCTGCGGCCGGACTGGCAGCAGTTTCCAACGTTGGGTGTAGTCACCTACCGTATGGTCTCTCTCCTCAGAAAAGTCACCTGCCTTGGCGGAACTCGGTACGCCGATGTTCCGATAATCGTATGCAGTCAATAGCTCCATCCGGTTGCCCTCGAAGCAGGTGTATGGATCTCCGGTTCCTCCTGAGGAGTTGAAAGAAGGCTCATATCGGGCAGCGAAAGACATCCGGCCAGGGGTGATGCTGTTCTTGACGGGCTCGCGACCAGGGATGTACTCGTCACCGCTCATAAATGCGGCGAGTTGCTGTGACAGAGTAGGGATGGCAAAGCTGCCGGGCCCGACCGTTTGCGCAAGCTGGGGCGCGACTTCGCGGTTCAGGTATTCGAGCAGGATGCACAACTCGTAGTTGCTGAGGAAGAAGAACTCCTTGTACTGGCCGTGCATCCGCACGCCAAGAAGCTCCTCGAATTCGCCCCCCCGAATCGTGCGTTCAGCTATGTAAAATGACGGCACGTTTACCTTGGTGTGCTTGCCGACGTAGTCCGCGAGGCCATTCACGATTGGCGGAACAGGTTGTGCCACGGCCTCGATTAGACGGAAGACAATCCCCTCAGCAGTAAAAGTGCGCGGCGGTACTCCAGCTTCCTCCGCAGGCAGACCTGCAGGGAAGGCAAGGAAGCCAAGGAGACTCACGATGAAGAGCAAGGCGAATAAGTTACGTATCCCCAAATCGCTCATATGGGTATTCTCCGCGCAATTGAAGCACTGTCAAGTGCCCCGCACCGGCTTCGGCAGCGGCCTCGTCAGAACGTGGTGCCTATGTCGTAATCAGATCAAGCAACAACCTATTCTCCAGCCCCTCTGCGAGCGGGAGAGGAGTAGTGCTGAAAGCCCCGAGCCATGTCGAGGGGGGAGAGTACGGAAACCCCGCCTCTCCCCAAATCGGCATCAAAGGGCGGGAAGAAGACATGCCGCGGGGGTCCGCGGCGCTCCCGGGGTTCAGGTCTTCAGCAAGCGACGGTGGGCGAGAATTGGGAGGCGGGCGAAGAAAAGACGAGCCGGGACGGCCTGAAATCAGAAAGAGAAGAGCGTCTTTTCGAACTCGGCCACAAACGCGCGCTTGCCCTTCTGGATAACCTTGTGTCCTTCGGCTTCGAGCTTTGCTTTCAGGCCGTCAAGGCCGCCGGGGAATTTGGGATTCAGTTCACCGCCTGCCTTCAGCGTCCTCCAGTACGGGGTAATGTCCTTGCGGCCGAGCGCCGCGTCTTCTTCGGCCACCTCGGCACTGAGCCGGGCAAAGATACCGGTGGAGGTCGGGCAGGTGCACTGGGCATCGTGACGGCGCGCAAGCTCCTCGCGCAGCACGCCGATGGTCGTCACTTTCCCCTTCGGCACGAGGCGCATCAGTTCGTCAACCTCGCCGGGGGCAACGATCACCATTTTGCCGGGCTTCCACGGCGAAGGAACGTCATCGGGCAGGACAACGATCTTCGGCAGCCCTTTTTCCTCGGCCATCTTCTCGCGCAGGGATTTCTTTTCCTTCATTTGCGCACCTCCAACACTCATTCTATTTTAGTTTTGCTGACCGCATTTCGCCCGTGCCCTGTCGATCTCTTCGCGCAAAAGCCGCGCGGCCGCGCAGGGGTCGGCGGCGGCCATTATCGCCGAAACCACCGCGAGCCCGTTAGCGCCCGCAAGGATCACCTCGCCTGCATTGGAGGCGTTGATTCCGCCAATTGCGACTAACGGCAGACGGACCGCGTCCCGAATCCGCCGCAGGCCGTCCAGTCCCACGGCGGGCGGGGTGTCTGTCTTGGTGGGGGTACTGAACACGGGGCTGATGCCAAGATAGTCCGCACCGTCGCGCTCTGCTGCCAGGGCCTCATCCACGCTGGAGACGGAAATCCCGATGATAATGTCAGGGGCAATACGCCGCGCCTGCGAGCAGGCCAGATCGCCCTGCCCCAGGTGGACGCCAGCCGCGCCGCAGGCAAGTGCAACTTCCAGCCGGTCGTTAATGATCAGGGGAACGCCGCGGTTGTCAGTCATGGATTTGAGTTGGATCGCCTGCCTGAGCAGGCACGGGCCGTCCGCGTCCTTGTCCCTGAGTTGCACAAGTGTGACTCCGCCCGCGATGCCATGCCCCACGATATCTGCCACCGTCCGGCTCCCCGCAAGAACGGGATCGGTCACAAGGCAAAGGGAGAAATCAGCGTGCGGAATCATAAAGGGCTCGCGTGCTACAGCTTCCTGAAACCGGATTCGATAATCCGTGCGCGCTTGGTCACCATTTCAGGTTCGAGATCGCCCAGCCGATTGAGGAGCATAGCAGCGTAGGTGCCCACGCCGGGATTGCCCTCGGCGGCAATTTCGCCCGCTATCCCAAACGCCACCAGGGCGCCTGCGGCCGCAGCCAGGGGATCGGGCTGAACCGCGCAGAATGCGCCCGTAATCGCGCTTGCGGCACAGCCTGTCCCGGTGATTCGCCGCATCATAGGGCTTCCGTTGGCAATTGCCACGCTTCGCTTCCCGTCAGTAACGAAGTCCACGGCCCCAGTGACGGCAACAACGCAGGATAATCTGCCTGCCATCTCCATGGCAGCCGTTCGCGCATCCTCGACCGTGTTGACCGAGTCCACGCCCTTTGTGGCGGACGTGCCGCCCGCAAGAGCCAGAATTTCCGACGCATTGCCCCGGATGACGGAGATCCGGTGTTCGAGCGCGAGTTTCCCAGCGGTCTCGGTGCGGTACCGGGTCGCCCCCGCGCCAACGGGGTCGAGCACGATGGGGATGCGCTTCTTCTCTGCTGCGGCCGCGGCAAGAGCCATAGCCGTTACCCAGGGCGGCGACAGCGTGCCGATATTGATCACCAGCGCGCTGCTGAGGCCGACGATTTCCTCGACCTCCTCGACCGAGTGTGCCATGATCGGCGACGCGCCGATGGCAAGCAGTGCATTGGCGGTGAAGTTCATCACCACGTAGTTCGTGATGTTGTGGACGAGCGGGTTCCGGCGGCGGATCTCGGCAAGGTCGTTGGCAAATGTGTTGATCATACGCCCATTTTACCACGATGGGCGGGCGGGTAAAGGGCTTTTGGGAGGGGGGAATGTCTCCCTGTACCGAACGAACGTCTCGAGTTTCCGCAGGTACGACCGTGCGGCCCCCCGGATCTGGAGGGGCTCGGTGGGGTCGTCCGCAATCCACTGCAGTCGGCTGCAATAGCCATGCAACTCGGCCGAAGTTGGGTGCGCGGCACTGTCATCCCTGGAAAGAAGCTCTCCAGCAGCGGCCATTCTCATTCCTAAAGGGGCCGTCAGGTCGCAGAAATCGGAGAATGCTCTGTCGAACAGAGGATCAAAAGGTCCGTGCCGTGGAACCCGCGCAAGAAAGTGCAATGCCGTGAAGATAGCGACTGCAAGAACGACCGCAACCGTCAAGGACAACAAGGGGACATTGGGAGGCGCGTCCGGGCCGTTACCTTTCCAATGAGGGAGGCCGAAATCTCTCATCGTTCTTCCTTGTGCCCTTTCAGACCTCGGGTCAATTCCTCCGTTCTTGCCACTGAAAATCTCTTCGCGCGGGAGTTGTCACCGCGTGTCTTCCGGTCCGCCGCTTCGCAGGCGGCATATCATCTCGAATATCCTTGTACTGAGGAATATTATAACTCATGTGCCAGGGATAGCTCAAGGCGATTGCCCCTGCCCCGACGGGGTCGAGGACGACGGGGACGCCCTTCTTTTCGGCGGTGCGCGCAGCGACTTCCATACCCTCGACCCAGCGGGGGGAAAGGGTGCCGATATTGATCACCAGCGCGCTGCTGAGGCCGACGATTTCCTCGACCTCCTCGACCGAGTGTGCCATGATCGGCGACGCGCCGATGGCAAGCAGGGCATTGGCGGTGAAGTTCATCACCACGTAGTTCGTGATGTTGTGGACGAGCGGGTTCCGGCGGCGGATCTCGGCAAGGTCATTGGCAAATGTGTTGATCATAGGGGGCATTGTATCAGCAGAGCGTTTCCGGGCAAGGCCGTGTTCCATTCCCCCGGATTCCGGAACAAGTCCCTGCGCAGCCAGAGAACCTTGCGACGAAATGCAGGGCGCTTCTCCCCTATTGCTGAGGAGCGGCATCTTCATCTTCTGGATGGGCCTCGGGATCGTAACGCCTGTGAATCGTCACATAGAGCGCCAGATAAAGGAAGTAACCCGCAATCGTCGCAATGCCGAACGCCCAAGCTCCCTGCTCAAAGGCACACATAGCACCCCAACCCAACCAAAATATGCCGAAATAGTACAGGATGCAAAAGCGAAACGCGGACGTTGCCTTAACCCCTGCCGTCATGAAAAGATGCGGAAAGAATAGGGTGAACACCACCGTGAAGAGGCTGGCATACATCAATGAGCCTCTAATGGCCTGCATCTTGTGCGGGATGAAAAACAAGCCAGCACAGGTTTCCAGAGCGCAACACAGAAACAATACGACAGTAAGCGCCAGGTTACGGTTGTTTTCGACGCGCAGCCAGTCCATTCTGTCACACTCTCCTTCTACTTCTGCGATACTGGAGACCTGGTCCAGATCAGATTCTTGCCGGGATTTCCACCATCGTCTCGCTGGTCGGATCCGGTGCCGAACAGCACGTCAGCCTGCACTCAAAGGCCTCTCCGTGCTGGGGTCTGTTATCGTCACCGCCCTGCCCACGATGGGCGGGCGGGTAAAGGCTTTTGGCCGGGCGAGACCAACGCGAGGACTACCTCAGGTATGCCCTTTCCCAAAGCTTCTGCCGGTACGCCCAGGCGGCGTCCCGAATCTCCTGGGGCTCGGTGCTGTCGCCTGCAAGCCAGAACAGCCTTTTGAAGTAATCGCTCCACTCGAAATCGGCAGGATGGGCGGCATCATCACCCCTGGCAAGAAGTTGTATGGAATTCGCCATCCTCTTTTCGAGGGGCAGCGCCTTGTTGCAGAAATCCGCAAACACGCGGTCAACAAGCATATCATCGGAAATGCGGGGCGCAATTGGCATAAAGAACTGGACGAGGATGTAGATCGAAAACGCAATTACAACGACAACCGCCGCCGCAAGCAACGGGTAGTTGGGTAACGCATCGGGTCCCATTTCTTTCCAGCGGGGCAATACGTAATATCTCATTGTTCCTCCCTGGGGCCTGTCAGCCCTGGGGTCAATTCCTCCGTTCTTGCCTCAGAAAATCTCTTCACCGGAAGTTACCACCGCGCGTCCTTTCGCCCGCCGCTTCGCAAGCTGCACATCATCTTACCACATCAAACCATTTGGCGCGCAGCCCGTGGCCTTACTTCGCCTCCCTGCTCCAGACCAGGTCCCTGTCGATGTCACCGCCGCTGTCCAACTGGTCTTTGCCCGCGCTGTACAACACATAGCTGGCTCCCGTCAGCCTGTAGCGAAGGAGCTGCCCAGTGCAGGGGTCTGTCGTCGTCTCCGCTCCGCCCACGATGGGGGCATCCTGCAAAGTCTTCGGCAGCGAGCCGTGCTTCGCCCGGTATTCCTCGATCCCGACAGTGCAGGCCGCGAGCCTCACCGCAGCCTCAGTCGTCGCGGCGGTCGAGACAATTGAGCAAAAGTCAGTCCCGACGTAAGGAGAAAAAAGGTAAAGCCCTGGAGGATCTGGTGATGGCAGCGCATATAGCCTCAGAAGCTCTGGCGTCGGCTTATGCCAATCGCTTATTATCCTGGTCCAACTGCGCATATAGTAGCGCCGGTCCAGATTGAAGAGCGGGGTGGCAAGGTAGAATGCCGGCACATGGTGAAGCTCTCTGTCCCACGCCGTGGGGCGCCTGAACTGGGCAACAAAGATGGCAATGCCGCACTCGAGCGCTTCCAGGAAACTGTCCTTGATGTGAAACCCCAGGAGGAACTCGACGTGCTCACGGCAACGGGGATCGTCGCCAGCATATTTCGCAACCTGGCTCACGGCACGTGCGTACATCCACACATGGCTTGCCGTACACAAGGCGCTCACCAGATTGTATGGCTTCACTTCGCGGAAGCGCTCGATCATCTTCCGCGCTATCCTCAGCATCCGAAATGCCCCGTCCCTGTCACCGCTGTAAGCCCTTGCGCCTGCGGCCAGGCACGTGCAGGAGACCACACCCCGGGCAGCTATCAGATTTGGAATTGGCCAATAATCCGGGTCTTCATCCTCGGCTCCAACGGCGGTCGGGTGGCTGATGTAGTACGGGAGGGCCAGAAGCTCCTCGATACGGTCAAACGTCTCCGCCATAGTGTCGAGCTTTGCGACATACCGGGCTATTACGTCCTCCGGCACTCGCTCGACGTCTCCCCTGTTGAAAAGGACCTTCGGAAACTCCTTCAACTCAAACAGAAAGAGTGGCTTGGCAGCCTCGCGTAACCTGCCGTCGAGGACCTCCTCCGTGGGAACATTCGCTGGCCGATGTTTGCTCAGGTCCAGATCCGTCTCCCTCAGCAGTGCGCCCCGCGCGCTATGCGCCATTGCCGCGGTAATGGCGTACGCCGCTGCGTCCAACGCAATGATGCAAAACAGCACGATTACGGTCCATTTGGCGATCAACTTGAGTATTTCCATTGGTCTCCCTGGTAAGGGGCGAAGCTTTGCACTATCTATCGCGAGTCCCCTCTCCCGGGGCATCCGGCAAAAGCTCAGGCCAGAACCGCTTGACTACTCCCAGTGCGGCATTTCGAATTTCCTCCGGCTGAGTTGTTTCCTGTCCTATGTAGCTCAACCAATAGGCATAGCGGTCAGGACCGTCTATCTGAGGATGCGTGGGAACGTACCAGCCCAGAAAGGAATCGAGCGCCTCGATCCTCTTTGCGACGGGAGCCAGATTGTCGCAGAAGACCCACAACTCCTGCCGGGCTTGGGCCTCAGCACGAGTCTGCGGCAATGAGAACAAAGTGAACTCAAAGTGGAGCCAAACCGAGTACTCGATCAGCACCACGACCACCGTAGCCATGATCGCAGTCCGCATTATCGAATCCTCGGCAGCCCAGGGATTGCGGAACTGAACGAAGCTCCGCCTCCGGCCCGCTGAGTGGCTTCGCCACAATGGACCTTGGGCTGTCGATGGCGACAGTAAGCTGGCGGCCCAATTGGCAATTGCCTTCAATTTAGCCATAGGTCTCCCTGGTAAGGGGCGAAGCTCTGACTATTCACTGCGATATCCTGATCTCAGAATATAGTGCAAAAGCCAAGGCCAACACCTTTTTGCAGCCCCTTGTGCGGCACTTCGAATCTCCTCAGGCTCAGCAGCATCTCTTCCCACGGTACTTATCTGGAAGGAGTATATGTCGTCTTCGCTAACTTGTGAATGCGTGGGAACGTACCAGCCCAGAAATGAATCGAGTGCCTCGATCCTCTTCGCGACCGGAGCCTGCTTGTCACAGAAGATTGCAACATCATGGCGGGCCTGTGCTTCCGCGTGAGTCGTCGGCAGTCGGTATGTATAGGCACAGAAGTAGGTGAAAACCAAATATTCTATCAGAACCACGACCACCGCAGCCATGATTGCAGCCCGCATTATCGAATCCTCGGCAGCCCAGGGATTGCGGAACAGAACGAAGCTCCGCCTCCGGCCCGCTGAGTGGCTTCGCCACAATGGACCTTGGGCTGTCGATGGCGACAGAAAGCTGGCAGCCCAATTGGCAATTGCCTTCAATTTGACCATAGGTCTCCCTGGACGCCTGGCCTTGGCCGTCGCGCCCATCATTCCTTGACCGTGATCCCCTTTGCTTCCTTCAGGCACTTGGTCGCCATGTTCCGGGTGACATACAGTCTTCCGATCAGGGCATCCGTCACGATGTCCATCCGGAGATCGGACTTGTAGTATTTGAACAGGACATAGGCCGCGCAGACGCGGACATGAACAGTGTAATCTGCAAGCAACTCTTCGAAGAGATTCTTGTTAGCGGGAATGGCCAGTCTGCCCAACTCGAGAACCGCAGCACCCCTTGCGACCCTGTCGCAATCGCTCCGCGCAATCCTGGCCAAGGCGGCCATTGCCTCCTTGCCGCCAATTTCCGCCAGGTACCAGATCAGGTCCGTGACCTGGTCGCCGAAAAACACCCGCATCTGCCTTGCCTCGCCCGTTTCCGGGTCGTTCGGTATGTCGTAGCTGTTGGGTCTGGAGGACGGATCCATGGCAATGAGTTCCGCCAACTTGCTCTTGTCGCCAAGGAGAACCAAGGCGAACAGCACCGCCGCCCGTACACTGGGGTCTTTGGAGTTGGCAAATGCGGCAATCTTGTCCCTGGCCTCAATCACCCCGAGCCTCGCGCAGGCGACACACAAGGCTATCTGCAGTTTGCCGATATTATGAAGTCGACGACTGCCCAGCGGGCAGTTCTTTAGGGCATCCAGCACCGCGGGGATGGCGATTGGGCATCCCATCTCTCCCAGCGTCTGGATGATCTGGGCCTGCTGCCAATCCACCTTGTTCCTGCAAAGCTCCTCGATCAGAACCGCAGCCGCCTTTTCGTCGTGGAAATTCTCGAGCGCGATAAGAACATGAACGTTGAACTCCTGTGGATCAGTGGGTGGATTAGTGTCAGGTCTCAGTTTTCGCGCCATTGCCTCGGCAAATTCACCGGGACCCAGTTTCCCGAGCCTATCAGCCGCTTGCTCCCTCCATTTTGACCCATAGCAGTCCAGCATGCTAATAAGATGACCTATGGCCCGCCTGTCGCCGCAATCGGCCAGGCCAAGCACAAGCGTCCAATAATCCCATTCCCTGAAGTACTTCAGAACCGAGTAAATGGCGTCGCCACCAGCGGGATCGCCGAGCTTTCCCAGCGCCTCGGCAGCCCAATATGTGAGTCTGCCATCCGAACAGGATCTAACAAGTATCGCACGAGCCGTTGGCCCTCCGCAGTTCCCGATGGCTGTGATGGCGCATCTCCTGATATCGATGTCGTCGTTCCTGATAAGTGTGGCGACCGAGTTCACGGCCGCGTCGCCAAACAGAGCAACAGCCTGGGCGAAGTTGTCCCGCGACCGGACATTGGCCGCTGCCATCTTCAGAACCAGATACGGTATCGAATCGGCATTTCCGATCCTGCCGATAGCCTTGAGTGCATTCTCCCCGTCGCCGTACCCGGTGTCCTTCTCTACACACTCTTTCAAAATGGGAATAGCCTCAGAATTTCCAAGCTTTCCGGCCAATTCGATTGCGTAGCGGCGAAAGCTGCCGTCAGGGGTCTTGATGACAGCATTGATCAGAGCAACCTTCACCGGAAGGTCGAAATTCTCGGCTGCCTGCAAGGCAGAGTCAATCATCTCACTATCGGAGCCAGCAAGGGCCTCTGACATCATCTTTGTCAGGGGCGCGATGTCCTTACGAACAATTTTGCCATTATCCAGTTCAGCAATCGCGCGCAATGCACTGCGCTTCAGTTCGGGCTCTTTTGACGATGCAAGAGCTATGTACTCCGGCGTAAGCCCCGGCAATACCCGCTGGTGGAACCTCATCGCAGTGACGCGAATGTTAACGGGCTCGGCCTCATCCATCAGAAAAGGAAGCAGGCGAGATCTGTAGTCTCTGCTGTCTTCTTCGGAGATGTGCGTCTGGCATGCGCACTGCCCGAGCAAGGCAACAAGCGCTTTGATCCGCTCTTCAGCGGGCAATGTTTTATCGCAGAAGGTCGTAAACTCACTGGCGTCGACCTTTTTCTCTTCAGCGCGCAGGGCCCGCCCGGCAAGAAGAACGGACAGCCCAACGGCCAGGAGCAGAACCACAAGACGGCGCGATGGTTCCCTTGACATATCTCCTCCTACGCACAAGTATATAATATCAGACGGCCAGTGTGTGCAAGAGGAACAGAATACCGCGGGCGACGACTCCGGATCGCCGGGATCACCCCGGCCTACTGCCCCTCGCTTGCTCCGATCCTGCCAAGATATGTCGAAGCTGCCTTCCTTATCTCAGGGGGCTCGGAGTCGTCAAATAGCGAGGATCATTCTCCCAGAAAGAGCCAGAACGAAATGCCTTTCGCTTCCCGCACGCACTTGCGTGCCATTACTCCCGCTGCGCTGTACCAGTCGTTTACCACCTCGACCACAACATCCATCCGCAGTTCGGTCTTGTAGTACTTGAATAACACGTAGCTTGCACAGACACGGACGTAAGCATTGTAGTCTCCGAGGAGTTCTTCGAATAGCGCCTTATTGGCAGGAATAGCGCGCTTGCCAAGCTCAAGGATGGCGGTTGCGCGGCCCCTCGCGTCGCAATCACTGCGTGCGATGCGGACGACCGTAGCGAATGCCGGATCTCCACCGATTTCGGATAAGTACTTAACCAGGTTGCTTATCTGATCGCCGGTAAATGCGCGTACCGGTGTATCTTTGCCGGGATCTCCGGCGGCGGGATTGCCTCCCAAGCCGGGAATCGGATCCATTTCGAGCAGGGCCTTCATCCTGTCCTTCTCCCCCAGCAGCACGAGCGCAAACAGCGCGGCGGCCCTGACCTCGGGGTATCTGGATGCGGCGAATTCAGTCAGCTTGCCTTTCGCCTCCGCAATTCCCAGCCTCCCGCATGCTGCGGCAAGCTCTGCCTGCAGGATCTTCAGATTGGGCATATTGTCCGCACTCAGCGGGCACTTGCTGAAAGCATCAAGTACCGCTGGCGCAGCGACCTTGCAGCCCATTTTGCCAAGTGTGCGGGTAATCGCGATCTGCTGCATCTCAGCGGTGTACTTGCCAAGCTGCTCAACCAGGACTGAGGCGGCCTTTTCGTCTCTGAAATCCTCCAGAGCCGCGAGAACGCACATGTTGAACACTTGGGGCTCTCCGGCGGGCGTCAGTTTCTTCGCCATCGCCTCGGCAGACTCGGCTTCGCCCAGCCGCCTGAGCCGATCGGCAGCATATTCTCTCAGATTGGCAGATGGGTGATCGAGCATCTCGACCAAAGTGCCGATCGCGCGCTTGTCGCCACAGTCGGCGAGTGCAAGGGCAGTGTAATATCGGTTATCTCCTGCGACCTGGGATAGGGCCGTGAAAATCGCCTCGGCACAGGTAGGATCACAGAAGTTGCCAAGAGCAAGGGATGCAGACGCCTGATCCCGAGTGCCTGCCTTGCCACAGAGATTCATCAGCAGTTCTCGGGCCTTGTCTCCCCTGCAGTTGCGCAAGGAGAGGACTGCCCAGTAACGGACCATTTGGTCGCCGTTTTCGAGCAGCGGAATGATCTGGTCAAGGGCTGCGGATCCGAACAAGGCAAGGGCTTCAGAAGCGAACTGCTGGGGTTGATTGCGGAATGAGACAATGCCCTGCGCAAGGAACGGGATTACGGATACATCCCCGATCTGAGCCATAGCCAGAAGCGCCGCCATTCTCGGTGTACCCTCCTGCGCCTTTTCCGCGCACTCCTTCAGCAGAGGAAGAGCGGCGATATTGCCCGGCCTGCCGGACAGCACTATCGCCCCAATGCAGAAGCTCCCGTCCTTGTTCCTGATGGCATCGTTTATCAGCGTTGTCTTCACAGGAAGCCCGAGCGACCTGACAGCCGCCCATTCGTCTTCGCAGTTGCCGTCGGCCTTGCCGACAATGACCTCGGTGAACAGCGCGGTAAGGGGTTCGACGTCCACGCGCCTGATTCCTTCAGGCCCGAACTGCTTGATAACGTTCAGAGCTACTTCCCTGACATGCGGAGCCTTATCGCGAGCCAGTGTGAGATACTCGGGGATGAACCGCGTGACAGTCTCCCGGTGGTACACCAACGCGGCAGTCCTTACAGGCGGTGCCTCGGTCTCGTCCATCGCGAAAGGCAACAGACGGCTGCAGTAATTCCACCGCTCTTCGCCGGAAGCTGCGGACTTGTCCTTCTGGACCCAGAGCAGGGAATGCAGCGCCGATAGCCTATCCTGGTCGGACTGCTTTCTGTCGCAGTAGGTCTTGAACAGATCCTCGTTCTTCTGTTGATCGCCGACATCCTCAGCGCTCAACATCGCGCCCGTGAGAAGCAGGGACAGCAAGACAACCATAAGAAGCGACGCAGCCCGACGCAAAGAATCCCTTGACATTTCTCCTCCTACGCCAGATTCCTGGCGCTTACCGCGCAATCAAAACGACCTCTCATCGCAAAGCGACGATGCTTGATTCTGGCCAATCACTGCCCCTCGCTTGCTCCGATCCTGCCAAGATACGCCGCAGATGCCTTCTTTATCTCAGGGGGCTCGGAGTCGTCGTAAATGATCCAGTTCAGCCAGAAGTTGTAGAACGACCGCTCTTCGTCGGTAAGATGTGCCTCGCGCCCGGGTCTGCCAACCAGGGAATCAGAGGCTGCAATCCTCTCACCGACCGGCAGCATCTTATCGCAGAAGATGGCGAATTCGCGGTCCACTATGGGTGCGTTCGGGACTCGTTTCTCCCCACGCATGAAGGCAGACATGTAGATCACAGCGACGAGCGCGACTGCCACAGAAGCCACCACCGGCAGCAGCAGAAAGAGATTATCGTCCGACAGTTCCTTGCGGGGCAAAACGAAGTCTCTCATCGGCCCTCGATGGGACCGTGAGACAAACGACTTATCCTCTCTGCAGACAACTTGCTCCATCCTTGCCCTTCATCGGACAGCTATTTGCCCCACACTTCTGACATAAAGCCCTGAAGGATGGGATACGGCCATTCCAGAACCACGTTACCTTTGACGTCGTATGCCCTCCAGCGGCCGCCCGGCGTCGGAATGCACAGGTAGCCCCGGCTGTAGGAACTTATCGTGCCCTTCACAGGCAACGTCAGAACCACATGGTCGGAGGCATCCACGTAGCACAGATTATTTCCGAGAACCGCCGGAACCGGGAATTGGCCAGCAGGCCCAATCGTATCATAAACAGGCTTCACGATCCATCGGCCGGTCTCGTCAACTATCCCGGTCTTGCCGTTATCCTTCTTCTGATATGCGACGTATCCTTCTGCGGCCACCTCGGACACCTGAATGGAAGGGTCGAGCAGGGACTCACCCTTGAGGTTGATCAACTGGCCAACGGAAGTCTGGCCGACGCTGAGAAAAGCCAGGGCAACGCCCTTGCGGAAGGATGAGATTATGTTGTAGTGGGGCGGGATGATGAACTTGCCGGTCTTGTCAATCACGCCTACTTTGTCCTCGAATATCACATTGGCATGACCCTCAGAGAAATCACCGGCAAAGGAGAACTGGGGAGGAATGACCATCCGGTCCTTCCCGTCGATGTATCCCCACTTCTTCGTGCCGCCTGTCTCCACGGCAACAGCCATCAGCCCATCGGTCAGCACGCCTGCGCAGGCATACTTGGGCTCGATGAGTTGTTTGCCCTCTTTGTCCAGAACTCCGAGCTTAATGGTTCCGTCTTTCTCTATCTTCCCCGCGACATAACTTCCGTTCGGGCACCTGACAAGGTAGTCATATACGGGAGGAATACGCACCTCACCGCTGAGGGACACAACCCCTTGCAGCGTAGATCCGTACAGACTGAAGATGAAGCCTGATTCATAGACGTTGTATTCGGCAGGGCTCCAAGTCGGCAGTCCGCCAACGCGGCCCGGAATATGGTGATCCCCCTTGTCGAGGAATAGCTTTCTGAATTTTTCGCTTCTCCAAATCTCCCGGTAGTACGGCCAGGCATCGTTGTAGCAGAGGCTCCCGTACACGGGCTCAAAGATAAGGTGGTCATTCGTGTCAATTACACCCCATTTGCTGCCCACCTCGACAATGGCGTACCCGTAGTTGAAATCCCGGATTGATGTGAACCGGGGCGTTATGCGCGTCTTGCCCTGCGCATCGATTACGCCGACCTGCGAATACACCACGGCAACTGCGATCCCGTTGGCCGATGACTTGACTGCGTCCACTTTGAGATCGGAAGTGACATGCCCTTCCCGATTGATGATGCACCACCGGCCGTCGATTTTCGCGAACGCATGACCGAGGGATATCGTCGTCAGTTCCTCACATTTTGGCAGTTCGAACATCTTCTTTCCATCGCGGTCAATGAACCCGTAAGTTCCGTCCGACACCGGCGCGAGCCCTTCCGAGAAGTCGCCTGCCCAGGAGAAACGCGGAGGAATAGCGACGGCCCCTTTCGCGTCGAGGTACCCGTATTCGCCTGAAGCGGTCTGAAAAGCGGCCAGCCCCTCGTGGAGATCCCCGATCTTTTTGCAAACGGGCGTCAGCTTCCGGCCGTACAGGTCAATCAGGATACCGCTGCCCCACAGGTATATCCCTTCTGACCATTCGGTCACGTAATCGTTTGAACGCAGCCTCCTGCCGACGCACCAGTCTCCCGTTGGAGCTTTGGGTGGGGGGTTCTCAGTAAGCATCCCCCCCCATCGGTCGCGGAACTTGGGGTCCTCGCGGTCTTCCTTGACGAACTTCCCCTCGGTATCGATGAACAGCTCGTGAACAGCGTGGCTCCCATAGGAGTTGATCGAAGTCACGTGAGCAATGCCGTTGCAGAAAGCGTATGCCGAGAAGAATCTCGGAGGGATGGCGAAGGTGCCATCCTTCCGGATGTAGCCCCACCTGGACTTGATCGGCTTTCCATCCTCCTCGGGCTCAGGCTCGGACATATTGATGCTGCCGTCGTCGTTGAGCCGCGCCTTTGCGGGGCACAATCCCTCGCTGAAGCGGCCGATTCCCTCATAGACTATCGGCAGCACGACGTTCCCCTGCATATCCACGAACCCGTACCGGCTTCCCGACCTGACCGCGATCAGGTTGTCGCTGTAGCCCATGATCTCGTCGAACACGACGTTACCCATCCGGGCAAGGTCCGGCCCGTATAATGAGAACGACCGTCCATCGGAGATGGCCACCAGCGAGTCGGGGTACACCACGACGTACTTGGCCATATTGTCGGGCCCCGCATACGAACCATCAGGCTTCACTATCCGAAGCCGGTCGCTTCCGTCTTCCTTCACGACCAAGTAGTCGCTGAGGATTACTTCTTTCGGCATGGTACCCTTCGGGTTCACCTGCTTCAGATTCTCGTCAAACGCCGTATTGTCGGCGAAAATGTACGGCCCGGAATGGCCTCTGCCGCAGCCGTTATCAGTGCGGGAGTTAACTGCAAAGCCACCGGCGAATACCTGCTTGTACACACAGGGAAGTCGTTCCCTTCCTTTTGCGTCGAGCAGGCCTACAAGGCCCTTGCTGCGCACAATGATGTAATTACCTGCAATCTTAGCGAAATCGTAGGTGAACGGGACGATCACCCGCCCGGCCGCGTCAACAACCCCCACCGATCGGGGGCCGGAATTGAAATCCACAATGAACAGGGGCTCGGAAGGCCTTCCTCCCCACGGACTATCCTCTTCGGGGATTGCTTCCCGGGAGTATCCCATCATCGCGAAGTTCGCGGACGAGAGAAGGACGAGAACAAGCAGTGCTCTGCGCATTGGAGCCCTCCCTTACGTGGTGCCGCCGACGTCCTTGAGAAGGGATGGGGGACGCGTAGCGCACCCCTATCCCGTCACCACGGAAGCGGGCCTGGGTGCAGTTTTTCCTTCGCGGCAGCGGCAGCATCCCTGATCGGCTGGAGATCGTTCACTTCGTGGCTGAGATAATCCAGGTAGTAGGCAGTGGAAAGCCGCCGGTACTGCCCTTCCTCCCCAAGCGCCCAATTCACGTATGAGTCGAGGCCTTTGATCCTCTCGGCGACAGGTTTCGACGTGTCCGTGAAGACCGAAAACTCCTGCCGTGCGTGGATCTCCGCGGGGGTGGCAGGCAAAGACGACCAAGCCATCAAGACCCAAGTGAATAGGATGTACTCGAAGACGACGACAATGGCCAGACTGATGACGGCAAGGCGCATCGCCGAATCCTCGGCGACCCAGCCGCCCCTTGGAATGACGAAATTGCGGTGACCCTCCTTCGGCCGCTTCCTCAGGAATGTGGCGGGAGAGGAATCGCCCGTGGAGACCACCGAAGCCCATCTGGACAGCGAACCCAGTGTTCTCACAACTCCTCCGTTTCAATAGAATTATACCACACGCGGACAAACCGCGCACTGCATTCGAACGCCTTACTTCACCTGCAGCGGGGTGTAGATGATTACGATATCGCTATCGCGGTCGCCGCCGTTATCGTACTGGTCGACGTTCAAGCCGTAGAGCAAGTACCCGGCGCCGTCAGCGCGGTAGATAAACGGACGGCCCACGCAGGGGTCGGTGGTCGCGGAGGCTGCACCGCCGGGGAAAGCGTCACCGAGGGAAGTCGGCAGCCTTCCATTGCTTACGCGGTACTGCTCCAGCACCATGGCACAGGCCGCGAGCCTGAGGAGGGTGATCTTCTTTGCGAGGAACTCGACCATCTGCCCGCCACGGACACCAGTCAGATTGTTCACCCGGTAGAAGGACGGGGCATCGGGCTTGCCGGGGGAGTAAATCGCGAGCAGTTCGGGGATCGGAAGGTCCCAGTTGGCGAACAGGCGAGCCCATTCGCGCATAACGTATCTGCGGTCGATGTTGAAGACCGGTGTGTACTGGTACCAGCGCGGGATCCACTCGGATGACTCGGATGAGAGGAACGTTCCCCAAAAATCGGCGTTGTCCTTTGCAGCTTCGCACAGAAGCGACTCTTTGAAAATCGACCGGAGGTCAAGAGTCTGCATGAAGGCAAGCGCCTCGGCACACCGGGGATCCGTGGGGAAGAAATGGGTGATGTCCACAAGGGCGCGTGCGTACATCGTCAGGAATTCGGAGAAAAGAAGCCCGGAGACCTGGTCAAACGGCTTGAACCGGCGGATGTGTTCGAGGAGCTTGCGCTGGAGGGCCAGCAGCCTGAAGGCACCCTCCCGGTCGCCCCTGAGGGCGAGAGCAGGAGCGGCAAGAGTGATCAAACGTGAGACGTCGCCCCAGGCAACCATTGAAGGGAAAGGCCACCTGTAGGAATGGGAGAGATAAGGACTGCCGTTTTGCTTATTGGACAAAGCCTCGAGGTCGAATATCCCGTCCATCCTGTCGAGGGCGTCCCTGTTTCCTGTGACAAATGCAAGCAACTCGTCGAGGTCGGCCTCCTTCATCGCGCCGACATTGCCTCGGTCCCGGGAGATCCGGAAATAGGATTTGCATTTCCAGGGGGCGAGCGGCTGGCCTGCCTGTTGAAACAACTCATCAGCGGATTTGCCTTCGACGACGAACGGGCGGTATTTTTCGATGTCGATGTCGGCCACGGAGCGAAGCTTCGACCGCGCGGAGGCCGCCATCGCCGCGGTGATGCTGAAGACGGCAGCGTAGATCAGCACAAGGGCGATCAGGACGAAGAGAGTCCACTTGGCAAACAGCTTGAGGCGGAACATCGAAGTCCTTTCAGCAAGGAGGGCCCGAAGAACGGAGCACCACAGCATAAGGCAAACGGGGAAGAGCCTATGCGCAAGGCCGACCAAGTCGCCGACGTCAGGTGTGTCGCAAAGCGCCGGTTCATTCCCCGCGAAATCACTTGCGGCCCTCATAGATATCGATGAGGTTGCGTTCTTCGTATCCCCTTTCGACAAGGCCCGTTTTGGTCATATACAGAGCAAGGACGAATCCACCGACAAAGCCGCCAAGGTGCGCCAAGTGTCCGATGTTGTCTCCACCCCTGATGGTGCCGTAGATATCAAACGCAAGCCACAGCAGGATCAGCCAGTAGCTTGCCACCCAGATGATTTTTCCCGCAAGGGGCACGAAGATGAACCAGAGGAGACAGACAATATAGTTCTTTGGGAACCATACGACGAACATGCCCACCAGGCCGTAGATCGCGCCGCTCGCGCCGATTGCCAGCCTGCCGCCAGCGACATTGTGCACACAGGCCGCGAACAGGCCAAGCAGCAAGTAGATAAGGAGAAACCTGAAGTTTCCCACCTTGGCGCATATCACGTTACCAAAGGTCCACAGAAAGATCATGTTGCCGAGGACATGGAGAATGCCCCCGTGAACCCAAACATGACCGAGGAGACCTGATATTTTCCAGCCGTCCAGATACATCGCCCGAAGGGTCTCGGGCGACGGCCAGTCAAACATGTTGAGCACATAGAAAAGCGTAGTGAAACCTATCAGGGCAAAGTTGGCAATCGGCAGCCGTGGCATCAGGACATCGGCCCGATATGGAACAAAAAGAAGCATCCCGCTCTCCTCGAAACAAGCCAGCTGAGCTAGAGAACATCAAAATTGTCTTCGTTTATACTGGACGCGCAAGAAAGTCCAATTCAGTCACATGTGATCGCTGAAATGCGAAGCAACAAAAAAGGGGAGCACAGCGGCTCCCCTTGGGAAATCGTTCGTGTTCCGCTGCGGCTATTTCCGCTGAACGGTTTCCTTGATCAGTTCCTTGCCGATGACATCGCGCTGGATCTGGTTGGTGCCCTCGTAGATCTGCGTGATCTTGGCGTCGCGGAAGTACTTCTCGATGGGGTAGTCGCGCATATAGCCGTAGCCGCCGTAAAGCTGGATGCAGTTCGTGGTGATCTCCATCGCAGTGTCCGAGGCCAGCATCTTGCACATACTGGAGTACTTGGCGAGGTTGACCTTGCGGCCGGAGTCAACGGCTCTCGCTACGGAATAGACCAGCGCGCGGGCGGATTCGATCTTGGTCGCCATGTCGGCGATCATGAACTGAATGCCTTGGTTGGCAGTGATCGGCTTGCCAAACTGGATTCGGCCGTGCGCGTACTTCAGGGCAAGATCGAACGCGCCCTGAGCGATTCCAAGAGCCTGCGCCGCCACACCGGGCCGGGAGTAGTCGAAGGTCTTCATCGCCGTCATGAATCCCCTGCCCTCGCCGCCGAGAACGTTCTCGGCCGGAACGCGGCAGTCCTCAAACACCAGCTCGCGGGTCGCGCTTGCACGGATTCCGAGCTTGTCTTCCTTCTTGCCGAAGGTGAATCCGGGGGTGTCCTTTTCGACGATGAAGGCCGTGGCGCCTCTCGCGCCCCTGGTCTTGTCGGTCATCGTGATAATGACGTAGATCTCGGCCTCGCCGCCGTTGGTGATCCACTGCTTGGTGCCGTTGATAATGTAGCTGTTGCCGTCCTTGCGGGCGGTCGTGGCCAGATTGGACGAGTCGCTGCCAGCACCCGATTCGGTTATGGCGAACGCCGCGAGCCTCTTACCCGAGGCAATCTGCGGCAGGTACTTCTTCTTCTGCTCTTCGTTGCCCGCGAGCAGAATGGGATAGGTGCCCAGCGCGGTGCCCGCGAAACCCAGGGAAATACCGCCGCAAGCTTTGGAAAGCTCCTCGGTGACAATGACCAGGTCCATGACTCCGCCGCCCATGCCGCCGTATTCCTCCGGGATATACACCCCGAACAGGTCGGCGTCGGCAAGTATCTTCATAATCGGCCAGGGGAATTCGCCGGACTGGTCGTACTTTGCGGAAACAGGCCTGATCTGCTCATCGGCAATCTGCCGTGACAGTTCGCGAACCTGGGTCTGCAACTCGGTGAGTTCGTACAGGTCAAGCATTACGGTACCTCAGTTATTCTTCGAATGCCTTGACCGCGAGACAGGCGTTGTGTCCGCCGAAGCCGAAGGAGTTGGATATGGCGATCCTCACCTTTCCCTGGCGCGGCGTGTTAGGAACGCAGTCTATGTCGCACTCCGGGTCTTTCTCGCGGTAGTTGATGGTTGGGGGAATTACGCTGTTGCGTATCGCGAGCATCGAGATGATGAGTTCCACCGCGCCCGAAGCTCCGAGCAGGTGGCCTATCATTGATTTCGTGGAAGACACTTGCACACGGCGCTTGAACAGGTTGTTGATGGCAAGCGACTCGATCCGGTCATTTGGAATAGTCGAGGTGCCGTGCGCGTTGACGTAGTCCACATCGTCGGGGGTCAGGCCCGCCTCGGAGATGGCAAGAGCCATCGCGCTGCGCGCCCCGGCTCCGTCGGGGGCAGGATCGGTGATGTGGTGCGCGTCGGCGGTGTGCCCGTATCCCACGATTTCGGCCAGGATGTTGGCTCCGCGGGCTTTCGCGTGCTCAAGCTCCTCAAGAATGAGGATGCCCGCGCCTTCACCTATGACGAAACCGTCGCGGGTCCTGTCGAACGGGCGGCTCGCCGTGAGGGGATCGTCAGAGCGTTGCGAAAGCGCATTCATGTTTCCGAAGCCCGCAACCGAGAGGGGCGTTATCCCCGCCTCGGCGCCACCGGCGATTACTACATCGGCGTAGCCGTGCTTGATAGTCCGGTATGCTTCGCCGATTCCGTGTGCTCCAGACGCACAGGCGGAGACGACGCCGAAATTGACGTTGCGCAGGTTATAGCGCATCGCGACCATTCCAGCGGCGATATCGCCGATCATCATCGGGATAAGCAACGGCGAAACACGAGATGGGCCGCGTTCGATAAGCCGGCCATGCTGTTCTTCAAGCACCGCAATTCCGCCGATTCCCGATGCGATGATCGTCCCTGCCCGCTCGGGCTCGTATTTGCCCGCGAGCCCGGCATGGTTGAACGCCTCGATGGTTGCGCTCATTGCGAATTGGACGTAGCGGTCCATCCGGCGCAATTCGCGCGGGTCGATCTCGGGATGCGGCTGGAAGTTGTTGATGCAGCAGGCGAACTTCACCTTATGCTGCGACGCGTCGAACAGCGTGATAGGCCCGGCACAACTCCGGGCTGCCAACAGGCCGTCCCAAAGCGCTGCAACTCCGTTACCCATCGGGGTAACGGCACCGATACCGGTGACCACCACTCGTTTGATATCAGTCATAATATCCCTGAGAGTCCTCAGGCCTTCTTAGCGATGATGTAGTCGACGGCATCCTTGATCGTCTTGATGTTCTGGGCTTCGTCCTCGGGGATCTGGAAGTTGAACTCGTCTTCCAGTTCCATCACGAGTTCGGCCTGATCAAGGGAATCCGCGCCGAGGTCGTCGACGAATGAACTCGTCTCGGTGAGGCTGTCGCGGGATACTTTTAGCCGCTCGGCCACGATGTCCTTAACCTTTTCGATAACTTCTTCTCTTCCGGCCATAGTTCCTCCTAACGGGATGTGTTACACAGTGTTACATTACCATTCCGCCGTCGACATGAATTACTTGTCCGGTGATGTAGTCGGAGGCGGGAGAGCAGAGGAATATCGCCGTCTTCGCGATATCCTCGGGGGTGCCCAGTCGCTTCAACGGAATAAGCGATACGAGCGTCTCTCTTGCCTTCTCCGGAAGGTTCTCGGTCATTTTAGTCGCTATGTATCCGGGCGCGATTGCGTTAACGTTGACGGAGCGCGAGGCCAGCTCCTTGGCAACCGCTTTGGTGAATCCGATAAGTCCGGCCTTCGATGCTGCGTAGTTCGCCTGCCCGGCATTGCCCATTACACCCACGACGGACGAGATATTGACTATCCTGCCCCAGCGTTCGCGGGTCATATGCCGCATAGTGGCTCGCGTGCAGTTGAATGCACCGGTCAGGTTGACGGCAAGCACCTTGTTCCACTCGTCGTCGGTCATGCGCATCAGCAGGTTATCCTTGGTGATACCCGCGTTATTGATAAGGATCAGGGGAGCGCCAAGTTCCGCAGCGACCCTGTCAACAGCGGCACCGACCGAAGCGGGATTTGTGACATCCACCTCTGCGGTCAGCGCGCGAACACCCTTCGCCTCGATCGTCGCCTTCGCGGCGGCCAGATCGGCGGGGTTCACGTCAAACAAAGCAATGTCGGCACCGGCTTCGGCAAGGGCTACGGCTATGGACAGGCCGATCCCTCGTCCGGCGCCGGTAACAACGGCGACTTTTCCCTTAAGCATTTCACTCCTGAGAGTATGAATTCTACTGATTTTTCCTAATGCGCAACCGAACGAAGGGACTCAGCCTCTGTGGCCGTTCCCACGTTGATGACGGGCAGATTTCTGTCGATCCGGCGCACAAGTCCGGCCAGTACCTTGCCGGGTCCGAGTTCGAACAATCGATCCACGCCAAGCTGCTTCGCACGGTTCACGGATTTCTCAAACTGAACGCTGCCCGTAAGTTGGGCAACGAGGTTAAGCTTTATCTCCGGAACGCTGCCAACCGCTTCGCCGGTCACGTTCTGGATGACCGGAACCTGCGGAGGATGCCATTCGACACGCTCAAGCGCAAGGGCCAACTTATCGGCTGCTGGCTTCATCAGAGGCGAGTGGAAAGCGCCCGAAACGGAAAGGCGGATAGCCCGGACGCGGGGAACCGCCGATAGTAACTGTTCGGCGAACTCGATGGCCGGGACGGCTCCGCTCAGGACCACCTGCCCGGGACAGTTGAAATTGGCGACATTGATTACGCCCTTCTCCGCTGCGCGAGCCACGATGTCCCGGATAACGGCATCTTCCGCCCCGAGAACCGAGGTCATTGTGCCAGGGTTGGCCGCGCCCGCTTCTTTCATCGCGAGCCCTCTCTGCCTTACCAGGCCGACTGCATCCGCGCTGGAGAGAACTCCGGCAGCGTATAGCGCGGCGTACTCGCCAAGGGAAAGCCCGAGCACGTAGGCCGGTTTCGGAATGCCCATTTCGCGGGCGACTTCAAGCGCAGCTATGGAACAGGCCACCAGGGCAGGCTGCGACACGGCCGTGTCAGACAACTGGTCCATTGGACCTTCAAAGCAGAGATGACGAAGGGGGATTCCGGTGACAGTCTCGGCTTCGTCCAGGAGTTTGCGCGCGACAGGGAAGGTCTCGTACAGGTCATGGCCCATGCCCACGAACTGGGCGCCCTGCCCGGGGAAAATATAGGCGTTGGACATCAGGATCTCACCAGCGCATCACGGCGCCGCCCCAAGTCAGGCCGCCGCCGAAAGCACACATGGCAATGATGTCGTTCTTCTTGAAAAGTCCCTTGCCACTGGCTTCATCGAGGGCAATGGGGATTGAGGCGGAGCTTGTGTTGCCGGTACGCTCGAGGTTGATGAAAACGCGTTCCTTGGGGATATTGAGCATACGCGCGGTAGTCTCAAGGATCCGGATATTGGCTTGGTGCGGCACAAGCCACGTGATATCTTCCAGCTTGAGGTTGGCCTTTTCGAGGGCGCTTTGCGTACTGTCCACCATGGCGCGGCAAGCTCTTTTGAAAAGCGCATTGCCGTTCATGATGACCTTGTGCATATTCTGGTCGAGTAACTCATGCGTCAGAGGCATAAGCTGGCCGCCAGCCGGTATGTAGAGGATATCCCCGGCGGAGCCATCGGCGCCAAGTTCGATGGAGAGCATTTCGTGATGGCCTTCTCTCCACGGCTGCAAAAGGGCTCCCCCGCAACCGTCTCCGAACAACACGCAGGTTGTGCGATCCCGGTAGTTGGCGATGCTGCTAAGTACTTCAGAGCCGAAAACGAGGACGTTCTTGTAGGCACCCGTCGCAACGAGAGCCCCGCCGACTTTCAGCCCGTAAAGGAAGCCGGAACAGGCGGCGGCCATGTCGAAAACTGCTGCTTTCGACGCGCCGATCTTGGCCTGCACATAGCAGGCATTCGTGGGCAACGGACGATCCGGAGTAAATGTCGCGCAGATGATGCAATCCACTTCATCAGGACGAAGCCCCGACTCCTTTAAGAGCTGAAGGGCGACTTTGGCGACCATGTCGGAGTTGGCTTCGCCTTCAACGATATGGCGCTCTTTGATGCCGGTGCGTTCGGTGATCCATTCGTCGGAGGTGTCCACCATCTTTTCGAAATCCTTATTGGTGTACACCTTGGGGGGAAGATACGAGGCAATGCCCGCGATACCGACTCGAATGGCCTCTGTCATTCGACTACTCCTTTGTGGAGACTGCTGCTTTCCGAACGGAACCGATCTTGGCTTTGATATTCTCGTTGACCCGCTTGCGGACAACTTCATCCGCCACTCTCAGCGCATTGTACATCGCGGGTGACTTGCTTCGGCCGTGCGATATCACGCAGACCCCATTCACGCCGAGAAGCTGCGCCCCGCCGAAACTGGAGTAGTCAATCTTCTCACGGACGTTTCTGAAAGCGCCCGTGGATAGCAGCGCGCCGAGAGAGTAGATCGGGGAACGCTTGACGTTCTTCTTTATCATCTTGAGCAGGAAATCGGTGACGCCTTCCGCGGTCTTCAGAATAACATTGCCAACGAATCCTTCGCAGACGACCACATCCGCCTTGCCGGTCAAAATGTGGTTGCCCTCAACGAAACCGATAAAGTTCAGCCCGGAATTCGCGAGGAGATCTCTGGCTTCGGATATGAGTTTCGTGCCCTTCGATTCCTCTTCGCCTACGTTCAGAAGGGCGACTTTTGGCTTCGTGATCCCGATGATGTGCTCGCTGTACACAGAGCCCATTATTCCGTAATCAAGCAGGTGCTCCGCCTTGCAGGAGACGTTCGCACCAAGGTCCAGGGCAAGGGTCACTCCGGTCTCGGAAGGAAAAGCCAACGCAATGGCGGCCCGCGAAATCCCGGGGATCAGCCGCCAGCGCAACTGGGTCGCGGCAACGCAGACGCCCGTGTTTCCCGCGGAAACAAACGCGTCAGCATCTCCCTTCATAACTGAGTCAACGGCGCAAACAACGGAGGAATCTGTCTTCTTGCGCAGCGCATCGACGGGGTGTTCGCCCATGCCCACGGAAGGCCCGCAAGGCACAAGCTTTATGTTCCCCAGGCCAGCGCCTTTCTGCCTCGCGACGGCATCATCCAATGGCCCTTTTTCGCCAAAGAGGATTACTGTCACACCAGGGTTGCGCCGTGCAAATTGCAGGCTGCCCTTGACAATTTCCTCGGGGGCGAAGTCGCCACCCATCGCGTCAATTGCGATGCGCGTCGCTTGCATAGGCTATTTCTCGTAAGAAGGTGGGAGGACTTCCTCGTTCTTGTATGTGCCGCAGTTGGGGCAGACTGTGTGCGGCGGTTTCATGTGCGAGCAGCGGGGACATGCGGATAGGTCGATTCTCTTGAGAAAATCGTGCGCCTGGCGCAGTTTGCCGCGAGTAGGGGAATGTCTTCTTTTGGGCAGACCCATATGTACTCCTGACTTCTAAGCCTGAACTGAGGTTATGGCCACAAGATCGGCAATGTCCCTGGCGCTGCAGCCCCTCGACAAGTCGTTGATGGGCTTTGCAAGTCCTTGCAGCACCGGCCCTACGGCCTGTGCTCCGCCAAGACGCTCCGCGATCTTCGAGCCGATGTTACACGAATTGAGATCCGGGAAAATGAATACATTGGCACGTCCTGCAACAGCGCTCCCCGGCGCCTTCCGCTGTCCCACCGAGGGGATGCAGGCCGCGTCGAATTGCATCTCGCCATCAACGAGGATATCCGGGCGACGACGCTTGACTTCCGCGAATGCGGCCAGCACCTTGTCCACGACGGGATGCTTGGCGCTTCCCTTGGTCGAGAAGGAGAGCATCGCAACGCGGGGCTCGATGCCCAGAAGTGCACGGGCGTTATCGGCCGATGCAATCGCGATATCGGCAAGCTGTTCGGCGTTCGGGTCGGGGTTGACCGACGGGTCGGCGAACAGGAAGACACCCTTTTCGCCGAATGCCGTATTGGGGTGCACTATGATAAAGAACGATGATACAAGCTTGACTCCGGGGGCGGTGCCAACCGAAAACAGTGCCGCCCTGATCGTGTCGGCGGTCGGGCAGGCAGCGCCTGCGACCATACCGACGGACTTCCCCTCGGCAACGAGCCAGCCAGCGTAGAACATTGGCTGCAGCACGAGCTTGCGGGCTTCTTCCATTGTCATGCCGCGGTGCTTGCGCTTCTCATAGAGCCCTGCGGCGTACCGTTCGATATCCGCCGGGAAGTCCGCGGGCCGGATGAAATTCACCAGAGAGAGGTCAACGTTGGCCGCAGCCATCCGCTTCTTGGCGGATTCCCACTCGCCAACCAGGTCCAGCTTGGCAAAGCCCTCGCGGCAGACTTCAATGGCCGCCTGCACGGTGCGATCGTCGTCGATCTCGGGCAGTGCAATTCTCTTAAGATTTGCTTTGGCCTTCGCTCTCAGAGAAGGTAGTAACTCCACGGTTGCGCCCTCCGGAAAAAACCGTAACGGGTGATTCTACAGACTTTTCGACCGGCCTCAACTGTTTTGGTCGCCTCTGACGATGCGATGGGGTCCAATGCCCGTCTGCCCTGACGCCCCGCGCCTGTTGCGCCGTGCATCCCGTCGGGTATCGGCACTTTAGGGTCAGGCGAAAGTGTCTCCCACGCGCAGTCGGAACGCGAACACGAATTCCGCTCCGTTTCCCGGAGAGGAATTCAGCATTACGAGAGTGCCGTCTGACGATTCGATGCCTTCCTTGATCACTCCCATTCCGAACCCGGACCCTTTCTCCTTGGTCGTGAAACCTCGTTCCCAGATGCGCTCGATGTTCTCGACCGGAATCCCGTAGCCCGTATCCTTTACAATCAGGAATACCCTGCGGGATTTGTTCTCCATTCTGACATACAGCTTTTTGTCCGCGGAATCAACCATTGCTTCGGCAGCGTTCTTGAACAGGTTGACCAGTGCTCCGCCCAGTTTCTCCGTCGCGAGTACTTCGCCCTCGGCGGGCTCGAAATCAACCGTTACCCCGGGGTATGCCTCCATTATTGACAGAGATTGCGTTACCACATCCGCGAGCCTCACCCTCTTTCCGCCCACTCGACCGTCAGCTATCCTGACGACATCGGAGAACCGGTTGAGGCCGTCCACGATGAGGTTGAAACGTCTTTCGTTCAGGCCCTTTTGCTTGATCACGTCTCTTACGCTGTCTGTAAGGGTAAGCGCGTTCTTCAACTCGTGAACGATGAGACGGATCTCCTCGTCCGGGTTGGGACGCTGCCTTGCCTTTGTGAGTTCCTTATCCTGTACCTGTGTCCGCCTGATATAGGCGCCCAGGAGGAAGATCACCAGCAAGCCTATTGCTGTGATGAAGACGGTCTGCTGCCACTCCACAGTGCTGGTATCCAGAATATCAGTGCTGCCAATAGCGGGATAAACCGGGGTTCGACCAGAACTTCCTGACCTCTGCCGATCCCGCGCAGAACGCCAAACATGAGCACGTTGCCAAAGATTAACACCATCCACCCGATGATTGCCAACATGACAGGGCGGCTGTTGCCGGGTCGGAGAATCGCCGTGATGAGCATTGCGCTTACCGCGAACATGCTCCAGAAATCGAAGCGCAGGAGCAGTTGCTCCACCTGGTAGGTGTCAGGCCCTAAGAAAAAGTATATGTCGACCATGTACAGGGCCGTTGACAACCCGAACGCAAGTATCATCCACCACGGAATCGCGGCAATCAGAGCCGCGGCAACAATAGTCAGTTCGCAATTCAACAGGTAAGTCAGGTCACCCGCAATGAGCCACCCGGTGCATAGCTGGTTCGGAGTTATCCCGTTTCCCTCAGGGCTCTCGCCAAGAAAGGTCAGCATCGAGATGGCAATAGACAGCATGAGGGATACGACGAAGTAGGCGCCGGTGATGAAGACCGGATCGCGGTAAAGCTTGCGAGGAACCGCCCTGTTGAGCATCGCGCTATTATACAGTCAGAGCCGCGCGCGCAAGCATTCTCTTTCCTCTCGCGAAAACGGCCATTAGAATGGCGTATAACATCAGGGGGACGAAGATGCAGAACCCGGTTGTCCAGCCCGCCCAGGTAGTAACGCCAGCCCGCCGCAGCCGCACAGTGCTGTTTGTGGTGCTGATCGTGGCTTTTGCTGTCGCAATGGCTATTGCGATCTATGACAGCCTGCCGCGTTTCCCTGAGCAACGCTACCTGCTGCTGCCCGCGGAGGCAAAACTTGTCTATTACTGCGACGCAGCCAAGGCAGGAGCCCTGCTGCCCGCTGCAACGCTTGAAAAGATTCCATCCTTGGCTCGGGCGATTGCCAACTCGTCCAGCTTCTACCTGGCCCTTACTCAGGATCATTCCACGGCTTGGGTGATTCTCGCTGGCGCCCCCGACGCCGCTACCGTGTGCCGTCTGGCCGGGGGAACCCCTACCGGAACCGAGAAGGTCGAGGGCTCGCCCTCCACGCAGTTCGATGGCGGCTGCATAGTGGAGATTGGGAAGAACGAACTTCTCCTGGTACTGTCAAAGAACGCTGTCGCGGCAGCCCGGCGCTGCCTGACATCCCGTGGCGAGAAGGAGCAACTGGATCCCAATATCGTCAAGTACCTGAGCCAGACTAACGAAAATACCATTTTCCGGGCCTGCGGCTTTCCGGGCGCCGAAACTCCGCCAGTGCTCGACGATGCATCCATTGGCTCGATTCAGCGTTCGACGAAGTATTTCACCTTCAGAGCCGAGATTTCCGAAAACAAGGGCGTGAAATTGCTGTTGAACCTCTTCTTCAATTCGGAAGACGCCCGAGACTTTATGTACAACACGCTGCCACAGGGGCTTATAGAGGTCTCGCGCGAGAAGTACCCGTTCCTCAACGGTCTGCTTTCGCGCACGACATGGACCGTCGGCGACAGCGGTTTCAGCTTGGTTGCAGGATGCACTGTGCCAATGGAGGTCATCGAGGCCATGTTCGCGCCGCCGCCCGCCCCAACCCCCATTATCCCGACCATCCCGGGCATACCGTTCTAAGCCGCGGAAAAAAGACCGCTGCCCGTGCCTTCAATATAGGGTAGACTCGGTATAGAAATGGGGAAGGTGCACAATGGACAGCATGTCTCCGAACCTGATGGTTGATAGCGTGCGAAGGTCAGTCGAGTTCTACAAATCCACGCTGGGATTCGTGTGTCTGAAGTCAACACCCGACGGCACTGAGCCGGACTGGGCTCTGATGCAGAAGGGTGACGTGACGTTGATGTTCCAGTCGCGCAAGGGCATAACCAGTGAATACCGCGAGCTCTCCGGTTCTCGGATCGGCGCGTCGGCCACCCTCTATGTGATGATGAGGGGGCTCGACGAATACTACACTGCCCTCAAGGACAAAGTGCAGATCCTCTCGCACCCTCATGTAACTGCTTACGGCAACAAGGAATTCGCCCTGTCCGACCTGAACGGCTACATCATCGTCTTCGCTGAGAGAATGTAGTCGGGCAACTCCGGTCTGCCTTCTTGGATCAGCGAGGGTCGACAGCCTGACCTCAATGGTTGCTGGTCTTCGTAGGGCGCGAACCCATGTGTTCGCCCGGGCTGTTGGCTCGCCCTCCGGACCTCGGACTCCGGATGACAGACTGGCTTCGTCATTCATCAATCCGCAATCATCAATCATCAATCTCCCGAGTGTCCGCCCATGAAATCGGGCGTCCCCAGGACACCCGCACATTTCAGGTACCCGGTCTTCCGGACCGTTCTTTACGTCCGCCCGCCCCATCGGGGCGTTCGAATCATCAATCCGCAATCATCATTCATCATTGCTCCGCCCCCCTCCTTGACTCCGACTGTGCCAGTTCTACAATAGCGCCATGGAGGCCTTATGTTCCGCCAAACCGCAATGCTCCTTCTGCTCGCCTGTTTTGCATCACAAGCCTTCGTCCACGCCGAAGATAAAGGCCACATTCAGGTAAAGTGCGAGCCCGGGATCTCCATCCTGCTCGATGGAGACCTCAAGGGCGTCAGCACGGCGGAGTACGGCGGCCTGATAATTCAGGATGTCCCCGCCGGGGTGCATGAACTTAGAGCCCTGAAAGAAGGCTTCGCGCCACAGGTCAAGTCGGTGACTGTTGAAAAGGACCGCGTTGCTGTGGTCAAACTGGGCACCTTCATTCCCAGTGTCGGCAGCATCGAAATTCGCACTCTGCCGGTGGAATGCTTGATTACGTGCCCTGGTATCGGCGTGACCAACCTGAAAAAAGCCGACGACCCATGGACCAAGAGTGATGTCCCGGTGGGGAAGCATGAGGTCAGTCTGATGTGGAACGACAAGACACTCAAGATGAACATCGAGATAAGGAATGCGTGCAGGACCGTTGTAACGGCCAACTTCCTGAAGATGGAAATCGGAGCGGTGGTCGTGGATCCCAAGGCTGAGGAAGCTCGCAAGGCTGAAGAAGCAATACCAACCGTGGCCAAGAATGCTCCATTCCCCCTTATTGCAGTCTCGCCCGGCTCTTTCAGCATGGGCTCCGAGAAAGGCTCCGCGGACGAGAAGCCGGTGCACAAGGTCACGCTGACGAAGGCATTCTTGATGGGCGCCACGGAGGTAACGCAAAAGCAGTGGATCGCAGTGATGGGCAATAACCCAAGCAACTTCAAGGGCGACGACCTTCCTGTGGAGTGTGTTTCCTGGAATGACGCAGTGGAGTTCTGCCGCAAGTTGACGGCGGCCGAGCGGCAGAAGGGCAACCTGCCTGCGGGAATGGAATACCGGCTCCCGACAGAGGCAGAGTGGGAGTACTGCTGTCGGGCGGGCAGCACGACGACTTACTGTTTTGGCGACGATGAAGGACGGCTTGGTGACTATGCGTGGTTCAGTGGCAACTCGGGCAATACTACGCATCCCGTGGGCAGGACGAAACCAAATGCGTGGGGATTGTACGACATGCATGGCAACGTATGGGAGTGGTGTCATGACTGGTATGCTGACAAGTATCAAGCGGGCGGTCAGGCCGACCCCGTGGGCCCGGCAACAGGCCAGTATCACGTGTTGCGCGGCGGTTCCTGGATCTACGGCGGTGCGGGCTTCTGTCGCTCCGCTAGCCGCATCAGTTGCGGCCCCCTCAACTGGCTCAACATCATCTTCCCCGACTTCGGTTTCCGTGTGGTTGTGGGGGCACCACTTACTAAGCAGTGATTTGCCTCTTGGGCCCGGTGCATGCACAGTGCCCGCCCCGCCCCATTGACTTCCCCCCACTCCTCGCGATAATGGCAGGGGTTATCGCATGGTTCTATCTACCAAGCATTGCATGAACGGAGCCAAATCCCCTCGATGATGGACTACAACGAGGCTGATACCAGAGCAAAGCTGATCGATCCAGCCCTGCACAAGCGCGGCTGGACGGAGGACCTCATTCGCCGCGAGGAGACTGCCGGTACGGTCGAGATCATCAACGGCAAGGCTCGGCGGCGCTCGCGCGGGAAGATAGACTATGTCCTCCGGGTCAAGGTCAGCATCGAGGCACAGCCCGTTGCCCTTGCGCTCATCGAGGCCAAAAAAGCCAGTCTGCCCCCCGGACACGGCCTGGATCAGGCCAAGGGCTACTCGGAATGCAAGCGCCTTAACGTCAAGTTCATCTTCTCGTCCAACGGCCATCAGTTTGTCGAGTTCGACAGCTTCACGGGCCTCACCTGCGCGCCCAGGCTGATCGCCGAATTCCCAACGCCTGAAGAACTCCGCGCGCGCTTCGAAAAAGCGATGGGCTTCTCCCTCGATTCGCCGGTTGCCCGGCCTTTGCTGCAGCCATATTTCGGAGGCGAAGGCACCCGGCGCTACTATCAGGACGCCGCCATTCGCGCCGTTATCGAGAAGATCGCCAAGTGCCAGACCACCGGAAATCCCAAACGGGCTCTGCTTTCCCTTGCGACCGGTGCAGGCAAGACCTTCATCGCAGTCAACCTGCTCAAGCGAATCTCCGATGCAGGCCAACTCACGCGAGCCCTCTTTGTCTGCGACCGGGACGAGCTTCGCGCGCAAGCGCTCCGTGCGTTCCAGAACGTCTTCGGCAGCGATGCCGCAGAGGTGTACCGCAAGCCCGACGGCACTAACAACGCCAAGAATGCCCGCATCCACGTTGCCACCTACCAGACTCTGGGCGTGGAAAATGAAGATGGCAACGCCAATTTCCTTACCACCTTCTATCCGGAAAACGGTTTTTCCCATATCGTTATCGACGAATGCCACCGCGCCGCCTGGGGCAAGTGGTCGCAGGTTCTTACCCGAAACAGCAACGCCGTGCAGATCGGCCTCACCGCCACCCCGCGCCAACTCGAATGCAAAGTAGTCACCCACGAGGCCGTGCAGGACATAAAGATAACGGCAAACAACATCTTGTACTTCGGCGAGCCAGTTTACGAATACACTATGTCGCAGGCCATCGAGGACGGCTATCTGGCCGCCTGCGAGATCCAGAAGGGCCGCATCAACCTGGATGACACAGGCATTACCCGAGACGAGATCATCGCCCGGAACCCCGTTGACGCGATTACCGGCGAGCCAATCACCCCCGAGCAGATTGAGGACCTCTACCAAAGAACTCATTTCGAGGACCGCCTCCTGCTCCCCGATCGGGTTCAGGCGATGTGCCAGGACTTTTTCCAGTACCTCATCGAAACCGGAGGCCCGGAGCAGAAGTCAATCATCTTCTGCGCGCGCGACCGCCACGCCGATGATGTGGCTGTCTGTCTGAACAACCTCTACGCCAAGTGGTGCATCGCGCACAACCAGCAGTTCAAGGGGTTTCTCGCTTTCAAATGCACGGCGGAAAGCAGCGGAAACGACCAGCTTCCTGACCTGCGTGCGTCCTCGCGAAGCCACTTCATCGCCACAACTGTCGATCTGCTTACCACCGGAGTGGATGTCCCCTGCGGCGCAACATCGTTTTCTTCCGGTATCTCAAGAGCCCCATCAGCTTCTACCAGATGGTCGGGCGCGGAACGCGCATTGACGCGCCCACGGGCAAACTGATGTTCCGCGTGTATGATTACACTGACGCGACCCGCCTGTTCGGCGAAGCCTTCATCACCAAGCCGACCAAGCCCCGCGAAGACCGCCAGCCGCCGCCTGACAATCCACCTGAACCACAGATATGCGTCGAGGGCTTCGATGTCCATATCACCCCAGCCGGGCGCTTCATTGTCGCGGATGTGGACGGAAGGGCTATGCCGGTGCCCCTTGACGAGTACAAGGCCCGCCTTGCCGCGCGCCTTACCCAGGAAGTCCACACGCTAGACGAGTTTCGCAGCCGCTGGGTCAACCCGCCCTCGCGGCAGGAACTGATCGACACTCTGGTTACTTCCGGGTACTTGCCCACGGTCGTCCGGATTGTTGACGAGAAGGAAGAGTACGACCTGTACGACGTGCTGGCCGAACTCGGGTGGGGTATGAACCCCCGCACACGCCACGACCGCACGTTGGCCTTTACCTACAAGCACGAAGATTGGATTAACCGACTGCCCATCGGCGCAGCGGCCACGATCCGAGCCATCGCCAGCCAGTTTGAGCGCGGCGGCACGGAAGGGCTTGAAAACCCGCAGATATTCCAGACGCCCGAAGTCAAAGATGCAGGTGGTTTGGCCGCCCTTCAGACGGCGGGCAATCCGCGTGAACTCCTCACCGAGACAAAGACCAGGATGTTTGCCGCATGAGCCCCAGCACAAGAGAAGAAAGACAGCAACTTCCCGAAGGCTGGAGATGGGTCAAGCTGGGGGGGGTGTGTAGGTTGGCTGGCGGCTCTACGCCCGATACTGGGACTTCGGGATATTGGGATGGCAATATTGTTTGGGTGACTCCGACCGACCTCGGCAAGCTTCTTGGCACGACCATAACTACTACCGCCAGACGGATTACCGAGACAGGGCTGCAGAATTGTGCCTCGGAGATTCTGCCTAAAGGAACAGTGGTAATGTCCAGTCGCGCACCCATTGGCCACTTAGCCATTGCTGGCGTTCCATTGTGTACGAATCAAGGCTGCAAGAGCTTTGTTCCAGGCCCTGATGTTGACACGGTTTTCCTGTACTGGATACTGAAACTGTCTGTTCCAGAAATCCAGGCACTTGGGAGCGGGGCAACATTTGCTGAAGTCTCCAAATCTGCCCTTCAACAATTCGAGATACCCTTCCCGCCCCTTTCCGAGCAGCGGCGGATTGCGGCAATCTTGCAGGAACAGATGGCGGCGGTGGAGAAGGCTCGCGCGGCCGCCCTAGCGCGGCTTCAGGCGGTCAGGGATCTGCCCAACGCCTTCCTCCGCCAGGTCTTTCCGCAGCCCGGGCAAGCCCTTCCCGAGGGATGGAAATGGGCTGAGTTAGGGAGAGTGTGCGAGAAGATCACTGATGGAACCCATCGCTCACCCCCAAATGGAAATGCCGGGATACCATACATAACGGCGAAGAACATCAAGCGCTTCGCCATTGATCTGACTGAATTGACCTTTGTTTCACTTGAGGATCACAAGGCTATCTTTGCCCGTTGTGACCCGAGGCCGGGGGATGTCCTTTACATCAAAGACGGGGCAACAATGGGCGTTGCTGCGGAGAATACTCTTGATTTCAGTTTCAGCATGCTCTCGAGCGTGGCAATGATCCGTCCAAAGGCTGGAACACTGGATCCGGGCTTCCTAACAGCTTGGCTGAATCACCCAGAAACACTACGAGGCGTTACGGAAGCCCAACTTGGTTCCGCCATTCAACGAATGATCCTCAGCCAAATCACCAGAATGAACATACCCCTTCCGCCCCTTCCCGAGCAGCAGCGTATAGCCGCCCAGCTTAAAGAACAAATGGATTCGGCAGATAGGGCTCGTGTGGCTGCCGAAGACGAACTGAACACAATCAACAGCTTGCCAGCGGCCTTGCTGCGGCGGGCGTTTAGCGGAGAAATCTGAAATGGCTCAAGGGCAAAAGCGAAACGGCAACGGCAAGCGACACGCCACCCAGCAGTCCGTAGATCAGGCGGTCAAGAGCATTTGCGACATAATGCGGCGCGGCAACTGCGCCGGGGCACTGCAATACGTCCCTGAGCTAACGTGGATTCTGTTCCTTCGCATCCTTGACGAAAAGGAACGCCAGGAGGAACAGGCAGCCGACACACTTGGCATCGCTTTCAGTCCATCCCTGGCCTCGCCCTATCGCTGGCGCGATTGGGGCGCCCCGCCGGAAGGCCTGACAACCGAAGGAAGCATCGGCTGGAAACGCGCGGAACTGCAAAATGGCGCAACAGGTTCGGTCTTCAACTTCGTCAACAACGACCTGCTGCGATACTTGAGGGGCCTCAAGAACCGGCCCGAGTCCTCTCCGCGCCAGAAAGTTGTCGGCGAGATAGTCTCCGGCGTCGAGCGTGTGCGCATCGACACCGAGCGCAATTTCCGCGACGTGTTGGATAAGGTACATGAACTCAACGTAGAGTCGGATGATACGACCCACGTTTTCACGCTCTCCCAGGTCTACGAGGGCCTGCTCCTCAAGATGGGCGAAAAGGGAAACGACGGCGGGCAGTTCTTCACTCCGCGCCAGGTCATCAGGGCCATGGTGCAGGTCATCGCACCGAAGATGGATGAGACTGTCTACGATCCCGGCTGCGGCACTGGCGGATTTCTTGCCCAGAGCTTCAAGTACATCCGGGACAACAGCGGCAGCGGTGTCACAGGCCAACAACTGGAGACACTCAAGCAGCGGACGTTCTGGGGCCGGGAAAAGGAGAACCTGATTATCCCCATCGCCCTTGCTAACCTTGTGCTTCACGGCGTTGACAAGCCAAATCTCTGGCACGGCAACACACTGACCGGGCAGGAAATCTACGGCGGGCTCTTCGAGGGCGCGCCCCTAACCTTTGATGTGATCCTCACCAACCCGCCATTCGGAGGCAAGGAAGGCAAGGAAGCCCAGACCAACTTCGACTACAAAACCGGGGCAACGCAGGTTCTGTTCCTGCAGCACATCATCAAGAGCCTGCGCGACGGCGGCCGTTGCGGCATGGTCCTGGACGAGGGCCTGCTCTTTAGGACCAATGAGGATGCCTTTGTCAAGACCAAGCGCAAGTTGCTTGACGACTGCGACCTTTGGTGCATTGTAAGCCTGCCGGGTGGAGTTTTCACGGCGGCGGGCGCAGGCGTCAAGACCAACCTGCTGTTCTTCACGAAGGGACAGCCAACGCACAAAATCTGGTACTACGACCTGACCGATATCAAGGTCCGCAAGAAAACCCCGCTGACCCTGAAGCACTTCGAGGAGTTCCTCCGGCTTCTGCCGGGCCGCGCAAACAGCGAGCTATCCTGGACTGTGGATATGGACGAGCGCAAGCGCGTAGCCACCGAAGAGTCCCAACCGTTGAAGGAGCAATCCAACGCAAAAAGCCAACAGGCAGCGAAGTGGGCCGAACGGCTGAAAGCTCTCAAAAAGGCCTATCCGCGCGACGAGCAGGCGGTCATTGAAGCCGAAACCAAGGCATCAGACTTTTCCCGTGAGGCTCGCGACCTGGCCGCCAAGGCCAAGGAAATCGAGGACGCCGTCTTCGACCTGAAGGCCGTCAACCCCAACCGCAAGCCGGTTGTAGACTCCCGCACCCCCGAAGATCTTCTGGACATAATCGAAGCCAAGGGGAAGGAAGTTGAAGAGGCGCTCAAGGGGCTGAGGAGAAGGAGCGGGTAGATGAGTGCTGGTCAATCGGGTTCGAGAGAGTGTTGCTTATCCTCTTCACTAGGAGCAGTGCGCGAGCCCTGCTATCGTAGAGCATGTCTCACCGCGTCATTACTTTTGATTGTCGGGGCTTCCACGATCAAGAATAGCTACTTAAGGAAGCCCTCAGCGTCAACCGTCGTAGTCAGAACTCTCTCCGGACCTTCTTTCTCCAGGATGGAGACAGCCAAATAGTGGCCTGTAGAATATGACTCAGCAGACAGAAGACCACCTATTTATCAACTACGCCAGTGAAGATTCCGACTTTGCTGAGTGGCTCGCACTTCGCCTGACCGCTGAGGGATACTCCGTCTGGTTCGACAAAATGCGTCTGTTGGGGGGGGAATCCTACCCTTCGGACATCGACAAGGCCATCAAGGAGCGGACCTTCAGGATGCTCTCGATCATGTCAGAATCTTCGGTACAAAAACCTAATCCACTGAAGGAGCGCACAATCGCACTCAATATTGGCAGAGCGCGCGAAATCGATTTCCTGATCCCCCTTAACCTCGGTGACCTCTCCTCATCCCAGTTACACTGGACGGTCTCAGATCTCACGTTCATCCCTTTCCACAGCAGTTGGGCGGCAGGCTTCGGGCAACTGCTCAAGAAGCTTGAGGCAATTGGCGCTCCAAGGGATCTTGCTGCTGGTCAAGCCACTGCCTGCAACTGGCTGGCCGCACAGGCTAAGCCAGAGTCACGGCCAGAGAAACTGGTGTCGAACGTGCTGCCTGTGCTTGAGTTGCCCAGAATTCTCCTTCAGTTCGAGGTCAAAATGGGATCTCTGTCGTCTGACTGCGAAAGAGACTGGCCATATTTCCAGCAGAGGAACTCAAAAACCGTCTTTGCTTTCAATCCCCCCCCTCAGGAACTGGAGCTTTCTGTCCGGTGTGTCGACTCGATCCCTTGGTTTGCGGTCCCGCAGATAGCCGGACTCACATCCGCAAACATAGCGCTTACTATCCTCCGCAAGGCCATGATAGTCGAATGTCGTCGACGCGGGCTGCAGATTGACGAGGAATCTCGATCCTGCTTCTTTCCCGACGGACTCTTGAGGCAGAACTCGATTCGATTCATGGGCTATGACGGCAGAAAGACGCACATACAGGTAATTGGCGAGCGGAGGGGTAAGTGCGGAGGTATCACCGAAATAGTCAAATATCACTTGGCGCCCGTCTTCCGATTGTCCTTGACAGAATATCCAATTCCCACAGTTCGCGTTTCTTTGCGGCTGCACTTGACAGATTTGAGGGGGAACCCACTGGACGGAAAGAAGATCACTTCTCGTCGGAAACGCATATGCAGGAGTTGGTGGAACCACCAGTGGTTCTGTCGATTTCTCTCTGTCGTGGACTGGCTTTGCGAAGGCAAACCTGAATGTGACATACTGCATACAGCAGACGGGAGCTTCCGGATCGGCTCGACCCCATTGACACTTCATGTTGACCAAGGTATCGACGAGCTGCAGGGCCAGATACCCGCGCAAGGCCCTGACAATCCTTTTGATGGTGAGGATTCCGAAAACGCGGAATCTGCCGTTCCCGCGTGGGATGAGGAGACAGAATTCGAAGATGAGTGAACGCGCTTTCATCCTTCCCGAACCTCAACTTGAGTTTCGGCATCAGCAACGTGTTGTGCACCCCCGGGATGGCCTTGCCATTTTTGGACCATGCGATGCTGACTTACCTTCTCATCCCGCGAATATCTCGTATGGCCTTGTCGGCACCGCCGATGGGATAGCCGCCTTCCAGCAGTTCTCCGCTCACATTACGCGGCCGGTCCTTGACGAAGGCAAGGCCCTCAATCGCCGCCTTTGGCCTGTCTTTCCAGGATTTGAAGCGGCGTTTCATGCCAAATGGCCATCAAATCCAACGAGCATATTTGCGATCGAACCTCACTTGCTCAATGACGCTGCAGTGAACAGGGACCCCAACTTCCGCGCCGGGACAATAGCGGACGCGTATCTAGAAGGTATTCGCCGCATTCTGGCCAAAGATGAGGAAGTTGGGACGATTGTCTGCGTGGTGCCCGACATAGTCTATTCAAATTGTCGACCAAAGTCTCATGTAACCGGTGGAGTTGGCTCCGGCATCTCGTCGGACGAGAGGCGGATCAGAGCCAGCGGTCAGACAGACCTGTTCGATTCCTACCAGCCCATTCACTACCAGTACTCTGTTGATTTCCGCCGCCATATCAAGGCACGGGCCATGCAATCCGGAAAGCCAATCCAGATTGTGCGTGAGTCCACGTTAAGATTGGCGGATTCGGTTCTATCCGGTGAACGCGGCCTTACCCCATTAAGTGACCGCGCATGGAACCTTTGTCTTGCCCTGTACTACAAGTCGGGAGGCAAACCATGGCGGCTTGCGACAGCACGCCAAGGGGTATGCTATATCGGAATGGCTTTCCGCAAAACCGAACTTCGCGAGGACAGCTCTACAGCCTGCTGCGCAGCACAGATGTTCTTGGACGATGGGGACGGGATGGTTTTCATGGGAGAGTATGGCCCTTGGTATTCACCAGAAACAAAGGAATACCACCTATCTGGGGCGGCAGCCAACAGACTGCTGGCCCAAGCGCTCCGCTCATACCAAGATCTTGGAGGGAAGCCACTCCGCGAGGTGTTCCTGCATTGCCGATCCAGCATAGACGACGAAGAGTACATCGGCTTCAGGACAGCATGCCCAAGCAGCATATCGCTGACTGGAATCCGCGTGCGCCGCGAATCCGCCGGAGGTTTGCGCTTTTTTCGCGAAGGGAAGTGGCCCGTTCTCCGTGGTACATACTGGCCAATAAGCCATAAGACATGCTTCCTGTGGGCATCGGGATACTCGCACCGTATGGGAACCTACGCTGGTTGGGAAACACCTGCGCCTCTCCGGATTGATGTGCAGCATGGCAACGCCGATATCGAACAAGTGGCCCGCGATATTCTAGGTCTCACAAAGTTAAACTACAACGCTTGCCGACTGGGGGAGTCTCAGCCAGTAACAGTGCTGTTTTCGGACGCAGTTGGAGAGATACTTGTCTCGAACCCACTCCTCAGAAACCCAAGCAGCAAGTTCAAATTCTACATCTGACCAATCCTGTAATGTCGCGAAACGGCTCCTCACCCTCACTGGCCCTTTGAAGGGGTCCCTTTCCTTCGCTGAGCGCTGAATCCCTTTTTCGCGTTGGCAACTTCTCCTTCCCTGAGCTTCCTGTCGGCATCAAACGCTCTATATGCTGCGGACTGCACGGCCTGTCTCACAGCTTCCGATTTGCTGATTCCATCTCTCGCAGCAAGGCCCTCAAGCTGCTTCAGGTTTCCGCGTCCATGCCCACAGAGATCTGCTTCATTTTCGGCATCGTAGAACTCCTTGTCACTACTGCTTTGTGTGAATGACCCAATATATTACCATACGTGTAACGATCCACCCGGAAACTTCGAGGCCGAGCCTATGTAGAGACTTCTGGGAAAACGCTCGCAGCAAATGGCACGTTGGGTACTACGGAAACCCCTGCGCCGCACCTGCTCCTGAAACGTTCGTACATTGGCGTGCCTAATGCTGCTCAATTTGCCTTGGCCAGCCCATCAATGAGGGCGACATTCAGAGTAGCGGAAATGCCGCATCCTAGGCTATCTATGGATAGGAAATGCACTCGAACCTTGTCGAGTATTCGCGTAAACGCTCTCTGGAGTAGCATCCGATAAGAAACACTCACGTACACACTGCATATTCCTTGGCAATTTCCGCGCACTTGCTGGCTCGCAAAGCGCGTCCAAAGCCATTTGCAACGAACCATTACGCGTGCCACATGGTCTACGCCGACCATTCTTGCATTAGCCTTTCCAACGGGCTGCAACACTATGTGGCGTGGCCAACAGCCATTTCGAACCGCAGGCTGGTCCTACCACCAAATCTCCTTGTTGATCATTGCCCCAACGTCCGGGAGGCTTAGCCCTTGAAAAAATGGGTGCCAGCCTTGAGGAGCCATGAAG
>Ga0265297_10001969_pt1 | contig 44146 bp, 59 predicted proteins | sample Munlanlwell13791_FD_192502 | JGI IMG/M metagenome (GOLD analysis project Ga0265297, IMG submission 192502) | Leachate microbial communities from a municipal landfill in Southern Ontario, Canada - Leachate well 137-91 | ecosystem: Engineered > Solid waste > Landfill > Unclassified | place...
CAGCTATTCAGCGGTTCGATTCCGCTCGTCGCCTTGACTTTGCAAGCGGATTACCTGCGGCAGGAGGTTAGCTGAAAATCAGTTTGCCAGAGGCAGAGAGCGCTTAAGGGGGCAAGTGGTGGAATGGCATACACGACAGACTTAAAATCTGTTGGCCGCAAGGTCGTGAGGGTCCGACTCCCTCCTTGCCCATAAATGAGATCATAATTTACGATAGCAAGGATGAGTGAAAATTATTTTGGAAGAACTTATCCTGAAGCTCGCAAGGTGTTAAATAAAAAGCAAGAAGTGTTAGAAACACAATATTAAAACCATCAATGAAGACAATAGATGAAATCGCATCCTAGTGCTAGGAGAAAAAATGAAAAACTTTTCAGATAGGGAAATCCAAGAATTATACGAAACCTTAAAAATTTCTACCACCTCGGATATTAATAAAGACTCGATTCAGGTTGCGCCAAATATTAGCAGCAATAGATGGAGCATTACAATAGTCACAGACACAAGAGGCTTAGAGATAAAAAATGGGTAATTGGAAGGAATTAGGAGAAGAAATTCATCGGCTCGGTAGCACCCAAGATATTGTGAGACGCGATTATCTTAAAAAACTACATCAATTAACAGGACGAAATGTAATTGCTTATTATTCGGGTTGGCTTCAAAAACAGGCAGCTCCCCCGTTGATTTTTATAAATGATAATGATAAGAATGGTTTTATGTCTGCGTTAAAAGGAATGGATCGTTCAAAAGGTTTGGATTTAATTCTGCATACCCCTGGAGGCGAAACAGCCGCTACAGAATCTTTGGTAGATTATTTGCGTAGCCTATTTGGTACTGATATAAGAGCTTTTGTGCCTCAGCTTGCTATGTCTGCAGGGACAATGGTGGCTTGTGCTTGTAAAGAAATATTTATGGGTAAGCATTCTAGTTTAGGCCCAATTGACCCGCAGTTTAATGGTATACCATGTCACGGTGTTATTGAAGAATTCGCGAAAGCTTATGCTGAAATCAAAAGCGATCCAGCCAAAATACCGGTGTGGCAACCTATAATAGCCAAGTATCCCCCTGCGTTTATAGGAGAGTGTCAAAAGGCTATAACTTGGTCTGAATATTTGGTGAAAAAATGGTTAGGAACTGGTATGTTTGTAGATTTTTCTGAACCACAGAAAGTAGAAATTATTAATAAAATAGTTAATTTAATCGGTAGTCATGACGAAACACTATCGCATTCGAGGCACTTAACACCAGATAGATGCAAAGAAATCGGATTGAGAATTTCAATGTTAGAAGATACTCAAGAAATCCAAGATGCTGTTTTAACAGTACATCATGCTTTTATACATACTCTCTCAAGTACTGTAGCATGCAAGATAATAGAAAATCATAATGGTGTAGCATTTGTACAAGCACAAAAAACTATTAACATTGTGCAGTAGAAAGGATTGTTCGGGCGCTTAGCTCAGTTGGTTTAGAGCGTTTCCTTGACATGGAAAAGGCCACAGGTTCAAGTCCTGTAGCGCCCACTTAAAATATGTTAAAGAGAGAGGCGTTAAAAAAACTATACTATGGCAAAAGGCTTTCCATGCGGGATATAGCAAGAAGTTTTTCAGTGACTCCCGCAACGGTGATATATTGGATGAAAAAATACAATTTAAGGCGATGCTCAGGCAGTGAATGCGCTTACGTAAAGCACAATCCTGAGGGAGACCCCTTTAAAATAAAAAAAGAGATTAACCAAGAACGATAAAGAGCTTTTATTATGTGGTCTTATGTTATATTGGGCTGAAGGGAGCAGGCGAAATAAACATACGATACAAATGGCCAATTTAGATTACAGGCTAATTTTATTATTTATAAAATTTTTAAAGATAATTTGTTGCCTTAAAGAAGAGAAAATTTGTCTTAATATTCAGTTATACAAAGAATTTAATAGAGAAAAGACCAGGAATTACTGGTCAAGAATCTTAGGGGTTCCGAAACGTTTTATTTCAGTCCATATACATACCGATGTAAGAATTAAGCCAAACAGGCAATGGTCAAAATACGGGATCGCAAGAATAGAAATACGTAATATAAAACTGAAACAGTGGATCGATGAGACATTAGATAAATATTTGCTGAAATGGGCCTAGCAGATTTAGATACCTTAAGACATTCTTGTTCGCACGTGATGGCCGAGGCCGTAAAAGAGCTCTGGCCCGAGGTGAAATTAGCCATAGGGCCTTACATCGAAGACGGTTTTTATTATGATTTCGACAAGAAGGACCCGTTTACCGACGAGGATTTACTTAAGATTGAGACAAGGATGCAGGAGATTATTAAGAGAAACGAGCCTTTCATCCGCCAGGAGCTCTCCGGAGATGAGGCCGCCCAATTATTTCAGCGGTTAGGGGAAGACTATAAGTTGGAGCTTATCAGGGGCCTGCCCGGAGAGAAGGTCTCGGTATATAAGACCGGCTCAAGTTTTACGGATCTCTGCCGCGGTCCGCACATCAAATCAACCGGAGAGATCCGGGCCTTTAAATTGCTTTCCGTGGCAGGCGCCTACTGGCACGGCATTGAAACCAATCCCATGCTGCAGCGTATCTACGGTACCTGCTTTAACAGTAAAAAAGAACTGGATGAGCACCTCAGGAACATCGAGGAAGCCAAAAGGCGCGACCACCGCAGGATAGGCCCCCAACTGGGCTATTTTGATATCTACCATGAGGAGGCAGGGGCAGGGCTGGTGTTTTACCATCCCAAGGGCGCCATGCTGCGCAAGACAATCGAGGATTACGAAAAGGAGGAACACCTGAAGCGGGGGTATGTTATGGCGATCACCCCGCACATTATGCAATCCGGGCTTTGGCAGACATCGGGGCACTACGAGTATTATAAGGAGAACATGTATACCTTTGACGTGGACGGCAAGGAGTTTGTGCTCAAACCCATGAATTGCCCAGGCCACATCCTGATTTATAAATCTAAACAGCGCAGTTACCGCGACCTGCCTTTTAGGATCTTTGAGTTAGGCACGGTCTACCGCCATGAAAAAGCAGGGGTTTTACACGGCTTGCTTCGGGTGCGCGGCTTTACCCAGGACGATGCGCATATTTTTTGCATGCCTCATCAGCTTGGACAGGAAATAATGTCTATAATCGAATTCGTATTTGATGTAATGAAGGTTTTTGGCTTTGATGATATGCAGATTGAATTGAGTACGCGTCCGGAAAAATCTATAGGTTCAGATAGCGATTGGCAGGAAGCCACGTATCAATTAGAGCGGGCGTTAAAAGACAAAAATTTGTCTTATGATATTAACTCCGGCGACGGCGCTTTTTACGGACCGAAGATCGACATCAAACTAAAAGATGCCCTGAAGAGGACATGGCAGTGCGCTACCATCCAGTGCGACTTCGCCCTTCCCCAAAGGTTTGCCTTAACCTATGTGGATAGCGACGGAAAGGAGAAACAACCCGTGATGCTGCACCGGGTGCTCCTGGGCAGCCTGGAAAGGTTTATCGGAGCGCTCCTGGAGCATTACGCCGGCGCCCTCCCTTTATGGCTGGCTCCGACGCAAGCGGTGATTATACCGATAAAGGATGACTTTTCGGGATACGCCAGCGGGCTTGCCGCAGAATTAAGCAATAATGGAATACGCGTTGAGATTGATAAGCGCAATGAGACTCTTGATAAGAGGGTCCGCGAGGCAGAGGTGGCGAAGGTGCCTTACATTCTGGTAGCGGGAGGACGCGAAGTGCAGGATAATGCCGTGGCAGTGCGTAAGCGTGGGCAGAAAGGCATAATTACCGTCGGGAAAAATGAATTTACTCAAGCTATTAAGAAGGAGATCGATGGGAAGATTATCTTTTAGCTATAGCGCTAAAGATAAAAAAAGGAGGTGGTCGCCATAAAAAAGTTCATCCGTATCAACGAGAGGATACGCGTGCCCGAGGTACGCCTGATAGGTGATGATGGTTCGCAGTTGGGGGTGGTTTCGATTCAGAAGGCCCTGGAGCTTGCGGAACAGAGCGACTTGGATCTGATTGAGGTGGCGCCGACAGCCAACCCCCCGGTCTGCCGCATCGGAGACTTCAGCAAATTTAAGTACGACCAGGAAAAGAAGGAGCGCGAGGCCAAAAAACACCAGTCCCACGGCAAGCTCAAGGAGGTACGTATCAAGCCCAACATTACCGAGCATGACTATCAGGTGAAATTGAAACAGACCATCGGGTTCTTGAAGAAAAAAGACAGGGTTAAGGTTACGCTGGTTTTCCGCGGCAGGCAGATGGAGCACATGGATTTAGGCCGCAGGATTTTAGATAAATTTATCAGCGATACCCAGAATGAGGGGCAGGTGGAGAAGAGTCCGGTTGTGGAAGGCAGAAGCATCTACATGATGATCGGACCGTAAAAAAGGATAGGGTTATGCCAAAATTAAAGACGAAAAAAGGTGTCAGTAAAAGATTCAAGATGACCAAGAAGCGCAAGGTTAAGTATGTCGCCGGGGGGAAAAGCCATCTTCTTTCAAGCAAGAAGAAAGCCAGGCTCAGGAGGCTGCGCCGTGGGAAGGTTCTCTCTGACAAGAAGAAGGCGGGGTATTTAAAAAGGCTTATGCCGTACGGATAAATCAGGAGGATGCGATTAGATGGCAAAGATTAAGCATAGTGTTGCTACCCGCAGGAGAAAAAAGAGGGTTTTAAAGAAGGCCAAGGGTTTTTGGGGGGACCGCAGCAAGCAGTTCCAGCAGGCCCGCCGGGCGCTGATGCACGCATTGGTGTATGCCTACCGCGACAGGCGAGTTAAGAAGAGGGATTTCAGGAAGCTCTGGATCGCGCGCATCAATGCTGCCTGCCGCCAGAACGGCATTACCTACAGCCGGTTTATGAAGGGACTCAAGGATTCCAAGATTGCCTTGGACCGTAAGGTCCTTGCAGAGCTGGCGGTGAGAGACGGCAAGGCCTTTGAAAAATTAGTCAAGATTGCGCAGGGATAAGAGTTTTATCCGCAAGGCTAAAGAGGGCTAAAATATGTATGTCATAATCGTAGGTTGCGGCAGGGTGGGTTCGGAGTTGGCGAGGCTCCTCTCCAGCGAAGGCCACGACGTAGTAATCATAGACAGGAACCCGAATTCCTTCGAGCGCCTCGGCGAGACATTCAACGGCCTGACATTGACCGGCAGCGGCTTTGACCTTAACCTGCTGAAACAGGCGGGCATTGAGAAGGCGGACGCCTTCTGTTCCGTGACCAACGGCGATAATACCAATCTTATTGCCGCGCAGGTCGCTAGGCAGATATTCAAGGTATCCAAGGTAATTGCGCGTGTTTATGATCCGCAGCGCGCCCGTATCTATAGCACCTTGGGGCTGGATATCATCAGCGGCACGATTCTTTTTGCCGCCATGATACGCGACAAGATTATTGAGAGCCGGTTTTCGAGTTATCTTATTGAAGCCAAAGACCTCGGCGTGCTTGAAATCGAGATCAAGGGCGAATTCATCGGCAAGACCGTAGCGGATATCAATATCCCGGGTGAATTTCTGGTGGTAGCATTGCGGAGGCTCGAGGGTGTCACCATCCCGGAGCCCGGGGATGTATTAAGGGCCAAGGATATTTTAACCGCAGTCGTGAAGGTCGCGAGTCTGCGTAAGATTAAGGAGAAGTTCGGACTATAACAGGGGGCGATATGTATATTGTTATTGTCGGCGCAGGCAAGGTAGGGTATTTCTTGGCCAAGAGGCTCCATCAGAGCAAGCATACCGTCAGCATCGTAGATAAGGATAAGGCCGTCTGCGAGGAGATTGCCAAACAGTTGGAGATACTCGTAATCAACGGGGACGGCTGCGACCCGCGAATCCTGGAGGAGGCCGGTATAAAGAAGGCCAATGTCCTGGCCGCGGTTACCGGAGAGGACGAGGATAACCTTATTATCTGCCAGCTTGCCAAGGAGAGATTCAAGCTGCAGCGTACCGTCGGCCGCGTCAACAACCCGGATAACGAGCATACCTTTGCGGAGTTGGGGGTGGACGTTCCCATCGACTCCACCAAGATTATTGCCAAGATTATTGAAGAAGAGGCTTCTTTCTCGGATTTCGTGAATCTCATGAGCTTTAAGCGCGGCAAGCTTGCTATCGTGCGGGTGGACCTGCCGGCGGATTCCCCCGTAATCAACAAACAGGTTAAAGATATCAAGCTGCCCCCGGATTCGGTGTTGGTCTCCATAGTGCGGGGCGAAGAGGTTATTGTGCCCAAGGGCGGCACCTTGCTTAAGGCCGGGGATGATATCATCGCCATCGCCAGCGTGGGCAACGAGCCTCAACTGTTGAGCACCCTGGTAGGTACGCTCTGATGCATATCAGGTATTTTTTTGATGCGCTTTCCGGTATTGCGGTAGAGATCCTTTACACCCTTGCAGTAATAGCGATGGGCGTATTGATCTCGGCCGCTGTTATCTACTTCTGACAATGATTCTGCGCCCTACCTTAGAAGACATCAGGAGTATCGGCTATTATCTGGGCAAGGTGGTTATAGGCCTGGGGCTTACTATGCTTATTCCCATTGCCCTGGGATTGGCCTTCAAGGAATTCAATCCTGTCTTGGATTTTATTATTGCGATTGAAATCGCCCTGCTTTTCGGCCTGCTCCTGGTTAAGCTCTGCGCCACCGATAAGGACCTTAACTGGATGCAGGGCATGATTGTGGTATCCCTATCCTGGCTGGCAGCTATGCTCCTGGGGGCCATCCCCTTTTACCTGAGCGGACATTGGAATTCTTTCCTGGATGCCTGTTTTGATGCGATGTCGGGTTTTGCCACTACCGGCCTTACCCTGGCGCAGGATATCGACCACTTCTCCTATACCCACAATTTCTGGCGTCATCTTACCATGTTTATCGGAGGCCAGGGCATCGTTATTATTGCCCTGTCTTTTTTTGTCAAGGGGCTCTCCGGCGCTTTCAAGATGTACGTGGGAGAGGCGCGCGACGAGAAGGTCCTGCCGAATGTGATTCATACTGCGCGTTTCATTTGGACGGTGGGCATCGTGTATTTAACCTTGGGGACGCTTTCCCTGGGATTAGCGGGTATTTTAGGGGGTATGCGCCCGGTAAATGCCTTTTTTCACGGCGCCTGCATTTTTATGACTGCCTTTGACACCGGCGGCTTTGCCCCGCAGTCGCAGAGCATCCTTTATTACCACAGCCTTACCTTTGAGTTGGTGACCGTTTCAATAATGCTCTTGGGCGCGATTAACTTTAAACTTCATTATCACCTTTGGACCGGCAACCGCAGAGAGATTCTGAAAAACCTGGAGACCGTCGCCCTTTTTATCAGCATCGCCGCGATATTTTTTGTCGTTGCTGTCGGCCTGGACCGCAGCGCGGCATACCCACAGCTCGTAATGCTGTTCCGTAAAGGATTTTATCAACTCATTTCAGGCCACAGCGGCACTGGCTTTATGACTATCTATGCCAGGCAGTTTATCAACGAATGGGGGAGTTTGGCGTTGGTAGGGATGATCTCGGCCATGGCCCTGGGCGGCGCCACCTGTTCTACTACCGGAGGCATCAAGATGCTCAGGCTCGGCTTGATACTTAAGGCCCTGAAGCAGGATTTGAAGAGGATTATCCTTCCGGAGAAGGCGGTAGTGGTGGAGAGATATCACCATATCAAGGAGGCGTTCCTCGAGGATAAGCAGGTGCGCTCCGCGTTTCTGATCACCCTTTCATACCTGGCGCTTTATTTTCTCGGTGCGCTGATCGGGATGTTTTTCGGCTACCCCTTTTTGGATTCCCTTTTTGAATCCACTTCCGCAGCGGCTAATGTCGGGCTCTCATGCGGCATCACCAATGTCAATATGCCGGCGGCGCTGAAGGTTACCTATATGATGCAGATGTGGGCCGGGAGGCTGGAGTTTATGTCAGTCTTTACCCTCTTTGGGTTTATTATTGCGGCGGTAAAAGGAAAATGAAAACATCCCTGCAGAGCGCATTGTTAATCCTGGTTATCCTGGTAATGCCGTGCGCAGCCCTGGCAGCTGATGCTATGGCTGTTTCCAGCGCAGAATTGATTAATAATGCCCGCCAGTACGACGGCAAGACCGTAACCTATGAAGGAGAGGTTATAGGAGAGGCAATGCCGCGCGGAGGATATGCTTGGCTGAATGTCAGCGACGGGTTAAATGCTATAGGCGTTTGGGTCAAGCGCGAGATGGCGCGCGATATTGCGCATACCGGAAGTTACCGCGCCAAAGGGGATTGGGTGGCGGTTACGGGCGTCTTTAACCGTGCCTGCCCGATGCATGGGGGAGACCTCGATATCCACGCCTTTGAATTGCGCCGCATAGGCACGGGCAGGATTATCAAGCAGCGTTTAAATATCACCAAGAGGAATTTATCGCTGGTGCTATTGGGGTTATTATGTCTGGTATTGATATTGCGTCCATCAAAGCGAAGCTGAACGACGAGATTCTGGCGGTGACCTCGCTGGAAGAGCTGGCGGCCCTGCGCCTGAGATATCTGGGCAGGAAAGGGTTATTGGCGGAGCTGACGGGCCTTATCCCTACCCTTGCCCAGTCTGAACGCGCTTCTTTCGGGCAGGAAGTCAATGCCTTGAAGTCCCACATCTCTTCCGTTATTTCAGAAAAACAGCGTTCTCTGGGCGCAACGACTGAAGAAGACAGCGGCACCGACATCAGCTTGCCGGGGATTGCGCGGGAGCTTGGGCATCTGCATCCCCTTACGCAGGTTATGCATGAGGTTTGCATGATCTTTGGCAGGATGGGATTTACAGTAATAGACGGCCCGGAGGTCGAGACGGAATACAATAATTTTACCGGGTTGAATATCCCCCTGGAGCATCCTTCGCGGGAGGCCTTTGATACCTTTTATCTTGATGTTGCGGCAGGCAAAGAGGGGCGTTACCTTTTGCGCAGCCAGACCTCTACTGTACAAATCAGGGTGATGAAGGCGCAAAAGCCGCCTTGGCCGTTGTTGCCCCCGGCAGGGTTTACCGGCCGGATGCCGTGGATGCTTCGCATTCCTTTATGTTTAACCAGATCGAGGGATTTGTGGTCGGTGAGAATATTACCTTTGCGGACCTTAAGGGGGTTTTGGAATTTTTTGCCAGGAGCGTCTTCGGCAAAAATATCAGGATGCGTTTCCGTCCGCATTTCTTCCCTTTCACCGAGCCCTCGGCTGAAGCGGATATTTCTTGCATTATCTGCGGGGGAAAGGGCTGTTCCGTCTGCGGGAGAAAAGGGTGGCTGGAGATTCTCGGGGCCGGCATGATCCACCCCAATGTTTTTAAGAACGTAGGCTATCCGCCTAAGAAATACACCGGTTTTGCATTTGGCATGGGGTTAGACCGGATTGCGATGTTAAAGTACGGCATTGACGACATCAGGCTGTTTTTTACCAACGATGCGAGATTCTTGAAGCAATTCTAAGATGAGATTTACCTATAATTGGCTCAAGGAATTTATGGATATCAAGATTGCCCCCTTGGCCTTGGCTGAAAAGCTGACGATGACGGGCCTTGAGGTAAAATCTACCCAACAGCGGGCGGGAGATTTTATATTTGAGGCTGAAGTGACCTCTAACCGCCCGGACTGGCTCAGTATCGCGGGTATTGCCCGCGAGGTAGCGGCTGCAACCGGAGCGAAGCTTAAGGAAATTCCGGGCAATTCCGGGTTAAGGCCGGCGTTAAAAAAGTGCGCTTTTAAGCTGAGCGTCGAAAATGCCAGGGATTGCCCGTGCTATTCTCTTAAAATTATCAGGGGTGTCAGGGTCGCTGCCTCCCCGCCTTGGTTGCGCCTGAAATTAGAAGACCTTGGGTGCCGCAGCGTCAACAACATCGTAGACATCACCAATTACATTCTTTTTAAATACGGACAGCCTTTACATGCCTTTGATCTTGATAAGTTGCGGGGAGAGACGATTACGGTGCGCCGCGCCAGGAAGGGCGAGAGCCTTATTACTATCGAAGGTGAAGCTAAAGACCTAACTCCCGACACCCTGGTGATTGCAGACGCAAGCCGCCCCGTAGCGGTGGCAGGGGTGATGGGAGGCAAGGATAGCGAGGTCAACGATGACACCCGTAACATTCTTTTAGAAGCAGCGGTTTTTGACCCGGTGCTCGTGCGTTGCGGCAAGCGGCTATTAGGCATTGCCAGCGAATCCGCCTACCGCTTTGAAAGGGGGGTTGACCGGAATAATCTGGAGAAGGCCTCTCTGGAGGCGGCAGAACTGATACTTAGCTTAGCGGGCGGCAGCTATCAGGCCGAGCGCATCGTGGGGGCGAGAAAAATTCCCGACAGGAAAATCAGTCTCAATCCGGCCGAGGTTGCCCGGGTGCTGGGCGTCAGAATCCCGGCAACTAAAATTAAAAAAATTCTATCGGGATTAAGGTTTAAAATTAGCTCCGGGCAAAGGGGGTGTTTTACGGTAAAAGTGCCTTCCTGCCGCGGAGACCTCAATTCTGAGATTGACCTGATTGAAGAGGTGGCGCGTATTTTCGGTTATGACCGCATCCCCTCCAGCATCCCAAGTATCTTTAGCAGCGTAACCCATGACAACACCATGGATTTGATTTCTTTTATAAAGAACATCCTGACGGGTCTGGGCCTCAATGAGGTTTTTACTTATAGCCTGATTGATAAAAAATCCTTGCAGGATTCCCAGGTGGCAGCTCCGGCAGCAATCGGGGTTTGTAACCCCTTAAGCCGAGAACAGGAGATTCTAAGGCCGACCCTGACGCCGGGCCTTATAAAATGCGTTTCTTACAACCTCAACCAGAAACAGGCTAGCGTGAGCATATTTGAAATTGCCAGGGTTTTCTCCCTCTCCGGCTCCGGTGTTCCGCTGGAGAATCTGACTTTAGGCGTCGCCTTAAGCGGGGAGAGGATAGAGCTCTTGGGGGAGGGGCAGCTTAAGGACCGTTTTGGCATGCTGCACCTGAAAGGGGTTGTTGAAGTTTTATTCCAGCGCCTCGGCATCAGGAGTTTTCAATTTTTTCCCCGCGGAAGTTCCGCGGCAGACGTCATCTACGGAGGCAAAAAGATCGGCGCGTTCTTAAACATTAAAAAGAGCATTCTGGAGAGCTTTGACATCAAAAACAGGCAAGTGGTGGTAGCCGAGTTGTCCTTGGATGAAGTTCTTAAGCAGGTTAATCTGGGGAAAAAGTTTGTCCCCCTCCCGCTTTATCCCGGCATATCAAGGGATATCAGCCTGATACTGAAGCATGATGTGTCGGCGGCGGACCTCCTGGCCCTTATAAGAGACGAGGCCGGCAGCCTCTTGGGGGAGGCAAGGATTAGCGATTATTACCACGGGCAACAGATCCCCGGCGGCTCTAAAGGCATTACCGTTTCGTGTTTTTACCGCAGCGGGGAGCGCACTCTTACCGAAGAAGAGATTAACCCCCTGCATAAACGCGTCTGCCGCGCCCTGGAGGAGAAGCTGGAGGCGAGGTTTAGATAATTTGACTCGGGTTTTAAAATGTGTTATACTTACACTGACCATAAAACGTTCTTTTAGATATCCCTGCCGTGCACGTTGGAATACTGATAATTGTTGAACCAACACCAACATAAGGGGGCTCTAAGCTTCTTTGGGCGCGAGCGTCCAAAGAGAGGGCACCCACCTGAAACCAAAACGGTTCAGACTATCGCCTTCCAACGGCACAGTGCGGGGACTTTTTATTTATAATCCCTTCTATGGAACTTTTTGAAGAGCAGACCAAAGAAACACCAAAAGGACTTCCTCTGGCAGCGCGCATGCGCCCCGTCGCCCTAGATGAATTTGTAGGACAGAAACACATCCTGGGTAAAGGCAAGCTACTGCGCCGTACTATTGAGGCGGACCGCCTGAGCTCCATTATCCTCTACGGGCCTCCCGGAAGCGGCAAGACCTCTCTTGCCCGCTGCATTGCCAATGCTACCAGCTCTTATTATGTTTCTATCAATGCCACCACCTCCAACGTAGAAGAATTAAGGAAGCTCATTGCCCAGGCTAAGCACAAAAGGCTCTCCGGCAGCCGCAAAACCATCCTTTTTATCGACGAGATACATCGTTTCAACAAGGCCCAGCAGGATGTCTTGATGCCTGATGTGGAGGATGGCAACCCCGTTTTGATAGGGGCAACCGTGCATAATCCCTTCTTTTACCTTGTCCCCCCGCTTCTTTCGCGTTCCGTGGTTTTTGAGCTTCAGCCCCTCAATGATGCCGACACAACCCTGATACTAAGCCGGGCCTTAAAGGACAAAGAGCGGGGTCTGGGGGAAATAAAGGTAAGGGCGGATAAAAAGGCATTGACCTTTTTGGCTAAAGCCTCGGGAGGGGACGCCAGGAGGGCGCTGAATTCCCTTGAGCTGGGGGTCCTGACTACCCCCAAATCCAAGGACGGCACGGTTCATTTTACGCTTGAGGTGGCTGCGGAGTCTATACAGAAAAAAGCGGTACTCTACGACCGCGACGAGGACGGGCATTACGATACTACCTCCGCCTTTATAAAATCTATGCGCGGCTCTGATCCCGATGCTGCTATATACTGGATGGCAAAGATGCTTTATGCCGGCGAAGACCCCCGTTTTATCGCCAGGCGCATCTGTATCTGCGCTGCTGAAGATGTTGGCAACGCCGATCCCCTTGCCTTGGTTTTAGCCAGTGCCGCATTGCAGGTTGCGGAATTCGTGGGGATGCCTGAGGCGCGCATACCGCTGGCACAAAGCGCTATCTATGTTGCCTGCGCCCCGAAATCAAACGCCTCTTACCTGGCCATTAATAAGGCTTACTCTGATATTGAAAAGCAGAGAACTCAGGAAGTGCCGGTCCATCTGAAGGACAGCTCCTACCGCGGCGCAGAGAAGCTGGGGCATGGCAAGGGATATAAATACGCCCACGATTACAAAGACCACTATGTAAAACAGGAATATACACCCAGAAATGCCGAGTATTATCATCCAGGCGATACCGGTTTTGAAGCCAAGATTAAAAAACGGCTGGAAGAGTTAAGGAGGCAGGGATAATGATTGTCAGCAGGCAGAAGCCTCAAGAAGAAATACTGGAGCTTCTTGGAGATCACCAGAGGATATTCCTGGTGGGTTGCGGAGAGTGCGCGACTACCTGTAAGAGCGGCGGCAAGGATGAGGTTGTTGCTATGAAGAAGGCCCTTGAGAAGAAAGGCAAACTTATAACCGGAACCTGCGTGCCTGAGGCACCCTGCATTGCCGCTCAGGCCAAGATAGAACTGGCCAAAAACAGCAAGGCCATGCGTGAGGCCGAAGCAGTGTTGGTTTTAAGCTGCGGCTTAGGGGTGCAGTCAATAAAGGACAACGAAAGGCTCGGTCTGGCGGTTTTTCCGGCCTGCGACACCATGTTTGGTGCGGTTACGGATGGCCGCGGTGATTTCTATGAGAAGTGCTCGATGTGCGGGGAATGCGTATTGGGATTTACCCTGGGCATCTGTCCCGTCACGCTATGCCCCAAGGGTCTCTTGAATGGGCCATGCGGAGGCATGAATAAGGGAAAATGCGAGGTGGATAAAGACAAGGACTGCGCCTGGGTTTTAATCTACCGGGAGCTGGAGAAAAAGAACGCGCTCGCTAAGATGCGCAAGATACGCGCGCCCAAGGATTATAAAAAAAGCACCCGGCCCCGCCGGATGGCTGTCCCCGGCAAGAGGGGGATTTAAGTTATCAGGCAAAGATGTTGACAAAAGCTAAACTTCGCAATAGAATTTTATTGAGGTTAAAAGCACAAAAGGAGGAACAGCGCAAGCGCAAAAGCAGCATTATTACGCGTAAGCTTTTAAGGACTAGGGCCTTTAAGAAAGCTAAAACGGTAATGTTCTATATGGCATTTGACGGCGAGGTTAATACTGACGGGATGATCCGTCAGGCACAAAAAGAAGGCAAACGGGTGGCAGTCCCGGCATGTAAGAAGAATAGGCAGATCAGCCCTTGCGAGTTGCAAGGTAACGCAAGGTTGATTAAAGGGGCTTACGGCATCAAAGAGCCCTGGCCCCAGAAACCTATAAAGTTGAAAGATCTAGAACTCGTGGTTGTTCCAGGCGTAGCATTCGACAAAAAGGGGAATCGTCTCGGGCGCGGCAGGGGCTATTATGACCGTTTCCTGAGGCGCCTCCCCCGTAATACTGCCACCATCGGCCTAGCCTATGGTTTCCAACTCTTGCCTTCTATATTCACTACCCGCCAGGATGTCAAGGTAAAGCGCGTCATCTTTGCCTAACCAACGCACCGCAAACAGCACCGTTTTAGGATAACCGCAGCTGCCGGAGTCCGCTTGTATCAAGTAAAGGAGGTTTCCAAGACGCCATGCCTAATGCCATTCTGTTTATTATAATTGCCGTTGCCGCAAGCTACGCTGGGTACCTATTCAGGAGATACGTCGCGGAGAGGAAAATCAAGGATGCCGAGGCGCATGCCAAACAGATACTGGATGAGGCCAATAAGGAGGCCCAGGAGCGTCGCCGCGAGGTAGAGCTGGAAGCCAAGGATCAGCTTTATAAGATGCGCCAGGAGTTTGAACGCTCAACCATGGAGCGCCGCCAGGAATTAGCTAACATGGAGAAGAGGCTGGCGCAGAAGGAAGAGAATATCGAGCGCCGCCTGGATCTTCTGGAGAAGAAAGAGAAGGAGCTGGAGTCCAGGAACGAAAATCTTAAAAAACAGGAAGAGGCGCTAAAGTCCAAGGAAGGGCAGCTCCACCAGCTTATTATCGAGGAGAAAGAGAGGTTGCAGAAGATCTCTTCGCTTTCGGCGGAAGAAGCTAAGCAGATACTCCTTGCCCGTTTAAGTGAGGAGCTCAATAACGAGAAGGCCGCGTTAATCAAGCGGCAGGAGGAAGAACTTAAGGCCGCGGCGGAGAAGAAGTCCCGCGAGGTTATAAGCCTGGCTATTCAACGCTGTGCTGCCGACCATGCGGTAGAGTCCACGGTGAGCGTGGTAAACCTTCCCAGCGACGAGATGAAAGGGCGTGTTATCGGAAGGGAAGGCCGCAACATTCGCGCCTTTGAGATGGCAACCGGGGTAGACGTTATTATTGACGATACGCCGGAGGCAGTGACCCTTTCCTGTTTCGATACCGTCCGCCGGGAGGTGGCGCGCGCCGCCCTTACCAAGCTTATTTCCGACGGCCGCATCCATCCCGGCAGGATTGAGGAGGTAGTGGAGAAAACCAAGAAGGAGATTGAGGAGAAGATCCGCGAGGAAGGCGAGCATGCCGTATTCGAGGCAGGCATCGCCGGTCTGCATCCGGAACTGATAAAACTCTTGGGCCGCCTTAAATACCGCACCAGTTTCGGCCAGAATGCCCTGCAGCATTCCAAGGAGGTTTCTTTTTTATTGGGCGCTATGGCCTCGGAGATAGGACTGGATTTTAAATTGGCGCGGCGCATAGGCCTGCTGCACGATATCGGTAAAGCGGTTGATCATCAGGTCGAGGGTACCCACGCTAAAATCGGAGCAGACCTGGTAAGAAAATACAACGAGCCCGAAGAGGTCATTTCTTCCATAGAGGCGCATCATGAAGAAACTGAAGCCAAGAGCCTCTATGCCGTGCTGGCAGTGGCGGCAGATGCCATCAGCGCTGCGCGCCCGGGCGCCAGGCGTGAGACCCTGGAAACTTACATCAAGAGACTGGAAAAGCTGGAGTCCATCGCCAATCTTATCAAAGGCGTTGAGAAATCTTATGCTATACAGGCCGGCCGCGAGATTCGCGTTATCGTGCAGCCCGAGAAGATTTCAGACAGTGAGGCTGTTAATCTGGCGCGGGAGATTCGCAAGAAGATTGAGGAAGGCATGGAATACCCGGGGCAGATTAAGGTAACGGTTATTCGTGAGACGCGCGCCATAGAATACGCTAAGTAATTTAAAGTAAACGAGCTAACAAATGAGAATATTATTTATCGGAGATATTGTAGGAAGCCCCGGTAGGGATGCCGTAGTTAAGCTGGTCCCGGCCCTTAAAAAGCAGGAGCGCCTGGATTTTGTGGTTGCTAATGCCGAGAACGCTGCCGGAGGCTCGGGGATTACCCCGCAGGTAGCCGGGGAGCTTTTTTCCTGCGGCATTGACGTGCTTACCTCCGGAGACCATATCTGGAAGAAGCGCGATATCTTTGAATTCATCAAGGAGGAAAAGCGCATCCTGCGGCCTCTGAATTTCCCGTTGGTAGCGCCGGGGAGGGGAAAAGAGGTTTTTAATACCGCATCCGGCATGAAGGTCGGGATCATTAATATTCAGGGGAGGGTTTTTATGGAGGCCCTGGAGTGCCCCTTCCGCACTGTTGCCGAGGCAGTAAAGGAACTTCAGGGAGAAACTAAGGTTATTATCGTAGATATCCATGCCGAAGCTACCTCGGAGAAGATAGCCCTAGGTTGGTATCTCGACGGAAAGGTTTCGGCGGTTTTGGGTACCCATACCCACGTGCAGACCGCAGACGAAAAAATCCTTCCGCAAGGCACGGCATACATTACCGATGCGGGGATGACCGGTCCGTTTGATTCGGTGATCGGCAGGCGGGTAGAGGATGTGTTGGAGAGGTTTACGAGCTGCCTGCCGCGGAGGTTCGAGGTAGCCAGCGACAACATCCAATTACATGGAGTGATAGTCCAGATTAACGAAGATAACGGCAAGGCGGTATCAATCACCCGCCTGCAGAGGAAGCTTTAAAGACACATGGGCGCCTTAGGGATCAAAAAGACACTCCTTGCAGTTTCATTATTTTTGGGATTATTATCTTTGCCCGGTTCATCTTTGACTCTGGCCCAGGATGATCTGGAGTTTAGCCTGGATATAAATTCGGCTACCGTACCCATGCCTAAGGTGCTGCGGCCGAACATTGACTTGAGCGGCCGGGGTTATAACCGTAAGAGCGGCTGGCCCATGAGCCTGGCGAGCGAAAAGGTTTTAGAGACCTGGGGCAATGATATCGGCTTTAAAGGCTTCTACCGGATACAGTACAATCTTTGGGAGATTAACCAGCTCAGCGGTGATAAAGAGTTGCACCAGAAGCTCCTGAACAACTACGAGGCGGTTATTAAAAAGATAAGCGATGCCGGAGGAACGGCAATCCTGAATATTTTCAGTACGCCTCCCGGCATGGGCCGGGCACTGGATAAAAGAAGCACTCCGCGAGACCTGCGTTCTTTCAAGGCCCTGATTAAAGGTTATATGCGCACCTTAAGCTGCGACAAGAAGTATAACATCTGGTATGAGGTCTGGAGTGCGCCGGATTTAGACGATTTCTTTTTGGGCAGGGGGCAGGATTATCTTAACATGTACCGTGCCGTTGCCGAGAGCGCCAAGGAGCTGGAGGCCGAGACAAAGATACATATTCCCGTCGGAGGGCCTGGCACGAGCTGGTGGTTCCAGGATGCAGACGGCAATACCATACTTACCCCCGAGAAGAGCCTGGTATACGACCTTATCCGTTATTGTTCCAGATACCGTCTTCCCCTGGATTTTGTCAGTTGGCACAGTTACACCAGTGACCCCAAGGTTGCTCTGGAGGCCACCACCTATAATAAAAACAGCCTTGCGCTTGTGCGCGAATGGCTGACCTATTTTCATTTTAAACGCAACCTACCTCTCTTAGTAAGTGAATGGAATTACGACAGCAGCGCAAACATCCTCCCGGAGCGTGGCCAGGCTGCCTATATCTCGGCAAGTTATATCCCCAGCCGCCTTAAGAATATGTACGAGGCGGGTATAGACTATCAAACCTATTTCTGCCTGGAGGATTTTGACGGCAATAAAGAAAAGGTGATTCGAAATGTCGGGGTCTTCTGGTTTGACCCCGAGTCCTCGGACTACAAGGGCGCGCCCAAGGCGAGTTATCTGGTCTTTCGCATGCTTGCAGGTCTTGGCAGCGAACTTTTTACTTCGGGCTCTAAGATTAACGACAACTATGTTAATGCAATTGCGGGTAAATCCAAAGACCAGATTGCTATAATCATCTATAACTACATTGACCCCTATGCCGTTACCAGCTTTATCTCGCGTAGCATCGCCATTTTTAACGACGGAGAGCGCAACTTTATTATCGAGCTGGTCAGGTCTGGACGCCTTAGTAAGGTCCTGCATAAAGAACTGGATACCAATAGCCTGCGTACTACTGCCAAGGTCAAGGGGTTTCTGGTTCAATTGCAGGAGCTCGGCGAACGCGTTGAGAAGTTAAAATCCGCCAACCGCACTATTAAATTAAATCTTAAGGGTATAAAGGACAACTATTCTTATCAGAAGTATGTTGTAGATGCTTCCGTTGTCCGAGCGGTCCGCTTCAGCCCGACTGAAGAGAAGGACATCCTCGACCAGGAAATCTACCAGGAATCCCTTGCGCTTGCCCCCTATTCGGTGACGGAGATCATATTGAAGAAGAAGCCTAAGGAGGTGCAGGCAGAGCAGGCGCAGGCCGTGGCAGCACCTTCTCAGCCTCTCCAGGCGAATGTTACCGCTCCGGCGAAAAAGGATATTAACGGCGCAGCAGGCAACGTTACATCTACAAACCCAGTGACGGAAACGAAGAGCAGCGCGCCCCAAGGTTAAGCGATGCCTAATAATGCCAAACACAATCCGTCTCTTCTTGTTGCCACCCCAGCCGCTTTGGAAAACGGCAGGCATGTCTATACGGTTTCCGAACTCACCCGCGGCATCAAGCTGATTCTGGAAACGAGCTTTCCAGCAGTGTGGGTTGAAGGGGAGGTTTCAAATTTTAAGGCCCACACCTCGGGACACCTCTATTTCTCCTTAAAAGACACAGACGCCACGCTGGCAGCAGCGATATTTATGCCCGGCAGCCGGCAGGTTAAGTTTAAAATCGAGGATGGCTTGAAGGTCGTCTGTTACGGAAGGGTGAATGCCTACCTGCCGCGCAGCCAATACCAGATTATCGTGGAGCGCATCGAGCCAAAGGGCATAGGCAGCCTTCAGCTGGCATTGGAACAGTTGAAAGAAAAGCTTGCCAAGGAAGGGCTTTTTGCCAGCGCACACAAAAGGCCCATTCCTTACCTCCCCCGTCGGGTGGGGATAGTTACTTCTTTATCCGGAGCTGCCATATGCGATATCCTGAAAGTCCTGGACCGCAGGTTCGGCGAATTAAACATTGTCATTAACCCGGTGCAGGTGCAAGGGGATGCCGCCAAGGATGAGATCGCCAGGGCAATCGCTGATTTTAATATCTTCAACGAAACCCTCCCTGCCAGAGAGCGCATCGAGGTGATGGTCGTTGGCCGGGGCGGAGGGAGCATGGAGGACCTCTGGGCTTTTAACGAGGAAATTGTCGCACGGGCAATATACAATTCTAAGATCCCCGTGATTTCAGCGGTGGGGCATGAAAAAGACTGGACCATCGCAGATATGGTGGCAGATGTGCGCGCTGCCACCCCTTCGGTAGCAGCAGAGTTGATAACCCCCAAGAGAGAGGATTTAAAGGAAAGGGTCAGGGGGTTGACGGCTGACCTGGAAAGGTCATTTCTTAATACGTTATCGCTTTGCCGGGATTCGATAGCGGATATCCTGCGCCGGATGCAGCTGGGTATGGATAATGCCTTAAGGCTTAACACTAATGCCTGTTTGGCGGCCCAGAAAAAACTGCTGCTTCTGAACCCCGCGGTTACCCTCGGGCAGTATCAAAGGCAGGTTTCGGACTTTGCAAGGCAGATTCTCGTGCGCATGGAGCATGTCCTTAAAATGCGGCAGGCGCTTTTTTTCGCCGCCGCTGATAAATTGAGGAGCTTGAGTCCCTTGAGCATCCTGGGCCGCGGTTACAGCATTACCTTCAGGATGCCCGAAAGCAAGATTATTAAAAGCAGCGCGGATTTAAACGTGGGGGATACCATAAAGACCCGTCTTAATGAGGGAGAGGTTTTGAGCAGGGTGACAGAGCTTTGAGAAAGCGGCCCTTGATGCTGAATGAGCCGGAGGGCAGAATTTTACGCCCAGCGCCAAGCAGTACCCAACGCTAAACGGAATTGCGTTGGTATCCGCCTCCTGGCGGAATTTGCGCTGGTAGCGTAGAAGACGCACACTTGCCTATCCGATAAGGCAAGGCGTGGTCTGTTTAATAACTGACACCCGGCGCTTCGTTGTACCTGGCGTAAAAAGGAATTACGCCAGTATTCGCTTCGTAGCGAAATTTGCGCCGGTGTTCTGTCTCTACAGAAGGAGAGCAAAATGGGTGAGATAAAATTCGAGGGTGCTGGTGCGACGGACAAGGAGCACCGTTTAGCACGCCTGCCGAGACAGTGAGGCAGGCTGGAGGGCAAGAATTTTAGAGGGGGACAAGGATGAGTGAGATAAAATTCGAAGAGTCTCTTAAAAAACTCGAAAAGATAGTTGAGGATTTGGAAAAGGGGGACCTATCCCTGGACGAAGCGCTTAAGAAATACCAGGACGGCATTGGGCTGGCGCGGATGTGCTCCGAGCGGCTGGAGAGCGCCAAGAAGAAAGTAGAGCTCCTTAGCAAAAACAAAAAAGGGGGATTTGAGTTAAAGCCTCCTGCTGAAGACGACCTCAAGGAGTAATGATGTCGCTGGAAAGCATCAATTATCCGCAGGATTTAAAGAAACTTAACACCGAGCAGCTTGATAGCCTGGCAGCAGAGCTCAGGGAGAGGATAATAGAGGTGGTGAGTCGGAGCGGCGGGCACCTGGCTTCGAGCCTGGGGGCAGTAGAGCTTGCTATTGCTCTGCATTATTGCCTGGATGCCCCGCGGGATAAAATTATCTGGGATGTCGGCCACCAGTCTTACGCCCACAAACTCCTCACCGGAAGGAATAAAGACTTTGCTTCATTGCGCCAGTATGGAGGTGTAAGCGGCTTTCCCTGCAGGGAAGAGTCCGAGTATGATACCTTTACCACCGGCCACAGCTCTACTGCGGTTTCTCTGGCTTTGGGCCTGGCCTGCGCCAGGGATTACCTGCCGGATGGGGAGCATTTTAAAGTAGCGGCAGTCATCGGCGACGGTTCTTTAAGCGGCGGACTCTGCTTTGAAGGCTTGAATAACGCCGGCCACGTCAAAAAGGATATGCTGGTGGTTTTAAACACCAATGAATTAAGCATTGCCCCTAATGTAGGAGCCATCAGCACCTACCTCAACCGCCTGATATCCATGCCGATCTATAATCGCTTCCGGAGTTCATTGGAAAATTTTATCAAGACTCGCCTGCCCAGGCGAGGCGGCCGAATTTTAAAATTAGCCAATAAATTTGAAGAGGGCCTGAAGGGATTATTTATCCCGGGGATGCTTTTCGAGGAATTGGGTTTTAGATATTTCGGGCCGCTCGACGGGCATAATATCGCCCTCCTTATCTTTACCCTCAGGAATATCCTGACCATAAAAGGACCCCTCCTGCTGCATGTGGTGACAAAAAAGGGCAAGGGATACCCGCCAGCGGAAAATGACCCGGTGGGTTTTCACGGGGTAGGTCCTTTTGATATCTCAAGCGGCATCCCAGCGGCGAAAGGCAAATCAGGGCTTACTTACACCGAGGTAGCCAGCGACAAACTCCTGGAGCTTGCCGGCCGCCATAAAAACATTATTGCCGTCACCGCCGCTATGCCCGAAGGCACGGGTTTGTCTAAGTTTCGCGACCGCTATCCGGAAAGATTCTTCGATGTCGGGATTGCCGAGGCCCATGCCGTTTGTTTTGCCGCCGGTTTAAGCAGGCAGGGGCTTAAGCCGGTAGTGGCAATATATTCTACCTTTCTGCAGCGCGCCTATGACCAGCTCCTTGAGGAGATTGCCCTCCAGAGGCTGGGAGTGGTTTTTATGCTTGACCGCGCAGGGCTCGTTGGAGAAGACGGCGCGACACACCAGGGAATCTTTGATATAGCATACTTAAGGCCCATTCCTAACTTGGTGATTATGGCTCCCAGGAACGCCGCGGAATTAGAAGAGATGTTGGAGTTTGCCGTTAGCCTGAAGCAGCCGGTGGCTATCAGGTATCCTAAGGGGAGCGTCCCCCCTGCCATAGGCATGCCGGCTTCATCTATAGAGATAGGCAAGGCCGAAGTTTTAAGGGAAGGAAGAGACCTCCTGATTATCGCCTTGGGGAGCATGGTGGCTGCTGCGCTGGAAGCAGCAGGACTCTTGGCAAAGAGAGGATTAAATGCTACATTGATTAATAGCCGTTTTGTTAAACCCCTGGATGCGGATTTACTTAAAGAAGCCAGCGCCAAGGCGAGGTTTATCTTTACTCTCGAGGAGGGGGTTTTAAGCGGAGGTTTTGGAAGCGCTGTCCAGGAGCTTATTAATAAGCCACTCGTCAGGCTGGGTCTGCCGGATGAGTTTATCTGTCACGGCAGCCGGGAATTTTTATTGGCCCGCTACAACCTGAACTCGGAAGGGATTGCCAGGCGCATCGAAGAAACAATAAAAAATGGCTAAGATTCTTATCAACAGCGAGAAATGCAAAGGATGCCTTTTATGCGTCGGGGTATGCCCCAAGGGATTGATTCATCCTGATACTAAACTTAACCGCTGCGGGATTAAGCCGGTCAGGTTCCAGGATGATAAAGCGGAATGCGTTGGTTGCGCAATGTGCGCCGTGATGTGTCCGGACTGCTGTATTGAGGTGGAGCAATAAATGCCGCAGGATAAGGTGTTGATTACCGGTAACGAGGCTATTGCCGAGGGGGCAATCCAGGCAGGGTGCCTTTTTTACGCGGGCTACCCCATCACCCCCCAGAACGAGCTTACTGCCTACATGGCAGAAGAGATGCCCAAGGCAGGCAGGTGTTTTATCCAGGCAGAGTCGGAGCTGTCGGCGATAAACATGGTTTTCGGTGCCGCTGCATCCGGCGCCAGGGCAATGACCTCCTCTTCCAGTCCTGGCATCAGCCTCAAGCAGGAAGGTATTTCTTATCTTGCGGGAGCAGAGCTGCCGGCAGTAATCGTAAATGTGATGCGCGGAGGGCCGGGTTTGGGCAATATCGCTCCGGCGCAATCAGATTATTTTCAGGCTACCCGCAGCGGAGGCCACGGAGACTATCATTGCATTGTCCTGGCGCCTGCCAGCGTGCAGGAGGCTTACGAATTGATGTTTCAGGCGTTTGAGTTATCGGATGAATACCGCACCCCCGCCATAATCCTGGGCGACGGGATGTTAGGGCAGATGATGGAGCCCGTGCGCATTAATCCAGAACTCAAAAAGAAGGTTAAGGTTCGTCTTAAGCCTTGGGCCCTTACCGGATGCAGAGGTCGCCCCCCCAATGTAATCAAGTCTTTTTATTTAAAAGAGGGGGATCTTGAGAAATTCAATATTGTCTTGCAGCAGAAGTACCGGCGGATACGTCAAGGAGAGCAACGTTACGAGGCATGCGGCCTCGAGGACGCCAAGATTATCCTGGTTGCCTACGGCACCATGGCCAGGATTGCCAGGGCAGCGTTAAATGACCCGCGCTTAAAGGATAAAAAGCTCGGTTTAATCCGCCCCATCAGCCTCTGGCCTTTTCCAGTTAAGGTTTTTGAGCGCCTGAAGAGGACAAAGAAAAAAGCCAGGATACTGGTTATCGAGATGTCCTATGGCCAGATGCTGGAAGACGTAAAGCTGGCATTAGGTGATAGATTTCGGATAGATTTTCTGGGACGCTCCGGAGGAGGCATACCCAGCGCGGAAGAGATTATCCGCAAAATCAACGGCATGTTTAAAAACCGTGACTAAACTCTATAGTCATCCTATAGCTTTGCGCAAGGCGCATACGCATTATTGCCCTGGTTGCGGCCATGGCATTGCCCATCGTTTAGTGGCCGAGGTCGTAGACGAGCTGGGCATCAGCGAGGAAGTTATTGCGGTAGCTCCGGTAGGATGCGCGGTGGTAGCTTATGATTACTGGGATTTTGACTGTTCAGAAGCGGCGCACGGCCGGGCCCTTGCCGTAGCTACCGCCATTAAGCGCCTAAGGCCTCAGAATATCGTTTTTACCTATCAAGGGGATGGTGACCTGGCAGCTATCGGGACTGCTGAAACTATCCATGCTGCCAACCGCGGAGAAAACCTTACCGTGATATTCATCAATAATGCCATTTACGGCATGACCGGGGGGCAGATGGCGCCCACCACCCTCTTGGCGCAAAAAACCGCAACTACCCCTTTGGGGCGCGATGTGGCACTGCAGGGGTATCCCCTGAAGATTTCGGAATTACTTGCCGGGCTTACGGCAGTGAAGTATATCGAGCGCGTGGCTTTGTATTCCCCGCAGGAAGTGAATAAGGCCAGGCGCGCAGTAAAGCAGGCATTCCAGAATCAGATTGAAGGAGCGGGTTTTTCACTGGTTGAGATGCTTGCCCCTTGCCCTACCTACTGGGGAATGTCCCCTCAGAAGGCTATGGACTGGATCAGGGACGCTATGGTTAAGACTTTTCCTCCGGGGAGGATTAAATAATGCAAGAGAAGGTTATTATCGCCGGAGCAGGCGGACAGGGGATAATGCTTCTAGGTAAGATTCTGGTTGAGTCTGCCATGGATAGCGGCATGGAAGTTACCTGGCTGCCTTCCTATGGCGCTGAGGTGCGCGGAGGAACTGCCTATTGCATGGCGGTTGTCTGCGATAGAGAAATCGGCTCCCCTTTTGTGGATAAGGCCGACACCGTGATTATTATGAACGAGCCTTCACTGGAGAAGTTCAAAAGCCGCGTTAAAAACAAAGGCCTGTTGTTTATCAATAGTTCGCTGGTGGAGGGAATCGTTGATAATAAAGGGCTTCGGGTTTTTAGATTGCCTTTTACTGATGCGGCCCTGGAGCTCGGAAACTTAAAAGTCGCTAATGTAGTAGCATTAGGCTCTTATATAGCAGAGACTAAACTCATTGATATAAATAAGGTTGTCGCAGTGATTGAGCGTATCGCGCCTAAGGAAAAAAGAGGATTGGTTGAGATTAATAAACAGGCCTTATATCAAGGCATGGAGTTGGTAAAAAATGCTAAAGGTTAGATTTGCCCCCAGCCCTACCGGCTATTTGCACATCGGAGGCGCGCGGACCGCATTATTCAACTGGCTTTACGCCAAGGCCAAAGGAGGTAAATTTGTCCTGCGCATCGAGGATACTGATAAGCTGCGCTCAAGACAGGAATATGTAGACGAGATTTTTGACAGCCTTAAATGGCTGGGGTTTGAATGGGACGAGGTTTATTACCAGAGTCAGCGTTTCGATATCTACCGCCGCCAGGCAAAGAGGCTCTTGGATGAAGGCAAGGCTTATTTGGAGAATACCCCCGGTAAGGGAGAGGCGGTTATTTTTAAGGTTCCCGCGAAGGACATAAGAATAAACGACCTTATCCGCGGCGAGATTCATTTTGACTCCGCTACCATCAAGGACCAGGTATTGATAAAATCCGACGGCACCCCGACCTATAATTTTGCATGCGTGATTGACGACGACATGACCGGCATTACCCATGTTATCAGGGGCGACGACCACATCTCCAACACCCCCAAGCAGATACTTATGTATGAGGCGTTGGGGTTTAAGGCGCCGTATTTTGCGCACCTGCCTTTAATCATGGGCATGAGCGGAGGCAGACTATCCAAAAGGACAGGAGCCACCGCTATTAGCGATTACCGCCGCATGGGGTATCTTCCCGAGGCCCTGGTAAACTATCTTTTGCTTTTAAGCTGGGCACCCGGCGACAACCGGGAACTCATAGATATCAAAGAAGCAATCAGCATATTCGACATTACCGACGTCAATAAAACAGCAGCTACCTTTGACCTGCAGAAGCTTAACTGGATTAACAGTCAGTATATTAAAAAACAGGACGCAGAGGTCTTGGCCGATGCCGTCATTCCGCTTTTGGTTGAGAAGGGCTATATCGATAAGGATAATTTCGATAGAAGATATCTCGTTTCTCTGGTAGAATTGTTTAAAGAGCGCCTCCCCACTATTAATGATTTTGCGGAGTGGGCAGACTTTTTCTTTCTTGAGGATATCGAGGTTTCCCGGGAGCTCAGGGAGGAATTTTTTAAAAAAGACCTTTCCCGGGAATTCCGGATTTTCTCCGAGCGGCTCGATAAGCTGGAGACTTTTGATGCCGCCGGCATTGAGAGCGCTTTTCGTAACCTTGTGGAAGAGCTCGGGCTTAAATCCAAGGAATTGATACATCCTGTACGGGTCGCGCTTACCGGCAAAACCATCGGCCCGGGCTTATTCGAGGTGATTTATTATTTAGGCCGCGAGCGCACAAGAGAACGGCTGCTTAAGCCCTTTACGCAGCAAAAATAGGAGGATTTATGTTAAGAAGAGCGCTTTTATTAACAATTTTAGCCTCTGTTTTATTCCTGGCAGGTTGCGAAACGGTCAAAGGCGCGGGTGAAGGCGCAAAGCAGGATTTTAAAAATGCCCAGAAGGTAGACGGGTGGCTGCAAGATAACCTTTGGTAGAATCTATAAATATAGTAATAACAATAGGTTAAGAGCGAGATGAAATAAACAGTAAATTTCGCTTGACTTTTTAGAAAGGGGAGATATAATTTTTCTTACCAGCCACGAAGAGAAAGAAATAAGAATAGGAGCGGCTGGTGTTTTTTTATCTTCTTAAATATTACGGGAAAGCAATTCCTGTTGAAAGCGGGGATTGCTTTTTATTTTTGCTCAGCTAAGTTTTTATTATGGAAAGACCTGATTTAGCGACAATGACAAGGAGGGCTTACGAAAGATACCGCTTGGACGGCTCAGCGACGCTGGTCGGAGAAGACGGAGTAGAAGAACCATCTATATTAAAGGACTTATCCTGCCGCGGAGCCGGTATAGTTACTGCTCAGGCGCTTAAGCCCAATGATAAATTGAATATTGTTATCCACCCTTCCTTTTTATTCGGCCAGCCGGTAACCAGGCAGGCCAGGGTAGCCTGGTGCAACAGGATTGCCTCTGGCCTTTGGCAGGGCGGCTTGGATTTCGGGGAAGACAAAATCTCCCTTTCCTAAAATAAAATACCTTATTCTGCTTCACAATTCCCTCTTTACAGCCTCAAAAAAGCGTATATAATTATTTTTGTTCATGTTAAGGCCATTCTTATAGGAGGTTGTTATGGCTAAGACCATCAAGGGGACCAGAACCGAGAAGAATTTGCTTGCCGCTTTTGCCGGCGAATCGCAGGCAAGGACCCGCTATACCTACTTTGCCTCGGTAGCCAAAAAAGAGGGCCTCCAGCAGATGTCCAACATCTTTATTGAAACCGCTGAAAACGAAAAAGAACACGCCAAGGTATTTTTTAAATTCCTCGAGGGAGGCGATGTTGAGATAACCGCTACCTATCCTGCGGGGCAGATCAAGGACACCATGGCCAACCTGGAGGCAGCGGCTGCCGGAGAGAATATGGAGTGGACTGCTATCTACAGCGATTTTGCCAAGGTTGCCAAAGATGAGGGGTTTCCCGAGATTGCACGGGCATTTGAGCAGGTTTCCAAGGTCGAAAAATTCCACGAGGCGCGCTACCGCAGGCTCATCAGCAATATCGCGGCAGGAGAGGTGTTTAAGAAGAAGGCACCGGTGAAATGGCACTGTATTAATTGCGGTTATGTCGTTGAATCCGCTGAGGCGCCGCGGGAATGCCCGGCCTGCAAGCATCCTCAGTCGTTCTACGAGCTATTGGCAGAAAACTACTGATAGGATTGCCCTGTCGTCTAATGGTAGGACACCAGACTCTGGATCTGGGTGTTGTGGTTCGAGTCCACACGGGGCAACTGATATTTCTTTTGCGAGAACTCAGGCTTTTTTACCCGTCTGAGTCCTTTTTTTTTAGGTGGGGCGACGGAGGGTTTCCGGGAATGGGGGTCTATATCAAAAACCAGAACTTCCTGCACGGGGAGGCTGTTCGGGTCAACAAAAGGCCGGTATGATATTTTAAACTCATTATCCTTGGCCTCAATCTTTTCAATCATCCGCGCTAAAAAGTTCTTCCGGGTGTAGAAGTCTTTGCTCTCCATAAGGTCAATAAGAAGTCCAGCATAAGCCTTGACCCATTTTCCATCTAACTGAGCTTCTGTAACCTGCTTAATCTCGCTGTCTAATATTTCTTTCTCTCCTTCCAGCATTTGAATATCTGCTTTAAGTTCTCTTATCCTTGGCGCCAAGTCATCGGCGTTCAATTCTTTGCCGTCCTCAATTATTTCGTAGAGGCGCTGGAGCTTTAAGTTCTTCTGTTTGATTTCGCCTTGGACCCGGGCAGCCTTCTTGCCGAGGTCCGGAGCAACGTCCTTTATTACTTTGAATAGATTGACTGCCAACTCTTCAAGGTTCTTTTCAGTGAGGATATACTTCTGAATTTTCTCAATTACCTGCGCCTCTAACCTATCCCTATTGTATTCCGGAGAATTGCAGGCAATCTTTCCTTTGCGGCTCTTAGTCCCGCACATATAGTAATGGAACTTGCCGCTTTTGGCAGAGGCCCCTACATAGCGCGCGCCACACCGGCCACAGGTGATTAAGCTGGATAAGAGGTAGGAATCGTTATGTATGCGCGGAGGAGCGTTTTCAAAGCCTCTTCGTTTGAGGATATTCTTAACCTTGGCGTCAAGTTCCCGGGAAACGATAGCAGGATGGCTTCCTTTAACCATAAGAGGCTCTTGTAGGGTCTTAAATGGCCGGTTGTTGGCATTGATGTTCTTGCCGAAGATCATATCTCCTACGTATTTTTCGCTGATTAGAATGTGCTCTATAACCCCTGTCATAAAATACTTACTTGTGCGCGGGCGAACCTTCCTACTATTAAGTTCAATTACCAGTCCTTTTATACCGACGTTCCCGCGGGAATAGCGCTTATAGATATATTCAACTATACTGGCCTCTTTAGGGTCAATTTCGAGCTTTGGCCTACGGCGACCATCCTGCTCAACGTATTTCTTCCGGAAGCCATAGGGAGCTGCGCCATGACACCAGAAGCCTTGTTTTGCGGCCTCTACCATACCCTTAATGGTTTCTCTTGCCAGGTTGAGGGAATAGAACTCATCCATACCTTCAAGCAGAGACTCGACCAATATTTCGGTAGGGTCATTAGAGCCGACCATTGGCTGAGTGGCGGAGACTACTTTTATGCCTTGCTTCCGGAGAAGGTATTTATATTTTACGGAGTCGTAGCGGTTACGGGCGAAACGGTCAAGCTTGTGTACGAGGATAATCTGAAAAGGGGGCGGAGAGGCCGTTGCCTGCTGTATCATCTCTTGGAAGCTATCGCGTTCATCAGACGTACCGGAGAGGGCACGATCTTCTAAGACCCGGTAAACTTTCCAATTTTGTTTGTGGGCGTATTCTAAGCAGGCACTCTTTTGAGCTTCAATGCTAAAATTACCCGCTTGCTGTTTGCTGGAGAAGCGGCAGTAAATGACGCAGGATTTTTGATTTTCGGTATTCTTAGACACGTGGCCTTCAATTTATTTGCACAAAGCTAATATGGCTTGTCTCTTCTGCGGAGTAAGATTTGGTATGCAGTCCAAAAGAGATTTAATGGTATTCTTAATATCTTGAGAATTTTTGTGGGTAACCAGTAGCGCCTTAACCGCTACTGGGTCTTGGAGTGCTTCCAGGATATCAGGCCGGATGTTCTTGCCAGTTGGGTCTCCACCAAAAAGCTCTGCTTCTGAAATACCGTAGAATTCGCAAATCGTTTTTCTTTGGGTAGAATCTGGAACGCGTGAACCTTGTTCCCAAGAACCCACAGTTCTTATGCCAGCCCCAATCTTTTTCGCGAATTCTTCTTGAGTTAAATGTGCATTTTCGCGTAGTATTTTAAGCTGTTTTTTTATATCCATATTGATAGTATACACCACATTTTTTCTTCGTAAATAAAAACCCAAATATGTAAAAATTATATATCCCCTGAAAATATTTGTCAATCAAATAAAGGTTTGTCCCCGACGAGAGCAACTCATAGACAAGGAAATTACATTATTGGATATGTAAAAAATACTTGACAAATAGCACGCATTGTGCTACCTTTTGCTTGGATGAAGGAAAGAACTATTTTTTTTGTCAAACTGCTGGCACAAAGAGTGCCAGAAAAAAGAAGGTGATAAACAATGAACGCAGGAAGGATTAGATTAAAAAAAGGTGCATTTGAAACTTGGTTGAAGGGTTGCGGTATCACTGAAACTCAATTAGCTAAGGAATTGGATATTGAGCAGGGCAACTTTTCAAAGATGGTTAATGACGTTTTAGAGCCGTCCAAATCGTTCATGAAGAAATTAAGGAAGCGGACAGGTTACAGTTTTGACGCCTTGTTTGATTTTGACAGCGAGGCCATCTCAGAAGATACCGACAAAGATAACGATAGATAAGGAGGAAAAGCATGGGGGGAGAAGGTTCCGGCAGGAAGCAAACATTCAAAACCCAATTAGTTATGTTTGGGTTGGACGTCCAGGTAGCGGTTACCGGCATCCTTGACGATATTAAAAACCATAACGCCACCTTTGACGAGGTAGAAGAAAAGCTTGTTGATCTCGGTCGTAAGGCGCGGAGGGTGTGCGAGGAAAATGAAAGACTATAAATATATTCCGGGAATACTACCTTGCGGGCAATTCATTGACCCATACGAGCTTTTTGAGACAGACAATCCTGCGCGTAAAAAGGTGGTAGCAGCCCAGAGGACATTCAGAGACCTTAGCGAGAAAGAGTTCCGGCGCGGTCTGCCGGAGGTATTGGATATCGTTTGTAAACATTTCGGCATAAAGAGGGGTCATAGAGCAAACCAAAGGAGGAGTCATGTTAATCAATCCGCACTTAAAACAGTTACACCCATATTATCGTAATAGACTTCGGGAAGCGCCATTCAACGCGGTTGTTGTTTTGGTATGTGGAGTTTTGGGGTTAGGTCTATTAACAATCGCTGGCCTTATTAAGTAGCCCGGAGGAAACAACCTAATGCAAGAAGCCAAGAAATATCTCCCGCTGCCAAAAGACGCGCGGGTAGTTGAAAAAGAAGGTATTAAATTTCCCTCAGTAACATCCGTCTTATCGGCCATATACCCTATTAACTTTCCGGAACATAAGCTCAGGCAATACGCAGCTCGCGGATCCATAGTAGACGCGCAGAGCAAATACTTTCTTCGCACCGGAGTCTGGGAGCGTAACCTTCTTAAGATACCCCGCACACGAGAAGAAATGGCGCGTATGCTCTTGGATTTTAAGACGCTCGCCTTGGGTGAACTTCATCTTAATTGGGCGGATTGTAATTTCGTGGGTTTCTTGGATAAATACGGCAAAGATTTTAAGCCTTGGAAAGGCGACTTCAACGATGAAGCTTGCTTCAATGAGCAGTTCCGATATCACGGTCATATTGACTGGCCGTGTTTATATAAAGACGAACCCGCCATAGCAGACTTTAAAGCCTGCAAGAATTATCCGGAACATAAGGTCCGGAAATTCAAAAAGCAGATGTCGGCATATGCCAAATGCAAGGGGTATGAAGAGGTAAAGCAGGTAGTGATTATTCCTCTTAATCCGACCAACAAATGCGGTTTCAGCAAGCCGATCGTGGAGAGGGACGTAGACACTTACTTCAAGTATTTTATTAAAGACAGAAAAATATTTTATCAGGTTTACGGTCTTTAAGGAACGGAGAGCGATATGGAGAGCCTAATTAAAAAAATGAGTTTGCCTCGCGGATGGTTTCTTGCGAAGGGAGAAAACGGGTTTTGGGTTGTATACGACGCAAACCTTGAACCACAGACGGCCGGAAGAAGTGCGCGGGGAACAGTAAGCGAAGCTATCGCGTTTGCTCATCGTATAGGAATTTATTAAACAAAGGAGGCAGTTATGGAAATCACAGTATCCAAGAAAATAAACCCAACCACGCAAATCAGTATTAAGTTTGACGAGGAGACCGACTTAAAAGAGGCACTCCTCAAGGCAACGCCCTTTATGCAAATGAGCGGGACCTGCGGCGCTTGCGGGGACGACAAGATAATCCTTCAAGCCAGGCAGACTAAGGACGGCAAATATATCTACGTTGAACTCTACTGCCCGAAGTGTAAAGCCAAGCAGTCATTTGGAGAGTATAAGCAACCCAAAGGCGCGCTCTTCCTAAAAGGTAAATGGGAGAAGTATAACCCGCAGCCTCAAGCCTAAGAAAGGAGGTAAGACGTGAAAGAGCAGGCTTTTTTAACTTCGGAGTCGCGGCAAAGAATGAATGATAAGGCAAATAAGTTCTTAGAGAAAGAGTGCATTGTTCAGACCGGAGAGAATACCTGGATATGCAAACCCATCTTAGGCTACAACATCCACACGTACACCATCCAGAAATTTCCGGACGATACTTACCGCTGCAACTGTCAGGGGTTTCACAAGAATAAATATTGTAGCCATATAGAGGCCGTGCGTATTTTTATCTCGCGCAACACGCCGGTTACTGCTGAGAGCCAAAGGACATTCGCATACGCATGATAACTAAAGAGAAGATATTCCCGCTTTTGGTAATTGTGGCCTGCGTAGGCGCAGGCATAGTTTATTTAATCACAGGGGACATACGCAGGAGTTTAATTTGGTTTGCCTACGCCTTAGCAAACACCTGCGTAACTTTTTAACAAGGAGGAGAGGAATGAGTAGCAAATTGGCACAGGTTAGGAGGATCGTAGAGGATTACGTTGATACCGACAGCATAGCGAGGAAGTTGGTAGAAATCGGGTTTATTCTACCTTCCAAGAAGATTGTAACCGCCGGAGTATCAGGCAGAGAACTTATGCTTAGCTCCAAAAGGTTCTACGTTCTGGATGACAGTTGGATTAGAGACGAATACCTAAGCTATCACTGGAACAAAGCTTTTGACTGGTCGCCGGAGAATCTTGAGAAACATATCCCTTGGCAACCAGGACAGGATCACGCTGCGAGCTTATCTGATAAAACCCACCTTGTCCGGCAGCCGTCCAGGTTTGAGTGGCATACCCTTATGGACTTAAAGAAATATAATCCGGCCATTATAGAAGCGGCCAAAATCCTGAATTTAAAAACCGACGACTGGTATTTCACAGAAGAGGATTTAACTCCTGCTGGCATTCCGGGCGACGCGCGGATTGTGGATATCAAGAGCGGCTACGCGAACAGCAGCTATAAGGACAGCAGTATTTATGTCCGGCCAGTCCGTCTCAGCCAGTGATTTGAATTTTGAAATTTTTGGGGTTGTGGTGTAGATGACGACACGCCTGGAAACACGCAGGGCTTTACGCCGGAGAGGAGGAGCAGGGTTTGACTCCCCGCCAACCCCGACAGGAGAAAATGATAAAAAGAATAGAGCAACTGAATAAAGTAGCAGATTTGTATGGTAAGGGGATTTACCGAAAGGCGTTTTTCAAGGGTTTTGATTATGCTGTTGAAGGAAAAGGTTGGGGTTTTGGAGAACATAGCGAAGCCCAAGATAACCGGCACATCCCCAAGACGGCGAATAAGAAAAAATATCTAAAGGCGTGGCATCACGGTTGTTTTATAGGTGCGGAGATTTGGTAAATGAGCAACTACGATAACTACCCAATTTATTACGAGGCATTAAAGCTTACGACGTATCTTGACGACGTGGTTTGCCACTTCGCCAAGCGCCACAAATACAACGCCGGGAATAAGCTACTCGAAGCCTCTCTTGACGTGCTCAGCCTGGTTGTCTTAGCCATTAAGCGCAAGTCGGAGAGAAAAGATTGCCTCAGCAAAGCAATAGATAAATTGGAAATTATCAAGGCTATCCTGCACCATTGCAAAGAGGTAAAAGCTTTTAACAGTTTCCATAGCTTTGAAGTCTCAGTTAAGAAGGTCAGCGAAGTAGCGAAGCAGTGCGAAGGGTGGTTGAAGTGCCAGAATTCCCCAAGCGGTAAACCTTGAGGAAGCGTGCGATTTTGCAATTCACTGGGCGCTCTCTCCACCCAAAGGGTATAAGAACACAAAGAGCGATACCGAAGAGGATTTGCTCTTGATGATAGATAAGTGAGTGAGCAAGAAGTTGCTGGCAATCCGGGCAACGCGCGGATTGTGAATATCAAGAACGGCAACGCGAACAACAACAATAAGGACAACAATAATTATGTCCGGCCAGTCCGTCTCAGCCAGAGGATTACAAAACGGGGTATTCTCGTATCCTAATATCTATGAAGGCGCTTATCTTCCGTGTCGTAAGAAGAAGCGCAAGACTTTTGACGCGCTTAAATACGAGATAAACGCCGAAGAGAATACCTATGAACTTGAGCAAGAACTCACAGGCAGAACTTACCGCCCTTCGCGCTCTCTTTTATTTGTTTGCCATAAACCCAAGCAGCGGGAAATCTTCGCTGCTTCTTTTCGTGATAGGGTCGTCCATCACCTTTTAGTTAACGAGTATAAGCCCATCTACGAGCCTATCTTTATACACGACAGCTACGCCTGCCGGGACGGAAAGGGCACGCATGCGGCCAAGGAACGCTTAGAGAAATTCACACGCCAGATCACCAAGAACGGCCACGTCCGCGCCTACTATCTCCAACTGGATATCAAGGACTTCTTTACCAGTATAGACAAGGAATTATTGTTTACAATAATTCAGCGCAAGGTAAAGAACCCAGACATTCTCTGGCTTACGCAGAAGGTTCTTTTTTGGGACTGCACCACGTCCTACGTCCACAAAGGAGACAAGCAACTTCTCTTTAACATCCCCCCGAACAAAAGCCTCTTTGGCAAAGAAAACCGAAGCGGCCTGCCGATCGGCAATTTAACGAGCCAATACTTCGCCAATATTTACCTGAACGAATTAGACCAATACGTTAAGCACGTCCTTAAAGCGCACTACTATCTGCGCTATGTAGACGACTTTGTCATCCTTTCCCCGGATGCCTCGCAATTACGCGCCTGGCAGGCTCAGATTGAAGAATTCCTCTTTAACCGGCTCAAGCTACGCCTCCACCCGAAACGCCGTAAACTCCTGCCTATTTCAAACGGCATAGACTTCTTAGGCTACATTATCCGGCCGACATACGTTCTGGTCCGGCGGAGAGTAATAAATAACCTTAAAGAGAAAATCCGGCAGTTCCGCCAGTCGCGGGAAAAAGACTTTAGGAAGTTTCACGATATGCTCGCGTCTTATATGGGTCATTTCAAACACGCAGATTGTTACCGACTAATCAACAAATTAACAACGGAGGTGGCATGAAGGTCATAGCTTTTGATTTTGACGGGGTCATCGCGCATTACGAAGGATGGAAAGGAGTAGACGTTTTTGAGAAGCCTAATTGGGACGTCATCGATGCAATGAAGCAGCTTAAGGCCAAAGGCTACCATATCATCATCTGGACCACACGAAAGGTTACACCGGCATTAAAGGCATACTTAAGTCGTAACAATGTTCCTTACGACAGCATAAACTCCTGTAAGCACAATCCGCCGGACACATCCCAGAAGCCGATATATCACGTTTTCATAGACGATAGAGCCGTGCAGTATCGCGGCCAAAACACAACTAAACTCATACGAACCATAGAACATCTAATTAACAACGGCGCGCCTATTCTTGCAGAAGATAAACCCGTAGAGGTCGCGCCCGCAACACAGAAGGAAGAAGCGGTATGCCCTGGATAGAATCTCATACAGTTCTGTTGAGGCACAGGAAGCTTAAGCCTCTGGCATTTGATTTACGCCTTAAACCCGTTTATGTGCTGGGACACTTGCACGCACTATGGCACGTTGCCCTTGAACAAGCCGAAGATGGCGATCTCTCTCATTGGACAGATGAGTTTATCGCCGATTCCGCCTGTTTCTCTGGCGACCCTCATAAGTTCGTCCAACTGCTCCAAAAGCACAAATGGCTTGATGGGCGTATAATCCACGACTGGCTTGACTACGCCGGGAGGTATTTAGAGGCGAAGTATCGAACCTCAAATCCCGAACGGCTTAAAGCCATCAAGGCCAAGCACGAAAAGGCTAAGTCAGACTTTAGTCAGACTTTAGACCGTCCACCTTACCAACCGGACCTACCTAACCAACATAAAGAAAAGACAGGCAAAAAGCAGCCTGTCCCTGTGGAAAACCCCGAATTAAAAAAACTCTTAGATGAGGTTTTTAAGTCAGGGTTCAATATTTACCAGCTCATTGGTAAGTTCAGAAAACAGGCCAAAAAGAAAAAACTGCTTATGTTTGGAGAGGACTACCGTTTACCGGATGAAATCTTAATCCGTGTATGTGAAAGCTATCTTAAAAACAGGTCAGGAATAAAAGGCGAACACTTCCCTTGGGTTCTTTCTGCAATCTCAAAAGCCTCTACGGAGTGGTGGGTAAGCAAACAAGACGCCGAGCATTTGCAGATAAAGACCGAAGCCGCGAGCTTCCGCGGTGGCGATATGGAGAACCTGCAAGACATTCTCAAGCGGATGATGCCGGAGGGTTTAGCCAATGCGTTATAGATACCGCGACCTTCCTATTCGCAGGTCCCAAGAGCAACCCCTTCAAGAATGGTATGCGCTCTTTCTGCATAGCTTAGGCGTTCTACATTGCGCTTCCGCCGGTGGGATGAGGACTTCAATGAGAACGGCAATCAAGATGAAGCGCGCCGGTTATAAGAAAGGTTTTCCGGACGTGTTCATCTACGAACCCCGCGGACAGTTTCACGGCATGGCCGTAGAGTTAAAGTTGGGAAGCTACCCCAGCGCAGAACAAAAAGAATGGCAAGCGGAGTTGCTTAAGAGGGGTTATTACGCGGTGGTTGTTCCCGGGAAGTTTAACTACCAGGAAGCGCAGGCGTTCTTAGAGCTTGCGACGAAACGATATTTAAACAACGAGATTGAGTAATGGAAAACGTGCTTAACCTTTTATTATTAAACGAGACGACCGGAGACCTTCTTATTCGCGAAGTCGTTCTGCCGGTTCAAAAAGCCATAGCAGCAATGTCAACGCCTCAGTTTATTTGCGATTTGCCGAGAGGCTTTACGGTTTGGATATTGGGGACAACATGGAAGAAACATTAACCTTAGAACTAAATAAAATCTATCTCGGCGACGCGCTGGGAATACTCAAGAGTTTACCCGACGAGAGTATAGATTGTGTCGTAACCTCGCCGCCCTATTGGGCCTTGCGGGACTACGGAATCGACCCGCAGGTTTGGGGCGGTACACCAGGTTGCCAGCACGAATTTGATTTAAGAGATATCCGGACCGGACAAACGCACTGGAATAGCGGAGGTAAGCTTATTCCTTATGAAGAGCGCAAAGTAAGAAACGGCACAAAAAGGCAGTTTGGCTTCTGCCTTAAATGCGGAGCGTGGAGAGGTTCTTTAGGTTTAGAACCAACTTTTAACCTATTCATCGCGCACCTTTGCGACATCTTTGACGAGGTAAGGCGCGTCCTTAAAAATACCGGCACTTGCTGGATAAACATAGGCGACACCTATCATAACCCCAGCAAATGGACAAATACCGACGGAGCGCAAACGATATCCGGCAACCCGCGGGACTTAGCCATCGGCCGGAAAGAGGATCAGGGTTTAGGTGAGAAGTGCCTTTGCTTAATCCCCTATCGTTTCTCAATAGAAATGATAAATCGGGGCTGGATATTACGCAATGACATTATCTGGTCTAAGCCTAACCCAATGCCGGAAAGCGTAGCCGATCGTTGCACAAAGAGCCACGAGTATATATTCTTCTTTGTCAAAGATACCAAGTATTTCTTTAATCAGGACGCCATCAGAGAACCCTACTCGGAGGTATCTTTACCGCGCGCTTTGCGAGGTCTATCCGGAAATAATAAATACGTAAACGGCGCGCCCGGGTCCACGGCCAACGCCATAAGCCAACCCCGCCAGAACGTCAGAAAACAGTTTGAGAGGGAACACGGAGGCGGAGGTTCAGGTTTCAAAGGCCATAGCGGATACAAAGCAGCAGATGGCCGCCTTCTTATCAATCCCCTCGGCCGGAATAAATGGACGGTCTGGACAATCCCGACCGCTTCACTTAAAGAGGCGCACTTTGCAACATTCCCCGAAAATCTTATAGAGCCAATGATTAAAGCCGGTTGCCCGCAGGGGGGGGTATGCCTCGACCCTTTTATGGGTTCAGGAACCACGGCGCTCGTAGCAAGAAATCTTTCCCGGAAGTTTATCGGTATCGAATTAAATCCCAAATACATAGAGATAGCGGAGAAGAGGTTAGAAGATGCCTTTGGAATGTTTAGATAGAGAAACTCTGGTATACCCAGACCATTTTATAAATAAAACAATTTGCGGCGATAGCCTTGAGGTAATGAAGCTTATCCCTGCGGAGGCGGTAGAGCTTATCTTCACGGATCCGCCCTACGCCATATCCAACGAGGTCGTAATTACACGCGGCCGCAACAAAATGAAATTCAAGGGCAAAGATATCAGCCAAGATTTTGGAGATTGGGACAAGTTTAATTCCCTTGATGAGTTTATGGATTGGACGTTCAAGTGGCTGGATGAAGCTGTCAGAATACTCAGAGGGGGGGGGCATGCTCTGTTCGTATTTTGATAGAGATAAGGTCAATTTCATTAGCCGGTATCTTCAAGACAAATACGGTTTTAAATGCAAAGGATATTACGCCGACCTGAAATCTAATCCCGTCCCGCAGGCCCGCAAAGTCAAGTGGATGAACGGCTGGGAAATTATCGGGATGTGGCAGAAGCCCGGAGGAAAGCTCACCTATAACTACCAACTCGGCCAGGCCAAAGACTGGGGCGTAAGAGCCATTGTAGGCCATACCACAAAAGAGGACGGCGAACGGATACATCCTACCCAAAAGCCCATCTCAATAGCCAAGAAATTCGTATCTTACTGGAGCAATAAAGACGATATAGTTCTTGACCCATTTATGGGGACGGGTTTTGTTTTGATAGCGTGCAAAGAATTAAACCGGCGCTTTATCGGAATAGAGAAAGATACCAGATATTGCCAGAAGGCCGAGCGCAGGTTGATGAATACGATAGGGAGTTTATTTTGAGAGGAGTTACTGAATGAGTAATAAGACAATATTCGCAGCAGATTTATTTTGTGGCGCCGGAGGAACATCAACCGGACTTCTAAAAGCTTGTGATGACTTAGGCTACAAGCTTAATCTTTTAGCCGTTAACCATTGGGACATCGCAATCGCTACGCACTCAGCAAATCATCCTTACGCGCGGCATATCTGCGAAAACCTGGATAATGTAAACCCGCGCAAGGCCGTGCCAAGCGGCGCCCTGGATATCCTTATCGCTTCCCCGGAGTGCACTCATCATTCAAACGCGCGCGGAGGTAAACCTTGCTCAGATCAATCCCGCGCTTCCGGGTGGCATATCTTACGCTGGGCGGAGGCGTTAAGGATAGACAATATTCTTATTGAGAACGTCAAAGAGTTTCAATCCTGGGGGCCTCTGGGTGTAAACGGCAGGCCGCTAAAGAGCCGCAAAGGCGAGACCTTCCAGGCGTTTCTTAATGCCTTAACTTCTTTGGGCTACAAGGTTGATTTCAAGGTATTAAACGCGGCATACTACGGAGACCCTACAACCCGGGAAAGATTATTTATTATTGCGCGGAGAGGCCGTCGTCCTATCAAATGGCCGGACCCCACACATACGCCAGATGGAGCAAAGACCTTATTCGGTAAGACTAAGCCCTGGAGAACCGCAAGGGAAATCATAGACTGGACTATTCCAGGACAGAGCATATTTACCCGGAAGAAATCTTTATCTCAAAATACCCTTAACCGGATTTATGCAGGTCTGCGGAAGTTTTCAAGTAAAGAGCTTGAGCCGTTCTTGGTAATGCTTTACGGAGCGAATGACGCCCGATCAATAAACAGGCCAATGCCGACAGTAACAGCTCAGGGAGGCCACGTCGGAGTATGTGAACCTTTTATCGTCCAGTTTAACCGCAACAGTAAGCCGGTATCAACAAATGAACCCCTGCCAGCTCAGACCACAAAGGAACATTTCGGAGTGTGCCGGCCGTTCCTCGTTAAATATTACGGCACTAATAAATTCAGTTCAGTTGAAGAGCCAGTTCCTACGCTTACCACAAAAGACAGGTTTGCGGTATGCAGCCCGTTTATCATGGGAGTTGGAGGTCCCAAGGGTTCTCAAAATCCGCGTAGCATAGATAGACCTCTTGGCACAGTTGTTACAGAGCAGCACGCGGCCTTAGTGCAGCCCTTCATTATTCCCACCAATCACGGCAAGGATAAGCGATCGCACTCAGTTGACAAGCCTATGCCGACAATAACCAGCGTGGACGCTTGGGGAGTTATTCAGCCCTTTGTCTTAGGTCAACAGAGCTGCGCTGCACCCCGTTCAGTTGATAAGCCTATTCCTACGGTGGCCTCAGCCGGAGCAATAGCCTTAGTCCAGCCCAAAATTGACGGCCACGTCCTGGACATTCATTTCCGTATGCTTAAACCTCACGAACTGGCGCGGGCAATGTCTTTCGGAGATGATTATAAGTTTGAAGGAAACAGAGAGGCGCAGGTTAAACAGATAGGCAATGCTGTTCCGGTGATGTTAGCGAAGGAATTATGTAAGGCATTATTAAACTAAGAAAGGAGAGTAACCGTGTTTAGCGAAGAGAAGGATTCAACAGTTCTTGCACGTATCAAAAGAGGCGAGTGCCCGATCTGCGGCGAAGAGCTTAAAAGCAGCGCCGTCGTAGTTAACGACGCCAGGTATGGCAAGGTCAAGGTATGCAATACGCACAAAGTGGCCGCGGCCGGAGTTAAAGATGAATGATAAAAACTTTGTAGCCGAAACCTTAAACCATATCCGCGCAGTAGGCTTCTTACTTTCTGTCTTTGTCAGTAAGCTTACAGCCAGAGCCATAACCCACGACCAAAGCAAACTCAACGACCCGGAGTATGACATTTTTAAAGACTATACGCCGCGCTTGCGAGGTATGACTTATGGTTCAGAAGAATATAAAGCCTGCCTGGCAGAAATGAGCAAGGCACTGGAGCACCACTATCTAAACAATCGCCATCATCCCGAACATCACAAAGACGGGATAAAAGGGATGGACTTAGTTGACATAGTAGAAATGTTTTGCGACTGGAAAGCGGCAACGCTCAGGCATAAAGACGGCGACATCATAAAAAGCATAGAGCAAAATCAGAAGCGCTTTGGCTACTCTGATGAATTGAAGGCAATATTTTTAAACACTGCCGGTTTGCTTGAACCCTACGCGACCAGAGAGGGGACAGGATAAGATGAACCTAAAGGAAATCAATATAAAAGTTATCCCTCAAGAAGAGCAGCGGTTCGGTGAAAACGGAGATTACTGGTGGTCTAAGCCCGGAGTTTTAGAAATTAGGATTTCTAAAGAAAAGAACTGGGTTGTAACGTGGCTATGCCTCATTCACGAGATTTGGGAAATAGGGTTGTGTTTATTCCGAGGCGTAACCTTTGAGGAGATAGAGAAGTTTGATAATGAGTATAGAGGCGAAATTCCTGGTTTTAGCATTAGAGCGCCTTACCATAGGGAACACATGAGCGCAGTAGAGGCAGAAGAGTTGTTCTGTGAGCAGGCAGAATATACCGGAGAGGATAAGATTTATAACAGTAAACACAAAAAGGCAGAGACCAGATGAACAAGACTAAAATAGAGTGGTGCGATTATACCTGGAATCCAATAACTGGCTGCCTTAAGGGTTGCTCTTATTGCTATGCGCGGAGGATTTACGCGCGCTTCAAGAGGTCTTTCAAGCCGGAGTTTCACTATGACCGGCTAATGCAGCCCGTAAGACTTGAGAAGCCTTCCCGGATATTCGTTTGCAGCGTAGCCGACTTTTGGGGTAAAGGCACGTATCAAATCTGGCGGGATGAGGTCTATAACATCATCCGGGCCTGTCCAGAGCACACCTTTATCTTTCTTACGAAGCAGCCGCACAAGATTAAAGATTTTGCCCGGGTCCCGGAGAACTGCTGGATCGGGGTTACGTACACCAAATACGGAGACGAGTGGCGTATAGCCCAACTAATCCACAGGACTAATAACAGCAAGAAGATTTTCATTTCCTACGAGCCAATGATGGACGGCTATACCGATTATCTATTCTTAGGCCATTGGCTTATCGTAGGAGCAATGACCGGCGCGCAGGCGAAAGAGCACAAGCCGGACAGCGGGGCACTCTTGGAGATAATCCAAACGAGCAAGAGGTTACGGTTGCCTCTTTTTATGAAGAATAACCTTAAGCCATATTGGCCCGGAGAGCTGATACAGCAATGGCCGGAAAGGAAGAATGAAAAGCCTGTGTGATACCTGTATTTTGAAGAAGTTCTGCCAGGAAGTAGACACCCAAGTTTTTGAGTGCGACGATTACAGAGAACAATAAAATTCTAAAGGAGATTAACAATGGCTAAATTAGTGATAGAGGGAGTGCCGAAAGACTTACGCTTCGTGCTTTGGCCGGAAGTAGCAGAGTATCTTAAGCAAGAAGGAAAGACGCTTAAGATTGAGTTTGACGGCAGTGGCAGAATTTTTAAGGTAGAGGAGGGCAAAGGATGATTTTTATTCGTTGCCTTCTGGGCTGGCATAAGTGGGTAGTCTATACACATCTTGCTTTCGGAGAGCACCACTTCTTCAATGAATTTCAGTGTGAACGCTGCGGGAAGATAGGGACGATGAACTTAAGGACAGGTAAAATAATTTTACAGGAGACGGCCAATGTTAAACAATGACGCCAAGATACTCATTGAGAAAATTAAGGATTCAGACTACACCCTGAACGCGTGGGAGATGGATTTTATGATCTCCATAGAAGAGCAGGTTGATAAGGGAAGAAACCTATCACAGAAACAAGGCGACGCATTACAGAAAGTTTACCGGAAGTCTCAGGGCGGAGGCATTTATATTGGCAGGGATAAAGTAAAAAGAAGCAATTAGGGGAGGACGGAGATGGAAATAATAACAGATAAAGAGATACTTCATCAGGTTTCTAAGAAAACGACACAGGAAGAGGTTGTAGAATTAGATTTAGTCAGGAAGTTGAGAGAGGCCAATAAGACAGCCTGGACTAAAGGCGCAGGATTGGCAGCAATTCAAATCGGCATACCCTTAAGGTTTGCCTGGTATATTCATAATGGCAAGGAACGTGTTCTTTTTAATCCGGTAATTATAAAAAAATGGGGGGTAGATAAACAGAAAGAAGGTTGCTTATCAATTCCTCATGTCTGGGTGGATGTTGAGAGAGCTTGGACGATTGAGTATTTAAGTAACGGCAAAAAGAAAAGGATTTCAGGCTTTGAAGCGCGCCTTATTCAACACGAAATAGACCACATGGACGGTAAGCTAATAACAGACTTAGTTTCAAACGAAAGGAGATGATTGATGGCAGGGTTATGTCCCTACTGTAACAAACGACCAAAAATAAAAAAAACCTGCGAACATCCGGAGTGTCAGTATAAACATCGCATTGCTTACCGGAGAAAATATTTTGAGGAATTTGAGAGAAAGACCCCGCGGAGAGTTTCAGTCTCTATCACAAGAGTTAAGCAACAGGCTGCGGAGTTGGCCGTAAGGTGATTTTATTCCCGAAGATTAGGGAGTATTCCTTGCTTTATAATGTATGGTAGTGCGATAATATACGCAAGATAGGGTCGCTCCCTGTCTAAATAGATTTTAAAGCCAGTTACCGTTCGAACGGCGGAAACTGGCTTTTTTATTGGAAGCTCGACGATGAAAAAGAAAAAGACAATCCAAAAGAAAAAAAATCCCGAAGGCCGCCCGCCATTCTATAAAACTGCTGCGGAGTTAGAAAACAAAATCCGAGACTATTTTAATACCGAAGCTTATGTTGACGTTGGCTTAATGAGAACAAAAAAGAGTAAATCTTCTCTAAGAAAATATTCTCCCACCATTTCAGGATTAGCTTTATTTTGCGGTTTTGCTGATAGACACAGCTTCTATGAGTATGAAGCAAAGCCAGAGTTTACTCACACTATAAAAAGAGCGCGTGCCTTAATGTCTGTTTATTACGAAAGATTATTGTCCGGTTCAAACTGCACCGGCGCAATCTTCGCCTTAAAGAATTTTGGTTGGGTTGATAAGATTGAGACCGAATTAAGCGGTGAAGTTAAATTTACCCAAATGCCTGCTATTAAAATAGCCGGTAAGAACTTGGAGATTAAAATTGGATAGCGCTGTCTTAGAATTAGAGCTTCCGGAAATCTTATCAGAAGTACCGGCCAAGCTGATGCCGTTAATCACGGACATTAACAAGTATCGGTATTTTTTGATTGAGGG
>Ga0265297_10001971_pt1 | contig 44132 bp, 47 predicted proteins | sample Munlanlwell13791_FD_192502 | JGI IMG/M metagenome (GOLD analysis project Ga0265297, IMG submission 192502) | Leachate microbial communities from a municipal landfill in Southern Ontario, Canada - Leachate well 137-91 | ecosystem: Engineered > Solid waste > Landfill > Unclassified | place...
CGAGGGTATCACTTTTAAGAAGAAACAACAACATAAAACCTCTTTTGTTTCAATCGATTAACGTATCTATGGGGTATAAATGTTGGCTAACGTAATATATACGACATCGATTGTCGTATAAAAAAATCGTGTTGTCGCATATTCTTCATAAAACCATCTAATTATTTGTTTTTATTAAGCCAACTTTACAGCAACAGGACATATCGTACAAATATCAACACCCAAAAAATCACTCTCTCAACAACGCCAAATATTCCTCTTCACTGATAACCTGTACGCCCTTTTCCGTAGCGGCAGCAATTTTCGCGGCACCCACATCGGAACCGGTAACCAAAAAATCGGTTTTCCCGGTGACTGATGCGCCCACTTTTGCGCCCAAACGTTTGGCTTCCTTGCTCATGTCGTCACGCTTGCCGTGGATCATGGTACCGGTAAAGACGATGGTTTTGCCGGAAATCGGGCTGATGTTTTGCTGCTGCTCGGCGATTAACGGCGTTGGGATTAAATTAAAACCCAGCCGGTAGATTTGCATGAAATCGGTTTTGATTTTTGCCAGGCATTCAACCACCGCGGCACTGGTTTTCTCGGCGAAGCCCTCGATATTGATCACGTCTTCAACGGTCAGCTTGAAAATATCCATCAGGTGATGATGTTGCAGCAGGCGTTCGCAATTGCCCAGTCCCATCCGGTGGATACCGAAAGCGCCGAGGAAGCGCCAGTCTTCTATGGCTTCGGTACGGCTGCGTTGCAACTGATCCAGCAGGTTTTGCGCGGTTTTGTCGCCAAAGCCCATGTCCTGCAATTGCTCCATATCCAACTGATAAACGGCACAAACCGAGTTGACGCCACAAGCGTGGAGTTTTTCCACGGTTTTCCCCCCGAAGCCGTCGACATTCGCCAGAGTCCTGAAAAAATGCTCGATGGTGTTTTCAATTTGCGCGGGGCATTTTGTGGTGTTCAGGCAGTAAAGGTAATCGCTGTCCCAAACCAGCTCGCTGCCGCAACTGGGGCAATGCTCCGGGATTTGCGGCTTTTTCGGGATAATGACCCGCTCGATTTTGGGTATCACCAAGCCTGAGCGCGTTAATTCAATTAACGTACCCTTGCCGATACCCAACTCCTTGACCATGCCGTAATGATGCGCGGTCGCCCTGGAAATCACCGCGCCGCTCAGTTTGGTCGGCGTCAGCTCGGCAACCGGGTTGACCCGGCCGGAACGTGAGGTTTGCGGGGTGACATTCAGCACGATGACTTCGGCGGTTTCGACATTGCTTTTATAGGCAATCTGCCAGCGGTGGTGGTGCCGCGTTGCGCCGAGGTATTTTTTTATCTGCTCATTGCCGACCAGCTCGAAAACGACGCCGTCCACATCGTAATCGACCAATGAGTACACTTTTTCGATAACGTGGTCGAAATCGGCCAGCACTTCGGCGGCCGTGCCTTGCCAGGCGGGCAACTGGGAAAACGGGAAAAACACCGCCGCATGGTTTTGTATCGCTTCCAAAGCATGCTGTTCCAGATCTTTTTCCTTGATGATGCTGGCCTGGAAGTTACGGGAGTTTTCAAAATATTCGGCCAGATGACTGTTGAAATAAGTCTGGCTGACCACGATTTCGCCTGCGCCCTGCCCTCGTTTGCCGTTGCCGCCGACTTTCAGGCCGCGCTCGAAAACCCGGCTGATGTCGGTGCCTTTGCGGCCGTCGCCGCGCGTGTACAGCATCTTTCCGTCATCGTAAGCCGCATAGCCGTCCAGCTTCGGCGTGGCACGGATCATCAGCGTGGAAAAATCCACATCGCAGTCATCGGCGGCTTTTTCGAGCCTAGTCAGCCATTTTTCGATGCCGCTTTGGGAATAGGTTTTTTCCGTTGACAGCATAGGCTCCGGCAACGCAACGGTCTTGCCGACAAACCCGGCTTCCGGTTCGACGGTTTCTAAATAGGGGTGGTGCGGGTGACGTTTTTGCAGTTCGGCCAGGAAAACGAAGTCATAATCCGCATCGGAAATTAGCGGTTCGCCACCTCGATACAGCGCGTTGCAGACCTGCAGAAACTGAAGCAGCTGTTCGTCGGTCAGTTCTTTGGGATTGGCTTGGGCTGCGATTTGAGCGATCAGCTCAGTGGATAAGCTGAAATCAAGATCGGCTTCTTTTAAAAGCGCCAACTGGGTATTGCTAAGGGATGGCATCTAAATAACCTGAACAGGTAAACGCAAATGTGTAGGTCGATTCGTAGTTTCGTAGAGTATGCGGTGCATACCCATTAGGCATTCAATAGTACGCACAGCGCACCCTACAAAGGTGTGGATTAGCTGAAAATTTTAAACAGAATGGAAACAGACATAGCTAGATTAAAACCAATCATCCATTTTACAAGTGTGAATTCGCCTTGTATTTTTTCAAATCGAGTGTCACTCTTTAGTTCCAGCTCTTTGATGTCGTGCTTTGTAGCCACCTCGGTGTTAAGCACTTCCTTTAACGCTTCTGATTGCGCTCTGGCTTGATTTTCTGGGACACCGCCATTTTTCAAGGCTTCCACATATTTCAAAGTGTCGAAAGTAACTGTACTCATAATTTTTCCCTTTCACCCATTAGCACACGATGGCGGACTTAAACGGATATTTTAAAGGGTAAGGTTAAATACCTTATCCGTGTTTATCCGTCAATTCCGTGTCATCTGTGTTCTATTTTCTAAGTTAGAACATCAAAATCACAAACTCTGCCGAATGGCCTGAATGGTCGCTTCGGTCAGCGGCTGTCTTCTGTGATCGAGTATCACGCCGTCCAGTTTATCGGCTATCAAGTTGATTGTTTCTATATAGTCGTCGAAAACGGCCGGTGCATCATCCAATGCTTCAGGCTGCATGAAAAACACGATGCCGGGGCAGTAAAACTGGTCTAGGTCTTTTTCCGGAAAAGTACCGGGCTCCACAATACAGGCCACGCCGAAATCGACCAGCCGGTTGGAATCCAGACGTTCAAATATTTTCAAATTGCCGTATTCAAGGCCGACCATTTCAAAGGCTTCAACCAGATCGGCGCCGTTAAAATCTTCGTCCGCCTTGGTGATAATACTGAACTGAATGATCGCCGGTGCGGCGGCGCGTGGCGGCGGCTCTACGTCGTCATCCTGTTCATAGTAATCATCTTCGCCATCGTCTTCATCATAATAGCGATCCGCTTTGCTATGGGCATGATGGACACCGGCGCTACTTTTAGCGGCTCCCAGCGGAATAATATCAAAGTCGTCCCTGGTGTCCCTGAGGGTATCTGCTTCCAACGACTCATCGTCATCATAATCGCCCTCGTCATCGTAAAGTTCCATTTCTTCCTGGGCCTTTTTGTCCTTGATATATGCCCAGATCAACATGCCGATGACTACAACCATGCCGGTTGCAATAATTACAATTCTTAATATCTCTTTATCCATTAGTTTTCCGCCAGACTAACTGCTTCTTCAATATCAACTGCGACCATCCGGGACACGCCCGGCTCTTTCATAGTAACACCTGCCAGCTGTTTTGCAATTTCCATAGTCACCTTGTTGTGTGAAATATACAAAAACTGCACCGATGCCGACATTTCTTCGACCATTTTTGAAAACCGCCCGACGTTAGCGTCATCCAGCGGCGCATCAACTTCGTCCAGCAAGCAAAAAGGCGCAGGATTGAGCTCGAAAATCGAGAACACCAATGCGACCGCCGTTAATGCTTTTTCTCCACCGGATAGCAAATGGATGGAGCTGTTCTTCTTGCCGGGAGGCCGGGCAATAATGTTTACGCCCGCTTCCAGCTCGTCCTGTTCGGTCAATTCCAGATAAGCGTGACCGCCGCCGAATAATTTTGGGAACTTCTCCTGCAAACCGGTGTTTATTTTATCGAATGTTTCCTTAAAACGCAGCCGGCTTTCCTTGTCGATCTTGCTGATCGCCTGATCCAGGGTTTGCAGCGCCTCGACTAAATCGGCATGTTGCTCGTTAAGAAAATCCATCCGCTCGGACTGCGCCTTGTATTCTTCTATAGCAGTCAGGTTAATGGTACCTAATCTTTCGATTTGAGCCAATAAGTCGTCAACGGTTCTTTTCCAGCTGTTTTCTTCGGCCTGCTCCGGCAGGTTTTGCAGCACCTGCTCGACGTCCGCATCGATTTCTTTAAGCTGTTCGTTGACGGTTTGCTGGCGCACCTTGCTTTCCTGCAACTCAAAGCGGATCGTATCCAGCGCTTCTTTTTGCTTTTCCAAGGCGCGCTGCACCCGGACATGTTCTTCGGACAGCTCAGTTATTTCCGCTTCAAGCTCTTCCTGAAGCCGGCGTTGTTGCTTCAGCGTCTTTTCCATCTGTTCCTTATCCACAACCATCTGTTCCAGCTGCTTTTTTTCCTCGTCCATCGGAGTCAGCGTTTGGTTTAGGTTAAGCTCCAGTTCGGCAATGCGTTCAAGCGACTGCTGGTGTTGCAGCCGTAACCTGTCGAGCTGTTTGCCGGTTAGAGTTTCGGATGATCGTAGCGATTCGATCTGCGACTTGATGCTGTAAACCTGTTGACGGGCTTCATTGGCCGCCTGATCGATTTGCTGTTGCCGGGATTGCAGCTCCTGATTTAACGCCTCCAGGTTTTGCTTTTGTTGCCCCTGCTCGGCCATGACCTGTTCGGCCTGTTCCTGCAATAGCTGGGATTCGGCAATCGTCTCGGCGTTTTCGGCTGTTTCGCGGCTTAACTCATCAATATCGTTACAAACCTGCTCCAGGCGGCGTTGCTGATGCTCCAGCCGTGCCGAATGCGCACTGAATTCGGCGCTTTTTGCCGACAGTTCTGCGCCCAGGCTATTATCCTGCTGCTGTATCGATTCGCGCGCGGCTTCCGCGTCCTTCAAGCCGGTTTCGACCGTTTCCAGCTGGTCTTCAAACGACTCGATTTCGCCGTGCAGTTCTTCCTGCCGCTGCTTTAACAGACGCAACTCCTTCTCCCGCTGCAACACGCCGGTTTTGCTGTCTTTGGCGCGGATTATCTTGATCCAGCCGGAACCGAACCAGGTGCCGTCCGGGATGATGACCGATTCATGAGCTTTCAGTTGGGCGGATAAAGCTCTAGCGGTTCCGGCATCGTCGGCGCAGTAAACCCCGGCCAGTAGGCTGCTTAAATCCCACGGCGCTTTTACCTTATCCAGCAGCATCGGAACATGGGCTCCTTCTCCCTGAGGGAGAAGGCTGGGATGAGGGGATTCAAATAAGCTATTTTCCTTATTTTGATTTCCCCTCACCCAACCCTCTCCCTCTGGAGAGGGCTTTGTACCGCTTTCGTCAACCGTATTGGTTCCGGTCTCAATCAGCATCAACGATTCATCGGTCAAGCGCTGCAAGCCCGGAATAACCTGGTCGGCGCTTTCTACGCAAATCGCCTCAAGGTAACTGCCCAAAACCGTTTCAACCGCCCTATCCCAGCCTCCCTGCACGTCAAGGAACTCGGCAAGACGCCGGTTTTCGGTCAAATCCACGGACGCAAGCCATGCGCTCAGGTGTTTGTTGTCTTTGCCCATCGCATGTTGCTGCAATAATTCCAGCGAGGTGATTTTGCCTTTTACGCTTTGCATTTCCGAGCGGCGCGCATGCAGCTCGTCATGATATTGCTTGATCTGCTGACGTTGCTCGCGTATCTGCTGATGCAGGTCTTCAAGCTGTTGATGAAACTCGGCGCGCTGGTTTTCAATCATTTCGATGCCTGCATCCAGCGATTCAATCTCGTTTTGCAAGTCGCCGGCCTCCAGCTCGCTACGCTCGCCGTGCAGTTTATCCAGACGGATTTGCAGCTGGCGATTCTGGTTTTCCAATTGCACCGATTTTACCCGCTGCACTTCGGCCTGTTCTTTGTAGCTGGAACTGGTCGTCCGGTACGCTTCCCACTGCTCCTGCCAAGCTGTTTTTTGCTGCTGCACTTCCTGCTGGTTATATAAAACGTCTTCCTGCCGCTCCTCGGCGACAATCAACGCTTCTTCGGCTTCAAGCAAAGCTTCTTTAATCTCTTCCAGCTGCTGCACATCGGCTTCGAGTTCTTTTAACGACTGGTCGGCCTGCTGGCGCAAACGGTTAATTTCAATCTCGGTTTGCTCGCGGCTGCTTTCGCTGTGTTTGATGGTCTGCTCCAGGCCGCTGACTTCGGCGACGATCTGGTAATAATCGCCCTGGGAGCGGGTTGTCTGTTGTTGCTGGGTCTTATGCTCCGCGCGTTTGGCTTCGATGTTGTTATCGATGTCGCGCAATTCCACAAACAAACGGTTATGCTCGTGAGCCACTTCCTGCAATTTTTCATCCAACTGCTTGGCAGCCTGATGATAGGTGTTCCAGCGCATCGCCAACAGTTCCAGCTTGTATTGGCGCTCCTGCTTTTTAAGCTCGGTATATTTTTCGGCTTTTTCGGCCTGCTTTTGCAGATGCTTGATTTGTTTTTCGACTTCGTCGCGCAAGTCGTCCAGTCGCTCCAGGTTCTCGCGGGTATGTTTCATCCGGGTTTCGGTTTCGCTGCGGCGTTCCTTATATTTGGACACGCCCGCCGCTTCCTCGATATGAATCCGCAAATCATCCGGCTTGGCTTCGACCATCCGGGAAATAGTGCCCTGCTCGATGATCGCATAGCTACGCGAACCCAGCCCGGTGCCCAGGAATATGTCGGTGATGTCCTTACGGCGGCAACGCGAACCGTTCAGCATGAACACGGAAGTGCCGTCGCGGCTGACCTGCCGCTTGATCGCGATGGTATCGTATTGGGAATATTCGCCGCCCAGCTTGCCTTCGCTGTTATTAAAAACCAGCTCGACCGAAGCCGTACTCACCGGCTTGCGTCCCGACGAGCCGTTAAAGATCACGTCGGCCATGCTGCCGCCGCGCAAATGCTTGGCGGAACTTTCGCCCATCACCCAGCGCACCGCATCGATAATATTGGATTTGCCGCAGCCGTTAGGCCCGACGATGGCGGTCAGATTACCGCTGATCGGTATGACCGTTGTATCAACAAAAGATTTGAAACCCGAAAGCTTGATTTTTTCCAGTTTCATAGTACTGGTATGAATATCCCGACAGTTGAATTAAAATAACGGCCTATTATTAACGATAATTAGCCGAGTATCGAATTTTTTCGCCTAAAGCGCCTACTTTTGGTACCCCCTTTGATTTTATATACAAGCTGAAAATGACAACACAACCAAGCAAAGATCTGGAAACTTTCGACAACCCAAAACCAGGCCGCGATTATACGATCCGCATCGACGTGCCTGAGTTCACCTGCCTGTGCCCAAAAACAGGCCAACCGGATTTTGCCACCATCCAAATCGAATACATCCCCGGAGCGCTGTGCGTGGAACTTAAAGCGCTTAAACTGTATATGTGGGCATTCCGCGATCAAGGCGCATTCCATGAAGCCGTCACCAATGAAATCCTCGACGACCTGGTAAAAGCCATAGCGCCGAACTTCATGCGCATTCGCGCCGAGTTTAACGTGCGCGGCGGCATCTACACCACCGTCGTCGTCGAACACAAAAATCCCGATTGGCAAGCGCCGGAACCGGTTACGCTGCCTTAAAGCGATATACAGCTAAGATATACCATGCATATCCGGCTCTATTATTCACCACGAAGACACGAAGAACACGAAGCTTATGTTTTTCTTCGTGCTCTTCGTGTCTTCGTGGTGGGTAAAAGCCATCATGGCTAAGACCTACTACACCTCGGACATTGCCGTCGCATTAAAATACGACGGCAAAAATGCGCCCAAGGTTACCGCCAAAGGCTCGGGTCTTACCGCAGAGCAAATCTTAGCAATCGCCGAACACCACGGAATACCGCTGCAAACCGAGCCGGAACTGGCAAGAATTCTGGCTCAAATCCCGTTAGGCGATGAAATCCCCAATGAACTCTATGTCGCCGTCGCGGAAGTGATCGCCTTCGCGTACTTCTTAAGCGGTAAAACACCCGACAATTACCAGCCATGAATTTTAAAGAAGCCCTGACCACCCTACCCCAATACGTCCTGCCCCATCATGCCCTGTCCGCGATGATGAGCAAACTGACCCATTGCGAAAACAGATCCTTTAAAAACCTGTTTATCAAACAGATTATCAGGCATTACGGCGTCAACATGGACGAAGCGCTGGAGCAGGACATCAACGTCTACAAGAGCTTTAACGACTTTTTCACCCGCGAACTAAAACCCGGCGTCAGACCGCTCAGCACGGAAAGAAACGCTATCGTCTGCCCTGCCGACGGCGCAGTCAGCCAGGCCGGAGACATTACCGACGGAAAAATCTTCCAGGCCAAAGGCAAAAGCTTTACCGCAACCGACTTGCTGGGCGGCGATGCAGCCCGCGCCGAACCGTTTAACAACGGCGTATTCACCACCATCTACCTGTCGCCCAAAGACTACCACCGCCTGCACATGCCGTTGACCGGCACTTTACGGGAAATGGTGCATATTCCCGGCCGCTTGTTCAGCGTCAATGGGGCTACCGTCAATTCGGTACCCGGACTATTCGCCAGAAACGAGCGCGTCGCCGCCATATTCGACACGGAGATAGGCCCAATGGCTTTGGTACTGGTCGGCGCAATATTCGTGTCCAGCGTGGAAACCGTCTGGCACGGCGTGGTCACGCCGCCGAGCGTTACCGAAGTGCAAAACTGGCAGTATGGCGATGATGCCCCCATGCTGAAAATCGGCGAGGAAATGGGCCGGTTTAATATGGGGTCTACGATTATTGTTTTGTTCGGCAAGGATAAGGCGGAGTGGGATGCCGAGTTTAAAGCGGGCAAGACGGTTAAGTTAGGGGAGTTGATTGGTAGGGTTGTTGGTTAAAATTTTTGTGCAATATCTTCAACAGTTATTGCATTCAAATATGCAAGATAAACTGATATGAATAATGACTTTTTAAACAATTGAGTAAACTATGGTCAATGATGGTCTTGGTGATTGGCGTATTGCGCTCGCAACGACACTTGCTGAAGATGTGCCTCCTGCATTTCCTGGTGGACCTTCTCATAAAAAAGGAACTGGAGTTTACCTTAGTACTGGCTATGAACACCCGGAACATGGAAAACTTTCGTTTATCACACCGCACCCAAGTGCATTAGCATTTAATATTGCTTTTAAATATTCTAAAGAAGCGAAAAAATTGAGGTCTCGCTTAACTAAAATAGCTGTTGTTGCTCCTGGTGGCTCCGCGCAAGCAATACCAATGACCGACATTCCCTTTTTGTATGATTATTTTGAACTGGTCATGATTGTTGTCACGTTTAGTTTCCAGGCAATTGAAGCTTTTCTCAATAATGAGATAGTACATAATGCAAAAGGTGATATTCGTGTAAATCGAAGAAATAAATGGATTACTTATACACCGCTAGAAGCGGAGAGAAAATTATCTACAGAAGAAAAGGCAGCGGTTGTATTACCTGAAATTTTAGGAATATCTACACCGAAGGGAAAGATTCCTTGGGAAGGGTTTAAAACATTAAAAACAGCTAGAGATTCAACTATCCATATAAAGAATAAAGATATTCATCAACTATCCGAGTCTGAGAACTTGTTTTTTAATTTATTAATTGATGACCCCGAGCTTTATCTAAAATATGCTTACCAGCTAATAGAATGGTTTTTTAAAGGTAGGAAACCACCAAGATGGGTTGAACTTTTAGCCTTGTGGCCTTGTAACTCGGAATAAGCCGCGTAGGCCGGAATAAGCTGGTTTGAGCGGCAGCGAAAATCGGCGTTTCCGGCAAACACTACCTAAACTCGCCGGAAACGCCATCTCGCGCTACGCGCTTGCTGGTCTTATTCCGACCTACTGTTTTGAGAGCTGCCCATGAGCGATTACCGACGCTTGTATATTCCCGGCGGGACGTATTTCTTTACCTTGGTCGCTTATCGTCGTCAACCGATCTTCTCCGATGACGAGCGGGTGGAGCAGCTTCGCAAATCCTTTCGTGGGGTAAAAGAGAAACGCCCTTTCGATCTGCTGGCGGCGGTGGTTTTGCCGGATCATCTGCATTGTCTTTGGCGTTTACCTGAAGGCGATTCAGACTTTTCCACCCGCTGGCAAATGGTCAAGGCCGACTTTTCACGACATATTCCTGCAAAAAACCGAAAAAACGGAGCAAAAACGGTTTGGCAACCGCGCTTTTACGATCACTGTATCCGCGACGAAAACGACTTCCATAAACATCTGGATTATATCCATTACAACCCGGTCAAACACGGCTTGGTCTCCACGCCCGGCGAATGGCCGCATAGCTCTTTTGCGCGTTTTGTTAGGCTTGGTTGGTATGCAAGCGGTTGGGGCGATATTGCGCCTCCCGATGTGGAAGACATAGAACACGAGTAACACCGTAGGCCGGAATAAGCTGGTTCGAGCGACAGCGAGAACCGGCGTTTCCGGCAAATACCACCGGAACTCGCCGGAAACGCCACCTCGCGCTACGCGCACTTCGACAAGCTCAGGACAGGCTTGGATGGTCTTATTCCGGCGATCATTTAAAACTGCGCAATCTTGAATAATTGGTAAAAATTCTCAGTCGATAATTTTGCAATTTCATCGACCGTCGTTCCGCGCAACTCCGCCAGTTTTTCCGCAACGTAGCGTACATAGGTCGGATAGTTGGGCCTGCCGCGAAAGGGTACGGGCGCCAGATAAGGCGAGTCGGTTTCGATCAGAAAGCGGTCGGCGGGCACTTTTTTGGCGACTTCCTGGATTTCCTTGGCGCTGTTAAAGGTGACGATGCCGGAGAAGGAAATATAAAAATTCAAATCCAAGGCTTTCTTGGCAAACTCCCAGTCTTCGGTAAAACAATGAATAATCCCGCCTACTTCGCCGGCGCCCTCTTCTTTCAGGATGCGCAGGGTGTCGTGTTTGGCTTCGCGGGTGTGGATAATCAGCGGTTTTTTCAATGCTTTTGCGGCGTTAATATGATTCCTGAAGCGTTGGTGTTGCCAGCTCAAATCGCCTTCGCTGCGAAAATAATCCAGGCCGGTCTCGCCGATGCCGATGACTTTGTCGGGCTTGCCTAAAGCGATCAATTCTTCGGCACTGGGATCTTTGCCATCCTGAACATTAGGATGAACGCCCACGGTCACGGATATTTGTGGATAAGGGCTAACCAAATCCAGCATTGCCGGATAGGTTTCCAAGTCTATCGAGATGCAAAGCAGACGCTCAATTTTGCTGTTGGCCGCTTCGCGCATGAAGCAGGAAAAATCATTTTGATAGGGCGCCAGATCGATGCGATCCAGGTGGCAATGGGAGTCTATTAACATGAAAGTTTTTTTATAAAAGCAGGCGAAAGGCACAAGGCTAAGGGCGAAAAAACCTGAGCGTCAACGTCTGCCCTTAGCCTTTCGCCTTTTGTCTTGTTTACATAGTATGCGTGGAACGGTCGCTCTCCAAAGAGCCGGCCAGATAATTTTCTATCTTGTTGCGCGATATGCCGCCGTCCTGGTCGCTAAATTGCACGCCGATGCCGCCGGCTCTGTAGCCTTCGGAACCGGGCGGGGTTATCCAGATTATTTTCCCGGCTATCGGCAGACGCTCGGTTTCTTCCATTAAGTTGAGCAGCATGAAGACTTCCTGCCCCATTTCATATTTACGGTCGGTCGGAATAAACAGCCCTCCGTTGATCACAAAAGGCATGTAGGCTGCATACAAAGCGTTTTTATCTTTGATTGAAAGGGACAATATGCTTTGTCCGGCTGCATCTGCCATGGTCATTGACTCCGGTTAAGTTCGCGCCATTGGATTAAAATTTCTTCAAACAACAGCTGCTTGTTTATTTGGGTATCCAGCCGCTGCCGACCCGCCAATAATAAATCATACAACTTATAAAGTCCTTTTAATTCTAGCCGTTGGGACAGCTCTTGCAACTGTTCGTTCAAGTCCGGGTTGTACAAGTTTTCGGTCTTCGGATGATAAAAATATTTGGTTAAATCGATAACCCAGGATGTGATCCAGAATATTAACGGCGATGCGGGCAGCTTGTGCCAATCTTCGGCAATCATGACCGGGGATTTAAGCTGTTTTGCTATCGCTACCCAGGCGTTGAAACAGTCGTTACGCAAAGTTAAGGTTTCGTCGTTGGCATACTCCAGCGCCAGTAAAGGTGCACCTTGCGCCAAAGAAACGTTGGCGTACAGGGTCTTGTTCTTGTCGGCATCACGCTGCAAGGTTTCTGCCAGCCAGGCAACGACGGTTTCCTTGTCCGGCGTGGCTACCGGCATTTTTTGGCAACGGCTGACGATAGTCGCCGGCAATTTGGCCGGTTTTTCAGTGATTAGGATGATAAGGGTGCGCTCGGTCGGCTCTTCCAGACATTTTAAGAACGCATTAGCCGCCGCATTGTTCATCTTGTCGGCCGGATTGATAATCACAACGCGATGCGTCTCAAACTGGGGTTTTAAAGTCAAGCGGGTAATCAGACTGCGTATCTGTCCGATGGTAATGTCTTTGCCCGGTTCCTCGGGCTGTAGCCGGATAAAGTCGGGATGCGTTTCGGCATTAACCAGCAAACAGCTATTGCAAAAGCCGCAAGCCGTGCCGCCCTGCTTTGGCGTTGCGCAAAGCAGGGCGGCGGCGAACTGATCGGCCAGCTGCTGCTTGCCTAGCCCTTTATTGCCGGTAATGAGTAGGGCCTGGGGAATGCGTTTTTGCACAATATAACTGCACAGATGCTCCCAATTTTGCTGTTGCCAGGGTAATAGCCGGTTTGCTAAGGTCACTTTATGCTGCCATGCCTGAAAGAAGTCGGGCAATTCAAGGCGCACAAACCGAGTAAAGTGCGAATGACGTCGGTAATGGCTCTTTGCACATCGGCTAACGGCTGGTTGGCTTTTATAAGCTTGATACGCTCCGGGTACAGTTCGGCCTGCAACAGATAAGCCCGCCTGACGCTTTCAAAAAAACTGATTTTTTCCGACTCGAAACGATCAAAAGCGCCGCGTTTTCTGACCCGCTCTATGCCGATCTCGACCGGTGCATCCAATAACAGGGTTAAATCCGGTTTTAATGGGCCTTGCACCAGGTGTTCCAGCCATTCGATGGTGCTGATCTTCATGTTCCTCCCCCCGCCCTGATAGGCGTAGGTGGCATCGGTAAAGCGATCGCAAAGCACCCATTTTCCTTGCGCCAACGCGGGTTCAATCACATGCTTGATATGCTGGGCTCTTGCCGCAAACATCATCAATAACTCGGCCTGTTCCGAAATGGCCTCGCTTTTGTTGTTCAACAATAATTGACGTATTTTTTCGGCAAGCTCAGTGCCACCCGGTTCGCGCGTCACAACAACGGAAATATTGTGCTGCTCCAGGTAGTCTTTTATAAAAGCCATGTTGGTGGATTTTCCTACACCCTCTCCACCTTCGAGTGTAATAAACTTCCCTCGGATCATTTCTTTTTCCTTTGAAATTTGTCTACGGCCGAATTATGGTCTTTTAAGGTCGCTGAAAACACATGCGTACCATCGCCGCGGCCTACAAAATAAAGGCTGTCGCCCTGATCAGGATGCAGCACCGCATTAAGCGCGGCCCGCCCCGGCATCGCAATCGGCGTTGGCGGCAAGCCGCTGATAACATAAGTATTGTACGGCGTGGCTGCGGTTAAATCTTTAGATTTAATATCGCCCTGATAACTGTCGCCCATCCCGTAAATAACGGTAGGGTCGGTTTGCAACAACATCTTTTGTTCCAGCCTGCGGATAAACACGCCGGCTATCTGAGGCCTTTCGGCGGCTGCGCCGGTTTCCTTTTCTACAATTGAAGCAAGAATCAGGGCTTCGTAAGGCGTTTTAAACGGCAGGCCTTCCGCTTTGTTGAGCCATTCCTGTTGCAGCACCGACTGCATTTTGTCGTAGGCTCTTTTTAATATCGAGACGTCGGCTGTATGTTTTTCAAAGAAATACGTGTCGGGGAAAAACAAACCTTCGGGAGATTGCTTGGCCGCGACCGCATCGGGTGTACTTGCGGCATTTTTTTCAGGTTCTGGAGACGAAACAACTGCCGGAAATTTAGCATCCAAATTGAGTTTGTTCATTACATTTTCAACAGCAACGCCATTTAAGGTATGTTCAATATTCGTATTTTTCTCAATTTGACGCATTATTTCCTTGAAGCTCCAACCTTCCGGAAAAGTAATGGCATGCTGCTTTGTTTTTCCCTGAACAAATAACGTTATTATTTTGGGAGCGGTTAAGCCCGGCGTTAACTCGTATTCTCCGGTTTTAAGTTTTTTCAGTGCGTTTTTCTGCAAGGCGATGACTTTAAACCAGAACGGTTTAAGAACCAGTTTTTCGGCCTCCAGCTTATTGATAATTCGGTCAAGCGAGTCGCCCTTTTCAATTTCTATCAGAACCGTTCTATCGACCAGCAAAGGCTGTTGTAATGCGCTTTGATAGTCCATCCACATCCAGCCGCCGGCAAAACTCAGGGTCAGCACAACAAAGCCAATGATTTTATTGTTCATTGTTAAGCGTTCCGACAACCACTTCTTGAATGGCTCTATCTTTTTCATCCTGCCTCCATGCAGTCATTACGGGCAAATTTATCCAGCCAGCTTTGAATGCGTTGGGTTACCGGGCCGACTGAAAAGTGCGCCGTTTCGATTTGCTTGATCGGCCAGACGCCGATAATAGAATTACAGACGAACGCTTCATCAGCCGATAACAGCTCGTCTTTGCTAAACCTATGCTCAATGACCGGAAGACCGTGGTCGACCGAAAGCGCCGTTATAATGCCGCGCATAATACCGGCAACGCCTGATTGGACCAGTTCCGCAGTATAGAGGCTGTTATTTTTAACGTAGAACAAATTGGTCATTGTTCCTTCAATAACATAATCATTGACGTCCAGCATAAGCCCTTCCTGAATGTCCGGTTCACTCCATTCAGCCCTCGCCATAACCTGCTCAAGCCGGTTCAGGTGCTTGATGCCCGCCAAAGCCGGATTCAGGCCTAACCGGGTTGCGCAAAAACGGGCGACTACGCCCCGCTCCGAATAGGTTTCAGGATAATCAGGATAAGGATGAAGGCTTAAGACGCGGGTCGGGTGAATGGCATCGGGTTGGCGATAACCCCGCCCCCCCGAGCCGCGCGTGACTATGATTTTAAGCACAGCCCGGCGGTGCGTATGCCATCGGCGGCAAAGCTCCTTAGCTTCAAGGCGGAGCAATTCGGCATCGGGACAAGGGATATGCAGCCGACGACAACCTGAATTTAACCGCGCTAAGTGGCGTTCCAGAAAAACAGGCTGATCGTCCCTGACTTCAATGGTTTCGAACAAGCCGTCGCCATATTGAAACCCGCGATCGGATATTTCGATATGCGCCTTGCTTTCACCATTGATGAGGATCATTTTTTAGCCTGATAGGCAAATGGCGGGCAGAAAAGCGCTGCCCGCCCTACGACTAATTACTCGTAGCGTTTAAAAACTAACGTGCCGTTAGTGCCGCCAAAGCCAAAGGAATTGGACATGGCTATATCGATTTTCATATTTCTTGCGGTATTCGGGACGTAATCAAGGTCACATTCAGGATCCTGATTTTCTAGGTTAATGGTTGGCGGAGCAATTTGGTTTTTGATGCTTAATGCAGTCAACACCGCCTCGATACCGCCTGCAGCGCCTAATAAATGGCCAATCATGGATTTTGTCGAACTGACCGCCACTTTATAGGCGTGGTCGCCCAATGCCGCTTTCATCGCCTGGGTTTCACCCACATCGCCGGCTGGCGTTGATGTGCCGTGTGCGTTGATATAATCGATTGCATCGGCATTTAAACCGGCATCACGCAGTGCATTTTTCATGCAGCGCGCCGCGCCTTCGCCGCCGGGTGAAGGTGTCGTCATGTGATAAGCGTCGCCGCTCATGCCAAAACCGACCAATTCAGCATAAATCTTTGCGCCGCGGGCTTTGGCGTGTTCCAGTTCTTCAAGAACCACAACACCGGCGCCATCGCTTAATACAAAGCCGTCTCGGTCTTTGTCCCAGGGACGGCTGGCGGCTTGCGGATCATCATTGCGCCGGGACAAGGCTTTTGCCGAAGCAAAACCGCCCATTGCCGTCGGTGAGGTTGTGCAACGCTCAGCGCCGCCCGCAATCATTACATCGGCATCGCCATGTTGAATTAAGCGTGCCGCATCGCCAATGTTGTGCGTACCTGTGGAACAAGCGGTAACAATTGCGTAATTCGGGCCTTTTAATCCGTATTTGATCGAAAGGTTGCCTGAAATCATGTTGATGATATTGCCGGGAACAAAAAACGGCGAGATACGTCGCGGACCGCTTTTGTCATAGGTTGCATAACATTCTTCAATGCCGGTAATACCGCCGATACCCGATCCGATCGCAACGCCGATGCGATCGGCATTAGCCTCGGTGACTTCAATACCTGAGTCTTCAATAGCCTGACAGCCCGCCGCGATACCGTAATGGATGAAACCGTCCATGCGTTTGGCGTCTTTTTCGGGAATATACTGGCTAATATCAAAATTTCTTATAACGCCGCCAAAGGTAGTGGCGAAAGGAGAAATATCGAAGGAATCAATTGGGCCTATGCCGCTTTTACCATTAATAATACCATCCCAAGTTTCCGAGACTGTGTTAGCTAAAGGCGTAATTGCGCCTAATCCAGTTATTACAACTCGACGTTTGCTCAATGTGATTTACCGTAAGAATGAAAGGCGGGGGACAAAAGGTTAGTTATGTAGGTCGGAAAGTGCAACGCAACACAACAGTTGAAGCAATATGCACTAAGTATGGGTTACGCTACGCACGGTTTGTGTTTCACGCACGTCTGGAACGCCTATTTTGGCATTCCATCTCCCCCGTCCCTGGGGTTGTAACCCAAACCTACACGCTTAAACTAAAAATCAGTTTTAAGCGTTTTTTACTACGTAATCGATAGCTTGCTGAACAGTGGTGATTTTTTCAGCTTCATCGTCTGGAATTTCGCATTCGAATTCTTCTTCAAGAGCCATAACGAGTTCAACCGTATCAAGAGAATCAGCACCTAAATCATCTACGAATGAAGCATCGGTAGCGATATCTTCTTTAACACCCAATTGTTCTGCAACAATCTTTTTTACTCGTTCTTCAATGTTACTCATAATTATTATCCTCAAACAATGTAAGTTACCCAGCGTCTAATCTGAGACCTACAATAGTATTGTTATTAATTTTATTTGAAATCCCGTCTCCGGAAATTCCAGACGGCGGGGGGATTATACTTTATATTGTAAAAATATCACAATATTAAGGCGGACATACTATACGGCCTATAGGCAACACCTCTTACGGCATGAACATGCCACCATTTACATGAATATTTTCACCGGTAATATACGCGGCACCTTCAGAAGCCAAAAATGAAACCGTATGGGCGATTTCTTCCGCTTTGCCCAAACGAGACAGGGGAATAGACGACAATAAATTGTTTTTAATATCATCACTCAGCTCTTTGGTCATATCGGTGTCAATAAACCCAGGCGACACGGTGTTGATGGTGATATTACGCGACCCGACTTCTTTGGCCATCGATTTGGCAAAGCCAACCATCCCGGCTTTTGCTGCTGCATAATTGGCTTGGCCGGCATTACCGGTCGAACCCACTACGGATGAAATATTGATAATACGACCTGTTTTGGCTTTCATCATGCCTCGCAGTACGGCTTTGCTCATGCGAAAAATCGAAGTCAGGTTAGTATTGATAATATCATCCCATTCTTCGTCCTTCATGCGCATCAACAAATTATCGCGGGTAATGCCGGCATTATTAACCAGCACCGTCGGCGCTCCAAACTCGGCATTAATAATGTCCATGACTTCCGCGATAGATTCAGGATTGCCGACATCAAGCTTTAAACCCTTGCCGTTCTCACCCAGATAGGTGGAAATTGAGTCGGCGCCATTATCTGTAGTCGCGGTGCCGATAACAAGAAAACCATCTTGAGCCAATCTTTCCGCAATTGCACGGCCTATGCCGCGGCTGGCGCCTGTTACCAAAGCTACTTGTTTAGCCATTGAGTTGCTCCAATACTGTATTTAATGTTCCCGGGTCATAAATAGACAAATGCTCCGCATCCTTGGCAATTCGCTTGTTCAAGCCGATCAACACCTTGCCTGGACCGCATTCGACAAAACAGGTAACGCCCTGGTCATGCATGAATTTGATGCTGTCGGCCCAGCGCACCGGCTTATAGAGTTGTTCTTTTAATGCGTTGCGAATGACTTCGGGAGCGCTGTGCGATGCGACATCTACATTATGAATCAGCGTCATTTTTGGCGTATCAATAACGGTATCCTGCAATTGTCGATCCAGTTTTTGAGCCGCCGACTCCATTAAAGCGCAATGAGAAGGAACACTGACCGGCAACAGTACCGCCCGCTTGGCTCCCGCCGCTTTTGCCCCGAGCATCGCCCTTTCAACGGCAGCAGCATTGCCGGCAATAACCACCTGACCCGGCGAATTGAAGTTGACCGCAGACACTATTTCGGACTCAGCCGCATCTGCGCAAACCTTAACGACTTGATGATCCTCAAGCCCCAAAATCGCCGCCATTGCACCGGCGCCGGAAGGCACAGCCTCCTGCATCAGCAGGCCTCTTGTCGCAACCAGTTTGATACCATCTTCAAACGCCATCGCATCGGAACAAACCAAGGCGGTGTATTCACCCAAGCTGTGCCCGGCCATCCACGCCGGACGGACATTACTGTGCTTGCACCATATTTCCCAAACGGCGACACCGGCAGCCAACATTGCAGGCTGGGTATTATGCGTTTGATTAAGCTCCTCTGCCGGTCCTTTGGCGACGATAGACCATAGGTCCTTGCCCAACGCGTCGGATGCACGCTCGAAAGTATGTTTCACTTCAGGATAGCTGGCAGCCAAATCGGTTAACATGCCGACAGATTGCGAACCCTGCCCCGGAAACACAAAAGCTAAGTTGTAAATTTGGTTATTCATTTCAATACGCTTTTAGTATTTAATTAATGCGGAACCCCAAGTGAATCCCGCCCCAAATGCTTCAAGCAAAACGACTTGTCCACGCTGAATACGTCCATCCCGAATCCCCTCATTGAGGGCAAGCAGCACCGATGCGGATGAGGTATTACCCTGATTCTCAAGCGTCAAAACCACATGATCCATGGACATTTTTAATTTTTTTGCTGTCGCCGCAATAATCCGCATGTTCGCCTGATGAGGAACCAGCCAGTCAATATCGGATTGCTGCATGTTGTTTGCAGCCAGCGTTTCATCGACTATACGGCCCAGCGTGTTAACAGCGACCTTAAATACTTCGTTGCCGCGCATGTTGATGTAACCGGTTTCATCTTTACCCGCCTCAATTGCCACCTGAGGATTTGGACAATACAACAGGTCTTCATACTCACCGTCAGAATGAATATGAGTCGATAAAATACCGGCTTCATCCGATGCACTCAGCAATACCGCTCCCGCGCCATCACCAAATAAAATACAGGTACCCCGATCCGTCCAGTCAACAAGACGCGAACAAATTTCGGTCCCCACGACCAGAACCTTCTTGGCCGCACCTGATTTAATATATTGATCGGCAATACTCAGAGCAAAAATCGAGCCTGAACATGCCGCCTGCACATCAAAGGCGACGCAGTTTTTAATGCCCAAGCGCTGCTGCAACAAACAGCCTGTGCTAGGATAAACACGATCAGGTGTCCCGGTCGCGACAATAATCAAATCAATTTCGCTGGGATCGCAAGCCGCAGCCTCTATGGCTTGCCTTGCGGCAATTTCAGCCATGCTTGAGGCGGTTTCATCAGCCCCTGCAATCCGACGGCTTTTAATGCCGGTTCGTTCAAAAATCCAGCTGTCGGAAGTATCAACGGTTTGTGATATTTGCTCATTGGTGCGAACTTCTTCCGGCAAATAGCCGCCGGTACCGATTACTCTTGAATAACGAGTCATGCATTTTCTCTCAGAGCCAAAGTCTTTTCGACTTGTTCGCTTATTTTTCTAATAACATCTTTCTTGACTTCAACTTCAGCAAGATGAACGGCTGTTTTAAACGCCAACACATCAGCGCCGCCATGGCTTTTAATAACCAGTCCGCGCAATCCTAAAAAGCTTGCGCCATTATATAAACGCGGATCAATACGGTTTTTAAACGATTTAAGCACCGGATAGGCTAGCAGCCCCGCCAATTTGGTTACCGCGTTTTTGCCAAAAGCCTCTTTTAGCGCCGTGCCGATCATTTTTGCTGCGCCTTCAATGGACTTGAGTGCGACATTGCCGACAAAACCGTCCGCGACAATCAGGTCGACCTGGATATGACCGGCATTTAAAGAATCCCCTTCCACATAGCCTATGTAATTTAACGGCGAATTTTCCAGTAATTTTGCAGCCGATTTAACCTGCTCATTACCTTTCACGTCTTCTTCGCCGATATTTAACAAGCCCACTCTGGGATTATCAATATTTTCAACCGCTTTGACCAGCTCTGAGCCCATTACTGCAAACTGAAAAAGGTGTTCCGCCGTGCAATCCACGTTTGCACCCAAATCAAGCACATGGGTATGCCCGTTAATTGACGGTAATGTGGAAATGATGGCAGGACGGTCAATACCGGGAATCATTTTAAGCACAAAACGGGCAGTAGCCATTAAGGCTCCGGTATTACCGGCGCTAACGCAGGCGTCCGCACGCCCGTCATGAACCAGGTTAATAGCAACCCGCATTGACGAATCTTTTTTATTTTTTAGCGCCTTGGACGGCGATTCATCCATTCCTACGCATTGTGATGCGTGCTGAATAGAGAGCCTGTCCCGGTAATCAATTAGCGCCCGGGCTAACTGCGGCTTCAGAACAGCCTCATCGCCCACTAAAATCAGTTTTAAGTCTGGATTGCTTTTAAGACAATCCAATGATGCAGGAATGGTGACTTCAGGACCGTAATCCCCGCCCATTGCATCAATCGAAATTGTTAGGCTCACGCTTACGGATGACTCCTGAGTTATTAAAAAGAAGCCGAAGCTGATTAGATCAGGTTCGGCATATCATCATGCTAAAGGACGGAAATTTTATTAATCTTCGTCGCCGGCGCTTACGATTTGACGGCCTTTAAAGAAGCCATCGGGAGTTACATGGTGACGGATATGGGTTTCACCTGTCATTGCATCTTGAGACAAGGTTTTGCCTGTTAACGCGTCATGTGAACGACGTTGACCGCGTCTTGAACGCGTTACTTTACTTTTTTGTACGGCCATTATAAATCTCCAGTGTTTTTAAGTTTGGCTAAGATGGAAAAAGGATTTTCGGTAGACGACTGCTGCTCATGAGATAAAGAGTCCACCTTTTTGATGTCCGGCTTCTGGGCGAGACAATTGTGCTGATGCTTGGGAAACGTCGGCAAGATAAGCAATAACTCGTCTTCAACAATGTTCTTTAGAAGAACTTTCCCTTCATCGACCAACAACGGCTCGTATTCCTCGGGCAACCTGTTTGCTTGATCTATTGAAGTAACGATACCTAGTTTAATGCTATTGCTAACAGGCCATTGCACCGCCTGCAGGCAATTTTGGCATTCAAGTTCCAAAACCGCTTCTATTTTTCCTTCAACTTTGGCCAACCTTCCTTCCCGGCCAAAAAAAAGATCCACAGTCACAACTCCCGAATCGCTAAACAGAATATCCGCCAAACGATCCAGACTACTTACAGGTATTTGCCCCTTCAATTCACCACGCTTATCCGCCAGGTGCAAAGGATCTATGAATTCAGGTAATCGAGCTAACATAACCGCGCAATGGTATATGGAAACAACAAATCCGTCAAATCCAAAAAACTCCCGGCGCTAAAGCGGATACCATTAAAAGCCCGTATATTCAAGCAATAAGATGCAAGTTAATTGATTACAAGCCGAGTATCAACGCTTAACTATTACCGGTTTATTGGAAAGTTCATTCGAATTATCTGCGGTGGACGGAAAATGAGTAGCCAGCAACAGTGTAATGCTCTCAATGCCTTGCAGAGATCCACGCAAAAAATCACCCCGTTTAAATGCTTTTCGCATAGCCTCTGCTATAGCATCCCACTCGCTTTGACTCACAAGCTTAGTAATACCCCGGTCTGCGATAATATGAACCTCACGATCCGCCAGCAGCAGGTAAATCAAGACACCGCTGTTTTCCTCGGTATCCCAGACCCGCAAATCCGAAAACACGTCTATCGCACGTTGACGGGCCGACACGCCACGCCAAACTTTACCCAGTGCAAGCGCATTTTCAACGGCAAAACGAAGTTCGCCGCTATGCTGATGCTCGGAGTGTTTGATTGATTTTTCTATGTCGCTCAACGCCTTCTTGGAAAATAACACGCGCCAACGCCAAGGCGGCATAAAGGCATGGCGAAACCAACGTTTAATATTTACCATGACCCTGATGCGCCTCCTCCGCCAAAATCGCCTCCGCCGCCACTCCACGAACTTCCACCACTACTCCCGCCGAAGCCGCTGTCGCCGCTCCATGAACTCCCGCTGCGGCTTCCGCCGTAGCCGCCGCCAGACCAATCTCGCCCGCCCACTAAAAGCCCGACAATAGCAAAAACCATTATCCCGATAAATAACGCCAGCCACAAAGTCAACCCAAAAAACAATACAGCCACCATACCGCTACCCAATCCTGCCAACATCGAGCCGATTAAGCGTCCTACTATCAGGGACAGCACGAAACCCGCAATCAAGCCTCCGAACAAGGTCATCATAAATGCCGCCTCATCCTGTGGATCGCCTTGATTTTCAGGCGGCGGAGGCAAAACCTCGCCTTCTATCAGCTTCATTAGACGTATAACCCCGGCATCGATACCGCCCGCATAGTCGCCGACCTTAAAATACGGCGTAATGGTCTCCTCTATCACCCGCTTTGCAACAGCATCGGGAATAACGCCCTCCAGGCCGTAGCCGACTTCGAGACGTAGCTTCCGGTCATCTTTAGCCACTATCATGATGACGCCGTCATCGACGCCTTTACGGCCGATTTGCGATAAATCGGCAACCTCAATGCCGAATTCGGCTATATCTTTGGGCTGAGTGCTCGGGACGATTAATACCGCAATCTGACTGCCTTTTTGAGCCTCAAATGCAGCCAACTTGTCTTCCAGCGCAACAACCTGTTCGGCACTGAGTGTAGAGGTAAGGTCGGTAACGCGGCGCGACAGCTCGGGAACGCCAACGACCGCCCAAGCCTGCATGCAACATAGCAGCAGGAAAAAGCCGAGCCCGTAACGGGTGCGGAAAAATATCGAAGATAACATACTCAATGACTATTAACCGGTGCAGCTGCGCCAAAATCCACTTTGGGCGGCTGCGCAATGGCTTGTTCGTTTTCTACCGTAAAGCTCGGCTTGGTTTGATAACCGAACATCATCGCGGTAAGGTTGGACGGAAAAGAACGCACTGTAATATTGTATTCCTTTACCGCAGCAATATAGCGATTGCGCGCCACGGTAATACGATTTTCCGTGCCTTCCAGCTGTGCCTGTAAATCACGGAACAAGCCATCGGCTTTCAACTGCGGGTAATTTTCCGCCACCGCCAACAACCGTGAAATCGCACTGGTCATTTGCCCCTGTGCGGCAATAAATTTCTGGAGCGCTTGCTCATCATTGACCAATTCCGGCGTAGCCTGCAACGCGCCCACTTTGGCGCGGGCCTCGGTCACTTCGGTCAGCACATCCTTTTCGTGAGCCGCATAGCCTTTCACCACATTCACCAGGTTAGGCACCAGATCGGCGCGGCGCTGGTACTGGTTTAATACTTCCGCCCAGGTCGCTTTAATATCCTCGTCACTGGACTGCAACGTGTTATAACCGCAGCCGGACAAAACCGTCATCATCAACAAAACAATCAGCCGTTTAAACATATCACCCTCGCGCTTAGATTTTGTTCTTTAAAAATTAAACCGCCACGAACCGAAAGAAACCACCCCGTTTCGATTCATTTTTTCGCATTATCCCACGCACCGGCCGCATTAGCCATCACCACTGCCGACAGGCAACCGAAAGCCGCAATGATGCCAAGTAAAGGGTATAAACCGCCGTTACGCAAGACGCAACTGTTTGAGTTTAGCGCGAGCTTCACCGCCATTGATGTCCGGCATTATTCTTAACTCCAGCGTCTTTACCTGATCAAGCCTGACCTCATAATGTTCGATTTCGCGGGTGGTATCAGGAGGACTAAAGTGATATTGCTGACGTAAAAGCTCCCGGTAAGCGCTTTCCTTATCCATCAACCAACATAGGATAAATTCCTGGGTGCGTGACTGCTGTTGCTCATCGATCACCAGAAAAATATGTTCAACGATGCGAGGTTGATCGAACACAATACGAATCGTTTGCTCGCCGCTGCTTGCCGCCTGCCATCCTGTTGATGAATCGTCAGTCAGCAACAAGGCTGACTCTACAGGATATTCACGGCACTCCGACGTAAACTCTACTTGAGCAAGCTGCTCAAGATCCAGAAAATTTAAATCGGAGGGCAGAATGTTTTTAGCGACCTGATTGATCATTATCTTGCGCATTATGGCTCACCTGTTGCAATGTGTTGTTCCGGCTTGGCGCTGCTCGTTGTGAATAAACAGTTTAATCCACTGCTGCCCGGTAAAGATAAGTATTTTTCATAGCCCCCTATTTTTATGCTCCCATTGCGCAGCCTGCTAGAGGGATGAATACCTAAAAATACTGGGACAGTCTTCCTGCTTCAAGCATCTATACACCCCGCCACAAACCTCAGATGAATACACAATCAGAAGCCAATTTGTTATTCCGGCGTGGCCAACCCATGTTTTTTTTGAAACCTTTAAACCCACGCAGGGGAAATTTGGTTGTACCTTGTCCGCTTCATATCTTACAATCCTGCCGGGTGTACAGTAAGGTTACTGGGCGTGTAGGTTCCACCACATTAATAACAAATAACATTAATAAATATTCTGGAGGATAGTATGTTTAAAATTCGTTCGCTGGTTACAGCGCTGGCGTTAGCAGGTTCGGTTTCTGTCGCTTCGGCTTGGGATGCATTACCGACACAAGCTGATGCTCCGGCTGATAACCCCACTACCGCGGCTAAAGTTGAGCTGGGGCAAATGCTTTATCATGACCCGCGCTTATCTTCTACGGGCACTGTTTCCTGCGCTTCCTGCCATAACACCATGCTCGGAGGCGAAGACAACAGACCTAATTCCATGGGCGTTAACGGCCAAACCGGCGGACGCAGCGCACCGACAGTTTGGAATTCCGCATTTAATAAAGTCCAGTTTTGGGACGGCAGAGCCGCAAGCCTGGAAGAGCAGGCAGCAGGCCCCGTGACCAATCCTATTGAAATGGGCATGAAAAGCTGGGATGACGTAGTCGCCCGCTTGCAGTCGATCGAAGGCTATCAAAAAGCATTCGAGGAAGCTTTCGGAAAAGGCACTATTTCCAAAGAAAATGCAACCAAAGCGATTGCCGCATACGAAAGAACATTGATTACGCCAAACAGCCCTTACGATAAATATGTAGGCGGCGATAAATCGGCTTTGTCGGCGCAACAGGTTCGCGGCATGGAAAAAGTTGCTGAATTGGGCTGCACAAGCTGCCATAGCGGCCCGGCGTTTAACGGTCCGGGTACGTTCCAGAAGTTTCCTGTGATTCCAAATGGTTACTGGGAAGCACAACATCATTTCGGCAAGGATAAAGGTTTAGCGGAAGTCAGTAAAAAACAGGCGGACGAGCATTTGTGGAAAGTACCGACTTTGCGTAACGTGGCTTTGACCGCGCCTTATTTCCACAACGGTTCGGTTAAAACACTGGATCAAGCAGTCACTTTGATGGCCAAATTGCAATTGGGCAAAGATTTGAGCAAAGACGAAGTTGCCGATATTGTGGCGTTTTTGAATAGTTTGACCGGCGAGTTCCCTAAACAGAAAATGCCTGTTTTACCTGGCACTCCGGGGTCCACTTTTAACTAGATTGTGATCAAGCGATGACTCATTGCCATCGCTATCACTTTGTAAGGGCGCATTGTATGCGCCCTTTTTTGTGCCGCCGTTTTTGCGTTATTCTGCGTTGTAAATAGGCATTGCGGCAATACGGGCATCGATCTGCTGCAATATCTCCTGATAAACAGGGCTGTCTATGGATTCAAAGCGCTGTTTGAATTCAGCCTCATTCATATGCTCGGGAAGATCTCTGGGGTCCGGCATGAAATCGCTGTAATCTTTTATCCCGGACATGGCTTTTTGCATTTTGCGCGCACTTTCCGGTGACGATGTCGCCATTTCACCGAAGCGCGTACCGGCTTTGTCTGCGGCCAAATCAATAAAACTGAAACCACTGCCGCTGTGCGCGTCGCTTAATTCTTTTTCTTCACCGGCGATTTGCGACGCCTGCTTGTTTACCGACGCGGTCAGCGCGGCCGAACCTATAAAATGTTGGGCCAGATCTATGCGTTTGTATAAAAAAGCAGAATATTGTTGTCCGGTTGCGGGCATGGATTCCGGCATGGACAGAAGCTTTTTAGTCTCCTGCTTATTGACATAATCATTGATTGCGGCAATAGCAATTCTGTTTTCGTCTATCGCGGTTTCCAGTGTAGAACGCTGGTAAGCCAGCTCAAACAGCGGGCGTAACAGCTCGGCCAGCGATAAGCGCCACGCAGGATCATGTTTGGCGACGATCTCGACCAATTTTTGTTGATAAATGTTCAGCGTGGAATTGTCGCCTGTGTGAGTCAGGAAGTTTTTCGCCTGAATCATTGTATCCTTGTTCGGAAAGTAGGTAATGCAGAGCTTTTCCGCATCGATTTTAACAGCCTTGATGGGGCGGGTTGCCAGAATAAAATATTCATTCAACGATGTCCGCTGAATAATGGTATCGATAACAAAGGCGGCCAATTTTGCCGGCAACAATAGCTTTCCGACTTTAAACTTGGTAATGACCGGAAGATCGCTGCCTTCAATATTGCCCAATCTAAAGCTGACGTTTAAATACTTGCCTAGCCTATTCTCGGGCAACGTTATCGTAACAACAAATCTCAACTCATTGTTCTTTATATCTAAATCGGCTGCACTTTTGCTGTAGCGATTTAACAAATAATTACCGGCAAGATTGAGATCGGCTTCGCTTAACTCGATAATACCGATTTCATCCGGTTTGGTTTTAGCCCCTTCATGCAGAATTTTTTTTGCCCTGACCAAATCATCGCGCGTTGGCGACCAGCCCACTTGAAGATCAGGTTTGTCGCCAACACCGAAAAAAACCAACATCGCGCATAAAATGATCAGCGCAATAAAACTATAAAATAGAACGCGTAATAAATGTTTCATCAACCGACGGTTAGGCAAATTCCAGCTTGAATCCTGCGGATTTTAAATAATCGGCTTCTTGAGTTAGGTCGGCATGGGTCAACGGCGCTTGCGCCAACCAATGATCTGGGAACTGTAAGCGGATTTTTGATTTTATCAGCGATATTTTAAAATCAGGCAGCTCATGCTCCTGGCGATTGCGGTGCAACAATACTGACAGTCGCAAAATAACGGTCAATTTAGGGGCATCGACACTCCACGAAGATGGCAGCTCATCGAACAGTGATCGTGGAAACTTGCGCCGGTGCGACTTTACAATAGCCGATAACAAAATCTGGTCCTGTCTGGAAAAACCGGCAAAATCGCCGTTCTCAATAATATAGGCACTGTGTTTATGATACTGGCTGTGCGCGATGTCACGCCCTATCTCATGCAGGTCTGCCGCCCAGTTTAAAAAGTGTGCAACGTGTTCCTGGTTGGGGCTGCAAAAATCATCGCCCAACTGGGCAAGTATATTACCAATCGTCCGTTTAACGCGGGAAGCATGTTCTTTATCGATATGATAACGATCAACCAGAGCCTGCACGGTTGCGGAGCGAATATCGTGATCATAGATTCGGCCCAGCAAGTCCTGAATCAGACCCTCTCTAAGTGCGCCATCGGAAACGGTCATTTGCTCAATGCCCAGACTTTTAAAAGTCGCGTAAACGATAGCTACACCGCCTGGAAATACCGGCAGACGCTCTGGATCGAGTTCAGGCAGATTAAGCTCATTAACATGGCTGCACTGATTGATATGGGCGACCAAAAGCTCCAGGCCTTCCCTGGTTATGCCGTTATTGCTCCAGTTCTTGGCTTGCAGGACCTTATCGATCGACCGTAAGCTGCCTGATGCGCCGATGGCTTCATCCCAGTTTTTGCGCAGGAATTGCTTCTGGATCGGTTCAAGCTGCTGTTCGGCGAACAAGCTTGCCTGGGTGAACGCATTTTTGGACAGCTTACCCTCCTTAAAAAAAGCATTGCTGACCAGTACGCAACCCATCGGCGTACTTTCTTTTATCCTGGGCGTATCGCCTGAGCCGATAATATACTCGGTGCTGCCGCCGCCTATGTCCATGACCAGACGCAGATTGGCGTTGCTGCCCAAACTATGCGCAACGCCCTGATAAATCAAACGGGCTTCTTCGATGCCGGAAATGATATGAATGGGATGGTTGAGCGCTTTCTCGGCCTTTTCCAAAAACTGTTGCGAGTTTTTAGCCTGACGCAAGGTGCTGGTGCCGACCACTCGAACGCTTTCCGGCGGAAAGTTACGGATTCTCTGTCCGAACCGCTCCAGACAACCTAAAGCTCTTTCCTGAGTTTCGGTATCCAGGTAATTCTTTTTGTCCAGGCCGGACGCAAGCCTGACCATTTCCTTAAGCCGGTCCAGCGTTTGTAAATTGCCATCAGTTAAACTGCAAACAATCATATGAAAGCTGTTAGACCCCAAGTCTACAGCGGCAACGATTTCGGGGGGGTTCTTCGGCACGGGCTATCCAGTTTTGTCTATGAAGCGTATCAATATCTGATAAAATTACACGGTTTTAGCCATCCGCACACGGATGCAGCGCGTAATTTAACTTATTTGAAGGCTTCCGTTAAGTGTTAGTTTCAGCATGAATGCATTATCCCTGCGTAATCTTAAAAAAACCTATAATAATGGCTTTGAAGCCTTAAAAGGCATCGATCTTGATGTCGAGGCCGGCGATTTTTTCGCTTTGCTGGGACCAAATGGTGCCGGTAAGTCAACCGCTATCGGCATTATCAGTTCGCTGGTCAATGCAACCAGCGGCTCGGTCAGTATCTTCGGGCATGACTTAAAACATGATCTGGCAAAAGCCAAAAGCTGCATTGGTTTGGTTCCTCAGGAAGTCAATTTCAACCAGTTCGACACCGTCAAGAGTATTTTACTCAATCAGGCCGGTTATTACGGCACGCCGCGTAAACTGGCCCTGCAACGCGCCGAATACTGTCTTAAGCAAATGGATTTGTGGGACAAGCGCGATACCGTTTCCAGGCGTCTGTCAGGCGGCATGAAACGCCGGGTCATGATAGCCCGTGCGCTGGTTCATTCGCCCAAGCTGTTGATTCTCGACGAGCCGACCGCAGGCGTCGATATAGAAATACGCCGTTCCATGTGGCAAATGATGCAGGAAGTGAATGAACAAGGTACGACGATCATTTTAACCACGCATTATCTGGAAGAAGCGGAAAGCCTGTGCCGCAATATCGCCATCATCAATCACGGACGTATTGTCGAAAATTCCGATATGGCGGGCTTGCTGGCGAGACTGCATGTGGAGCATTTTGTGCTGGACTTGGCTCACCCCGTCGCTGCGGCGCCGGTGATTGAAGGCTGCCAAATTGAACTTATGTCTGACAAATCTCTTAATGTCGCCATCCCCAAAGAACACGGGCTTAACAAGCTATTCAGCCAATTAACCGCGCAAAATATCGAAGTCATTAGCCTGAAAAACAAAACCAATCGGCTGGAACAGTTATTTATGGATTTGATTGACTCAAACCCCAAATACTCAAAACCTTCAGGTGATAACGAATGAATTACTCCATTGCCTTTAGAACCATTGTCATCAAGGAGGTATTCCGGTTCATCCGTATCTGGCCTCAAACCCTGCTCCCGCCTGCCATCACCACCGCGTTGTATTTCCTGATTTTCGGCAAGCTGATCGGCGACCGCATAGGCACTATCAGCGGAGCCAGTTATATGGACTATATCGTCCCCGGCATTATTTTAATGTCGGTTATCAACCATTCCTACGCCAATGTCGTGTCCTCATTTTACTCGACCAAATTCCAGCGCAATATTGAAGAGTTACTGGTCGCCCCGATTCCCAACTGGGTGATTCTCGGCGGCTATGTCAGCGGGGGTATTGTCCGCGGATTGCTGGTCGGTGTTGTCGTAACCTTAATATCCCTGCTGTTTACCGACATTCAGGTCAATAATATCGCCGTCACCCTGTCTATCGCGGTGCTGACAGCCGCGGTATTTTCTTTGGCCGGTTTTATCAATGCGATATTGGCGGAGAGTTTTGACGATATTTCGATTATCCCGAACTTTGTGCTGACCCCACTAAGTTATCTGGGCGGCGTTTTCTATTCGGTCGATATGCTGCCCGGCATTTGGCAGAACATCTCAATGGGAAATCCGATTTTGTACATGGTCAATGCCTTTCGCTACGGTTTGATCGGCGTGACCGATATTGATATTCAGCTGACATTTATCATTACCGGCGGGTTTATCGTTACCTTGACCTTATTCAGCCTTTACCTTTTGTACAAAGGCATTGGGATTAAGAATTAATGAGGTATACTTTTCCACTCACAGGAGGCGCTAGAAATACGGCTTTTCGCTGATGACTTGCGAACGACAACTCCTGATACGCAGTGGCGGCTTGCTCCGCCACCTGAGTGCCAAACACTCTATCCGCGATTAAAAGCAATCAACAGGAGAAATATCATGTTATTAAAAAAAGGTTCAACAGGCGACGATGTTAAAAAGCTCCAAAACCGCTTGGGTTTAACCGCCGACGGCGTTTTCGGATCGGGTACCGAAGCGCAAGTAAAAACATGGCAAGCACAAAACGGCTTGGTCGCCGACGGCATTGTAGGCGACGCCACCTGGGCAAAGCTGTTTCCGCCATCGTCAGCAGGGTTTAACCTCACCGACGCCCAGACCAAACTTAAAGGGCATATTCCCGATGGCGTCATTACTCAGATACCCGCTATAACCGCTATAACCAATTCCTTGAGACTGGCTCATTTTTTAGCCCAGTGCGCTCACGAAAGCAGCGTCTTTACGGTGGTTTATGAAAACCTGAACTATTCAGCCGACGGCTTGAAAGCAACATTTCCAAGCTATTTCCCTGGGCAGTTAAGTGAATCTTATGCGAGAAACCCCGAGAAAATTGGCGCAAGAGTCTATGCCGACAGAATGGGCAATGGCAATGAAGCGAGTGGTGACGGTTATACATTCAGGGGCAGAGGTTATATTCAATTAACCGGAAAATCCAATTATGCAAGTTTTGGCAAATCTGTCGGCGAAGACACCGTTGCCAATCCCGATTTAGTGGCTACCCGCTATCCGCTGGCTTCCGCCGGGTTCTTCTTTGACACCAATAACATCTGGACTGTCTGCGACGGCGGCTCAACGGATTCAGTGATAACGTCCGTGACCAAGAAAGTTAACGGGGGAACAAACGGCCTAGCTGATCGCACCAAGCTTTTTAATGAATATTATGCGATATTAAGCTAATCGTCTGCGAGATGCGCTATGCTTCTCCGGCAGACGGAACTTGTCAAAATCCAATCATCCAGCAGTCCCTTTTTTCGGAGAAGAAATGATTAAATATGCCATACTGACTTTATTGCTGACCGTATCGAGTCTTGCGTCCGGCGAACCGGCGCATCATTGTGAGAAAGATGCCGTCGTTCAAGCCAAAAAACTACTGGATTTCCACTTTGGCTTGGATGACAGAACCGAAATTGATCAGCATGTCACCGTGCTTAAGCCGATAAAAAATCCGGCCGGAAAAAGCAAATTCGATGTTCTGGAAGTATACGGACACATCTACAAAGGAACTTATCGGATGCATTTTATTTATGGTCAAATGGCGGATCAATGCGTTCTCGTCGGACAGGAAATTCTGGAGCTTACTGATTTATAAAGCGCCGGATTATCTTTAACTAATGTCACGCAAGTCAAATACCGGCACCGAGAAAATACGAAATCTTATATTTTTTCCTCCACCTCCCTCAAACGCCTGCCTTTAGGGAAGCGCAGAACAAATTGATTCCGCTCATGGTTCGACAAGCTCACCACGAACGGAATCAACAATTACCGTTCGTCCTGAGCCTGTCGAAGGACTTAATCAGCGCTTCCTTAGCGCCCTACATCCCGCATATCCTGGCTGCGGGCGTAGGCAGACACAATATCCGTCCATACAGCCGTTCATATCCTTCGCATCTTCATGATAAAAAGTATCTTAGCTATTGCGCAACATCAGAACTTAAGCATAAAGTGATACCCTCAAAACATACAATCGAGAGACCAAAGATGTTAAAAATACCAACCACAGGACTCATTACGGCAGCACTTTCAACGCTATTCCTTGCCGGCCCGCATACTGTTTTTGCTGAACCGAAAACAGGCTTCAATAGAACCGTTTTATTAGAAAAAAAGCTGGAGCTTCCGAGCCCGAGCATTGATACCAAAATGATACGGGTCGAATTTCCACCCGCATTTAAAACACCTTGGCACACCCATGAAGGGCCGGGGCCGCGTTATGTCGTCAAGGGTACATTAAAAGTCGTTGAAGGCGGCAAAACCAACACCTATTCTGCCGGCCAGGTTTTTTGGGAAACCGGCGAGCTTATGTCGGTGGAAAACATCGGCGACAATGTTGCTGAACTCATTATTTTCGAGTTAGCGCCAACCAAGTAACTTATCCGATCGAAACTATCCCAAGCAGGACTCCTAGTATTCAAAATTGCCTTATACGCTTTTGTACGCCATTCGATCTAAATTGATGCGCATCTATCTGGCCTACATCAGTATTGTGTTACTTTGGGCGACGACACCGCTGGCGATCAAATGGAGTGATGAAGGCGCCGGCTTCCTGTTTGCGGTGACCGGACGAATGGCGATTGGCTTGGTATGCATATTTTTGATGCTGGGCCTATCCAGACAACGCCTGATCTGGCATCGCAAGGCGCTGCAAACGTATCTGGCCGTGTCGGTGCAAATTTACGGATCGATGCTGGCGGTTTATTGGGCGGCGCAATTTATCCCTTCCGGCTGGATTTCAGTAATATTCGGCCTTTTACCATTGATGACGGCTTTATTGGCGGCGATCTGGTTAGGCGAACGCAGCTTGGCTCTTGGCAAACTGCTGGCCTATATTCTGGGCATTAGCGGTTTGTGGGCGCTGTTCGGCTCGGCCATGCAATTGGGCCATGATGCAGTGCTCGGTATAGTCGGCGTACTGGTATCGACGTTTTTGCAAGCCATCAGCACGATTTGGGTCAAACGCATCGATGCCAAAATACCGGCCCTATCCCAAGTAGCGGGCGGCCTGTTGCTGTCCCTGCCGGTTTACCTGATTACCTGGGCAACGTTTGACGGCCATTGGCCGACTGAGATTTCACCGATCGGTCTGGCATCCATCATCTATCTGGGCGCAATAGCCACAACCTTTGGCTTTGTGCTTTATTACTATTTGCTGATCCATCAGAGCCCCAGCAAAGTTGCACTGGTTACCCTGGTTTCACCGGTTATGGCGCTGTTGTTGGGTCATGCCGTCAATCACGAACCGCTGACCATAAAAGTGGTGGCGGGAACACTGCTTATACTCTGCGCATTGCTGGCGCACACATTTTCTGGCCGGTTAAACAGCTCAAAATAAACGACTCTCCCCAGGCAATGCCGCAAAAGGCGATTCCTGAAGAATAACTAAAACAATGCGACGCCTTCAATAGCGCTTTCAACTGTTTCCGCCCTTATTTGCCGCCGGTTGCCTGCAAATTGCTTTTTGATCACTTTGGCTTCCCCGTTTTTATCCGCCCATGCGATAAATACGGTGCCGACCGGTTTATCAGGCGTTCCGCCATCCGGCCCTGCTATGCCGGTCACCGCAACTGCAACATCCGCCTCGCTGTGCGCCAAAGCACCTGCCGCCATTTCAGTTGCGGTCTCGGCGCTCACCGCACCGTGTTTTTCCAAAGTTTCCGGGCTGACGTCCAACATCTGCACTTTTGCGGTATTGCTGTAGGTCACAAAACCCCGGTCGAACCAGGCCGAACTGCCCGGCACGTCGGTAATCGTTTGTGCGATCCAGCCGCCGGTGCAGGATTCGGCTGTGGCTATTTTTTTGCCGTTGGCTTTTAATTTGCGGCCCAGTTGCTCGGCCAGTTCAAATAATTCAGACTCCATGATGTGACCTCGTGCGACTTCGGATAAAATAGGTCCATGAGTATAAAACAAAAGACCGCCGACCATACGCCGATGATGCAGCAATTCATGCGCATCAAGGCCGAACACCCCGATACCCTGTTGTTCTACCGTATGGGGGACTTTTACGAACTGTTTTTCGATGACGCCAAAAAAGCCTCGCAACTACTCGATATTACGCTGACCAGCCGGGGACAATCGGCGGGGCTTCCTATCCCAATGGCGGGAATTCCTTATCACGCCGCCGAAGGTTATCTTGCCAAGCTGCTAAAACACGGCGAATCCATCGCAATATGCGAACAAATCGGAGACCCGGCAACGTCCAAAGGACCGGTCGAGCGCAAGGTAGTGCGCATCGTGACACCCGGCACGGTTACCGACGAAGCCTTGCTGGAAGACCGCAAAGATAATCTGCTGGTCGCGGTGTGCTCCTTCCCAAATTCACAACACGGCATCGCCAGCCTGGATTTAACCAGCGGCCGTTTTGTGTTGCAACAGGTCGAATCCATCGATCAGTTATTAAGCGAAATCGGCCGCCTTAACCCGGCCGAACTGCTGTTTAGCGAAGACTGGCCGCTGCCTGCCGGCTTAAAACAGCGTGGCGGCTTGTGCAGAAGACCGCCCTGGCATTTCGAGGCGGAAAGCGCCAAACAACTGGTGCTCAAGCAGTTCAACACGCTGGATTTGAAAGGCTACGGCTGTGAAAACATGCCCTCCGCGATCGCCGCAGCGGGCGGTTTGCTGCAATATGTCAAGGACACCCAGCAAAGCGCTCTGCCCCACATCCAGGGCATCCGCACCGAAAACAGCGACGACAGCATTTTGCTCGATGCATCCAGCCGCCGTAATCTCGAACTGGATTTTCACCCCTCCGGGCAACTGCAATACACGCTGTTCGGGGTGCTGGACAAAACCGCAACCGCGATGGGCAGCCGCTGTTTAAGGCGCTGGATTAACCGGCCGTTACGCGACCACGACATCCTGAACAACCGCTACGCCTGTATCGATACCTTGCTTAATGTCTTGTTGTATCGCGACATTCAAAGCCATCTGCGACAAGTCGGCGATATTGAACGGATCAGCTCCCGTATCGCGTTAAAATCGGCTCGGCCCCGCGACTTGCTGGTGCTGCGCAATACCTTGGCGGTACTGCCCGCGCTGCAACAGGCGCTGTCCGGCGGCGATAACCCGCAGCTTACAGCTTTATGCGAACAGATCGGCGAGCATCCCGAGATGTTAAAGCTGCTGCAATCTGCGATCATCGACAACCCGCCGGTGCTGATTCGCGACGGCGGCGTGATTGCGCCCGGCTATCACCCGGAACTGGATGAGTTGCGGAACTTAAGCCAGAACGCCGACCAGTTCCTGATCGATATGGAGAACCGCGAAAAAGCGGCAACCGGCATCAGCACGCTGAAGGTCAATTACAACCGGGTGCATGGTTACTATATCGAGATTTCCAACCTGCATGCGGAAAAAGTCCCCGCACATTACACCCGTAAGCAGACTTTAAAAGGCGCTGAGCGATACATTACCGAGGAATTGAAATCGTTTGAAGATAAGGTGCTCAGCGCGAAAGAAAAATCGCTGTCTTTTGAAAAAGCCTTGTACGAGGAATTGCTGAACATCATCGGCGCGTCGTTAATCCCGTTGCAGCAGTGCGCCGCAGCGCTGGCCGAGCTGGATGTGTTGGTCAACTTTGCCGAACGCGCAGAAACCTTGAATTTATCTCAGCCGACGTTGGTCGATAAGCCCGGCATCACGATTGAAGCCGGTCGGCATCTGGTCGTTGAACAGGTTTCGGATATTCCGTTTGTGCCCAATGACTTGTCGTTTGCCAGCAAGCGCCGAATGCTGGTCATTACCGGTCCGAACATGGGCGGCAAATCGACTTACATGCGCCAGGCGGCGCTGATCGTGTTAATCGCCCACATCGGCTGTTATGTTCCGGCCAAGTCTTTAACCTGCGGCCCTGTCGACAAGATTTTCACCCGTATCGGCGCGTCCGACGACCTGTCCAGCGGACGCTCCACGTTTATGGTGGAAATGTCGGAAACCGCCAACATCCTGCATAACGCAACCTCAAAAAGCCTGATCTTGATGGACGAGATCGGCCGCGGCACCAGCACCTTCGACGGCTTGTCGCTGGCCTGGGCCTGCGCCGATCATCTGGCTAAAGAAACCCAGGCGTTTACGCTGTTTGCGACGCATTATTTTGAGCTGACCACGCTGCCCGAAGAACAAAAAACCATCCACAACGTACATCTGGATGCGATGGAGCATGGCGACAAAATTATTTTCCTGCATGCGGTCAAAGACGGCCCGGCCAGCCAGAGTTACGGCTTGCAGGTAGCCTCTTTGGCGGGCGTGCCTCGCTCGGTGATCGATAAGGCCAAAGCCAAGTTACGACATCTGGAAGACCACGCCTATCTTGAACAACAGGCGGAAACCGGGGTTAACCAGCTGGATTTGTTTTCATCGAAGGAATGCCATCCGGCGGTGGTGGCGCTCGAAGACATGAACCCGGATGATTTGAGCCCGAGACAGGCATTGGACTTGCTATACCGACTTAAGGGGATGGTGTAATAAAACCCAAATGTACAAGGAGCCGCGACTCCAGTCGCGCCCGATGTCGAAAGCGCCGATCTGCATAGCTAAAGTTGCGGTTCCTCGTGAATGCCGTAAAAGCGCTTATCAGCATCTTTTAATCCAGCTTTAAGCGCGTTGTTTTTGATGTATTCGTAAGCAATACAATAATGTCTTTCATCGCATATTTGTTTGTCGTAATAATCCTTTTGCCAGAATTTCCCTTGTCTTCCTAACGCTTGATTTAGGAGTATCGCAGACTCGCCCTTTAGTTTCTGCATAAGGCAAGACAGCCCTGTTTTTTGGGTAAACAGAAGGTGTACATGGTTAGGCATAATGCTAAAAGCTATTAAATCGTAAAAATCGGACTCAAGGCTTTTAAGGTATGCCGCCAAAAGGCAAATCATGTTGCCATACAAATAAGCGCCTTCGCGCGACTTGTCCAAATATTGATCGATTCGCCATTGTTTTTTGGACATTTCAAGGTCGGAACCAATCAGCTGATTTAAGTAGGCATCTAAGCTGTCTTGAGTCCTGAACGTGACAAACTGGACTGCGTTTAGCCGACTGTAATGATGCAAATGTTTAAATATTTTCATGATCTATTCCGAAACCGCGACTTCAGTCGCGCCCGATATTGAGAGTATCGTGATTATTGTTTCTCGTGCGCGACTGAAGTCGCGTCTCCTTCGTGAAAGCATAGGCAAAAATAACCGCTAGCCCGACCAAGATAAAAGCCTACAATGCACATTAATACTGTACAGAATGAGGAGCGGATATGAACTCAGTCAATGTCACCGAATTACGCCAGCATTTGCCCGATTATCTCAAACAAGTGCAGCAAGGCGAAGAAATCGCAATTACGCTGCACGGCAAAACCATTGCCCGCATCGTGCCCGATCGCAATGAAAGCAAACGCGAAGCCGCGTTAAAACGGTTGGAAGCATTGCGCGGCACCGTCATCGTCGGCGATATTATTGCACCGTCGGATGAAGAATGGACGGGCGATGCTGACAATCTGTGACACCAATGTCCTATTATTTTGGGCGGATCGTCAGGATCGATTAACGGCTGTTGCGCAACAAGCACTGGATAGCGGGCGAGCAGAAGGCAATCTGGCCTGTGCTGCAATTAGCTTCTGGGAAATCGCCTTACTGTTTCGCAAAAATCGGCTGGTGTTGCCAACGCAACATACGCCAAGCTCTTACATGGAAGACATCGTTGAGTCGCTTGGCCTAAATATTCTCCCGCTCACGCCTGCCATCGCCGCATTGGCTGAAAGCGGTTAAAAACCGCTTCAGTTTTGAAGCCAATTACATATACACCACTTGGTTAAACGCTCATGGCGAACGTAGCATTATCGAAGACGCGGTTTTAAGTTGGCTAGCCCACGGCAATAATGCTACGGCCCAAGGCGCGGACTTTATCTACAGCGCTTGGGTAAGGCTGATAAAACACTGCCTCCGGCTATATTGCCCTATCCTTGTGCTTGGTTGCGCGACCATGCGACAGCTGCCGATGCGATATATTTCCTCAAATTCATCGTCAAAGCCGAATCCCTGGATACCGATACGTTACGTGCCGTTTTAATCTGGCTTAATACCTGGAGTGAGGATGCCAAACTGCTTTACTGTCCAGAACTTCTTGCCTCTTTACGAAACAAAGGATTATAGTCAAGTAGGGTACGCTGTGCGTACCCTCTGGCGTAGATTTGCTCGAAGATATGCCCGAAGCAGGCTTGGGAGTTGCTTTATAGGCTTAAGGGGAAGGTGTAATTTTAGGCTATACAAGGGCGGCTAAAGCCGCCCCCACACTACCAGCAGTTGGCTTATTTTTTACCTTGCTCATCGGCCAGCGCTTCAGCCAGCTGCTTTGCAGGCAGATAACCGGGGAAGATATTACCTTTTTCGGTAACAATCATCGGCGTTCCCTTCACTTCAAAATCCTCGGCCAATTGCATGTGCTCGTCAACCGGATTGACGCAGGTTTTAGCCGGCGGTGTATCGCCTTTTTTCGCCGCCGTCAAAGCCGCTTTGCGGTCGTCGGCGCACCAAACCGATACGGCTTTGTGGTATGAATCGGAACCTTTACCGGCTCTGGGGAAGAACAAATACTGGACAGTAATGCCTTCAGCCATGTATTGGTCGATTTCCGAATGCAGTTTACGGCAGTAACCGCAGTCAATATCGGTGAAGATGCTGACCGTATATTTGCTTGTTTTAGGCTTGAACACGATCATTTTATCCTGACCGAGTTTCTCTAACGCCTGTTTGCGAGCGCCGCCCAATTTTTCTTCGGTTAAGTCGGTACGCGCTGCAACATCAACCAAGTGTCCCTGAATCAAATACTTGCCATCGTCGGAAACATAAACGATATTGCCGCCGACTGTTACTTCATAAAGTCCGCTGATTTCAGAAGGTTTGACTGCTCCCACTGTGACCGATGGCATGGCTTTGCCCAACGCTTGCCTGATTGCGTTTTCATCGGCATGCGCTACGGAGAAAGTCAGGCCGAGTAGCGATACTGCGGCAATCTTAATAACTTTTTTCATAATGTTCCTTAAATTGAGTAGGGACAAACCGCTTATTCCTGAATTATTGAAATAATCGTCCAATATCCAAAAACATAGCCAATGCCATTAACGACACAAGTAATGCAATACCGATTTGTTGAAAGAATATTTGCACCCTCTCTGAAACAGGGCTGCCTTTAATGCCTTCTATCGCAAAAAACAGCAAATGCCCGCCATCCAGCACCGGTATCGGCAATAAATTTAATATGCCGAGGCTGACGCTAATCAAGGCCAAATATTTTATAAAAGGTACCAGGCCCATCGTGGCGGACTGTCCGGCATATTGGGCAATACTGATTGGGCCGCTTAAATTATTAACAGAAGCCTTGCCGATCAGCATCTTCGCCATCATTCTTAAGCTGGTGACGGAATAATAATAAGTAGTTTCAAATGCAACAGGAATCGCTGCCAGAGGCGACAACGCATATTCAACGCTCACCGACTTCATCAGTGCTTCAGGGATGTAAACCGATGCACCGACTTTACCCTCAATTTGGTCGCCCACTTTGACGCTTTTCGGCGTAATACTTAAGGTCAAACGCGCACCATCCCGCTCAATCAACAGTTTGATTGCGCCATCGGGGTGACGTTTTACAGTGTCGACCCATTGCATCCAGTCTTTGATCATCGTATCGTCAGCGCTGACAATCAGGTCGCCTTGTTGCAAACCGGCTGCCAGTGCGGCACTGTCGGGGAGCACTTTTCCTATGATAGGCTGCAATTTTGGCGACCAAGGCTTAAAGCCTAAGCGTTGATACAATACATCAGGGCTTTCACTGTCTTTATCGGCAAGCTCAAGCACCTTGATAGCTTGTTGACCATCAAAGTTTCTTACCTCAACCTTTATGCTGTGTTCTCCATCAAGCGCCGAGGATACTAATACGCTCATGGCCTCGGTCCAGGTTGGCGTCGTCTTGCCGTTAACCGAGACGACCTCATCGCCTTCAACAAAGCCTGCGGCTGCGGCTAATGTACCCTGCTCTACCGCGCCGAGTATCGGTTTTATGCCGGTCTCGCCAATGACCAACACGCTCCAGAACAACACGACTGCGAGCACCAAGTTAAACAGGGGGCCTGCCGCAACGATGGCCGTTCTGGCTAATACAGATTGGCGATTAAACGCAAACGGCAAATCGGCTTCGCTGACTTCCCCTTCCCGCTCATCGACCATCTTGACATAGCCGCCCAGTGGGATTGCCGATATGGCATACTCTGTCGCACCTGGTTTTTTCCGGTACGACCATAAAACCTTGCCAAAACCGACCGAAAACCGGAGTACTTTGACTCCGGCTTTGCGCGCCACCCAGAAGTGTCCGAATTCATGAAATGAAACCAGTACGCTGATGGCGACTAGGAAATAAAACAGTGTATGCAGCAAATCCATCAATAATTAAGCTCTTCAATAATCTGCCTAGACGTTAACCGGGCCTGCTGATCCGTATCTAAAATGATTTCCAGCGTATCGGCAGGCTTGGCCTCGAATTCTCCCATACAGCGCTCAATAATAACCGGAATATCGGTAAAGCGAACCTGTTCATTCAAAAATGCTTCGACAGCAATTTCATTCGCCGCATTCAAAACAGTCGGCATGGTGCCGCCCGCAGCAATAGCCTCATAAGCCAGGCGTAAGCACGGAAAACGTTCAAGGCTTGGCTCCTGAAAATCCATACGTCCTACATCGAAAATATTCAACGGCTCAACGCCCGAATCGAAGCGTTCCGGCCATGCCATCGAATAAGCGATCGGTATGCGCATATCGGGATTGCCCATTTGCGCCAAAACCGTTCCATCTACATAATCCACCATCGAATGAATAACGCTTTGCGGATGGATAACCACCTGTATCTGATCTGGGGCCATATCGAATAAAATGCAAGCTTCGATCATCTCCAGGCCCTTATTCATCATCGTTGCCGAATCCACGGAAATTTTTCTGCCCATATCCCAGTTAGGGTGGGCTACCGCTTGGGCGGGCGTTACAGCAACCAGCTGATCGACCGGCATTTCCCGGAAAGGGCCGCCGGAAGCGGTCAATAAAATACGTCTGGCTTGCTTCGCCTGCATGCCTGTTTTATAGCCTGCTGGCATGCACTGGAATATCGCATTATGCTCGCTATCGATCGGCAGCAACTGTGCTCCTGAATCGCTGACGGCTTGCATGAAAATAGAACCCGACATCACTAGCGCTTCTTTGTTGGCCAATAATACGGTTTTACCCGCTTTGGCCGCCGCCAGACTCGGCAATAAGCCCGCCGCGCCTACGATGGCCGCCATGACTGAATCGACGTTGTCCAGTGTGGCGACATGTTCCAAGGCCTTGGCGCCTGACAGGACTTTTATATCGGCTATCGTCGAGTCTTTAAGCTTTTGTTCAAAGATTCGCGCCTTATCTTCATCCACTACAACGACGATCTCTGGATGATGCTCCAGACATTGCTCGTAGAGGGTGTCAATATTGGTATTGGCGGTTAACGCAACAACCTTGTACAGACTTGAATGCCTGGCTACCACATCTAAGGTACTGACACCGATCGAGCCGGTCGCTCCAAGTATGCAAATGCCTTTCATGACATCAGTCCTATCAATAATATGCCGGCATAAAAAAATGGAATGGCTGCAATCAAACTGTCAACCCTGTCCAGAATACCGCCGTGACCGGGTAGTATTGAGCCCGTATCTTTAACGCCGCGCTGACGTTTGACCACGCTAAAAAATAAATCGCCATAAATAGAGATCAACACCGTCAATACAGACAACATTATAAAATCGGATACTCTCATCCAGACAAAACCATCTCGATAGCTATAATAGCCAATGAACGCTATGGACCAAACGGCGCCGGCTAGTAAAGCCCCATACATGCCTTGCACCGTCTTGCCTGGGCTGATTTCAGGCGCCAACTTGATTTTACCGAATTTCTTACCGGCAAAATAAGCCGCAATGTCCGCCGTCCAAACTAAAATCAAAAAGTACAAGGTCATTTCCGAGCCGTAAAAAGCTCTTAACCTGCTTAAAAACATCCATGTCGCCAACAAAATACCCCATCCGATTAAGGCTTTATATCGGGCTCTCATTTCCAGCTTTAAAACGCCCTCAGGCGTGTTCCTGATTAATATCATGACCAGTATCCAGAACAGCACCGGCGGTATAACCAGCCACTCCAGAGCGCCTGAATAGTCCCTGATATCAGGCCAATCCAATACTTGGGCGGCCAGCTCCAGAAATTGTGTCCAAAAATGCAGCCATAGCATCGGTAGAATCAACGCGAACAAAAACAACCCGCGTTTAAGCAGCGAATTGATACCGATAAGGTTAGCCCACTCCCATGCAGCCAAAAGAGTGATCAGCCCTATAAGCAATGAAAAATACTCTGAAGGCAGCTGAAAAACGGCAAGCACAACTAGAGGAACCAGAATTAATGCGGTAATAATTCGCTGTAGTAACATTTTGATTATTATTATGATGAAGTTGGAATTAAGTGTTAATTTTCAGTAAAAAATCGGCCAGTTATTTTAAAGTAATTGATTCAAGTTGCTCTCCGGTATAACCAAAGCGCCTTTGCCTGCTTTTAAAGCTCTTGATAGCATCTTCGAGTGAACTCTGGTCGAAATCCGGCCATAGCGTTTCGGTAAAATACAATTCTGTATAAGCCAGTTGCCATAACAAAAAGTTACTGACGCGCTGCTCGCCGCCGGTCCTGATAAACAAGTCGGGTTCTGGCAGATCCGCGGTTGATAAGTACTGGTTGATCAGCTGCTCATTAATGTCCTGATTTTCCAATTCTCCGGCGGCAATTTTTGCCGCCACTGTCCGAAACGCCTGACACATATCCCAGCGCCCGCCATAATTTGCCGCGATAACCAGCGTTAAGGCATTATTATCTTTGGTTTGCGCCTCTCCATCGGCCATTTTGGCTTGTAACTTATCAGAAAATGCCGTCCTGTCGCCGATAAATCGCAAGCGGATGTTATTACGGTCCAGCTTATTGATTTCTCTTTGCAGAGTCGCCATGAACAAGCCCATCAACAATGACACTTCTTCTTCAGGGCGACGCCAGTTCTCACTGCTAAAAGCAAACAAAGTCAAGACTTCAACCTCGTGCTTCGCGCAATACTCGACAATTTTCCGAACCGCTTTAACCCCGGCCTGATGCCCGACGGCGCGAGGCATAAATCTTTTCTGCGCCCAACGACCGTTACCATCCATGATAATGGCGATATGGCGCGGATTGTTGCTATTTATCCCTGTATTGAGGGTGGGGGCCGATTCCAAACTGTTACAGTCATCCGTAGACATTGTTTAAATCCCAATTACATTGACAGTAAATCAGCTTCTTTTGCTTCCAGCAATTTCTCAACGTCTTTTACATATTGATCGGTCAATTTTTGAATTTTTTCTTCGGCCGCACGCGCCTCATCTTCGGAAATCATTTTTTCCTTTAAGGCATCTTTTATTGCTGAATTGGCATCGCGGCGAATATTTCTGATTGCAACGCGACCATTCTCCGCTTCATTCTTGACCACTTTAACCAAGGCACGACGGCGCTCTTCAGTCAATGGCGGCAATGGAATCCGGATAGTCATGCCGTTGGTAGCAGGGTTTAAACCCAGATCCGATTTCAAAATGGCTTTTTCAATCGCCTGGACCATGCC
>Ga0265297_10001972_pt1 | contig 44127 bp, 65 predicted proteins | sample Munlanlwell13791_FD_192502 | JGI IMG/M metagenome (GOLD analysis project Ga0265297, IMG submission 192502) | Leachate microbial communities from a municipal landfill in Southern Ontario, Canada - Leachate well 137-91 | ecosystem: Engineered > Solid waste > Landfill > Unclassified | place...
GCATCACACTAAGCGCCAGTCGCTAAGACTGAAATACCATCACGGCGCGGGCGGCGGCGGACCTGTGACGAAGGGCGTTATCCAGACCAACCGGCAGGCGGTGTATCTGCCAGACGCTGACATAGTGTGTAACGGGCATACACATGACGGCTGGTACTTACCGATAGCCAGGGAACGACTGACGCAAGCGGGAACGGTGACGCGTGACCTTGTGCATTTTATACGCACGCCTGGATACAAGAACGAATACGGCGAAGGGGATCGCGGTTTCATCATCGAGCGTTGGGGCGGCCCGAAACCGCTGGGTGCGTTCTGGATGCGCCTGTTCCTGAAGGACTACCGGATTGAGGCGGAGTTTACCGCCGCGATGACGTAAGCCAGAAGTTAGCTTAGAGCTAACAATTTGCACACCGTATCGAATAATAGGCATTGAGTACCCATTATCCGATACAAAGTGTAAATAAGGACTTTACATATTTACACCAGCAATGAAAAGTATTTGTCATTTGTTTACATTGGTAATGAAAACTATTGACAATCAGAACTGGAAGCAAGGTTAATCCTAACGAGGAGTTGCAATGGCGATAGAAGGCATGGACGTCTCGTACTGGCAGGGTGACATAGACTGGGTGAAAGCGGCCAGCCGTATCAACTTCGCCTATATCCGCGCAGGTTACGGCAACGATTACATTGACCCGCGCATGGTTGAGTACACAAAGGGTTGCGCTGATAACAGTATCCCGTTCGGGCTGTACTGGTATCTCAAGCCGGGTAAAGACTGGCGCAAGCACGCCGACAACTTCGCGCAATTCTCCACATACGGCGACCTGCCCCCCGTTATGGACGTGGAGGAGACGGGCGGTCTGGCAAAGACGGAACTCGAAAGTTGGATATACAAGTTTGCCCTGCGCTACGAAGAGGCCGCCGGGCGTGACTTGATGATATACACGTCACCCGGCTTCTGGAACGGAAACCTGCCCAAAACGAATTGGGCGAAGAATCGCCGATTGTGGGTAGCACATTGGACAACCGCCGCCGCGCCGACATTGCCCTACGAATGGACGGACATCAACCAGCCGCGCACCTGGACATTCTGGCAGTATTCAGCGGGTGGCAACAATCAGGGCGCAAACTACGGGGTGTCGTCTGACGACATTGACCTGAACCGCTTCAACGGTGACCGCGAGGCGTTCAAGGCGGCTTTCGGCGTTTACCCGCACGAGACGGGCGAGCCAGTACCGCCGCCCGTAGAACCACCGCCTGCCACATATCCTGAATACGTGCGCACGACTGCGCTGTGGCTGACGTTACGCCAATCGCCGCAAGTGCTGGCGGACAACAAATCAGGATACCTGCCGCTGAACACGCAGCTCAAGATTGAGGGCGCGCAGGGCGACTGGTACAAGATCACCGGCTGGGTGCATAAAGGATACACCAAAGCGGAGTAACAGCCCCGGAGGGCGCTGCTGTCATGGCGACATGTAGCGGGATGCGCGACGGGTGGGGCCGGGGCTTACACATTATGGACGAACACGGCGAATGGGTATGGGTAGTAAAGACACCTTGGGACGGTGATCCTGTGCGCGAGCTGATGCCCGCCGCGCTTGCGGTGCTATCGGTATCCGGCTGGGACGCGGAGAACGGTGAACGCTGGTACAGCGCCCGCATAGTGGCGGACTACGAAGATTGTGATTTGGGATTGTGGGATAGGAGTTTATGACTGACTTGACCGTCATCATACCGGCGCGCAACGAAATCTATCTTCAGCGCACGATTGAGGATGTGCTGGCAAACAGCACCGCAGACACAGAGATTATCGCCGTATGTGACGGTTACTGGCCTGACCCGCCGATAAACGACCATCCGAGAGTGAACATCATCCACCACTCGGAAGCCAGAGGGCAGCGGCAGAGCATCAACGAGGCGGCGCGCATCGCACACGGTAAATACCTGATGAAGCTCGACGCACACTGCGCGGTAGCGCCAGGGTTCGACAGCGCGCTGATAGCGCCTTATGAGAATGGCGAATTGACTGAGGCAGATACTACCATTCCGCGCATGTATAACCTGGACGTGAAGTCATGGCAGCCAAAATATATAGATGATTTCAACGAGGCGCTCAAGCATGGCAAAGTCCATGATTACATGTATATCGGTTTCAACGAGAAAAATGAACTCAGGACGCTTTACTATGATGCGACAGACGCAAAGTTAAATTATCGTCTGCATCAGAACCCGAAAGAGCTTGATGAAATCATGTCCTGTATGGGGTGCAGTTTCTTTCTGAGCAAAGAGCGATACTGGCAGCAAGGCGGCGCGGACGAAAGCCATGGAAGTTGGGGACAGCAAGCCGTTGAAGTCGCATTAAAGGCATGGCTGTCTGGCGGTAGATTGATGGTGAACAAGCGCACATGGTTCGCACACTGGTTCAGAGCATCGGACGGCGGCTTCCCCTACCCGATAGGCGGGCGTGAGATAGCCAGGGCGCGAGAGTACAGCAAGGAATTATGGACGGGTAACAAATGGCCGGGGCAGGTACGCAAGCTGAATTGGCTGGTGGATAAATTCAACCCGCCGGGATGGGAGACGATATTGGAACAGGACAAGATAGACGAGCTATCACGCATCTTTTATCGCCACATACATTTGCAGCGGCGCGAACCCAGCTGGCGTGGTGTGCGGGTTGTCAAAACGCCGAATGACCTGATGCTGTACGCCGAAGTGATCCAAACGAACAAACCGCGCTGGATCATCGAAGCGGGCACGAAGTTTGGCGGTTCTGCGCTGTTCTTCCAGGACATGCTGGACATCGCGGGCGGCGGGCAGGTTATCACCATTGACAAGTATCCCGTCGAAAAAGTGAAAGACCCGCGCATTCTGTACATTGAGGACAGCAGCACGAATAAGGCGGTGGTAGCGCGCCTGCGTGAGACGGTTGGCAGTGATCCGGTCATGGTGGTGCTGGACAGCGACCATTCACGCGTGCATGTGAAATGGGAATTGAAGTATTACGGCGATTTCGTCACGCCAGGTCAATATTTGGTTGTGGAAGATTGCTACGACAAAGACGCACAGAAAGCCGGGCCGGGTGAAGCGGTGGATTGGTACTTATCGGTGGACAAACGCTTTGAGCAGACGAATTTAGACCGGCGCTACATTGTGGGCTTTTGTCGCGGCGGGTGGCTGAGGCGCAAGTGAACACGATCATCCACATCACCGACAATAGCCTTGACCCTGAGATCGCCGGATTATGCCAGCGGGTACTCCTGCAAGAAGCGGGCGACCTGCCGATTGTGAGCGTATCACAAAAGCCGCTTGACCTGGGCAAGAATATCTGTGTCGGTGAGATTGGGCGCTCGTGGCGTTCGTTCTATTCACAGTTACTCACAGCGCTGGATCATGTAGAGACTGAGACGGTGGCGATAGCGGAACACGACTGTCTTTACACGCATGAGGCGCTAGCCTTTGTACCGCCTGACCTGACGGTGTTCTGGTACAACGCCAATTGCTGGCTGGCGCAGTGGGGCGGCAACCATCCCGAATTGAACGGGATGTATTCATACTGGCCGCGGCGCATCCCATTCAGCCAACTAACCTGTTCGGCGGCATTATTACGTCAATCGGTTGAAGAAATCTACCGCTTGCTGGACATGGGGTTACGTCTGGAAAAGGGTGCGCACTGGTACGGAGAGCCGGGAGTGATCGAAGGCAAGCTCAAGAAGGCGGCCATCGAAGCGGGATCGGGGCGCTGCACGCAGTTGCAGCGGTATTTGAAAGAATACGTGACGAAGTACGACCATCGCACATGGAGCAGTGCCTATCCGAGCCTGGACATACGGCACGGGAGCAACTTTACCGGCCCGAAGCGCGGCAAGAAGCGCACGTATGAACTACCGTATTGGGGCAGGTTTGATGAGGCGATAAATGGGCGCTAAAGCATTATGAATATGTGGCATAAATAATGTCAACGATTGTAGAATATCAGGTCGCAGCAAGCGCAGACGACGGACGCGAGGACGCGGACGGCGATGTTTCTATCACCAACTTGTACGAGATGTTGGGGACAAACGCCCCTGTTGTCATTACTAATCTATTTCGCTTTCTTGGCGTAACAATACCGGACGGGGCGACGATTGATTCTGCTAAGTTAGTTTGTTATATTTATAACGGTGTTTATGACGATATAAACTGCACGATCTACGGCGAAGACGACGCCACGCCAGATGAGATTACGGCTGGTACTGATAACTATAACATCACCGGACGTTCTAAGACAACTGCATCGGTATCCTGGGTGGCAACTGATGTGTTGGGTGGTGGCGGTGCACAATGGATTGACTCGCCGGATATATCCAGCATCATAGAAGAATTGATGGGTAGTTATAGTTATGCCAGCGGAAGAGACCTGGCGATTATAACCACTAGTGGAATTAGCCAAGCAGAAGCTGGTTACGTCCGTACCTACGACGTAACTGGCAACGACTTAGGCTTGAAGCTATATATTGAGTACACGGCGGGGGGCAGCGCATCAGCCAGCCCTTCGGCGTCGCCAAGTGCAAGCCCAAGTGCCAGTGAAAGTGGATCACCTAGCGCCAGCCCGTCAGCGAGTGAGAGCGGTTCACCGTCAGTAAGTCCATCGAGCAGCCCTAGTAGTAGCCCGTCGAGCAGCCCGTCGGATAGTCCATCATCAAGTCCATCGAGTTCACCGAGTAGCTCACCATCATCCAGTCCGAGCGCATCTCCGAGTGTAAGCCTTTCGCCTTCGGCGGGGGTTTATACCTTTGTTGATGGTTACGGCGGGAACACACAGACTTATCAGGACGTAGGGCTTAATGGTAGCAGCGATCCCGCGAAGGTTCTCAACCAGGGCGTCCACGCAAGCCATGAGTACGGGCCTACGCAAAACGCGCTTTTACGTTTTATCCTCTCGGACATCCCAACTTCGGCTACCTGTGAAGCGGCTAGACTGCATCTTTACAAGTCTTACCCACTTGGCGAGGGCGGCGGCAGTAATGTTGTACTCTCTGCCTATGCAGTTCTGGCGGCTAATGGCGACTGGATCGAAGGTACTGGCAACCTGGATCAAGCACTAGCGGGCGAGCCGTGTTGGAACGCAAAAGAGGCGGACGGCTCAGGCGGGATAACTACGGCCTGGGCGGGTGGTAGCAACGGTTGTGGTATCAGTGGCACTGACTACAACGCCACAGAGTTGGGTCATGTTGATATTGCCAGTCCTGCCGCTGATAGCATCGGCACTGAGTACGTCATTGACCTGGACGCGGCGACGGTGCAATCTTGGTTCGGGGATGCAACCAACCCTGGTATTTTGCTTAAGGCGGTTAACGGCGGCGACCACGTTGGTATGTCCGACAATGAGACAGGCGCTTACCGACCAAAGTTGGTAGTAGAGTACACGGAGAGCAGCCCTTCAGCCTCACCTTCGAGCAGCCCGTCGAGCAGTCCGTCAAGCAGCCCGTCGGCAAGCGAATCATCGTCGCCGTCCAGTTCGCCATCTTCAAGTCCTTCATCGAGTCCATCGAGCAGCCCATCTGCGAGTGAGAGTGCATCGCCAAGCGCAAGCCCTTCTGCCAGCGCATCAGCGTCACCGTCTGGAAGTCCGAGCGCATCTCCGTCAGCGTCAGAGAGCGGGTCGCCGTCAGCAAGCCCAAGCGGATCTCCAAGTGCTTCACCATCTGCGAGCGAAAGCGGCAGCCCTTCGGCAAGTCCGTCTGGCTCTCCAAGTGGGTCGCCGTCAGCAAGTCCTTCTGGCAGCCCGTCAGCAAGTCCGAGTGCGTCCCCGTCTGGCAGCGCGAGCGCCAGCCCGTCAGGTTCACCCAGTGCCAGCCCGTCTGCAAGTCCTTCGGGTTCACCTTCGGCTTCACCATCGCACAGTCCGAGCGCATCGCCTTCAGGCAGCCCATCTGCCAGCCCTTCAGGTTCACCGAGCGCCAGCCCTTCAGGGTCAGCCAGTGCCAGCCCGTCTGGATCGCCTTCCGGCTCACCGAGCGCATCGGAGAGCGGTAGTCCTTCGGCAAGCCCTTCTGCATCCGAGAGCGGGTCGCCGTCCGCATCGCCGTCCGCATCGCCGTCTGGGTCAGCCAGTGGGTCGCCTTCTGCGTCACCATCTGCCAGTCCATCGGCGTCACCTTCGGGATCGCCGTCTGCCTCACCATCAGCAAGCGAGAGTGCATCACCTTCGGCGTCACCAAGTGCCAGCCCTTCAGCCAGTCCTTCGGCAAGCCCCAGCGCAAGCCCATCAGCGTCGCCGTCCGCTTCTCCGAGCGCGAGCGAATCCAGCAGCCCGTCAAGCTCGCCCTCGTCCTCACCCAGTGGGCCGGTGACGGACTGGATCATGCTTACCCTGCACGCCCGCACAGATGACCTGACGCTGGAAGCACGCTCCGATGATTTGACAATTGACACCCGTTCCGCAAGCCTTACTGTGGAGACAAGAGAATGACCGTATCCCGCGAAGTGAAAGAAAGCAAACTGTTACAAGGCGCTGATGAGAAGATCGCCTATCAGCTCACCACGACGCCCTGGGGCAGCACGCCTACCAGCGTATCCGTGAAGTGCTACGACGTGACCACCGGAGCGCGCACAGACGTATCCAGCACGAACCTGAGCGGATCGGCAACGGTGGCGGGTGACGTTATCACCTGCCCCACGCTGCAATCGCTCACGGCTGGCAGTTGGTACAGGCTGGAAATCCAATTCGTTAGCGGCGGCAACACCTGGGAGGCTTATGCAATCATCCATGCGGAATATTAGGAGCGACGCCCCGGTGCTGTGGACGTGGCGGCGCATGATGAGCAAGACCGCTGAATTATGGAGACGGATAAGGTATGCGACACGACAGAATAGAGTGGACAAACGCAAGCCGAAAGCTAAGTGAGTAAGCAATGGCATTGACGAATAAACAGCGCGTGTTTGTTGAGGAATACCTTAGATGCTGGAACGCAACTGAGGCAGCTTTGCGCGCCGGTTATTCGGAACGGACGGCTTATTCAATCGGTCACGAAAACCTGAATAAACCTGAAATATCTGAGCTTATTCAGGGAAAGCTCGAAGAAATCCACATGACAACCGATGAGGCGTTGGCGCTGCTTGCCGCCCACGCCAGAGGCGATATTGGCGAGTTTATGGACGTATCCCGCGCTGGATTCAATCTTGAATTATTGGATGAAAATGGCAACCGCAAGAATACCCGCGTTATCAAGAAGATAAAGCAAAAGACCACGACATTTATCGCCAAGAAAGAATCAGACGAAGATCGGGAAGTACACGAAATTGAGATTGAGCTGTACGACGCACAGGCGGCGATTGATAAGGTGTTGCGAGTAGCAGGGAAGTATAAGGATAACGTTGGGGTGAACCTGGAAGGCGCTATCAGGATTGTGAATGTCGGAATTGACACAGACAAGATATGACCTACGTTATCAAGACCGACTACGCCAATGCGATATACACCCCATACGGCGGGGCGGCTGAACTGATGTACTGCCACGACCACGAGGTGATTATCCAGGGGCCAGCCGAAACAGGCAAAACGCTTGCCGCCTGCTGGAAGGCGCACATCATCGCCAGTAAGTACCCGAAGGCGCAAGGGGCGATTGTCCGCAAGACACAGAAGGCGGTATATGGCAGCGTATTACAGACATTCGAGCGCGTGATAGAAGGCGCGCCAGTTGTACCCTACGGCGGGGAGAAGCCGGAGAAGTACATCTATGCCAATGGCAGCGTTATCTGGGTGGGTGGCATGGATAACCCAGACAAAATTCTGTCCTCGGAGCGTGACTTTATTTACGTCAATCAAACCGAGGAATTGACACAGGACGATTGGGAGAAGCTAGTCACACGCGCCACAGGGCGCGCCGCCGTTGTACCGTACCCGCAAGTATTTGGGGATTGCAACCCTTCCGGCAGCCAGCATTGGATACGCAAGCGGCAGGGCATCAAGCTTATTCGTAGCCAACACAAGGACAACCCTACGCTGGTGGATCAGGCGACGGGGCAGCTCACGCCACAAGGCGAGCGCACAATGGGCATACTGAGCGGGCTAACGGGCGTGCGTCGTAAGCGGCTTTTCGAGGGCATCTGGGCGACGGCTGAAGGCGCGGTATATGACACCTTTGGCGCGGCGGTGCATGTCAAAGAGCGGGAACGGGATGAGTTTACCCGCTTCCTGATGATGATGGACGAGGGCTATACCAATCCGGCTGTGATCCTTGATGTGGGCATTGACGGTGACGGCAGGCTGCACATCTTCCGCGAGTTTTACAGGCGCGGCGTATTACAAAAGGATGTTGTTATCACGGCGCAATCATGGCGCAAAGATTACAGGCATTTTCTTGTAGCGGTTGACGCGGCGGCGGCTGGACTCATTGCAGACTTGAAGGACGTGGGGCTACCGGCGCGGGGCTACAAGGGGCGTGTATTGGACGGGATCACACTGGTACAAAGCTATCTGGCGGTAAAGGCAGACGGCAAGCCGCGCCTGACCATTGACCCGTCATGTGTGGAGACGATCAACGAATTTGAGAGCTACACATGGAAGCCAGAGAAGGACGAACCGATCAAAGAGAACGATCACGCAATGGACGCATTGCGATACGGTATTAATGCGGTGGATGCGCCATCTGCGCGGGGATTAGTGGATCACGTATAGGGTGACAACATGGGCATATTAGACACAATCATACAACGGCGGGGATACGTCAAGGCTGAGGCAATCCAGGCAGAGATTGAGGCGCTAAAGGCGAAGTACGACAAGCTCCCAGCCTGGGCACTGGCAACGGCGGCCAGCTACGAACCCAACGGGCTGGACTATCGCAACACCTACGGCAACCAGGCGGAGCTGTATCAGCGCATGGCGTGGGTGAACGTGGCGGTATCCACCGTGGCGAATATCATCGCGGGAACGGAGTTATCCGTGAAGAAGATGCGCGCCGAGAAGGAACGCGACATCAGCAACCACCCGTTTGAGTTGCTACTCCACAAGCCCAACCCGCTGCAATCACGCTTTGAACTCATGCGCGCTACCGCTTCAGACATCCTCCTGACAGGCAACGCATACTGGCATGTGATCGCCGCCAGCGAAGGCGCGGAGCCTATCGAAGTATGGCGCGTCAATCCGGCGCGCATCTATCCGGTGACAGACGGCAAGAGCTTTATCAGCGGATATATGTATGATCCGGGCAACAGCGCAGAAATCCTGCTTCAGCCATGGGAGATATGTCATTTCAAGGATTATCACCCGTCTAACATGTTCCTGGGCCTATCGCGTGTTGAGCCTATCGCAATGGACGCACAAACCGACCTGAACATGAGCCGCTGGAATAAAGACCTGTTCGGGGAGAACAACGCCCGCCTACCGGGTATTATCGCATTCAAGGATGAGGTGGGCGAAACCGAGTGGGGTATCATCAAAGCGGACATCAAGGAAGCCAGTAAGACCCGCTCCCAGATGCTACTGCGCGGCGTGGGTGACAGCGTCACCTGGATGAAGGCAACCGACACCCTGCGCGAGATGGAATTTATCGAGGGGCGCACATTCACGAAGGAAGAAGTTTACAGCGTGTTTGCGCCGGGCCTATCGTCTATCCTGGCTGTAAACGCCACCGAAGCCAACGCCAAGACGGGCAAGGCGACGCTGATTGACTTCGCCGTGTGGCCGATGCTGATGGCGATAACAGAACGGCTGACTGGCAGCGTCATGCCCGCGTATTCGGGCGGCAGCAAGCAGATCGTTTACAAAGTCGAGCCTGAGGATATTCGCGTCACAGACAGGGCAATGGAATTACAGGAGATTGAGCACTACGCCAAGACGCACACCATTGACGAAGTGCGCGAGAAATTCTACGAGGACAAGAAGCTCGAACAGGTCAGCGGCGTGGAAGGCGACAAGCGCGGCGCGCTATTCGTGGCGCAGATCAACGCCTCGACCAGCATGACCGACGAACAGCCGGAGCAATTGCAGCCGCAGAATACAGAACAGCCATTCCAGAATGATGAACAAGAAGAACCGGACGAAGACCCGGGCGCGCAGGTGGGGGAGGGGGATGCTGAGCGCGAGGAACAGCAGCGGGAGATGGATGCCGACATGCAGAAGTGGGAACGCAAGTCGTTGAAGCGGCTCAAGGAAAGCGGGGAGGCGTACTGCGAATATAACAGCGACGTGATCCCGCTGGCGACGCGGGGCGCGATCAAGGCTGGATTGAAGCGGGCAGCCACGCCGGAGGATGTGCGCGCGCTATTCGAGAAGCGGGCGACCAGGGCGCAGGCTGACCCCATGCTGCTGATAGCGTTGGAATTACAGCGGGCGAATGATTTGTTGGAGGCAACCGCCAATGCTTGAAGCGCGGCAGAACGTAATCAATGCAGTCAAGATGATTATGGAGGTATTTAGTGCCATGAAGTTTAAGCCGGGTGCAGGATTGCCAGAGATTGAGGACGAATATCAAGATCGTGTGCAGTCAGCAATGGAGAATTACATCGAAGGGGATCGGGCGATAACGAAATTCAAGAACCAGTTCAGGCGCGTGGTCAATGACGGCTTCTTTATGGCTGCTACCGCTGGTTGGGCTGACGGCGGCAACGGTGGGGCAATTAGCGACGATTTGACGAAATACGTCAATGAGCAGATACAGCGCGAGATTGCTTTCGTAGATGATTTATTCGCAGACCTGCGAACCATGCGAGCGTCGGACAAGCCAGACGAGGACAAGGCAAAGTACATCGCCGATAGGTCGTCAGGCTACACCAAGACAATCCAGGGTATATACAACTATGCCAAGATGCTGGCGCAGCGCAACCGTGAAGGACGTTGGGAGTTGGGCGCAACCGAGAATCATTGTAGTACATGTGGCAGCCTGAATGGTCAGGTGCATCCATTGACGTGGTTTGTCAGCAATGGATTTATACCCCGTCAGGCCGGCAGCCGTACTCTGGAATGTCACGGTTATTACTGCGATTGCCGGATAGTTGACCCGAAAACGGGCGAACAGCTTATATGATACACCGAAGAACCGTAACGCAGGAAGGCCCGCCGAAACCATAGGAAAGGCAGGAGGATATGAGACTAATTGGAGTCAATCAAGCAGGTCAGAAGTATTACGAGTTAAGCGAGGAAGAGGCGCAGGGGTACTACCGAACCAGCAACGTAATCTATCAGGGAAGGGCAGATAGATTTGAGAGTATTCAATATTTGGAATACTACATGAAGGCGTTTGCGCCAATTATCAGCAGTTCTGACGCGGGCTTTTTTGTTAGCCTGCTAAGAACGACTGCTGATGAGTTTGAGAGGAAGGTGGCGGAGGCTGATACTTCTGCACACCCAAGTACCAGGAGGATGGATGACAACGAGAACGATAGATAAACAGATGAAGTCAGTATTTCCAGATGCGGACGTAAAAGCCGCGTGGTTATGTTATGACATGGCGGGAGTGCTGATATGCGAAATACCAGAGAAGGAACTAACTTTTGGGCGAATACCGGAGGGGTGTGCAGAGATGGTTTTGTTTACGCTTGTCACCAATGAAACAATGGATAGGTGGAAAAGGTATATCAGCACATAAGTAGCGCCGCGCAACCCCGACCTTACTTCGTAACCTTTTCGGGTGAGGATTTACGCGCGGCGCAATAGGATTATATCCCATTTTGGGATAATGTTATTGCTCTTGATAATGATATTTATCAAAAGCATACAGGATAGGTAAAGGATTATGCCCTCCCCTACTGTGGGTATTTAGTAATTATGCAACAGAAAGGATACACAATGCTAGACGACACAACGGTTTCAGTGGACGCCACCACAAGTGTTATTGAAATTGATCCAACCAAGAAGTATATCTTGTATATGTCTGGCTACCCCAACCCCTCCGAGTTAGAGAGACTAAAGGACGCGATCAAGGAGTGGCTACAAGGCGATTCTACGTTTTTAGTTATTTGCGGGCACGATGACAACGAGGTTAAGCTCGTGAAGGTTGAGTAATGGCTGACGACTTTATCAGCATAAATATTGAAGATCATGTGACCCCGAAATTGCCGCTTGTACCTGATGCCATTCGCAAGCAAGTGGCAGATGACTTGACGAAGGAACTGCTTAAAGCCGTCAAGCGAGAACCCCCCTACTCCGGCGGCATCACCCGCAAGCAAGCCTATGGCGTATCGTTCTTCACGGACAGACAGCGGCGCTGGTTCTTCGCCAACGTGGATAATCTAGACATACCCTACAATCGCAGCCACAAGACAACAGACGGATGGGCAATCATCAACACTGGCGAAGGCAGAACACTTGAGAACAGATCGCCTAACGCATGGCGGGTTTACGGAGAAAAGCAGCCGCGCATCCTGGGCTTGATCGGCTGGCGCAAGCTGAGCGATATTCTAAAGAGCAACCGCCCAACCATTACGCGGGTTATTGGCGCATCCGTGAAAGTCGTATTGCGGCGGATATTCGGGAGGTAGTATGCACATCCACAATTGGCAATGGTCGGACGAGCGCAAGCATTGGCGCTGTACCGTGTGCGGTGAGGTTATCACCTGGCTAGAATATAAAGCCGAATACGGCGCATACGGCAATTTCGACATTGACCCGATAGCGGCGCTGAACAGATTGGCGGCTGTGCGGGGGAAGAGAGTGAAGGCGTGACTAAAATCTTGCGAGAGGATAAAGGGTATCCAGAGTTTTTGCTATCTGACGACGAAAAGAAGATTGGTAAGAATTATGTGTATTGTGTATATCATGGGGAGTATGAAGATTATGGTTTGATGGCTGTATTCAGTACGCTTGAAAAAGCGGAAGGATACGCCTCGACGTGGAGTTACCAACCTGAGTTATTGACTATCGTAGAGGAGGAGGTAGACCCCGAATGAAGGCAATAAATGGACAACACCCAGCAGTAAAGCGATTGTGTGATGCGCTTGGCGTGGATTGGCTGAATTGTAGCCACATCACAATTGAGATACCAGCGGGTAAACATGCAACAGCCAAAGTTACCATGATACTCAACGAGGAGGCGATAGATATTCTCACGATGAACGCGGACGCGTTGGAAGTGGAGATAATCCCTAAATGAAATTCGCTCTCATCAGCGGCAGCCACCCGCGACACCTGTACTACGCCAACCAGATCGCCCGTCATTTCGACGTAGCAGGATCGCTGATTGAGTACCGCGAGAACATGATCCCCATGCCGCCGAAGATGCTATCGGTGCGGGATAACGTCAATTGGATGCGCCATTTCTATAATCGGTTCAACAAAGAACGCTATTACTTTGGCGCGCCAGGTGTGCCAGATGTGCCCAATGTGCGCTACACTACCGCCGAAGGGCTGAACGACTGCGCCGATTTTATCCAGGCGATTGAGCCTGACGCGGTGCTGATATTCGGTCCAGGCATGATACGCCCGCCATTGTTCGATGCGCTACCGGAACACACATACAATCTGCACCTGGGATTGTCCCCACGCTATCGTGGAGCGGCAACCCTGTTTTGGCCGTTCTACTTCCTTGAGCCAGCATGGGCGGGAACAACGTTTCACCGTATTGTCAGCGAACCTGACGCGGGGCTGATAGCGCACCAGAGCCGCCCTGCCCTACATGAGAATGATACTATTCATGATACTGCTTGCAAGGCGGTCATTACAGCAGCGGATGATGTAATCAATGTGTGTAACAAATTGGAGCGCACTGGCACGCTTGACCTGCACAAACAGAAGGCGACGGGTAAGAACTTCCTGGCAAGCGACTTCCAGCCGGCGCACCTGAGAATGATTTATGACGTGTTCGATGACGATATTGTGCGCGCCTATCTTGACGGCGAGATTGAGCAGCGCGAGCCGAAGATGTATCAGCAGGAGGATTTGTAATGAGTGAACGTAGATTGAGTTGGAAAGATTTAACTAAGCAGGACTGGATCGCATATGATTGGAGCGTTTTAGTTGATTCGGGCGATGATGACCTTATCCTAAAGCGTTGTGGTCGTCGTTCTCCGTATGATGCAATAAGACGCGAGAAAGAGTTTGATTTGTGGCTTGATGCGGTTAGGGCTGTAAATACCCTTGACGTCGAGCGCTTTGGCGGCGAGATATTGGACTTTCGCATCTGGGATCATTGCTTAACTGCCAGAGAGGTTGCAAAAGATTACGCAAGGGCTGTAAACAAGCCGTATATCATTGGCAAAGTTACACAGACAGAAAGAAGCGCAGACGGGATTACTGCCCGCATAGACGTAAATCTTGAGGGGTTGCCGAAGAAGTTGCGCAAGCGATTGCGCGCGATATTTAATCGCCTGTCTGGCAATTAGCACTTGCGTTCAGTGAATTAATGTGCTAAGATAGGTGTAATTGAATACCCCGAAGTGACAGGATAGCCAGAGGCGCGCAAGCGCGGCGAAAAGGTCACAAGGGGAGCGCAATAGTCGAGTATCGAGGCGCATGGACTGAGTTTAGGCTCAGTCTGTGCGCCTTTTTTGTTATCAGGCGGTGATTATGGACGAAACACAATTTAGCGGTATCAAGGCAGCGGGAGATTGGGAGTTAGACGTTCTGGGCGTGCCCTTCGGCGGGCATGACAACGGCGCAGACAGTGACGGTCAATACTTCAGCGCCAATACCCAGGTGTACGCCGATCAATTCCCCTCCCCGCCCGTTGTCTATTATCACGGGTATGAGCCAGACGGCAAACCATCAGGCGAGCCGCACATTATTGGCAAGGTAACGCGGATCACCAAGACCGCTGACGGCTGGTGGTATAGAGTTGTTTTAGATCGCGCTAACGAATACGCACAGCGCATTTGGAGCGCCGCACAGAAGGGAACGGCGCGGGCATCAAGCGGCACGATTCTACACATGGCGCGCATCCTGGTAAACGGGATCAAGCGCACGTGGGATAGGCTGACTAAGGGGGAGATCATCCATTGGCCGGTTGCCGAATTGTCGTTGATTGATGCTGAAGGCCAGCGGCAGCCTGCCAACCAGTACGCGGTGGCAATCCCCGCAATGAAATCCATGTACGAACAGGCGGGCATTGACCTACCTGATATTGAAGAACCAACCGGAGAGCCAGAGGCGGAAGCAGAGGCCAGCAAAGGCGCGGACGCGGCAGAACCGGATAACCAACCCATTATTGACACACTTACCGGAGAATTAGAGATGGACGAGACTCAAGTTGCACAGATCGTAGCGAAGGCGTTGGCCGACGCAGAAACCGCCCGTGCCGCTCAGGCGCAGAAAGATGCTGAGGTCGCAAAGCTGGCGGAATTGGAGAAGGAGAACGAGGCATTGAAGGCGAAAGTTGCTGAAGGCAAGCGGCTCCCCTACGCCGAGAAGGGCGTAAATATTCACAAGTATGGCGAACTGCGCCCATACGACAACCTGGACGCTGGCGACATGGCCGTGCTGGTCGGTGTGCTGGAAGCCAATCTGGGCAACAAGCGCGCAACCCGCGCCAGTGATGCTGCCATGAAAGCCCTGGCAATGAAGATCGAAGAGGACAAATCCGGCATCGGTGAGATTGGGCGCCAGGCGTTGAAGGCAGCCGGTATCAAGGCGAATGAAGTCGAATACTCCACCCTCGCCAACTACGGCGACGACTGGGTGGGCGTGGCATACTCTCAGGCAATCTGGGACGCTATCCGCATCGGCACTCCCGTTGTTAGCAAGCTGCCCAGCATCGAAGTACCGCGCGGCGTTGAGAGCATCAACCTGCCCCTGGAAAGCGGCGACCCCACTTTCTACAAGGTCGCTGAAAACACGACCTACGATTCGACCATGAAATACCCCGTGCCAACCATCACCAGCTCACAGATGGGAACTGCAAAGGTATCCCTGACATTGAGCAAGATGGGCGCACGCGTGTTGTGGTCTGGCGAGCTGGAAGAGCGCAGCCTCGTACCGTTTGCGGCTCAGTTGCGGATGCAGTTACAGGCGGCTGGCGCTGAATACCTGGAATCGGCAGTGATTGACGGCGATAACGTCACCACAGCTACCACGAACATCAACGACATTGCAGCCACCGGAACGCAGGCGGGCACGGAATACTACCTGATGTTCGACGGCTTCCGCGTCTCCCCGCTTGTCACCACGACTGCAAACAGCCGTTCAGCAGGTGGCAGCCTGGACGTGACTGACTACATCGAAACTGTCAAGCTGATGGGCGGCGCGGGTATCAATGCCCTGGATCAGTCGAAGGTCAGTTTTATCATCGACCCCAATACCTACTGGAAATCGATGACGCTGCCCGAAGTTCTGACCCGCGATGTGTATTCTTCGCCGGTGCTTGAGAATGGTGTACTGCGCGGTTTGTGGGGGTATGACATTATCCGCTCCGCCAACATGCACCGCATGTCATCCGTCCGCAAGGCGAACAGCGCAGGCAAGGTTGACCAGGACGTCACGGCCAACAACGCCTACGGCGCAATCCTGGCTGTACGTTGGGATCAGTGGAAGTTCGGCTTCCAGCGCCGCATGACCCTGGAAGTGGATCGCTTCGCAGCCTCGGACACCAACGAGATTGTGGCGATGATGGTGTGTGGGCTGATCCAGCGGGATACTGAGGCGTCAGCTTGTACATATTATGTTGGGGTTTGAGTCTGATTAGCAAGCCAACGTGAGAGTGTATTGTGGTGAATGCGAAGAGCCAGTCTAATTTTATTCTTAGACCAGCCAAGAGCCAGGAGCGCTCTTGCGGCCTCTTCGCATTCAGGTCCAGTATGGAAGTGGCGTCTCGTGCTCTGTTTCATCATATCGTGTTCATGGCGTTTCATTACCATAAGATTGTCTGGGGAATTGTTAGACCTGTTCGCATCAATGTGATGGACAACTTCGTCGCTATTGAGCGGGCGACCCAACATCTTCTCAGCAACTATGTGATGCTCGTAACGCTTTACGCCGTTCTGGTAGAGAACACGATAACCGTGAACAGTAGTGCTACCACCCTTCCAGTTCCAATGATCTGGGCCGTACTTACCGCGCACTCCCTTAGCCTTCCCGCTTCCAACCGGAGACTTCCTAAGTTGTTCAAGGCGGGCTGGACTAAGAGTATCGTAGCCAAGCGCCCTGTATTCTTTCGTAGTCATCCCGTGATGGACACGAAGATGAGAAGCGGAAATCTGCATATTGCATACCAACCCGCACAACTCGCACCTTATCTTGTTATGTTCCATGATAGTACCTCCACAGGTATTATACTCGAACATAGTAATTGTTGCAAGGTAGGTATATAACTTACTTGCTTATCGGTATCGGGGGAGGGCCGCCCTCCTCGGTTCTCCCCCTAACCGGAGGATATGACACATGGCAAAGACTCACATTTCACGCGGTGATGACCGCTATCTGTTTGCAGTCAGCGAAGAAATCAACATTGATAATGGATCGGGCACAACCGCCGATTATCTCCTGCTGGTTACAGACAAACCTATCTACATCGAATCGGCACGGGTTATCTACACCGAAGCCACCGACACGGCTGGCGCGGCATCTGCAACGGTAAGCCTGGGTATCGCGGCTGGTGGCGTAACGATTGTTGCGGCATCCGCCCTGGCAGTAAGTAAGGCGGTTGGAAGCTACACCGATTTGACCCTTGCTTCTCATGTTGTCCCGGCAAACAGTATGCTGATCGCACGGCATACCGGCATCGCTACAACCGAGGCTGGCAAGTACAAGGTACAGGTCAGATACCGCTTTGTTGATTAGCGATTTCTGGAATAAGCACCAGGGCGAAACCTGTCTGATTATCGCCAATGGGCCAGGGCTGAGGGATATTCCGCTTGAGTTCTTGCAGAGTTACCTCAGCTTTGGCACAAACCTGATTTATAAGCTGGTGGGCTTTACCCCGACGTATTACACAGCGGTTGACCAGAAAGTATTAATCCCGCTGGCTAAGACATTCGAGACGCGCCTGCCAGTACCGAAGTTTGTACCGGATGGCTTTGTAGATTACCAGGCGCGCCCCGTGTACTACTTCCACCAGCGCCCCGGCGAAGTGTGGGACGGCAACATTGACGGGATCAACATGCTTACCCGCCCAGGTATCGCATACAAGTCAATCACGCATGTTGCATTACAGCTTGCATATTACATGGGCTTTACAACCATGCTGATTGTGGGGCTGGATCACACCGACGACGGGATGCACTTCTACGGCAACGGGTACAAACTGGTTGATCTGGGCGCAATAGACAAGGGGTATCACACACTGGCGCGGGCGTTCAGAGAAGCGAAGAAACCCAGGCACATTATCAACATATCCACCGCGACGAACACACAAGCATTTGAGCGCGGAGAATGGCAGGAGTATGAGTAAAGCGGTTGCCCTGGTAGGGTTCAGTAAGCGCAGCAACAAGATGGCGCACGAGCTACCGGAAGGTGTGGAATTGTGGACGCTGAACCATGCCCACATGCACGGCTTCCCGCACATCGAACGGCTGTACGACATGCACCCGTTTGAGCTTATTCAAGACCCGCACTTTTACACGAAGGAATACCAGCAGGGGCATCTTGAGTTCTTGAAGTCTGAGCATGATTACCCCGTTTACATGCTGGAACGCAACGAGGAGATACCTGCCAGTGTGCGCTATCCGTTAGAGGCGGCGCTGGAACTGGCGGGCGAATACCTGCACTTTACCAGCTCGTTTTGTTACATGGCGGCCTCGGCAATCATAGAGGGATACGATAAATGGTATGTGTTGGGCTTCGACATGGATCAGGGCGCGGAATATGAGTATCAGCGCGAGGAGGCGTTGAAGTGGCTGGCGTTTGCCGAAGGCAAGGGCATTGACGTTTACCTGCCAGAGACAAGCGGACTGTTCACAAAGCGCATGTTATACGGCTATGAAGGGATACCGATGATAAACAGAGCGTTGATTGAGATTCACATGAAGCAATACGAGCGCCAGGAACAGAAGGCGCTAGACGAGATGAACCAATGGCAGGGCATCCTTGCAGAACGCAAGCGCAGCGCACAGGCGCGCAGGCTCATCGAAGAGGCAACGCTAAAGATACTGGAGTGCGACAGGCGGGCGGCAAGGAACGAAGGCGCGGTAAAGGCAATGAAATTCCTGCTGGATACCAGCGACTTGAAAGAAGTTTACCCTACCATTGACGACGATAATCCGGCGTTAATACCGGCGGAGGAGATTGAAGCATGAAGAAGATGCGATTATACGGGACTTGCAGCGCCCTGGGCGCACTAACTGTCACGGGCGAGCGTTCTATCAGCGGACTGCTGGTAGCTATCAAGTATCTGGATACGTCATTCGCGGAGGGCGCAGATATTGTTATCTCAACCACCAGCGCGGACGGGCTGAATACCAACCTGCTGACCATCACAGACGGCGACGCCAGCGCAACATATTACCCGCGCCATGTGGTCCACTCAGAAGCAGGCGCGGCACTGACCGGAACAGCGGGCGGCGATAGAACCATGCCGCTGCTGGAAGGTGTGCCGAAGATGGTTGTAGCAGACGGCGGCAATGGTGGCGTTGGCGGCGTGATCCTGTACTGGCTAGAGTGACACCGTGACCATCACAAACGGATACTGCACTCTCGCAGAAATCAAGGCGACGATTGACATACCAACCGCCACGACAACGGATGACACAATGCTGGAACGGCTGGTAGAGGCAGCGAGCCGCACGCTTGACCGTGAAACTCAGCGCACGTTCTACGCCAGGACAGAGACGCATTACTTCGATATCCCTGACGGGCGTGAGTTACGCATGGATGACGACCTGCTGTCCATCACCACGCTTACCAATGGCAACAGTGTTGCGATAGCCAGTACGGAATATAACTTTATCCCGCGCAACCGCACGCCCTATTATGCGCTGAAGCTGAAAGAAGGCTCAAGCGTGTACTGGCGAGCGGATAGCTCAAGCAACACCGAGGCGGTGATCGAGTTGGCGGGCACATGGGGGCACAGCACCACCGCGCCGGAAGATGTGACGGAAGCCTGCATACAGATCGCAAGCGCGGCATATAAGCGCAGGTTTGGCGAGAACCTTGGCGCGGTATCCACCGTCACGGCGGCAGGTATTGTTATCTCACCGCAAGACATTCCAGTCTTTGCATGGAACGTCATCAAGGTTTACAAGAGGCGTACATAATGGCGCTGGCAATCGCAACCGTAGCGGATAGTATCTCCAAGTTGAGCGTAACCGGCTTGACCATTGAGGACGTGGACGCGCTGAGCGTGTTTATCATCCCGCCCGTTCTGGCTCCCATGCCGGATTACATCACCAATTTTGAAATCGAGTATGACAGTTTCGGCAGCGGTGACGTGGCGAAGAAAACCATCCATTATGACCTCAACTATCGCCTGTACTATGCCCAAGTGGGAAGTGATCGCAAACTGGCTCCGTTTGAGGGGCTGATAGATATGATTGCCGCCATTCTGGACGCGGTGATTGACGTGGTGAATATTACAGGCGCGATTGAGATTATGCCAACCGGAACGATACGCCCCGGCATTGTGCTGGCCCCAGACGGCGCGCAATTCTTCGGCTGTGACATGGCTTTCAGGATTGCAGAGTTCGATAATTAGGTAGGTGCTTATGGCAACAGGAAGAACACTAAACAGGTGGGCGCGGGTGTACGTGGGAGGTTATGACCTCTCCTGCTACTCGCGCAATATCGGCCCGCTGATGGTGGATTACAACGCCGTTGACGTTACGGCGGACATGTGCGAGGCGGTGCGCGGGTATCTGCCAGACGCGCCAACTATCAGCCCCGGCACGCTCAACGGCGTGATGGATAACACCGCCACAAGCGGGCTGCACGTTACCGCTTCCACATGGCCGGGAACCGGGAAGGTCGTAACCGTCGCTCTGGGGATACGCGCCGTGCCTGCTGCTGGTGATCCAGTCTTTCACGGTCAATTCCAGCTTAACAGCTATCAGGCATTGGAGAGCGGCGGCGCTATCACCGTGACCGCCCCGTTTGGCGGATACGATGAGACGGCAATCATCAGGCATACCAACCCCTGGGGCCTGCTGCTGCACGCTAATTCAGCGGTGACGGCGGTCAATGACCAGGCCGGCATTGACGGCGGCGCAGCCTCCACAGGTGGCGGCTATATGGTGTATCACGTTCTGGCGGGTGACGGTACAGCCACGATCAAGGTACAGGACGCTGCGGTCAATAATGACGGCGGCTTCGCGGATCTGAGCGACGCCACAACCGGCGTGATCGACTGTTCAGCGCGGTCAAGCGGAATTGTAGCGTTGGCGATTGGCGCAACCGTCCGGCAATACCTACGCTGGCAGATTGTGTTGGGCACGGCGGATACCGTGACATTTGTTTTATCGTTTACTCGGAACACTTAGGAGATATGAGATATGGCAACAGGCAGAACTACCAAACGTTGGACGCGCTTTGTCGTGGACGACGGCGTTGATGCAACGATGCGGGAAATCCCCGTAAACTCCATCAACGGCGTTGGGTTGGAATACCCAGAGGCGGACGTAACCGCTTTTCAGGATGCTATTCGCGGTGTGTTACTAGACACACCGGATTGCACACTGAATATCGGCGGGCCGTTCGATAATTCGGCGCTGGCGGCTGTGGCGGCATCCGGCGCAGCTCCCACCCTGTCAGGATCGCACACCGTATTGAAAGACCTTGTCGGCAAGATGACCCCGCTTGCGCTGGGTGTTTACGTCGGCATCCGCGCATACTGGGCGACGGGCGACCCGACCTTCGGGATCACCGGAACGGCGGCAAATGGCTTCATTTGCACCGCGTACAGCGTGAACCTGGACGACTCCAGTTATACCGCCACATTCAAGATGTACCCTGGATCAGCAGCACCCGAATGGGGTACAGCCGCAGTTACGTAGAAAGGTTGTGACATTTGAGCAAGGTTATCACTTCACCCGTAAAGCGTTTTAGTGGAACGGTTGTTCTGTCTGACCCGCTGACCTATCCGCAGGTGTTCGCGTTTCAGGATGCCCTGGAAGCCATCAAAGAATTGGGGGGCGATGCCAATTATCTGCGCGTGCAATATGCCGCGCTTCCAGGCATCCTGAAGTGTGTGGAGGAGTGGCATCTTGAAGGTGTGCCAGCTCACCCAGGCGCGGACAACTTCCCCGCTACGCCAATGGCATCAGCGGCGCAGCTCATCTCCTGGCTGTTCGGTGAGATAAGCAAGCTAAACGACGAGGCCGAGAACGTCCCTTTGGAATAATGGCGGCGGCCTACCGCTACGCTGACGAAGGCGGCGAAATGCCGCGAGAATTGGAGTTGTATAACCTTGTGCAATCCTACGGCGCGCAGGCGGTGTTTGGCCGTCCTTTGGGTTATGGGGAGATACGCAGAATGAACACGGCGGCTAATATCGTGCTGTACTACCACAAGCGGGCGGCTTCTAACGATTGGGCGAAGTGGGCGACGGATAACCCAGGCGAGGCGGCGGCGCTAAATCGAGCAATGATGGCGGCAGGTGAATAATGGATGAGAATGTCAGGATCGTTGTTTCTGCGGTAGATAAAGCCAGCAAGGACTTACAGAAGATCGGCAAGACTGGCAAGACTTCTTTCACGGAATTGAAGTCAGCCGTTGATCTTGCGTCAATGGCTTTCAATAAAGCCCTTGTGGTTGGCAAGAAAGTGTTTGACATGGGCAAGCAGGGGGCGCAGCTCGAATACACTTCACAGAAGTTTGCAAATCTATCCCGTAGTATTGGCGAAGTTAGCGACGCGCTTCTTATAGACTTGCGCGGGGCAACACAGGGGCTTGTATCCGATAGTCAATTAATCCAATCTGCCACAGACTTTATGTCCCTCGGATTAGCGAACACACGCGACGAGGTTGTGCGATTAACTAAAGTCGCTGGCGCGCTAAACATGGACATGAACCAGCTTGTCCTTACCCTGACCAACCAGACTACCATGCGTTTTGACGCGTTGGGCGTAAGTGTGGATGGGTTTGACGAGAGAGTAAAGAGTCTGCGTGATAGCGGCATGAGCGCCAGTGACGCGTTCAGTGAGGCGTTCTTGCGTCAAGCAGAGGAGCAGATAGAGTTACTTGGCGATGCGGCAGACGGGGCAACAAAAGACTTCTTGAGAATGGATGCGGCAGTAGCTAATATGAGCGACACGCTAAAACGCAGGGCGGCACCGTCTGTAACGGCTTTTGCTAATCTCGTTGCAGATATGCTTACCCTTGACACCGAGGGTTGGTTCAAAGATGGAGCAAACGCAGCCGCAGACTTTCTTAACGCGCTTGGTGTTCCATTTGCAAAGAAGGGGACTGAGTTTGAAATAACCAAGTCTCTAAAAAGCGCAAACAGAGAAGCCAGAGAGATGGCGGCTATCTACAACGGCGATGTAAGGCCTGCCGTCACAAGCCTTGAAGCGACAATACGAAGTGCATCCGGCGCAATGGACGAGCAACAGCAAATCCTGGACGGTTACACGACTGACGCGTTCAAGCTAACCCGCCAGATGGATGACCTGCGCGAGGCTATCTCTGGCAAGATGGACGATGCGCAGAGAGATTTTATCAAGAACACTGAAGATTTACGGATAAAGACTATCGGCCTCAAAGACCAGATCGAGATACTTGAGGGCAAGTCATATCTTACCGACGATCAAAAGGCGGAACTAGACGGATTACGCGGCGAGCTAAAGGAAACCGAAGGCGCGATTGGAGAATTAGCCGACGCACACGAAGAAGCCACAAGGCGCATACTTTACGGGATGTTGGAGCAGAAACTAGCCGCAAATGGATTGACCACCGAGGAGGGCGCGCTACTCGAAGAACTGGCCGGAAAGTGGGGGCTGGTAGATCAAGGCGTAAGAGAAGCGCAAAAGGCAACCACAGAGGCGACGGGCATTATGGAGAGCAATGTAGCAAACGCCACCGAAAGAGTTGGCCTATTCTGGGACGCGTGGCTTGCGCTAAACTCTCTCGATCAAGTCAAGGACTTTATGATCCGCGTCGCTATGGAAACGCAAGAGCGTGTTAGCGCGTGGGGCGGCGAAACAAACCCATACGCGCCGCAGACAAAACCAAGTAAAACAACCCCGCAGGGCACGGGCAAAGCAGCAGGCGGGAGCGTGTACGCAGGCGTATCCTATCCAGTCGGTGAGCGCGGCGTGGAGATGTTTACCCCCGCCACAAACGGTTACATCACACCGAATAATCAATTGGGCGGCGGCGATGTCTTTGCGCCTATTATCAATATTTACCCCCTCCCCGGCCAGGACGAAAACGCCATAGCCGCCAAAGTGTTCGCGATGCTATCCCGCGCCAACCGACGCGGCTCAGCCGGATTAGGCTATGCAGGAGTTTAGCGCATGACATATAAAGCCAGGTTCGTGCATGGTAGCAGATCATTAAACCTTGATGCGGGCGAGTTCGACTTATACCAGGACTTCATCTTCCCCGGCGCTGACGAAAGCCTGAACGTATCCACACCTAACGTGGGCAGCATGAGCGGCGGCAGCGTTATCAGCAAGACCCCACAAGACCGCTGGTGGGCGTGGTCTGTGCGTATCATGGGCACGACCATTGCACAAACGCACATGGCGGCGCGGCGGCTTTCGATGTGGCTATCGCAGGCGGTTGAGGATAAGACGGACAAGGTGTATTTCGAATACACGCCCAGCTACAACGTGCCCGCGCCCATCTGGGGGCAGCACGGCGCGCCGTATCGCTTCGAGGTCAAGGCGGCGATAGTGGATATGGACGGCTCGTATTACGTGGCGGATATTCCGAGTAAGGCACTGATCCTGCCTGTATCGCTTCTGGTCGCACCGTATGCTTTGGGGGCGCGGCAAATCTTAGCGCAGGCGAAGGGTGCTGTATTCGAGGATACCGGCGGCACGGCTGACGGGCTTAGTAGAGGCACGATCATCAACGGCGGGATCACCAATCTGGTGGTCAATCCGTCTTTCGAAACGAATACCACCGGATGGGCGGGATCGGGCGGAGCGATTGAGCGCACCACGGATCAGGCATGGGCGGGCAGCTATGGGCTGAGATTGACGGTTTCCACGACCAATACGCTGGCGGTGGCAGCGCTGGCAAACGCCACGACTGGCGCTCCGCTGACGCAGCAAAACTACGTGGCATCGGTGCGGGTGTATATCCCGGCGCAGATGGTCGGTAAGGCCGTCTCGCTGACGATCTGGGAGAGCGGCGGTGCATCGGCGGCAGAGGCGACGGTGACCAAATCGCTCACGCCCAGTGTGGCTGGCTGGCAGTATATGTTTGCCACTGGAACGGTTAAGAAGGCAGACCGCACGGCGCTGGCGGTCTATCTCGGAATCACTGCATCGGCCACCACGCCTGCCGGTTCGTGGGTGATCTGGGATGCGGTGCAGTTGGTGGGGCCGGATGTTTTCAATATCTATCCTTACATCGACGGGGATAAAATCGGCTGCGTCTGGAATGGAGATGGCACAGCACACGCAAACACCAGCACCAGCACTGGCGGGTACTGCCGCATCCCCGTCACGTCCAGTAATTATTTCGATATGAAGCAGGGCTCGATCTGCGCAGTGATGAAGATGCCGTATGCCAACACGGATGTTCCAAGTGGAAATAACAATCGCGTGTTCTACACCGACACGGCACTGCGGGTGATGTTCTACGAGACAAGCGATGTTTTCACCATTCACGATAACACCTCCAGCACCGATGTGGCGGCTTCGTGGAGCGCGGGCGGTATTATCGTAGTGCACGCCACCTGGGGGCCTGCCGGAATGAAAGTATATTTCAACGCCACCGCATCGGCAGCGGCAACGTACACAAATCCGGGCGCGGCGGCGTATTGCTACATCGGCTCCAACGCCAGCAGCCCACCGACTGAGCGCATCCTGGCGACCTTCCTGGATTTCAGCGTGTGGGATGTTCCGCTGACGGCAACCGAGGTGGCTGCTGATTACGCGGAGATACGCGCCCATATTGACGGCGGCGACGGCGAGGGTCAGCGATTGAGCAGTATCCCGTATATGTGGACGAAGGACGGGGATAATCAGGTTGATAACTATTACGATGCCACGCATAACCATTACGCGATTATCAACGGTATCCCCGGCACGACTGAGGCTTATACAGAGATTGAAGGCACGCCCAGTGCAGCTTTCAGCGGCATCCACCTGAGCAACTTCACCACAAAGCGATATTTCAGCCCGTCGATATTCTTTAAGGATTCATCCGGTACGGATGACGCAAGTGCGGTTGGCGGTAAGGCGCACGTAACATCAACAGACCAAAGCGCCGCTGAACTATCCGAGGCTGGGATGTCCTGGACAAAGAGCGCATACCCAGAATTTAGCGCGATGCCGTTTTATATTCTTACTCGCATGAAAGCGGCATCCAGTGTGTATGCACGCATCCAGTCGTATGTTTCGTCGGCTACATACGGCATAAATATCACAACAGATTATTCGAGGCCGGTTGCAATTGGTAGTTCATCTTACTACATCCTGAGGACAATCGCGGGAATGACACAGAAGAATTACAGCGGATATGATACTGACACCGAGGAGGTCGAGGTTTATGGATTTATAACCAGCGGAACGGTTAATGTTTCGTTGGATTACGCCGTGATGTTTCCGCGCCCATACCTATATTGCTATGGATATGCCATTACAAAGTTCATGCTGAAAGACAATACCATTACGAAGATTACTGGAGGTGCTGCTGTCGGGATGATAGAGGTACTTAAGCCAATTGGTGATTCTATTGAGCTATCCCCGAATAGATACAATATCTTGCAGTCGCTAATGGGGTGTGAGGATAGTGACGCAACCCTGACCACTACATTAACTTATGTTATATACGCAACACCACGTTACAGGCTAGTATAATGCCCTACACTACCAACGGACTGACTATCGAAGTTTATTATACCAGTACATTGAGGGTGTTGATTAATGATCCCGATGGCGTGCTTACCCGCGCCTCCGGTCTGCAATTCACCAGCGCCTTTCCCGGCGGGTTATACACCGATTGCAGCTTCTACGTCCCGCGCGAACTGGCTAATTATTGGGATGTACGCGGAGCAGATCAGGTTGTAATCCGAAACGGCATCAAAACCGTATGGGAAGGCAAGATAGACAACCTGAACAACCAATCAGCCAGCGGCGAGCAGGGTACGCTTGTTCAGTGTACCGGCTATTGGGGCGCGCTGATGATGCGCTATGCAATCCGCAAGCGGTGGGCGGATACGCGGATTACCGAGGATGTGTGGGCTTATGACACAACCGTAACGGGCGCGGAGAAATGCACACTGGACAGAAATGCGCGCATACGCTTTACGCCAAAGGCTGAAGCCTGGGCGGATACAAATTACGCAAGCGTTATTTACGCCATGCCAACAGGCAGGACGGTAAAGCGTCTCAAATATGCTTATGATCTGAAAGAGAGCGCAGGTGCAAACGATTGGGAGATACGCGCTCAACGCTCAACAGATGGAGCGAGCTGGACAACCATAGCGATAGTCAACGGCGATAACGTGGATACCAATATCGTAGCGACAGGCACAGGGAACATTGACGCAACCCTGGCAACGCCGAGCAGGTATGTAAAATTCGATTATATCGCCAGAGACGCGCAGACCCCAACAGCGGACGGCACGTATTATGGGCAGTTCTCCAGCATCACCGTATTCGATGAGACGGGCACAATTGACGCGGAAGAAATCGGGTATGATCTGATTGACGGCTGCACAGAGATTACACAATCCGATATTGGCGTGGCAGGGCTGACGGGTGAGACGCTACCGGCGATAGACATTCTGGTATTTGATGACTTCACCAGCCTGGCTGACATCGCCATGTACGTGGCAGGCTTTGGCAATACCAGCGACGAAAGCATTTATTTTCAATGCCGCGCATCCGAGGAAGCAGAGACGAATGACGGTAAGCCGCTGCTGGCGGCGGGCGTGTATCCTGACCTGACCTCGGCGGATTACGTTCTGCGGCTGGCTGACGATAACGTGGTGAGCGCGGACATATCCCGTAATTATGCGGACATCAAGAACTGGATTGCCGTAAATTACACGGATGAGCGTAACGAGCGCCAGGTCATCACGCCGGATGACGCAAGCTACACGGGGCTGACGGATGCCACCAGTACGGCGGCATACGGGCGGCGCGTGGATAGCATACAGGCGGGCAATGTGCAAACGTATGCGTATCTGGCGACGCTGAATATAACGGTCAAGAACGGCGTACCCTATACTGCGCGCCCATCGTCTGCATCTCTGGCGTACTACTACGGCAAGCGTTATCTTGCGAAGTGGAAGAATCCGCTATGGCAGGGCAGCATTACGGTGGTCGGCTATGTTCTCGGTTCAGGAGGTAACAGGATCGCCGCCAGTGAGATTGAAGCGGGCAAGGTGCTGGACATTGCAGATTATCTGGTAGATGAGGTGCTTGCATCGGATACGGTAGATTATCCGCGCGTGATTATCACGGCGACCAGCTACGACGCGGAAACAGAGCAATGCGTGATCTCGTTTGGCCCGATTGACGATTTGAAGATGATCCAGGCGGAGACGATGAACTTTATCCCGCCAGCTACCCCATCGACGGGCGGCACGGATAGCGCAGGTGGTGGCGGTAAGCCTGGGCGGTTGAACTGGAAGCGCAAACTGGGCATCGAAGAAGGCTCGGATATGTGGAAAGAGGCAGTCAAGCTCGGCAAGGCTGGTTTCAAAGCGAAGTATCCGAACTGGAAGAAGCCGAAGGGCTAACGCAGAACGCCCCCTAGTCACAGGGGGCGTTTTTGTTGGATAGTGGTTTACGTTGGTTGTGCTATACCTTGCGGTTGTCTAATTCTGGTCTCTGGCAAACAATTGCGCCGGTCTGCATTATATTTTTTACAAACCACAATCGCACCTGTAACCAGAAGAACTCCACGCCGTCCAATTCTTGAAATGGCTTGTTAATTTTTAGCCAAACCATTCTTCTGCGTTTGCCAAATCCAATGACATATTTCCCTGGCTCAACACATATATCCCGAATCCTGGGCGGGGTCATATTAGTAACCGCGCGCACCGCAACAACGATATACGCAACTAGTATGATAAGTCTATAATCCATTTATCCTCCTGTTGGATAGTGGGATAATGTGGGATTGTAAATAGTTTTATTGACAATCGCGATTTGTTTCGTAGCCCTCAACAGTCACGCCAAGATTATCTAAGATAATCCATGATCCATTGCGGATTGTCGTTATATGAAAAAGTATCCAGCGTAGCCACTTGATAATGCGCTTTATCATCTTACCATCATCCACGTCACCGTAAAGCCGATTATCACCGCCACTTGCGCCAGGATCACCAGCAGCCTAGTGCTCATACTTTACCCACCCCTCCCCCTCCGGCAGCGCGTGTTCCGCGTGTGTGCGCCCGATAATACCGCTGTTTTGGGCGGTATCCCCATCCTGGGTGAGTAGGGCGGCTAACATCTCCGCGCCCGCGTCGGTTATGCGTATCCCCTGCTGGGGGGCGGTAGGCGAGCGATATTCGGCGTAGCGCGCATCAATCAGCGACGTGACGAAAGCCGAATACTCGCGGCGATTGGCGAACAGGTGCGCGCAGGTTGCATGGGTGATATTCGAGCCAGCCTTCACTAGCTCAGCAATCCGGCGTAACGCATCCGGCGAGACGTGCGCCAGGCGGCGGTAGGTGAGCTGCCCCGTATCCAGCATCTTGACTTCCAGCCGCAAGAACTCCGGCGCGGTGTTGGGGCGTTCTATCCCCAGGGCATCACGCACGGTATTACCCCACCACGTAGTAAGCGCAACCAGCGTCACCGATGAGACGATTGAGCCAGCCGCCACGCTTGCGCGCAGGGGGTTGTCTATCGTCACGGCGGCGGCCAGCAGCGCGGCCATTGCGCCCAGGCTGACGGAGATTATCAGCAGGACGACGGCGACTAACGGGTGGGTGAGGCTGGATTTGTCCATGAGATTAGTATAGCATGGATTACTGCATAATCCAATCCAGTAGCCACGTCCACCAATCCACTTCCGGCTCAGGATACGGCACGACTGGCGCAGGGTACGCCCAGGGCGTAGGTGTCGCGGTTGGACGCACATGCGCCGTAGCGGTTGGCTGGCTGGCGGCTTTCGTCGCTTGCAGGCTGATGTAATCCGGGCGCGATGGCGGCGGTTCGTCAGCGAGGGCAGGCGTGGCAAGGCATAGCAGGATGATTATTATAAACAGGATTTGTTTCATGTGACCTCCAATAGTCTAACTAACTCTGCAACGAACTCCGGTTCAGCGTGCGCCCTGATTGTGGCGGCTGCCGATACTGGATCAGATAGGTTGATAGCACGGCGCGGGCGCGGGCGGGCTCCATGGCTTGTGCATCGTTTCGTTACATGGATTTCACCGCAAATCTTACATACGGGGGCGGGCGCCATGGCGGGCAACTCAAGCGCTGTTCTAATATGTACATCGCGTGGTTCGTAGTTATTCACGGCTATTCTGTAAACCATTCCACAAGTTACGCCGTATTTATCAGCAACGGCGCGCCATGTTTTGAGCCTTGCGTAATCACGTACAATGCGATTTCGCAGCGTTTCAATGCTATGCTTACCACTACCCGAAATCATCGAATTTTCACCGTAGCACTCGCCAGAGCCTTGTTATTTGGCGTAACAAGGGTAAATTTTCGTATCAGGAATACACAAGCATTTCAGCGAACCTGTCATCATGCTCGGCGCAGTATGAGTATTCGTCAATCAATAACTCAATCTTAACTCTGCGATTACGCTCACTAAGCCTGACCCGCTCAAGGCGCTTTCTGAGATTGCGGTGTGCACTAGCCGGGATACCTGCGGAAGCAAGCTGGACTATCCACTTGCGCCATTGTCTTGTTTGTGAATACTGCGTGTTGTATTCCTGGTCGTAGCACTCGGCGCACAGGAACATCGACGGGGAGTGTGTTCTGTAAGTAAACGGCAACATGCAATCCGTACATATCGCCCTCTGGTTTACTCGCTTCCTGCGCTCTCCGAGAATGTATTGCCGCTTGTGATCTACGCTCTCAAACATCATGTTTCCAGCAAGGGCGTTGCACAACGCACAGGCTGGCACAAGATTTTCGATGTCGTTATCCTGATCCCAAGAATAAGGCACAACGTGGTCGATTGTGGTCGCTATCTCTTTACGGCAGTAATAACAGGTTGTGCCGTAATATTCGATAAGCTCATTCCACTTGTTACGGTATTGCATATTACGATTCTCGCTCATAGCAAATGCCCCTCTTGCGCTGCCGTCGTTGTCTAGGCGAGGGCGTGGTACGCAAAAGGGGCGCGAGAATTCTAACACAGAATTACTTTTAACCGGACGGCTGTTAAACAAAGCCGCGCCCTTCATCGCCTAGACACTCCTATTTTAGCACAGATATTCATAGAACACAAGGGCTATTTTACCCCGCACTTGCAGGGCTTGACGCTGGTATAGTTACAGTCAATGCACCCCACGCCGCCGCAGGTAGCGCACAGATATTCGGGCAGCACGCCGCCGCAGTCTGGGCAGCGTTGCCGCTTGGCTTTCAGCGTGGCGGCGGTTCTTTTCCACAGCGGCAGCTTGGCGGGATTGGGGGGCTGGTGCTTAGTCATGGCTGGCCTCCGGCATTTCTGGCATCTGTGGTTCTGGCATCGGCATCCAGTGGGTGACAGATTCAAAAGCATACGACCCGCCAATTACGCTCCAGCGGTTATGGCTTAGATAGCCGTATGTGGCTCTTTTGTTACTAACTATCGCGAGATACACAAGCTGACCAGCCCTCGGCATCTCCTTGCTTACGGGTATCCAGTTAGTCTCGCTCATCGCTTCACCTCCGGTGCTGGCGGTAACGGCAGCCAGTGGGTGACGCGGGAGAAGCTGAAATCATGCCAATAGATACCGTTGTCGGTTTCCCACTGATACCGATTGTCCTTTGATAGCACAACCAGCACGCCGACTAGCCACTGTTTGCCAATCTCATCGAACAGCATCACTCGCTTACGCTCGTCCGGCATCCTCTCGGATACGGGTATCGGCTGATACTTGGCAAGCTCAGCGTTGGCGGCGGCAAGCTCGGCGCATAGGGCGTATATCTTCTCGTCGCACTTGGACTTTAGTAAACCGGACAGCGCAACAAGCTCATGGTTCTCTATGTCTAGCGAGTCGCGCTCTGCGCGAATAGCGGTTGTCTCCTCCACAACTAAACTGGCAACACGCTTCGCGATGTCAATCAATTCTTCGCTCATCTCTCACCTGCCTCAATCCACACAATGCAGGCGATAAGGAACACGATACTTGCAGCGGCCAGCAGGATAAAGTCGGTGTTGATGGTCATTCTACACCTCGCTCAGTTTGTATGCAGTCTGAACGTCGCGCAGGGTAACAAACTCCCCGCCGTCGCTGGTCTGCCAGACACGCACGCCCTTACTGTTGGTCACGCGCTTAGCGGTCACGCCTTTTAGCTTGAGGCGCTTCAACACTACGTTTGCAGTTGGTCGATTACTGTTCTTAGTCATCACTGCTATCCTTTCCGGGGGCAGTTGCCTGCCCCCGTGTCATGTTACTTGCTTATAACAATTCCTGCTGTCCGGCCGCTTTCAATGCCTCAGCCAGGGCGGTGCGCGCCTCGGTCAATGCGTGTTCGTGAGGCGGCTGGCTAAAATCTGTCACACCCAGCCAGTCACTAAGCGCATGGACATAGGCGTCAGGAATATCTTTGGTGCTGGACTTTCCAGTCAGCCACTTGCACAGTTCATAACGCTTGGTCTTTTCACCGTCAAAGATGGTATCCAGGGTGGCGGCGATAGCCTTGCGTAAGCGGTCAGGCGCTACCTTTGTGGCGTGTACTTTGGAGCGGTCCTCAATCTTGGCGAACAGGGCTGCGGGCGGATAGGGGCGTGCGCTACCGTTGCCAGTCTGCTCCGGCGCGTCGTACCCCAACTCAGTGATAATCTCAGCGGCGGGGCGGGGCGCTACTTCGGTGACAACCGTATCCACGAACTCTACCGCGTCTGGTTCGTCTGCGCTAAACTCTGCGCCGAAGTCCACATCGTAACGCTGCTTGGTTGCGTCTGCCTCTGCGCGCTTGCGGGCACGCTGGTGAATTTCCATCTTGCTGCGTTCCGCTTGGTTGGCAATCCCGATGCCGATATATACGGGCGGCTTGCCGATCATAGCAACCGCATCCTGATAGGGAACGCCGGAAGTCGTAATCATGTTGATCGACTTCGACCACGCTTGCATTGTTACGCTGTCACGCAGCACGCACTCATAGACAACCGCGTCTTTGGGGGCGTTGTACTTCTCTGGCTCTACGCGGGTGATCTCCGTCCAGTATGAGCCGCCTTCTTCACGTGCTTGCTTACGCGCTGCCTTACGCAACCCCTTGATGCCGACCATTGCGCCGCTGCCGGGGATGACCCAGACCTCCCCATTGAAGGGATCAAGGCCATGTGCTACTGCAATCTGCGCCAGGGTTTTAGCCTCTTCAGGAGCCATCTTGCGCCCGCCGGGGATTGTGGCTTGCAGTCGTTCTGCTAAGTCTTTTACTTCGTTCCGGTTGCCGTACAGAGTAATTTGGTTGTCCATCTAGTTATCCTCCTGTGCATTGGTCACGTAAAAATATGCGTTACAAATCCGGCAGCCACCCTCCGCGCAGTCGCAGGTTAGCCCCTGCCGGATAATCTCATAGCGTTCATTGGCGATGTGGAAGTCATGGTTATAGCGGTCCCGATCTTCGCAGTAGGCTACGCTTTCGTAGTCAATCCCGTACTCGCCCCTATCCACGCTGTCCAAGAAATCTTGCAGCCGGTCCCAGGCCGCCTGTTCCAGCCGCTTGGCCTTCTGCGCCAGGCTGGTGGGCGCTGGCTGCGGGCGGGTGGCTGTCCATTCGATTACGTAAACTTCGTTTGCTGTGCGGGGTTCCATTTTGTTTGCCTCCGTTTCAGGTATGCTTATAGTTTACAGTAATACACGCTAAAATAATAGTGACGAATGTCATATCTTTCGGCAAAATGTAATAAAAAAAATAGTGACATTCGTCTTAATCATTATGACAAAATTTAGTGTATTATATAAACATGAAACCTACACTAGACCATATGTTATCGGAAGTGTTTGCCGCCAGCCTGGGCGGTGAGCGTGACCGGCTGGTGGAACTGGCCGGCCGCGAGCAGATAGCCAGCGACCTTGACGTTATGCTGTTCTACCTGGCTAAGCTGCACCTGGACGGCTCCAAACTGGCCGGTGAAGTGTTGCGCCAACTGCGCGAGCTTGAAGCGGCATGATCTACACGGGGGCGACGGGTTCGCCGGTTGAGTGGGGCATCCACCGCCGGAACGTGAGTTCGACTCTCACCGCCTCCACTGTATCAACCGCTCCGGCGGCGTAGTTGAGGGAGGCATGACATGGCATGGATTTACGGCGGCTTGTGCGTGATCGGCATCATCCTCGGGTACATCTTCGCCTTCGCGATGTGCCGCATGGCGGCGGCGGGGGATGCGATGATGGAAAGGCATCTCCAGTATTTGAGGGAGCAGAGGGAAGCTGAAGGTGACGATTGACACGCGCGCCCGCTTGTGGTATGATTGAACTGCTGAGGATAGCTAATGATTAGAGACAAATACCCGCTTATCACCAGCTACCCTCAGCAAGTAGTCTAATCAGGTGACAGGCGGGTGTTTGTTTATAGAGGTGGGAGCGATGAGTGTAAAAGCAATGTCATGGGTATGGGACCAGCCAATTGAGCGTGACGAAAAATTTGTACTACTCGCCTACGCAGACCACGCAGACCACGATGGTAATAATATTTACCCGGCGGTAGCAACGGTAGCGAAGAAAACGGGATACTCCGAGCGCAGCGTTCAGCGCATCACCCGCTTACTTGTGCAGCATAGCTGGCTTATCGAAGAAGGCACAAGCAGGTATCAAACGCACGTTTTTAGCATCCCGATATATAGGGGTGACATTTTGTCACCCCCCACAGATGGGGGTACTGAAAGTGGCGATTTAAGGGGTGACATTTTGACAGGGGTGACAAATGCGACACCAGGGGGTGACACCCATGTCACCAGGGGGGTGACAAATGCGACACAAAGGGGTGACATAGCTATGTCACCCGAACCATCATTAACCGTTAATAAACCATCCATTAAACCGATTAAAGAGGGCGGCAAGCGCCCTCGCGATGAGCGCCTAAATCATCCGGCTATTGTGGCATATAGAACCATCGCCAGGACAACCCCGCCAGACGCGGTTAGAGATGACATCATCAATACCGTTATAGACAATCATGTGCAATGGGGGAATATCGTCAAGGCGTGGATAGGCAGGGGGTACAACCCGCGCAATGTTACGGGGATGCTTGACGCATACCGCAAGGGCGGGATAAACGGCAACGGCAACGGCAAGCAAGACAAGCGTGACGAAATGTACGCACTATTACAGGAGGACAAATGACAATCAAAACTGAGATAGCCCGCTTACTTGACGCATACCCATCGTTCACCCCGCGCAACCCTGCCGGCCAGCTTGAAACCTACCAGCGTCACCTGGGCGACATCCCCGAATGGCTGCTGGCTCAGGCGGTGGACGCGCATATCCGCGAGAGTAAGTTCTTCCCGTCCGTCGCCGAACTGCGGGCGCTGTGTCACAAGCTGTCTGGCTCAGCCGTGTTAGAGAACGCACAGAAGCCGGGAACGCAGTGGAGTACGGCAACCTACTGGCAGGCAATGAGCCTGTTCAACGCCGGATTGAAAGCGGGCAACGTGGAACTGGACGACGACGCCCAACAGTGGCAGACGTACAAGCGGCGGTGTGAGGAGATTAGCGCATGAAGATTATCAGCCTGGGATGGGGTATCCAATCCTTCACGCTTGCCGCTATGGTTGCCCTCGGTGAACTCGAGCCCGTTGATGTGGTTATCCATGCAGACACCACGCATGAGCGCACCGCAACTTATGACTTCGCAAAACGCTGGACGCCCTGGTTGGAGGAGCGCGAGGTAAAGGTAGTGACGGTGCGGATAAACGACGCCAAATTTTACACAAGACCAGCCCTTAATGGACTTGGAACGCCACCTCTTTTTACAAGCGCAATTGAGGAAATCCAAGAGCCAATCGTAAACGATAACGACGAAGTTGTAGAGTGGTTGCCAACTGGAAGCAGTAGAGTAAAACATGGACAAATGATGCGATCTTGCACGCAACGCTGGAAGATAGCACCTATGCGCCGCTGGATACAAGCCAATCGAAACGGGCAACCAGTCGAACAATGGCTAGGCATCAGCCTGGACGAAGTACAGCGCATGAAACCGTCTGACGTGAAGTACATCACCCACCGCTGGCCGCTGATCGAGAAGCGCATGAGCCGCCATGATTGCACGCTATGGCTGACGCGCAACGGGTTAGAGATACCGTCAAGATCGGCCTGCGTATTCTGCCCATACCACAGCGTTAGCGAGTGGCGGGATATTCGAGACAACGCACCTGACGACTGGCAGAAGGCGGTAGAAGTGGACAAGCATATCCGAGGCGCAAGGCCACCGTATGATTTATTTGTGAACGTTCAGCGCGTACCGCTGGACGAATCCAACCTCGACAACCTGACAGACAAAGGGCAGTTGAGCCTATGGGATGACGAATGTGAAGGGATATGTGGAATATGACCTACAACTGCCCCGCCCTCGCCGAATACGCCCAGCTCTGGCTTGCGTTCCGTGACGCGGCCTTGCGCTCCGAAATCATAGCGCACCGTGACACATGCCCGATATGCCGCGCGCTGAAGGAGGCAACGATTGAACGCCGAAGAAGTAGACCCACCGATTTACATAGCGAAGTACCTATCGTCTTTCCAGAACAAGTTACCGAGCGACTTGCAGCTATCTTACGCCGCCTTTACGGAATTGTCGCTATCCGACCAGGCGATATTGGATGGCCTGATAATGGCGCTGGCTCCGAAAGCTGGCGGGGTGCTAGCGGCATACGAACTGGTGAGCCGGCTGGCGATGTGGTTAGCGAAGCAACCGAAAGTGAGGTGACGTTATGACATCCCTATGCCGTATTGGTCAAGAACTATGGTATCGCCGCCAGACGGCGCGCAACAGCACCGAGTTTGCCGCCCTCTGCCAGCAGTGGCACGACCACCGCGCCGTTTGCAAGCAGTGTGCGAAGTGGCGCGAGGAAACCGGCACGCTGTGGCGCAAGAAGGCAGAAGCCGCGCCGATTATCCCGTTTGATTTGCAGGAGGCAAAGAGATGAGCGAGGAATTGAAAGCGTGCCCGTTTTGTGGGAGCGAGGCTGAACATTCGACCAACAAGAGCACGATCTTCGTTGAACAAACTTGGGCATGGTGTCCTAATAAAGATTGCGTACTTCGTGATACCGAAGATAACGATTTTCTATACATGCACAGTGACGTATGGAACACCCGCCCGATTGAGGATGGGTTGCGCTCCCAGCTCGACGCAATGCGAGAGCATTATCACCAGATGAGCCACCAGCTTGCCGCGTCGCAAGCTGAGGTGGAGCGGCTGAAGGGGATTATCCGCGGTGTGGAGGGCGAAAGCTATAACTGGCACGGCATTGAATTTCGCGAGTGTTGCAATACGATTGTAGGTAAAGAGCACGACGAAAGCTGCTCGTTCTACCAGTGGGAAGGCGGCGCGCAATGATGCCAGGGAGTTTAGGTAGTATCTACGGTAAGAAGCTAATCGTAAGCAGTGCAGTCGTTGAACAAAAGGATGTGATTGTATCCGTCCCAGTTCCGAGGCGCGGCATAGTCATCAAGCGCAAGCGACAAGAATTAGTGCCATTTATGGGGGTGATAGAAACAGCCGACGCATACCTTGTTCACCCTACTTTCGATAGGATTATGCGGGATGCGATTGCAAATCAGTTCACCGAAACCATGAATGAACAAGCGTTCAAGGTGTTGGAATCATGACCATAACCTACGACTTACCCCAATTATGGGACACGAAAAGCAGAGCGACAATCGAGCTTGCCGCGCTGATAGTTGGCACGGCGCTGTCACCCTACACCGGACTGGACGCCGCCGCCAGCTTCGAGGCCGTGTTTGGCGAGCAGCATGTCAGGTTCAACAACGGCGGCGAGTTCTACGAGTATTCCAGCGGCGACAAGATGATCTTCCACCGCAACAGAGTTTATCTTCAGCTTGTCATTCACGCCCTCGGACACACGTTTGACAGGCAGGCAGGATTGAAGCCACAGGTACAACTTGCCGCCGGAGGGTTCAACCTGCGTCATGCGCTGCTGTTTCCGGGGATGCACCCTCCCAGCATGGAAGGCGGCAACGAGCCGAAAGAACGCTGGGCTAACAGTTGGGAAAACTTTATCCTGCAAACCTTCGCGCCGAATATCTTTGGCGTGGCGCTGGAAAAGTTTATGGTTGAGAACATGCCCGCGTGGATTGAGATTGCGATAGGAGGACAACATGGCTAAGACTTCGATTGAGTGGGCGACAGATGTGTGGAACCCAGTCACAGGCTGCAATAAGGTGTCGCAAGGCTGTAAACACTGTTACGCTGAAACGATAGCTGAGAGATTTTGGGCGAAGCAATACCCGCCGAACCCGGATGGTAGCCCGCGCAAGTTTACCGATGTGCGCGTGCATCCTGAACGCCTGGAGGATCCGCTGAAGTGGAGGAAGCCGCGCAGGGTGTTTGTGAACAGCATGAGCGATCTGTTTCACCCCAGCGTTCCTTTTGAGTATGTTGCTGACGTTTTCGATGTGATGGCAGACGATCGTTGTGAACACCACACATTTCAAATATTGACTAAGCGACCAAAACGTATCATGGAATTTCTATCTTGGTCTGGTGATCTTCTGCCTGGAGATACGCCAATGAACGTCAATCTGGAGGTGCTTGGTCATTTCGGTTACAACGTCTGGCTGGGCGTCTCCGTCGAGGATCAAGAGACTGCCGATGAGCGCATCCCGTCATTGTTGCAGACCCCGGCAGCGGTGCGGTTTGTGAGCTATGAGCCAGCGCTGGGGCCGGTGGATTTCAAGTTGGTCAGACGTGAGCCTTGCAGTCACATGGGATGCTTCCACCATGTGTCTCATCCATGTGAGGGGTGTGGATATCAGGCAGGAAGATTGCCAATCGACTGGATCATCATGGGCGGGGAGAGCGGACCAGGCGCCAGGCCGATGCACCCGGATTGGGTACGCTCAACGAGAGATCAATGCCAGGCGGCGGGAGTGCCATTCTTCTTTAAGCAGTGGGGGGAGTGGATGCCGGTATGCCCACAATATCAAGATGATAACGATGAGCCTGGACTTGATGAGCTGGATATGATGGCACATACAATTTGCCTGGGTAACAAAGGCACGTTGTACAGGGAAGATCGCGGACTGAAAGAAGAATATTGGTGTGGGTATCAGCCAGATCCCTGGCAAAATCCGTGGTTTTTGGAGCGCGTTGGCAAGAAGGCTGCCGGTCGCATGCTGGACGGGCGGACGTGGAACGAGTTCCCGGAGGTGAAGTGATGTCGCACATGCCCGCATGGATAGCGGAGGCCACCAATGGCAGCCGCGCATAGCTTCAACACACCCGCCGCGCGGGAAGTCAGAACGTGCATCGACTGTGGCGCGGAGTTCAGCGCGCACAAAGCCGTCAAGACACAACTGCGCTGCCAGGACTGCAAGCGCAAGCACAAGATAGCCTACCTGCGCCAGTATCACAAGCGGCGCACGGGCGACATGGGCGACGGCGGCGGCAACACATGGCGGCTGACCTACGACCCGCGCGGTTCACTGCGCGACGAATGGGGCAATCCTGAGCCGTCATTCACGCTGGAAGAAATCTACCGCTGCACGGGCAAGCCGGGAAGCCAGAAGTATTACGCCATCCAGTACAGGCGGCAGGCGGAATACCCGTTTGCGCCGGGCTGCCAGTTCGTCAATCCCACCACCGGGCGCGAGGCGGTTGTCACGGTGGCGGGAAAGTATCTGCAATTCGAGGTGATGGAATGAGTATCATCAACGCCAACGCCCTGCATATTCCGCTTGCGAATGAGACGGTGCAGACAGTCGTTACCAGTCCGCCTTACTATGGGCTGCGGGATTACGGTACAGCCCGATGGGAGGGCGGCGATCCTGAGTGCGACCATAAGCAAGCAACAGCACGGAATGACGGAGGCCGCGCAAACATAAATGGTTTTCACGGATCGCTGGCAACTGACAGCGACAAGGGAGCAATGAATTACCGTGACACCTGCGGCAAGTGTGGTGCTATCCGCGTAGATAACCAGCTCGGCCTCGAACCCACGCCGGAAGCCTACGTCGCCAACATGGTCGCTGTGTTCCGCGAGGTGAAAAGGGTGCTGCGGGATGACGGGACGTTGTGGCTGAATTTGGGGGATAGTTACGCATCTGGAAATATGACAGGAAAACAGGGACCGAATGGAATAACGGGGAATAGAGCGCAAAACACAATAAGTATTCCAGGAAGAAAACCGACCAATGGGCTGAAAGAGAAAGACCTTGTCGGCATCCCGTGGCGCGTCGCCTTCGCGTTACAGGCGGACGGGTGGTATCTGCGCTCAGACATCATCTGGGCGAAACCCAACCCCATGCCGGAGAGCGTGACGGACAGACCGACAAAGGCGCATGAGTATATCTTCTTGCTGACGAAGCAGGCGAGGTATTACTACGATGCAGATGCGGTGAGGGAGGAAGCAACCTATGGCGGATACAAAGATGCGAGATCTTACAATGGCAAGAATGGCGGCGACGTTGAAGATCCTAAATGGGATGGGCGTGGCGCTACTGGTCGCAACCGCCGCACGGTCTGGACAATCCCCACCGCCCCGTATTCTGGCGCACACTTCGCCACGTTCCCGCCTGACCTCGTGCGCCCATGCGTACTGGCTGGAAGCAAACCGGGTGACATCGTCCTTGACCCCTTCTCTGGCAGCGGCACGGTTGTCATGGTCGCCCAGGAATACGGGCGGCGCGGCGTGGGGCTGGAATTGAACCCGAAGTATATAGAGTTGGCATTGGACAGAACGGCGCAAGCGAGGGCGCAAATGGTGATGACACTATGAGCATAATCAAGTTTCGCGTAAACGGAACACCTGTACCAAAGCAGTCGTTTCGCAAGACACAGAGCGGCGGCTACACAGACCCGCGCGTCGAGGCGTGGCAATGGGAGGTTACGCAAGCCGCCAAAAGTTCTGTGCGTATGGGCGACCTGCTGACCTGTAAATTGGGTGTGCGTATGACGTTCTACCTGCCCGACTACCGGCGGCGCGACCTGGATAATCTCAGCAAGGCTGTACTGGACGCCTGCAACATGATTATCTGGAAGGATGACTCGCAGGTAGCGTATCTGGAATTAGTCAAATATGTTGCCGACAAAGATAATCCTTGTGGCGTGAGTGTGGAAGTTATCACCACGCACGAGGCAACGGAGCGGCTAAACATGGTGATGACGTACAAGTTACCGGAGGCTGCATGATGCCACGAATTGACACGAAGCCATTTGTTGAGATGGGGATGTACTTCAGACTTCCAGACTATTGTCACTTTGATGGATGCGAGTTGTCCCATACACCCTGCGCAATCCTGTACCTCGCAGGCGCGTTGGACGCGGCGCAGGATAGGCTGGACGAATATGCGGTGGAGAACGCCCGCCTCCGCGCCCAACTCGAACACGCAAAGCAGTGGATACCAGAATGGGCATGGGCTGACGACCCGATTGAAGATGAGGCGTGGAAAAACTTATGACCACCATCCGCTGCACATCATACAGCCACGCCGCTGAGCTTATGGGCTACTGGCAGAAGCGCGGCAACGTGACCAGCATCCCGCTGTTTGACGGGCACGGCTGGTACATAACGGTTACGCCGCGAATGGAGTACATGGAGGCACACGCAAATGACCGATAAGATATTCTGCGCCAATTGCGAGCGCGAGACAGACGGCATATTACGGAGCAGCGAAACGGACAGCGACGGCTATAAGGTCGAGACGTACCAATGCCTGGAGTGCATGGAAACGTTTGATAGGATATTCATGCCGAAGGATACGCACGTCGTTGTCTGCCAGGGCTGCGGCGCAGCATGGACATTCGAGGTCCAAGAGGGCAAGCGGATAGAAGTCAAGCTCACCTGCCAGTGTGGCGCGGTGACCGAGTACGACTCAGACAAGAGGGAGGCACACGAAAATGACTGAAATCAAAGCACCATACGTTACCGAAACGGTAACAAAATCCGTAGCATGGCACTGTGTCACCGACACACACGGCGAGGGCTGCGGCGCGACAATGGGCGTTATCCACTTCGACCCCACGCGGCTGACGGTATCGCTTGACGGTGAGATTATCGCCGTCATTCGCGGTGACGCTGAGGTGCGCTGCCCCAGGTGCGGGAAGCCGCAGGACTGGCATTGGGAGCGGGAGCATCCGGCAATGCGATATATAAACAAGCGCAAGGATAGCCGAAAGAAATAAAGATTGATGGTAACAGAATTAGAACTGTTATGCTATAATGATTGTGAACATCTGAAACGCCGAATGGCATGTAGGATGTGGTTTGCCAGCAAGCGGTGTGGACAGAGAGAGCGGACGCGTACGCCACACACTTTACACAAAACAGGCTGCATTGCGCAAGCGGTCTGAGCCGGTGACGAGAGCTAGCAGAGAGCAAGCCAATTCCGGTCTTGACTGGTAATTAATTAGATTGCGCAACCTATACACAACTGTATAGGATACCGAACCGAATATCTGCTACGCGCCCGCCTCCGCTGGGGCGGGATATGGGAAACGGCGACCTATCGTATGGTCGTCGTTTTTTGTTTAACCGCAAGGGAGGTCACATGACAAACGTTCAGATACTTGGATTAGCACTGGCGCTTGCCGCCATCGTTGAGGGCTTTGTCGAATACTTTTTCGGGCAAGCTATAGATCACCTGTCTGGTGGGGATAAATGGCGTTGGGCGCTGATATATGTTGCTGCGATTGCAGGCGTAGGACTGGCGTTCTACTACAAGCTCGACCTGATGGCGCTAATCAGCGAACAAGAATCAACCGGCGTTGGGTACTTCCTGAGCGGCCTGATTATCGGACGCGGCGCAAACTTCCTGCATGACTTCGTATCCAAGTACATACTACAAAAACAATTCAACACCTCCGCCCAGGGTGATACAGACAATCCCGTAGCGTGAGGTGAACTAATGGAAATCTGGCAATCCATCATTGCACTCGTTGTCGGGCTTCTAGGGGGCGGTGGAATAGTAGCCTTAATCAAGGCGAAATCGGAGAACAAATTGCTAGAAGCGCAAGCGTGTCACGAGGAAGCAAACACCGACAAGGTAGCCGCCGAGTCATGGGTGCTGCTTATTCAAAACATGAACATGCGGCTTACTGCTTTGGCGGTTGAGAACCAGGAACTAAAGCAAGAAGTGGACGACCTGAGTTGTGAGATTGATGATCTGCGCGGATACATGGAAAAGCACGGACTGACCCCGCCGCCGCGCAAGCTACGCAAGCCAAAGGTAACCGAGGTATAGCACCTTGATAAACCAATATACAGCCGTCAAGAAGGGAGCATCGGTACTACAACTGACGTTCCCCGACATTCACGCGGGTTGGGAGCAGTGGTTCCTGCTTTCGTCGGATCGCCACCACGATAACAAGATGTGTGACCGCAAGTTAGAGCGAGCACACCTTGACTTAGCCAAAGAACGCGGGGCGCTGATCCTTGACTTTGGCGACCTGTTCTGTGCAATGCAAGGCAAGTACGACCCGCGCAGCGATATGGCAGAGATACGCCCGGAAGATGTTGGGCCGGATTATCTTGACCGCATCGTCCAGCACGCCGCCGATGATTATGCACATTACAAGGATAACTGGCTCCTGATAGGCGAAGGCAACCACGAGACGAACATCACGCACAGACACGGCACAAGCCTTATCAGCAATCTTGTGCACCGCATGAACACCATGCACGGCGCGCATGTATATTCCGGCGGGTATGGCGGGTGGGTGCAATTCTTTTTTATAGTGCATCACACTAAGCGCCAGTCGCTAAGACTGAAATACCATCACGGCGCGGGCGGCGGCGGACCTGTGACGAAGGGCGTTATCCAGACCAACCGGCAGGCGGTGTATCTGCCAGACGCTGACATAGTG
>Ga0265297_10001973_pt1 | contig 44095 bp, 55 predicted proteins | sample Munlanlwell13791_FD_192502 | JGI IMG/M metagenome (GOLD analysis project Ga0265297, IMG submission 192502) | Leachate microbial communities from a municipal landfill in Southern Ontario, Canada - Leachate well 137-91 | ecosystem: Engineered > Solid waste > Landfill > Unclassified | place...
ACAGAACATGCACGCCCGGCCCGTGGTCGGCTTCTCCGTGTCCGGTAGCCGCTTCCCGCACTTGGGGCAGTGCGCTTTCCATGATCCGACATCCTCGCAAAACTCGCACGCGGAAATCAAGCCCTGGGAAACAGCCATTGCCGCGTCGAGGAAGGCCAATCCGTAGTCCGAAAGATCGTCAAGCGCCGCAGCGCCAAGCAAGCCGGGAAACGCCTTGACGCTCCGATAGGCCGATTGCGTTTCAGGCAGCGAAGCGCAGCGGACCAACAGATACGTCAAAAAACCTTGATCGTTCACCGCGCGCCGCCAGACCTCCCCCACTTCATCCGGCGTCACGCTTTTGGGTAGTCGTCCTCTGGCGTGGTGTAGAACGAGTAGGCCGTCAACCACGGCCAATGCTCCACTACTTTTTGCCACACCAAACCAAGTTCATCCTCGCTAACTCTCGCGAGATTTAACCCGCCATCCTTGCGCCAGTGCTCCGGTGCTTCCACGAGGATCAAGGCAAGGTGCGCTTCGGCTTCGGCAAGGAAGCCCTCCGCCCAGTTGCCACCCTTGCCGCCCGCCATGCTCGCGTGCGCGTCGCCGATGATGGCAAGCGCAATCGCCTTGCGCGCCCGCGAAAGCTCGGCGCGGGTGGGAAGCGTGACCTTGTACGCCCAATCTTTGAAGGAAAAAGAAAAACCCTCCCCGGACCACGGGGAGAGTTCGGCCGCTATCTTCTCCAGAGCACTACGCGAAACCGGCATTGTCATTCCCTCCTGTAGGAATAGGGTCAACCGAGATCGTAGGTCCCGGCACGCTTGGCGATGGCGTTGTAACTGCCCGTCGCGTGGTCGAGGGCCGCAAGGTTCGTCCCCTCTGCGGTCGGCGCGCACTCAAACAGCTTCGCCAGCGTGCCACTGTCGGTTCGGATACGCATGTGAAACGGCGAGAACGCCAGTTCATCTCCGGGGCGCGGCATGAGACCGAGTTCGTAGAGCTTCGTCGTCTTTTCCGGCGTGAAATTGAAGCTCACCGTGGCGCTCGATTCGCCATCGGGCACGATTTCATCGGGGAAGTACGATCCGATGGAGGGGACTTCCGTTGCCCTGGGATTGCGCGAAACCGCGACGTTCTGGACCCGGCCCAAAACTCGTGACTGGGAAAACTCGGGGTCGGTGGCGACTTCAATCACCGCCTCCGCTGCCCGGACTGCCCGTACACCGCTCATGGATGGTTCTCCTTGTTGTCAGCGACCCTTAAACCGGGATGTCTACCCCGAAGGTCTGGTATTCCATGTTGCCCTCAAAGAACCCGTGGTCCACCTCTCCGGCAATGTACGCCGTCGCGGTGCATCGCAGCACACCGGAAAGCAGGGTCGCGGCCACATTGTCATACGGGGGAAGCCGGTTGCCCGAGCCATCATAACCGGCCGAGAGCAGCGCCACCCCATCCGAAGTCGGGACGGTCTCCTGGTGCAGCACCTCCTTTGCCGTGTCCCGCGCCTTGGAAACCAACTCCAACCCGCCCCAGGTCGGAACGAGCGGACGGATGGCGAAGTACATGCGCTTCTTGAGGTACACCGAAGCCGCCACTTCCGACCACATGCGCTCCATGCGCTTCATACTCTGCCGGGTCGTCACCATCATGTTGATCGTCGCCCGACCGGAGACCACCTGTAGGGACGGCGCACCGGCCTTCAACCGGGACTCGCGCTGGTTGGTGTTCGGCTGGTCGTAGGTGGTGATACACCGGATCGCCTTGCCCGAAAGAACCTGAGTCCGGCGCGCACCGGCCGACATGCCGGTCATGATCGCGGCCAAGTCCAGAGTTCCGTAGAGCGTATCGTTGCCGTTCTGGTCCCGGTCAATGATCCGGTCGCAAGCCACGCCCGCCGTGGTGGCGTCCACCAACACAAGGTCGGCTTCGATGGCCGACTCTTCGGCATCGGTCGGAACGTAGCGGTAGGAGGTGGTTCCGGTGGGGATCACGCCAAGCGACAAGCCGCCAGTCGCCGGGGAGGGGGAGCCGAAGACGACCCGCCAGTAACGGGACCGAAGCTGCTCCTCTTGCCGAATCCACGTTTGCACGGCCGAGCGCACCGCCGTATCCGTGGTGTCAACGAACACCATGCCGCCGGAGATGACATCCATCCCCGCCGCGCCCACGATGTCGAGGGCGTCTTGGTAGTCCTGAGTGGAGAGCGAGGTGTCGTCAACGCCGCCCTGGCAGGTGGTGTACGTCGAGTTGATCTCGTACCCGTTCTTGTCGGTCCCGTAGCCAAACCACCCGTCGTACAGGGAGACGCTGGAGTAGATGTCGCCGCACTTGTTCTGAATCTCCCACACGGGATGGTGAGCGAGCGCGGTAAGCGACAGGAACGCCGTGGCCGACCGGATGGAGACGGCCGTATCCATCACGTCGAGGTACTTGGAAGGCATGGACGTGTCCACGCCGGGGAAAATCTTCGCGTGCAAGCCCGGCACGGCATTGAGCGCCGTCACAACGTCCCCGATGGTATCGTATTGCGCCTGGGTAAAGTCCACCGCCACCGATGCCGGATACCCCGCGCCGGGGTTTGTCACCGCGATGTAGAGTTGCGCGGTTTCGTTGGTGCTGTATCCCCGCGTGTGGGAGTTGTACGCCCGCACGATGTCATTGAGCCGTTGCAGCTTAGCCGCAAGGGTCGCCGTCGCCGTGGTCGCCGCTACGCGCCCGGCAATCGGGTCATCCGTGCCGGAAGTTCCGTATTGGTGAATGTGGACCACGTTGATTCGGGTCAAGTGCGCGTTGTACTGGGTTTGGGCATCCGTGAGGAACGTCTGGAGATCGGCCTCCACCCAACCCGGAGCCGCACCGGCCGTGATTCCCGCGCCGGTATCCGCCGCGTAGTGGAACACCGCGCTGGCGATATGGACGTTGAAGTCCGTTTTGAATGCCAAAGCGAGCACCTGAGCCGTCACGAGGTCCACCGCATCCGGCGGGGTGGTCACGTTGGCCGTGTCGTGCGCTTGGTGAATCTTGCCCTGCGTGCTCGCCACCTGAACCTGAGCCGTTACCGCCGTACCCATTGCCGTGTCGGCCCGGAGGTACATGGGCAACCCCAGGTTATCCATTTCGCGCGAAATCTCGCCCGGCGTGCCCGCGTACTGCTTGACGATGAACTTGGAGCCGCCCACGGCGTTGACATCGGAGTTGGTGGGCAGGGAGAACTTCTGTTGCGTGTAGACCGTCTGCGCGCCGTAGTCGGCCGTGGTCAAGGCGAACCCCTGCCCCGGACCGTAGTCGCCGCCGGAGTCCTTCATCGTGCTCTGCATCGTCGCCGTGGATTGCGTCGGATCGCCCACGCGGACGGTGTAGATCGAAGCCGCGCCGTTGACATCGGGCGACGGGTCGAAAATCCGCTGCCCGTACCGGCAACCCGCGTCGCTCACTTCGCCGCGCGCCCACCCGAGCGGGTCATGCCACTTCTGCAAGGTCGCCGTGGTGGTGAATTGCTTCAACAGGTCTTTCGGCCCGCCCTTGAACGCCGCGAGAATCAGGGCATCGTTATTCGTCGGCGCGGCCACCGGGGCGCGGGTCTGGAGATTGAACTTGGCGACAACGGACGGCTCCACTCGAACCATGCCGTTCGGGTCAATCACTTCAAGGGGGTTGCCAGCCATGAGCGTTCCTTTCCGGGTTTACATTCGGGAATTGACGCAAGCGGCGTAGATTCCGTCCCACTCCTCCTTGCGCCGGGGAGAGGGAGGCGTGTCGCCGTAGGAGATTCGGATGAAGGTAAGCCAACGGTCAATCATGGACTGCGGGAAGCTCATGGCTTCGGCGTACTCCATGAACCCGATCCGCTTGGGGTCGAATCGCTCCAGGAGTTCATCCCAGGCATCCTTGGAGCGCGGGTTTTTCACCTCTTCCCCAACGAACGTCTTGAACGCCTCGACGGGAAAATCCTTGCGGGCGACGAAAGACAGGAAGTCGTCAAGCGACAGCGAAGCCAGCATGGCCTCTCGGCGGGTGGTGGGCGGGGGAGTCGGCACGGGCTCCGGCTCCGGCGCGGGCTGCGGCGCGTTTTGCAGCGCCTCCCGTTCGGCCTTGCGCCGGGCCTTGGCCGCCCGCATCTTCTCCGCTTGCTCTCGCATTCGATCCGCTTTTTCTTCCGTAGGACTCTGAGACATTGGGGAAACCCTCCTGAAAAGAGGTCTTAGACCTCGTGAATGCTGATAAAGTTAAGCCCCTGCCCGGTTGTTGGAATGTAGACTTTTGTGGCAGGAATGCTCACATCAAGGTACAGATAATCCCCGGCATCAAGTTGAACAAGAGCAGACCCGTTGATCCCCCACGCATTGACAGGACCGGGAGCAGCTACGACCGCATCAAACGATTTCTCGGCGAGTTGGGTGGGGGTATCGGTTGAAGTACCAAAAACACGGGCCTCGACACGAATGGAATCTTGTGCAGCTATCGCGTCATCTTGGATAACAAACACTCCAGCGGAAACATTCACGATCATGTTCCGGTCAGCGTAGAATCTCCAGTACCCTAGTGTTCCGTCAACCGTCGCATCGGGAAGAGGGACCGGGGCATTCACCGTGATTACGGTCGGGCCAACACCGGGGACCGTTTCAACGCAGTTTGCCACAGTGTACCCATCGTCATTTCCGGTTGATCCGAAGACGGTAAACTCAGAACCATTAGGAAACTCGGCGAGATGATGACCGGCAACGGTGAATTTTCCGTTTGCCTGATCGACTGCAGTGATTGGGTACTCATTCGTCACAACCCGGTTCGTGCCCGGATTGTCCCATGCCGTAGTGGCGAAGATGGGGTAAACCTTTCCATTAGTGATTGAATAGAGATTGACCGTTGCCTCACGGGCCTTGACCGTGATCGGATCATACGGCCGGTCGATCCAGGTTGCCGTGTCCGTATCAAACCAGAACTGCCGACGTTGCTTGCGCTCAATCACGCTCGCTACGTTGTTCAGCGAAGGGTTAGTGTAGAGTTCAGGAGTTCCGGTCGGCGCAACGTTGTCCTGCATGATCGGATGGTACAGATACCCACGCAAGGCAGTGGCCGATAACGTACCCCCCAAACCAGCGCCAAGCGTGTTGAAGAAACCATCCTCGCACGGAACAGCCGGAAGGCCAACCGTTGTGTAGCAGACGCAAGTTCTCGTGACCGCCGAAGCGAACGATTCATCCAGAACGAGCAGATAGTCCGCCCCGGAGACTTCCTTTGAGACAACTTGACGCCGAGAGTAGTACGTTGGCCCAGCGTCCGGGATCAGGATGGTCATGCCAGCCTTGACCGTGCCCCACGCGCCAGCACCGGCATTCACGCGCGCCCGGTAGTTATCTCCGCCGAACTGAAAGTCCATTGACAGGCCAGCGGTAGCAATTCGCGGTTTCAGGCTTCCCATGTACCGTGCCGCAACCGCCTCGATAGCCGTTGTCCCCTCTTCCATGTCGTAAAGCAGGTCAATCAACCGGCGCGGGTAGTACGGGGCTACTTCGCCCGTGTTCGCGTTGAAGGAGTACAGGTGCTCCCGATACGAGTTGTCCACCGCCGTAACCACGCCACCGGCACGGGTCACGCGGGCGATGCGGACGTAACCAGCGGGTGCGGGCGACGCGGCGAGAACCAAGGAGAATTCGACAATCCCCTGTTGCTGCGTTTCGACGCTCTGGACCGCGCCGTAAGACCCGGCCTCCTGGGAATAGTTGAACGTGACGGTGGTCGCCGCGCCGGGAGCAACGGCGAACGTCGCCTCATCGTACCCGCCCGCCCCGGTCCCGCGCGTTACCGTGCAAGTCGCCGGATCGCCGTCAACGTAGGCCTCGAACGTCTCCGGCATGATGTGGAAGTGCCGGAGCATGAACGTGATTTTCGTGCCGTCCGGGGTTTCGCCGGGCGCGGCCGAAACACCACGATAATTCACAGGCTGGGAACCGACAACAAAGTTGCGGTCCCCGGATTCCGTGTCCCACCACGAGGGGCGGCCGTACAGGTAATAGGCCGCGTCCGTTCCCGGCCCGGCCACTACCGCCGTTTGGTGCTGCGCTTGGTTGCCTTGAACGATGAGCGAACCGGAGGCAACCGTAACCTCATTGACTCCACCGGCAAAGGTGACATTCAGGCCGTCAATCACGCCGTCCCGGTCGGTGAGCAAGTGCCACACCGCTTGCGCCACGAGGGCTTGCGCCTTTTCCCCGATGTAGTTCAGGTCGTCGGCTACAGGGTGCTCGCTGTCGAAAAAGCGGTGCCTCTTGCCCCGGTCCCCGATTGCTACCGCCGTCATCGGCGTGGTCGCCATGCGTGACTCTCCTTACGGGTCCGGGATAATCCGCGTTACCACGTCCACCCCCGCCGCAAGGGTTTTCTGGAGAGCCTGGGCGGAGGTCGTGGAGAAGAGGAGCGTGGATAGCCCGGCATAGCCTACACCGCTCTCGTAGAGCGGTCGGGCCAGATTATACGATACTCCCACGGAAGTATCAAGCCCCCAATTGGCGGACATGACGATTTCCGTGTCCGAATTCACGGCGTCAACGATCATCCAGATTTGCGTACCGTCCGGTGCCGTTGCACCGCTTGGGGCGATCAAGTCACCGGGGACCACCGTGGAAGTCCATGAGGTTCCGATTCCCGTAACCGTGCTTGACCCGTTCGTAAAGGTCGCCGTGCCATCGGCAAGCGGACCAACTGTCGGGGCCAGCACCAACCCACCGCCCGCGAGCGAGAGGAATTGCGCGCCGCGCGGAACCTCGATTGCAACGGACGGTGAAACGGGGTCGCCCCATTCCGCCCGATAGGCTATCGCGCCCGTGGTGTGCGGGGCGGGTAAGGTCAACGTGAGTTGCGTGTCGGAATCAACGGAGGAGATGATGCCCCAAAATCCGTAGGTGTCGTTTCGCACGGTGAAATTCGGCCCAATCCGCATTCCCGCTTGCAGCCGGTCTTGCGCGTCCACCTGGTTCCAGGTGGTCCCCACTCCCGTAACCGTAGTGCTGCCCGCCGTGAAATTCGCCGTTGCGCCTACACCGGAGACAATTCTGTGCCGCTCCGCAGCCCCTGCCCGTTCGTCGCTTTCCGCCTGCCAGTTTACTGGTCCAACGGTGCTTTCTTCAAACAGGTCTTCAAGTTCAAGAAGGTTCGCGTCCACTACGCGCAAAACCCTATGCCAGTGACCCGTATTCGTCAGATTCACCGGGCAGATTCGCCAGTCTGCTTCTAGCGAATCGAATCCCGCTCCCGTGACCCACTTCGATCCGTTCGTAAAGGTCGCGTTCGCCCCCGTGGCCTGGGACGGCCAAGGACGATCCGTGATTTGGTAGTAATAGTTCCCCGCCGAAGTAGCGACAGGAATTGCATCGGAGAGTTCCAACCACTCAAACCCAGAACTGGAGTATACCCGCTTAATCTGCCGTTCAATGATGGTTGCAGTTGCGTAAATCCGAATCCAGTCGCCAGGATTCACCCCGCGATAAACGGACGGATACAGCGAAACCCAAACTCCTATGCCAGCCGTAAGTCTGCGGATGTAGCGTGTTGCTCCAGGTAAAATAATCCGTGCCTGATCGGTTTCGGCGACAACTCGAACCGACGGGCCGTACATGGCGCAATCGCGCTCTGGCACGAAGTTCCGCAGATAGGTTGGCCGCTCGGCTAGACCGTGCAAGGTCGGAATGGATGATCCCCACGCGCCGTCGGGGAAGCGCAGCCGAGACCACGCGGCGTAGCGCACGAGTTCCTGCTGAATGCCTAGATTCAGCGAAGCCTTGACGCCGTGATGGTTCGCGGCCAAGTCGAGGTCGGTGGGATCGCAGTCAAGCACGCTGTTCGTTTCGGCCACGGCGCACAAACCTTGCTCCACAAGGGCAAGCTCCTCGCCCATTGCCGTAAACATGGCGAGGTGCGCGCGAAGATCAAACGAAGCGAGGCAATCCTTTGCCCCCGTGGTCCCGGCATAGTTCTGATTCAGCGTGAGCGTTCCGCCCGGACCAATGGCCGTCTTTGAAGCAACATCGTAGGTTGTCGTTTCCCCCGTGATTTTCACGCGCATGCCGATTTCCACCGCTTCCCATCGGTCCGTCTCGGCAATCGTAACCGTCAAACTCCCCGCAGTGAATCCGCCGGAGAACGTGACGACGTTGGCATTCAAGGAGCGGTCAAAGCCATCGGGGAGGCTATTCACCGCACGGTAAGCATAAACGGGCCACTCCCCGGCAATATCCGTCTCCCACGCCCACTCTTCGGAGCACGGGACCCCGCCGAACGTCTCCGCCACCACCTTGCAAGAGCGGCCAGAGCGGATCGCATAGTCAATCCGTGGGGTAATGGTGAATGTCCATGTTCCATCGTCGTTCCTCACAATCGTCGCGTCCGGGTGCCGGGAGACGCCGCGCGCAATGTACGTCTTCCCATCCAGTTGGACCTCAATCGTGGTGGAATCAAGCTCCGCCCCCGACGGGGGATTGACCGTGGCCGTAACCGTAGCGCGCGGGTGAATCCGCACCGCACCGGGAGATGGGGTTTGCGCGGAAAGGGTCGGAACGCTGCTCGTTGGCGCTGTGGTAAAGGTCCAGTCGCCAATGAGCGCCGCCCCGTCATAGACTTGGAAATGATGCAGCACGCCAAGCGCCGGACCGGCAGACAGCGGAACCAACTTGCGGACGTACCACTCACGCCGCCCACCGTCCAAGGGCAACGTCGCCACTTCCCATTGCGGGATAACCTCGAAAATCGAAGTCCCGTCCGGCGCGGTGGTCCAGTTCGTTGTAACGTAAATCCGCGTCGCCGTGTTCGCGTTCGCCGCCGGAACTTGGTTTCCGCATACCCGATACTGCCCCGCACCCATGCCAGCCGTGATCCGAATTAGCGCACCCTGAAAATGATTTATGATCCAACCGGCAGCCGCCTTGTCAATGAAGTCCGCCCCGCCACCCGTCGCCGCCTGTCCCACCAAGTGCGAAGCGGCCGATCCGCCAGAAACGACAACCGTATAGGGCAGAACCGGACCGGCGAGAATCGTGGTGTTCGCCACCGTCACCGCGTCGGTTCGCGTCACCATGAGCGGGGTCCATCCGATTCCGACATCCCCGTCATTAGGAAAGATAAAGCTGGCCGTTCCTGGCATTAGATTACCTTAACTTCCGGGTCGCGGTCGCACCAAAACCGCTCATAGGCCGCCGCCGTGATGGGCGAATAGTCCCCGGCCGCGACGGTAACGAACGAACCGCCGCTTTCGTAGGAGATGGTCAAATCTACATCCGTGTACGATGGGGAATTCAGCGCACCCAACAGCTTCCGGGGGTAGAACGCCTCCCCTACTCCCATCTGGACGTTGACGAAGTTCCACATGCTCTGCCGCGCCGCCGATTGCACCGCCGCCGGACTGATCCCCTCGTTCATCGTAATCGTGGCCGTGAGGCGTAGGCGCTTCATCGTTGCGGCATGGACCGTCCGAGTAATGCCCGCCGCCCCCGCGCCGTACATTGTCGGATCGGTCCATTTGCCGTCAACGAAGCGTTGCACGTCGGCAACGAGTAAAGCATTCGGAGCCCCGCTGCCGTCGTCAATGTAGAGGTCAACGGAGGAGGAAACAACCACCGCGCCGCAGCTCCGCAAAACGCGGTTCCCGCTCCCGTCAACGTACTGGAGAACGCGGGCCTTGATCCCATCTTCGGCAACTCCACAATCGAGAGAACGCTTGGCGAGAATGCGGCGGTAGTAGGCAATGTCGTTTTCCTTGTCCGTCCCGCCGTAGGCGGTGAGCGGGTTCGTTACCGCGATCAACGGCGTGGGGAGCGATGCCCCGTAGACAATGACGTTCGTTTCGGCGTTGCCCTGAGAACCCGCCTCACTCGCTTCGGATGGGATGAACCCGCCCGGCTTTGGCGTGCCATCCGTGAAAACGTCCGTTGCGCCCAGCGGGATGCGGCCGGTGGTCACGTCAATGGTTGATCCCGCCGCCGGGTTTACGGTCCAGTTCGCCGTGACGTAAATCCGAGTCGGGGTGTTGTAGTCCACCTGCCGCGCCTGTAGCGCCCCGGTGCCGGACCGGATGTTGACCATCCCCTTGTTGAACGCTTCCGGCGTCCATGCCGCGCCCGTGTTCTCGATGTAGTTTGCCCCGCCACCCGTGGCAACAGACGCCGTGAGCAGAGTGGCCGGGGTTTGCGTGGTGCGATATTTGACCGGATTGCCGTCCGTCCCGCTTCGCCAGTATTCCGTACCCTGTGCGATGTCAATGTAAGCCGTGGGAGCGGCAGAAGCCTCGAACCGCAGCGTTACCGTAGCCCGCGTGGCCTCGTCTCTGTTGACCCCCTGGTCCCGCCCTAAACGGTCAAGACTGTCCCTCGTGGCCTCGGAAAGCGCCCCGCCTTGCAGCACTTCGGCCGCTTTGCGGTAGAGGTCCGAATTGGCCGAAGCAACACCGTCTTCAAGCAGGTGCCGCAGCGGGTCTCCGCTCTCTACCGCCGTCAGTTCCGACGTGCGCGGCAAAATCCGGCTCACAAGGTCGGATGCGATGGTTTCTCTATCCTTGAAGGTGATGGGCATTGTGGCCTATCCTTGCGCGCTCACCTGAACGCCTTGCGAGTCTATCAAAATCACGCTTCCCTGCATCTGGACCACGCCGGGGTTGCTCGGAACAATCTTCAAGTCGCGTACTTCCCGAACGTAAGGGTTCGCCTCCAAGGTCTGCCGCACGCCCAACCCAAAAACCTTCTCACGGGCATCTTCATCCGACCACGTTGCAACCTCAAACTGCCGCCCAAGTCCGGGGTTGGAAACCGAAGTGTTCGGGTGGACAACGAAGTCCCATTGCTCGATTCGGTTCTGGACGCGCTTTACTCCGCCGAGCACCACCGGCTTGCCAGACTTGATCTTCCACCCTTGATTTTCAAGTTGGAAGTCGGAACGGAACAGCCGCTCCTCCGCCGTGGGGATTCGGCCATCCGCCGATCCCGCCCGCGTCGAGGTCACTTCGGACACACCGGGAACCTTGACCGGATCGCCAAGGTACAGAAGCGAATAGTCCCCCGTCTCCTCCACCGGCCGACGACGCGTCGAGACGATGAACGGTGGCCGCAGTCCGTTCGTTTCAATCAGCGCCACCGTGTCACAGCCGCACCGCCGGGCCAGGGAGTCAATTGTGTCGTCCGGGTTGATGTTCTCCATCCGAACGTGCGAGCGGGTAGCCATGGGAACGAGAGCAAGGGCTTGATAGTACAGGTCGTTCCCATCCTCGATGATCCCGTTGATCCGTTCGAGGTGCCCCTGAATCCTGGTAACGCTCGCACCGGGAGCGGCCGACACCGCCCCGGACTTGGCCGATTCAAACGAGTCTTGCAGCGTGTCCAGACCGCTCCGCAAATCCTCCAGGCTGCGGTGGACCTGCTCCTTGATCGCCTGCCAGGACAGCTCTCGGCGCATGCGCTGAATCGATCCGCCCAAGTTGTCGAATGCCCCGCCGATGGAGGAGATCGCGCCGGAAATCAGGTCAATCGGGGCCTTCGCCAAGTCCGTAAGCATGTTGATCGTGTCGGCCACGAAATTGACCGCCGAAACCACCGCATTCACCGCCGCCTCGACAATCCCCGCGACAAAGGCGTAGGCCGAACGAACGAACTTGATTGCCGCCTTGATGTACGCTTGGGCATCCTCGATGAACTTCACCGCCTTCTGCCAAAACGACCCGCCGCTATACTCCACCCACAGCGAATCGAACTTGACATCCCTCTTCCACGGCACGCCCTGAATCGCCCACGAGAAGTTCACCATCATGGTCGATACTTGAACGAACGTAGGGAGACCCTGCAAGGGGTAGACGACGTACTCCACGAGGTCTCCGCTCTCCTTGGAGCGGAACCCGTCAATGTCAACGAAGGTCAAGATGAGGTCGCGGGGATCAACTTCACTGTCCCCGATCAACCCCTTGACCGGCCTGCCCTCCAGAAAAAAGGCCATCGTGTCAAGCCAAGTGCGAGCCACCGACCACCCGTCCACCTCGATGCGCTGCGTGCCGATGTCCAACAGCCGAGCCTTGCCCGCCGCCACGTCTAAGAAGGTGGTAGCCGGAGCCTTGACCACGCGAGCACCCAGGGAGCCCTCGACGGTAAAGGTCGTCAAGCCGCTGGCCTGATTGCGGGGTAGGCGGTCCAGAACCGCACCGCCGCCCGTAAGCGTCCACCCGCCACGAATCGAGGTGGAGATGGTCTTTGTCCGCACGCCCTTGGGGAACCGGAACTCATAGATGATGTTCTGGTTTCCGTCTCGCTCTCGGACGCGCAGCAATAGCGACGGCCGCCAATTCGTCTTGAAGTTCGCGTTGTTCGGGAATCGGGGGTTTGCCGCCTCTTCCCATCGGTCATTCGAGGTCGGTGGAGCCATTATTCAGCCTTCCCCGAAAGCGTATTGCCGTCGAATTCCTGGTAAGCCAGTGTCAGGGTATTCGTGAAAGTGGACGGCGCGGCAATGTGGGTGTAGGAGAATCCGCGATCCGTCTCGCACATGACCGTGATGAAAACGGAGAACACTACCGCTTCTTGCGAGCCAATCAGCGCGTCGCTTTTTTCAACATGCGTTTCCCGCACGCGCCGGACGTTGTGCAAGCCGACCGCGTTCAGGAAGTCCATGTTCAGGTCTAGGCCGTCGCAAATCATCCGGCCCAAGGTGCGCCGCTGCGCGTCGTCTGCGGCATGCCCGCCGATGGTGAATGTCCGTTGATCCATCCCGCCTTCGGAGAACTCGCCACGCCCTATCGTATCCGTCTCCACCCGCTGCTTTAGGTACGACTCCACCAACTCCACCGAATCCTCATGGATGGTAACGGCCGGGAGACGGGGGACGGAATGGAACGCCGAATCGTGGAAAACGGCGATGGGGAAGTTGATGATGTTGACGTAGTACCCCATCACCTCTTTTCCGGGTACGCTTGCCATGAAATCGAACCCGGATTGCAGCGCGTCTCCCAGGATGGTCTTGTAGTCCTGCCACTCCGGCCGCGTGAATCGAACCGGCGTGTTGACAACGGAGAAGTCAACTGGGGCGCTTGTCCCCGTGCCCGTAATCTCGCACGTAGCCCGGTAGTACCATGTTCCGGGGCGTAGGTACTTATTCGCCCCGCCGCTGGCAAGATCGAGGTAGTCAACGACCTCCAGGTCAATTCCCTTCGTAGGAATTTCCGAGTAAACCTGCTCCACCGTTCCAGACGGATCGGTGAATGGAAGACCGAACTTGCGCTTGATGTTCAGGTACACCGATCCGGTGTTGGTGGTCGGGGACTGGACCACGATCTTGACGCCGATCCCCGTTCGGAACGCTTCGGCGGTGGTGACGATGGGAGGGTTAATTGCCACGGTAGCCCTCCTGCTTTTCCGCCTCGCGGTAGTAGTCGTAAATCGCGGCCATGTCGGCCCACAGCGCCTTTTCAATCTGGCGTGGGATTTCCCGCTGGGCGATTCGGGTCAAGTGCGCCCCGACATGCGCCCCCGGACGGGCGGGGACGATCCAACCGTTTCCGCGCTCGCTCATGGTGCGGAACGTCAACGCCGAGCTGTGGCCCTTCTTCCCGGTCAACACCATGCCGCGCTCGCGCGAAGCCTGGGAAAGTGCTTCGCCGGACAACCCGCGCGTGTCGGGGTTGTAGCGCGCGCCCCACTTGTAGACCGGACGGAAAACCCACTTGCCCGCGTTGCTATCGCCGCCCCCCACGCGCAACTCCCGGCGCTTGCCGATGATGACCGTCCGCACATCCACACCTTCCCGGTCGGCAATCTTCTTTGCCATGCCTCGCCAATAGCGCCGAGCGGCCGGAGATGCGGGGGTGAATCCTTGCGTGTTCTTTCCAAGGCCGTGACGGAACGGGACAATCAAGTACAGGTGCCCATCCTTGGCCTTGCGCGCCTTGGAACTGTTCCGAATGGACTTCTTTAGGTCGGTCGGGCTTGACGTGCCATCCTCGACGGCCGAAGCGTAGGAGCAGGTGTTTTCAAGCCGCAGGACTAGCATATCCTCCCGATCCTCCAAAACCACCGGCTGAACCCCGCGCGCATATTGAGCGGTCTTTGGCCGGAGTTGCACGCCGTTGACCACTGTTTGCCCCATGCCGAACCGCTTCCACTCCTCCTCCAGACCCGCCCCCACCTCGTACACCGCCGCCCGCGTGTTGCGTAGAAACGATAACCCCGTCCGCTGGGAAAGGGCAAGCAACGGCATGAAAGACCGCTGAACCTTGACTTCCAACTCCCCGTACTGCTTGCGAACGGCGTTCAGGTCCATTACATCGGCCTCTTGATCCGCTCGTACACGTCCGCCTGCTTCAAATGGAACACCTTTGGGCCTTGCCCGCCAGCAAACTCTCCGCTCGCCGTGGGAAGCGGGACCACGCCGAACACCACGTACCGGGAAGGCTTCTGGAAATCGAGAACCACTTGCGTGTGCTTCGGGTAGTACACCCCCGGAGCGAAAACCAACCGGCACGTCGCAAGGTCAAGCGTTACTTCCGTGCCCACCACGTACTCGATAAGCTCCGCCGTATCCTCATTGGTTCCCTGAACGCGGGTCAACACCGTGCCCGAATCACCAGCGATGTCGGCAATCTTCCAACTCTGTAGGAGAGATGTGGTAGCTCTCCCGTTTTCCATGTGCCTCGTGACCACGCGGTCATAGAGGCGGACGCCGAAAAGCGGATTCGCAACCCAGGCGTCGCCGGACGGGATGATCGGGGAGACGGCCATCACGGCGTCTCCTTCCACATATTGCCCGTAGGCTTTGACCGCCTTGGAGAACACCTGCCCGTCAACGATGGGAGCAACGCACGTAACCGCCGCACCGTCCTGAAACTCACCGCGACCGGCACACACCGGGCAGTCTACCTTGTGCCGTTGGTCGTTGTCGGCCTGGAATGGGCACGGCCGGAACTTCAACCACGAGACGGGCTCCTGCCCCAAGTCCCGGAAGATGTCGTAGAACACCCGCCAGTCAAAGTGCCATTGGCTTGCCATTACGGCCTCGCTTCCTTGGGCGCGTAAAGGCGCATGAGCACGTTGGATAGGTCGCGGAATACCATCTCGTGCAACTCGGAATCGGCGTCGGCCTTCAACCCGCCAAGCCGCATCAATTCGTCCCGCTTGTCTGCGGGCAGCGCGGAAATTGGGGGCGTGACCTTGAAAACGTGCTCCATTACGGCCGTAACCGCCGCCGTAGCCAGTCCAAAGAACATAGCCCCATGCCGGAGAGCCTTAACCCCCGTGGGAAGCACCGAACCAAGCGCCGCACCGGCAGCGTGGGAAGCGGCGAAGTCGGCGGCGAAAGACGCGGCGTAAACCAGCGCCTTGGCGTACTCGCCCTTGGCCGCTTTCAGGAACTTCTCCTCCCCCTCCGTCAACGGCTCCCCACCATCCTTCAATTTCTGCAAGCGCCGGGCATTCTCCACCACGGCCTTGATTTGAGCCGTGCCGCCCTTCATCATCTGCGGAACGTAGGCTTGACCGCGAACCGCCGAACCGAGCATCTTGCCCAGCTTGCCCCACTTGCCTTCGGCGTGCTCTATGGCGTGGTCAAACGCCCGGCCGACGCTCTCCTTGTGCTTCTGGAGAGACGACAGCGCGCGATTTAGGAACCCCTCCTTTTTCCCCACCTCCTGCCCGCGTTCCTTTACCGCTCCCTCATCAAGTTCCTTCTCCTTGCGCTCCCACCTCTTCTCCGGCCGCCAGACGCCTTCGGCCATCTTGCGGAACTTCTTTCCCGCCCACTCCCGCACCGTACCGACAGGGAGAGCCTTGAACAGCGATCCGGCTTCGGAGCGCAACCGCAACAACTCCGGGAACAGCGTCGCTGGGTCTTCCCGCGCGTCCATCTCCGCCCGCAAGGCGACCTCGTGCGCGTGGTCGTAATCCATCCCTTGCGCCATCTCGGCCCGCTCGGTCAACTCATGCAGGATCGTGTACCCCCGCTCCCCGGCCTCCATTGCGTTGTCAATCCACACGTCCCCGGTCGGGATGTACGGGTAAACCAGATCGTGCCCGCCTTCGGTGTAGTCCGGCGCTACCTTGCGGACCTCATCCCCGCGCACAAGCCAGACCTTCAAGCCCGCATTGGTGGCGAACAACAGGCGGATTTTGGCCGCGCGGGGGAGTTCGCTTCTGCGCTCCCGGTCCCGGTCACTGGCGATTTCAAACGCTTCGGCGTACCGCTTGCCCGAAGAAATCAGCCGCCACTCATCAACCATGCGCTCGACATCGTACTCCAAATCCTTCCCCGTCGCCCCACTGTCAACCCAAAGCTCGTAAAGCGGAATCAGGGAAAACTTGAAATGGTGCGCGTAGTTCGTGAAATCCGGCAACGCCGCACGGCGCAAGGCCGACCCGTCCACCTGCCAAACCACGAAAGGTGGACGCTCCCCCAGCACCTTGATTTTCGCTTGTTCGAGTTCGGGCGTTGTCGGCATGGCGTCACCCGATGAACGTCAAGCGCGGCCCGTACATTTCATCCTTCCATGCCGAACGGAACCGCTGCCCCTCCTTGTCCCACTCCTCGATGAGCGCGCGCCACATTTCCGGCCCGCCGGAGAACGAATGCGACACGCCCGCGATGGAGCGGGATTGAGACGTTCCCTTTTGCGCCAGACCGGCCAGCATGGCCTTTAGAACCAACATGGCCGCGTGCTGCATCACGGAAGTTCGGAGGTCCGAATAAGTAGAGCTAAGCAGGGCCAAATCAATCCCCGCCGTGTAGTCGATCTGGAAGGCGTCCGGCATGGTGCGGTAGCCCAAATAGAGCGGAGCCATGCCGCTTATCGCCGAAAGCGCCGTGCCGTAAACCGGAGTCACGCGCAAGCGGCCGGGGAACTTGTCCACCGTGATCCATGTCAACGGAAGTTGCAGGATGGACGGTGTGTTCGGGGGAGAGGCGGGAAAGTTGAACTCCGCCTTGATGACGGTCACGATGGGAACGTACCGCATCTTGATGGGGTGCCATTGGCCGATGCCCAGCGGCATATCCTCCGCCCGGTACTCGTATCCGTCATCCTGTGCGTCGTAAGACTCTCCAGCCTGGGGTTTGGTAATGACCGTCTTGACCCCCCAGAACGTCGAAAGGTCGCGTTCGTAGAAGTCTTCGGCCGCGCGGATTTTCGACTCAATGACCGAATCGGCGAACGTCTGCAACGTAACCGGATGGGTTAGGTCAACTCCCCACAGGTATCCCGCCTTCAAGTCGGCCGGGGTGATTCCGGTTTTGGTCGCCATTGATTCTCCTTACCGAGGGCAAGCGACTCGATCTGCTTTGTTGGATGACTTTTTGATCTCTCCAATTGCTCTGGCAACCCTAGCCTGAAATGCCTGCTCAGTGGTCTCGTTGGTTTTCCAGGTCGTGATGATTTTTTCCACGCTCAGTTCTGGAAGGATTGACTTGACATCATCCCGTGTGTTCGCGGCAATCACTAAGTCTGCCCAGAAGTCTCGCGCCCGCTCCATTAAAATCTGATTCGCCATCGAAGCGACGATGGACTTTCCTTCATCGGAATTGGTGTCAATCTTCTCCAGATCGTGTTCGGGAAGAATCCTTTCCAGTTCCCTTTGAATATCCCAGTCGCTCATGCTAGTGAAAGCCTTGTGCAGAATGGCTGAAATGAACTCCTGAATGTTCTCTTTCGGAACCGCCTTGGATTTCCCGTCTTCTGTACCCGTAAAACCGTATTCCCAGATTCCCTTGCCGACGAACTTCCCTGATTCCGACTTGCCCTCCAGCATCCCGCGAAGCTTCTTCTCATGCTCTTGCGCCAAGGAAAGATGCTGCCCTGCCGTCTCCTTGTCGCCTTGCCCGAGGTGGTGGTAGTGGGTCGCCATGCTCCCGTGATGGGCAGCGGCGGTGCGATAGAACTCGGCCAGCTTGGAGTTTCCCTTCTTCTCCTCATGCTCTGCCATTTGGCGGAACTTGCCCGACTCGCCCTTGTGGTGTTCCATTTTGTCGGCGTGCTCGGAGACCTTGACCCACTTTCCAGGGGCAACCTTGCGCGTTTTGATCCCTTCCTTGTTGACGTGGGTTGCGCCCACCTGGGCAGGGGCGGCCTTCGCCACTCCGCACCCCGCCTTGTACGCCGGGAGACCTTTCAGCGCCTTGACCACCCACGGCTTCAAAATCATCTTCTCCGGTTTCTTGCGCTCATCCATCGGATCGGGAAGGTGGTCGGTCGTCGCCTTGCCGCCAAGCGCCGCAGTCGCCACGGCGTAGGGATTGTCCACATCCCCCTTTTTCTTCAGCTTTCCGACAAGCCTCTCCCACTTCGCGCTCTTGCCGAACAGCGAAGCCTTCAAAACCATCTGGGGCTCGGTCTTGCTCTGCGCTCCCTTGGGGTCGTGCTCCAAGTCGCGCGCCACGGGCTTCAAGAGTTCGAGGATTTCCGTCTCCGCCACGTTGCGGAGTTCCGACTGCGGGTGCCCGGCTTCGTACAATTCCTTCAGCTTGGCCCGCAGGTCGTTCACCTTGGCCTTGCCGTCCGCAATCGCCTTCAGCGCCGCCGGGCGGTCCACCAGGGGAAGCGCGGCCGAACCGATCCACCGCCTTACCGCCGCAATGATGATGTCCTCGATTTCCTGCTGTGAGGAGAGCATGGGTTCATCCTGTCAGCCCCCGTCTGGAGTGTGCTGAATTCGCTTCGCCTCGCTTCGCTCTTGCGCCTGGGGGCGTGGCGCTGGGAAGCAAGCCGCGAGAGGTTGCCGAGCGGAGCGGCCCCGAAAATCGAAACCGCCCCGGCACGGCGCAGCCGGTCAGGAGGGTGCCCGGCTTAGACAAACACCGCGTCCCTCTCCGGCGCGGTGCCTGGTGTTGCTTACCCGAACGGACGCCACGTCGCCCGGCTGGGCAGGACGTTCTTGATGACCCAGTGCATCTCCGGCTTCGTGACCCGCAGCGCGCACGCCAGCGCGGTGGCGAACAGCTTGACGAGCTGGTCCGAAGAGAAGAGGTTGTACTGGAACGGCTCGGCGAACACGGTCATGTCGATCGCGTCCTTGGTGTCTTTCGACAGCAGGATGACCTCGGACGTGCCGGGGATGTTGGTGTTGCGGTCAACGTAGGTCGTCGCGCCCGCCGTCTTGACCACCGTGCCGATCTTGCGGAAGTCGCTCTGCGCCGGGGCAGCCGCACCGGCCGCGAGCTTGCGGGACCGGAAGACCTCGTAAGCCGTCTCGCGGTTGGTCACGCTCGGAGCGATGGTCAGCGTCACCGCGTCGCCCACGGCCACGGCCACCGCAGCCGCCGTGATGATCGCCGGACCCCAACCGTAGTCGTTCTGGCCGTACACGAGGTAGTGGTACGAACCGGCTTGCGACACCTGGAGGAACCGGGAGTTCGCGTCCGCAGCCGCCACCGCCGCGAGACCGGCCGGAACCGCAGGGGAGAGCGAGGCGTTGTAGTTGGTGTAGGTCGAGTATTCGGAGGTGTACGGAACCTTGTCTTCCGTGAGATAGATGTCGGTGTAGTTCAGAATCTCGCCGTACACCGACTTGATTCCGTCCACCGCGTAGTTCACCGCCACGTTGCCAGTCTTGGACAGAACCTCCATGTTCACGCGGTTCAGGTCTTTGGTGGAAGTCTGCCAGTCAAACACGCACCTGTTTGACATGACGGACGTGTCAACTTGACCGAAGCGCCGCTGCCCGCGAACATCCGAAGCGCCTTCGACCACGTCATCCCAGGTAATCGCCCGACCGTCCACGTTCTTGACGTTGGTGGGAGCGCCGGTGTCCATCGTGTGCAGGATGCCGTTCGGTTGCAGCGCGTAGGCGTCGCGGTTGCCGTACAGGGACATGATCTCGGCGTCCCGCAGGCAGGAGATCAGCGTCCGGCGCTGCTCCAGCATGAGCGGGTCTTCCGTGCTCTTCGCGTTCTCCAACATCACGGAGACGCTGCCCTTGGAGGTGAAGAACGCCATCGGCAGGGTCGCGCGGGCGATGGTCGGATTGAAGTTCATCAGCGTGCCGGTCTCGCTGTTGACCGTGGCACCCGGCCAGCCGCCCAGGTCGGTGTAGCGGTTGTAGTAGTCCACCATGCTCCAGATGTTCCGCTTGGGGAGAATCTGCCACATGGTAAAGTCGCGCTGCTGGGGAAGGACTTCCTTCATCAGCGGGTCGAGACTTTGGATGCGGATCGCCGAACCGCCCGTCAGGGCCGCTTCATCCGTACCGCCGAAGCCGGTAAGGGCCTTGAAGAAGGCCTCCTTGCCAGCCCGACTCGTGCCGTTGTGAACGTTGCTTCGAAAAACCATGTCGAAGGCGTTCAGCATGTTCAGGGATTGGGTGTTCATCATGTTGCTTGTCCTGTTTCCTGAGGGGTGGTGGTTAGCCCTTGCTCACCTTGTCCCGAAGGTCTTCCGGGAGGGTGTGCAGGCGATTCTTGGCGTTTTGGATGCGCGTGATTTCCGTGCCGGTCAGCTTTCCTGCCTCGTACATTGTCTCGGCCTTGCCGATGAACTCGGCGTCGGAATTGGAGCCGGGCGCGGCAGCGGAGGAGACGGAATCGGAGCGGCGGCCAGAGCCTTGCTTCAGGATGCGCTCCAGTTCGGTCTTGTGGGCCTCGCGCTCCTTTGCGAACTCCTGTTGCATGGACTTGAAAAGCTTGTCCTGCTCGGACTTGAACGAGGCAATCAGAGACTTGGCAATCTCCGGGGGCTCCTTCTTCTGCTCATCCTTGTCCCCCGGCTGATCGGCCAGCGCCTTCTTGATGCCCTCCTCATCCTCCGGGGCAAGCAGGTTCTCTTCCTCGCCCATGTGCTCCGTGAGCATGGCGATGAGCTGTTCCACCTTGCCGATCAGCGTCTTGACGCTCGCCTCCAAGCCAACCGGCTCGTCGCCGTCCGGCTCCGCATGGGGCGGTTCCTCCGCCTTGTTCAGCGTGGCGTCCAGTGGCTTGTCCTGCGTGGTCGGGGGAGGATCAGTTTTCATCTCCTCCCGCGTGGGATTCGCGCCGGGCTGCGGGTTCAGTTCCTCGGCGGGCGGAACGGCAGCCTTGGCAACGACCATCTGGTCCAGTTTCTCCTGGGCCTCTTCCTTGGGGGTCTTCTTTGCCATGTCTTCTCCTTGGTTGGAAATCAACGAATCCCCGCCAGCCGGGAACCCGCACTCAGGGCCGTGTTGATCCGGTCCATCAAAAGGTCAACTTCAGTTCCACGCATGCCGATGGAATGGGCGTACTGCTCCACCTTGTCCATGCTCCGCCCGGCGATAGCCATTGCCACGGCGTGGGCGTCGGGAAACTCGATGTCGGTTCCGCCAAACGCCTTGGCGAGCATCTGAGTGGAGACGATTTCGATTGCCGGAACGTACTGGTTCACCGGCTCCTTGCAGAAGGCGATGTTGATCCACCGCACCTTTGCGTGGACGTTGACCGGCTTGCCGTCTTCATCGTAGTCCTGGAATTTCTCGACGGGCACCGCGCCCACGGAAGGCCAATACTTTACGGGTGGCTCCCACTTGGTCATGCGCTCCCACAGGCTATCCGCCTGAGCGCCACCGCGCGAAATCTCGCCCACCACAATGGGACGATCCGGCCCGCCCTTGACCTCTAGCGGCTTGCCAACGATGTAGTCATCGTAATTCGGAATGCCGAGCTTGATCCCCTTCCACGAGATGTGGTCGAGGTCAAGGTTTCCCTTCTCCAGAAAGTAGTCCCGGTTCTCCCACAGCGCCGCAAGAAGAACCTTTTCGTCTTGCAGGTCCCGCTTTTCAACGCTCGGCTCAATCTCGACAATCCGCCTGTCCCCGTCCTGTCTGGCCTTGAAAATCCAAGAGCCCGGCTGTTGGCCGAAGTGGGACATCACAGCACCTCGGCCACGTTCAGCACGCCAGCGCCAATGAGCCCCCACGCGGCAATGTAGTTCTCTCCCTCGATTTTCAGGATGATCGAGTCAAGCGGGGAAAGGAGCAGGTCCCCGACAGCGGCATCAATGTTCTGCCCGCCGAGCCTCACGTAGCAAGCCGCCGTGGCATTGAGCCGCACGGCCTGGGGCATGTTCGGGGTTTCGCTCGCGGGGATGGCGACCCGCGTGGAGCCGCCAGCGGCAAAAGTCAAATTCGCCGTCAGGCCAATGCGCCAAATGGCTTGCACCCGCTGCATGTTCTGATCGAACACAGGCCGCAGGGGGGGGGGCATTCTCTAGCAAGCAATCTAGACCGCACAACTCGCTTGCTAGAATGGCACAACGAGTTTTTCATGTCAAGCGCAAATGAAAAGCCCCCGGACCATTCCGAGGGCTCACCCGTCTTGACCGAACGGAGAAGTATCAGTGAGCGAGGCTGGAGTCAACCGGAAAACTTCACCCCGATGAACCGCCTCAGATTATCCATCAGGGCGTAGGCGTACCGGATGATCTCCGCCCTGCGGGCTACGGGCAGGTCGTGGATGTCCATTTGGATTTGCATGCCAACATCGCTCAGGTATCCGACGCGATACATTCTCGCGTGGTCGCGGTGCGAGGAGACGAACAGTTCTCCCGTGGCGTGGTCGTGAGCCAGAGTTTCCGGCTCATCCCATAGCGGTTCGGTTTCTTCGGGGACGGGGTTGTCCACCGGGATTTCTTCCGTCGATTCCTCGCCGGGGACGGGATTCGTTCCGCCGGTCACATCCTCCGGCATCGGAGTCTCCTCTGGGTAAACCGTGAGGTCCGGCGTGTTCTCTTTGTGCTCCTTGGTTTCGGCGGTGGGGTCTTGCTGCGGCGACATGGCATTGTCTCCTTGCCCTTGTGGGCGGTTGTGCTCCGTCATCGGAGCGGTGCGAAATCGGTCTTTCACCGTCTCCCGTGTGGCGTCTCCTGAAAAATGATTAGGTGCGGACGGTCAATCAATGGGCAGCGCCAATCTGGACCGTGGTGGCATGGATGGTGGCAACCGCATCCCGGCTCATTACCCATGCTGCAACAATCCACGGTATTGTGAACAATCTCTACCGTTGGACCACTGCTGTCCAGGGAAGGCAGGTACGCCCAAGCGGTGAAATCCTCTGGCCAAAAGTGGTAATGAACATGCGGACTTTCCTGATCGGCGTGAAAGTGCGCAACGAATAGTTCCTTTGTGGACAGCCGAAATATACCTGCCACGTGGTTTCCACCTATCAGTTGCACCTGAATGGTGGCACCATCATCCGGCTCCTCGCTCGCGTCGTGCCACTCCCCCGCAAAGTAGCGCGTCGCTGGAATCTTTGACTCGCTCATGGTGTCACATCACCTCCGACCTTGACAGAAGAAATTTTCACGTTCTCGATCCGGGCATCCCGCGCTCCACTTGCGGAGAACGAAACGAACTCCCCGACGTCTCCGATCGGAATCCCACGATCGTCCGCCATGAGCGTTACGGAAAGTTCTCCCTGAACACTGGCCGTGAATTTCCTGTACGTGATTTTCTCATCAAGATATTTGTCCAGAATCTCTTGAAGTTGATTCATCGTTTCACGGGACGGCTGTTCCACTCCACCCCAAAGATCAAAAACAACCGATGAAACAAAAACCGTCCTCGGTGTTCCTTTTTCGTGTTCTGGCATGTGGGCAAATGGATCAAGCTCAAGAGAAATTGTTATCTCGCCACGCTTCGAACCGGACGGAAGCCGTGGATGGTAGTGACGATCATAGCTCTCGCATGGCGTGAACCCCACCATTCCATTGACGATTGTCCCTGCCGTTCTGAATCGAACAGCAGGAATGGAGTTTCGATCATCACGGACGACAAAATCTCCCGCTGCCTTCGCAATCGCTGACTCAAGACCAAGCATGAAAGCGTGAATGATTTTCATCATCGTCTCCTCCTGTCTACATGAAGCAGTTGGTCATAGACTTGTCGTTGGCGGATCGTTGACGAACCAATTCTCGCACGTTAGGCATCACTCCTCGCCGAAGTTCGACATAAAAGAAACAATAGACACCTCCCTCTACTCCTCCCCATCTAAATCTCATGAAAGCGATGTAGCGATGACGCTTGTCGCGCCCATCGCTTCTGGAATACCGAAGGAAATCCTCGATAAGATTTTGAGCATCGTGCCACCCATGCTCAATGTACGTTGACGCATGGCCTGGATAGCTATGGCATATCTCTAGGCAGTCTTCGCCATACCAACCATACTCAATCTCATTCAGCGACAGTTTTCCAACCGGAGCATGCTCGTACTTCGTGTTCATGGATGAGACGAAACGTGGGAGAGCGAAAACACAGAAGACGAACAAGGCGATCAGGATTGTCGTTGTGATCATTCTGTTTCTCCTCTGCTTTATTTTTGCGCGCTGCATCCGACACGCCAGGACTCGAACCGCAGCCGCGCCGCCGTCTTGATCCTCACCTTGCGCCCGGTTTCCGTGTTCACCCCAACCCACCCGCCAAGCGGGCATTCCGCAGTGAGGCGAACGGAAACGATCCTGCCGGAGACCTTGACCGTGTAGGTCTTGCCAACCTGAACGTCGCTCTTGTGCATGGCGTCTTTCCTCGGTTTTTGGTTCTGTGTCTCAATCACTGAGGCTAGTCTAGCCGGGAGCGTGGCATAAGTCAAGAAAAAAATCACAGGGCAATTCCTTCCTTGTGCCCGCTCGCCAGTCGGCTGTTTAGCCTGCCTCGCTTTTCGTTGTACCGGGCCTCGATTCTCTTCCCGGAAAGGCCGAATGCCTGTGCCATCTGCTCTACCATAACGAGCACGTCGGCAGTTTCGTCAACCAGAGCGTCAATGCGTTCCGGGTTTACGCCGTGCCGAATCAGCTTCGATAGCGCCACGAGGTATTCCCCAAACTCCTCCGAAACCATCGTTGTTTGCGCGTGAAATCCCCACTTCTCCGTTACGAGTTGGTACATTTCATCGGGCCGGAACAGGTATCCTAGCTGCGACATGGCACACCTCCTAGAAAAGTTTCCCTTGGTCCCCTGCGCTCTCCGCTTCCTTCAGGTTCAAGCACGCGCGGTCAAAGTACGAATCCTTCAACTCGATTCCGACGAACTTGCGCCCCTGCTTCAACGCGCCCCATCCCTCGCTGCCGATCCCGGCGAACGGGGAGAAAACCAAGTCCCATGGATTCGTCCAGAGGTGGACGGCCCGTTCGATCACGTCGAGCTGCAACGGGCAAATGTGCTTTTCGTCCTTGTCGTCGCGGGCGACGGCCTTGTTCAGAACGTTCGTTTGCCGGATGTCAAACCAGACCGGGGAGGCGTAACGCTGCCACACCTCGATTGAGAACCCCCGCGCGTCCTGATCCTCGGACGGCCCTTCCGCGCCAACGTAGGAGTCGAAACGGGATTCTGTGTCACCGGAGCAGACGGGGCGCACGAGTTCCGCCACTTCATCCGGCTTTTCCCACTTGCGGAACACCACGAGATGATCGGGGTTCCCCTGCCTGCTCATGGTCGAGTCCTTGCAGAGCTGCTTGTGGAGCAGTCCGATGGACTTGGTTCGCTGCATTTCCGTCACGGGGTCTTTCCAGATTACCACCTCGGAATGGAACACAAACCCCTGAGACGTAAACGCGCGGATGATGTCCCCGCGAAAATCGTAGAGTCCGACGAATCCGCTCTTGTACTTGAAAAGTGGGATATTGATGCAGTGGACGGCCACAAGCCGACCGGGACGCGTCACGCGGAGCAGTTCCAGCACGAGCATCCCGAAGTGCTTGAAAAACTCCTCATCGCTACCGCTGTTGCCCATGTCGCGGGCGCTGTCGGAGTAGATGTAGAGTTGGGAGAACGGCGGGGAGAACACCGTGAAATCAACGCTGTTGTCGGCCAGCGTTTTCGTTTCCTCGACGCAATCGCCAAGGATCATCTTCCATCCCGTTCCCTCGACTTCGCGGCGTTGGTAGTCCATGACAAGCTTCAAGTCCTTTCTGATTCCGAATTGGAAGTTGGAGTACATGTTGCGCGCCATCGCGTCGTGCTCGCGGGCCTTGTCCATGACGGTGCTGTAAATCTGCTGCTCGGCATCGGTCATCACCACATGGACATGGACCGGGCTTTTCTGCCCGAACCGCCAGCACCGCCGGACGGCCTGGTAATAGCTCTCGTAGGAGTAGGACATGCCAACGAAAGCCATCTGGTTGCAGTGTTGCCAGTTCATGCCGAAGCCAGCGATTGACGGCTTGGTTACGAGCACGCGGAAATCGCCCGCAACGAACCCGAGAAGGCGCTTTTCCTTGTCCTCTGGCTTGTCGTTTCCGCGCACCTCGACGGCCTCCGGTATTGCGGACATGAGCGCCTCGGCCTCGTAGTTGGTATGACACCACACGACGAACGGGCCGGAACTCTGCGCCACAATCTCGGCCACCTTGGCGGCGCGATCCGGGGCGGTAACGCGCATGACGTTGTGGACGCCGGTAGCCGAAGCGGTTGGAGAGTAGAACATATCCCCGACTGCGCTTCCAAGCTGGTCGTAATTGGCCGGGATGATGTGCTGCTCTTGCTTCAATTCTGGCAGGATGAAACCGTCGTCGGAATACCCGATGTCGGATGGGAGCCGGATGCACACCGCCCACGAGGAAACCCACGTCCAGAACGGTTTGACAGCGTGTTCCTTGATCCTCCAGACCGCAGTATCGCCGCTGTCGTGGGTAAACCACCTGGGAAGCATCTCGGACCGTGGCATGATACCGAGGAACTCGGAATGGTTGCCCAACTCGACATGATCGTTTGGCGCGGGGGTTGCCGTGCAACAGAGGCGGTATGGGGTCACGCTGAACAGGTCCACCAAATCCCGCTTCGTTTTCCCGGTAAAGCTCTTTAAGATGCTGCTCTCATCCAGCACAACGCCGCCGAACACCGAAGCGTCGAAGTGGTCAAGCCGTTCGTAGTTGGTCACGTTGACGCCCGGCCCGACCTCCGAAGCCTCACGGCACACCCGGCAAACGATCCCGAACTTGTCCGCTTCCCGCTTGGTTTGCTGCGATACCGCCAGCGGGGCGAGAATCAGGACCGGCTTTCCCGTGCGCTTGGCGACGTGGTGTGCCCATTCCATTTGGATCGGCGTCTTGCCTAACCCGCAGTCAGCAAAGATCGCCGCCCGGCCACGCTGCAATGCCCATCGAGTGATGTCCCGTTGGAACGGGAACAGCATGGGGTTGATCTCGCAGTTCGGCACGTCGAAACCGGCCGTCTCCGAAAGGGCGAGCTTGGAAAGGAGAAATTCCCGGTAGTCCGCATGATTCATGGCTTCCTCGGTTTGAATTGTCGGTCAAAGCTATGGGCAGGCTACCGCGCTAGACTGCATAAGTCAAGAAAAATCTTCTACTCTTTTCCCGCCCGCCTCACCACCGTCCAGACCTTGCGGCAGTGGGGGTGGTTCGGTCCGCTCGCCACTCGCCACTGGTCTTGCTTCATCCCGTAGTTGCTCTTGCCCACCCACACGTCATGGTCCGGGTCTTTGTTCGGTTCGTCCGGCGAGACCACCGTAAACTTGCGGTTCGCGCTGTGCTCTCGGCACCACTCGCAAACCCCCATGTATGCCTCCAGGGACCGAACCACGGAGCCCACGGGGAGCGCGTCAAGGTAGCCGTCACTCGCCACGTTACCCGCCTCCGTTACCGCTATGCGCCTCCAGTCACGGTTCATCGTGGCGAAGCGGTCAAACAGGCGGGAGGCAACCTGCCGCGTGGTCAAGTTCTCCAGAACGGAGTTCTCCATCTCCTCCCGCACGCCCGCCACGAGGCGTTGCGAGGCGTCTCGCAAAAGCTTCCCCGAACGGAGTTTGACCTGATTCACGAGCCCGGCTTGCAGCGGCGTCAACTCCGGCGTGACCGGGACGCGCTTCAAGCTTCCCTGAATCGCAGGGACGCTGAGTTTCCGCATGGACTCTTGCAGCCTACCAGCCACAAGGGACAGCGCGGCGGATCGCTCTATCTCGCCGTCCACTTCCTCTTTCGGGAGGTGCGACTGAATCAACCCCATGAGGTCCAACAGCGTCCGCTCACGCGCCGCTTGATCGCGCAGCCATTCGGGCAGGTCGGCATAGGAGGTGTACGGCTTGACCACCGCCGTCTCTTCCGCGAACTCGCGGTCCATCGCCTTGCAGACCACTTCGCCATGAGACAGGCCGAAGCCCAATACTTGATCGTAGGAAAGCGAAGCACCCTTGGCAATCGAGGCATACGAGCGCAGCGGTTCAAACCGGCCCTTGACGCCCAACAGCTCTAGGAACTCCTGCTGCAAGGCACGCAAGCGCCGGGCGATCGGCAATACCCACAACGCCTCGACTTCCCGCATTACGCGGTCAGGGTGTGGGCTCAGTCCCGTGATGTAAAGGATTCTGCGCGGCATGTTCCTCGACAACGATGCGCTCAAAGTCGCGGACTACGTTCATGTGCTCCGGCGTCAAGGCCGCGCGGATTGCGTTCAACCCGGCAATCGGGTCCGCCTCCCCGCAGGTGCAAACGTCCACTGCCGCGAAGCCGTGCTCCGGCCAGGTGTGAATCGAAAGGTGACTCTCCTCCACCACCACGACGCCCGTTACCCCTTGCGGCCGGAACTGATGGAAGCAGTTGTTGACGATCCGGCACTTGGCCGCTTCGGCCCCGCGAATCAAGGCCATGCGGACGATTTCAACGTCATCAAGCGCGCCCCTTGGGCAGCCGTGCAGGTCAGCTATGACGTGGCGCAGCTTTACCATGCGGCGTCATCCTGGGGTTGGTCTTGCGGCGTCTCTTTCTCCGGCTCGGCGTACTCTCCGCCTCCGAAATCCTCACCGCCACCACCAAACCCGCCCATCCCGTGCTGCTGCTGGTACATCGGAATCAGGGACGGATTGAGCGGGGCGTCGCCAAGGAGGGGATCGTCAAGCGGCGGCATGTCGCAAAGCTTCCGCATTTCGTTTACCGTCGCCACGCTCACGATGTTCTGTTTGGTCCACTGCTCATCGCGGTTCCGAAGCCCGACAAACTCGAACGTATAGCGGTCGCCCCACGCCGGATTGATCTCGCACAGGATTTCGTCCGTGATCGCCTCGAACGTCTCCATCCGTGGGATGAAGCCGTTACCCCACGAGTTAGCAAGGCGTTCCGCCGTGTCCGACCCGCTCAGCGGGGACGTGTTGCTCCCGTAGGACCGCAGCCCGGCCTCCTCCATCGTGATGCCGTAGGCCGCGCACACGAGGGAATGGAGCACCATTGCCAGCTTCTCATTCTGGATGTCATCCCAAGTGTAGAACGGGATGAACCGCGCGTCCCCGGAGCCGCCCATCACGTCGTCGACCACCCACACCGGGAGCGTGAATCGCTTGCCGTTTCCACGGCCCGCCATGATCTCTTTCCGCAGTTCGTCGCTGTACCCTTGCGACATCGCGCCCTTGATGTAGAGCAGCCCCGGAGGGATCATGTTGTCGTCGAGCATCTCCAGATTAATGTCCATGAACAGGAACAAGCCGAGGCTCGTTTTCATGCACGACTCGGCTTCGCCGATCCCGTAGCCTCGCCGCCAAATCGAAGTCCCCGGACTGCGAACATGGAAAATCATCTGATCGTTGCTGAATGCGTGCCTCGCCAGCCGGTCAATGACCTGAACGTAGCGGGCATCTTCGGGTACTTCTTCCGACTTGCCGTCGAGGCTCTGCAACACCACGGGAGTTTTCACCGCGTCGCGGTCGCGGTTGATATGCCGGATCGTCGCGGCGTCAACCGCGTGGATCGCGGCCAACCCCGGAGCGTGAGCAAGACGCTCCTTCTCGATCAAAATTTGACCGAAGTGAAGAGTGTCGTCGGAAATCTGCAACAGGTGCTCTGAAAACGTCTTTCGACCGAGGGCGCGTCGCCTCGTCGGGTTAAACTCGTTACCACAACTCCAAATCCACGAGGTGAGCCACTTTTCGTTTCTCCTGTCCTGCTCCGTCTCCTCCTCATTTTGATCCCTGAGATGCACCCTCCACCCAACATCTCCCCACTTCATTGCCGGTCGGGCAAAGCGCGTCGTCTGCCTACCGAACACGGTATGGATCGTGCTCAGCTGCTCTACATTGGAGACGTAGTTGCGAATTTGCTGTGGCTCCACCACGCCCGGCCGTTCAAGCCAGAACCCCGACGTGCCAAAGTCCGTCCGCTGAAACATGGCGCGAGGGTTGACACCTAGCGCCTTGGTTTCACTTACGTTCTTCCCCTCCCACTTCCCCCGGTCGCCGTGGATAATGGCGTCAAACGCCTTCGACAGGTAGGCGTTGATCTGCGGCGCTTCCCGAACTACGCGGTCAACGTCGGTATCCCCGGCTGTAATCACAGGCTTTTTCGTCGCCTTCGGTGTGCGGGCCATGCTGTTGTTTCTCCGGCGGTTCCCCCTAGTTGCCGCATTGTGCCGCAATCATGCCGAAAAGTCAACGCTTGCTTCGCGGATAGCGCGGGCTCGCAAACCCCGTCTTCCCCAGGTTGTTCTTCCTGTACCGCTCCACCGAAGACCGGAGAATGATCCACCGGCCCTCTTTTCCTCGCTCTCGCCGTGCCCGCAGCACGCCACGGATGACGGCCTTGTAGGTGGAATCGTAGGACAGCCCAAGCAGTTCGGCCGCTTGGTTGATCGTGAGAGAATCCATTCATCACCCTTTCGGCTTGGCAATGCTGCATCCATCACAGTTGGCACGCGCGCACGAGTCGCAGGGGATTATCGTGTGTCTCTCCCCGCTCGGCATGACATACTCGGAACCGGGAGGAACGTTCGTTGTCGCCGGAATCGGGGTTGGTTTATCCTCCTCACCGGCCTTGAACAGTTCCGTCCCACACCACGGGCAGAACCGTTGAGCACCAACCATGAAGACCATCGTCCCGCATTTTTGGCACTTTTTGGAACGGGTCATGCCAGCCCCACCTTTCCAGATGGAATCAACTTCCATTTTGAAACGATGCTAGACAATCGGGCGAGAAACATTCCAGCATGTCTCAATCTTTTCTCCCAGTGACACACGGAGTCTTCAATCAGATCCGTAACATCTCGGCGCAAAACACGACTTGGCCACGGAATGGTATTTCCTTCCAACCAGCCGCGCCAGTCCGTATCCATCATGTTGTACTCGTAGTGGTTTTCCTTCTTGCAGAACCACTCCAACATCCGGTAGAGGAAGACACCCAGATTGTACACATCCCCCACCTTCCCGTTTCGGTCCATCTCCTCTTTGGTCATGTTCCGCCATTCCGGGGGAAGCCACGCACTCTTAAAGATGTTCTCCTTGTTCGTTGCCCAATTCACCTTGTCTTCCTCCAACCCATCGTTCATTTCCAACCCCTCCACCGAGCACGTCCCAAAGTCAATCAGGCGCGTACAGAAGGAGCGAGTAAACATCACGTTGCAGGGGCGTAGATCGTTATGGCTGATTCCCACCTCATGCAGTGACGCCAGCGCAGATGCAACATCAAACACTATCCGCAGCACATCGCCTATGGTGTGTTGCCGACGGAAGAAGTGGGACAGTCCGTAGGGCAGGTATTCCAACGCAATCCACGTCGGATTCGCTTCTAGGCTGTAACCCTTCATCTTGACAATGTGATCGTGCTTACCCACCCGCGACGCAATCTGCCTCATCACCTCAATCTCGTATCGTCCGTTCGCGGAAACATCAAAGCCGCACCCGTTGACACAGAACTTAATAGCAACATTTTTCCTTTTCTCATTACTCCTTGCCAGCCAAACATTTCCATAGCTACCACTTCCCAGATGCTTTGAGATTGTAAATCTCTCATTATCATATAACAAAACACAGTGCCCTGCTTTAACAACGCTCATTAACCTATCCCTACCTTTCCAGACAGAAGAATCGGCTCTTTCGTCACGATGCAGGAGAAGTCCTGGGTTGGAGGCTTGCCGCTCGGTATCAGGTACACGTAAACCCCGTCATTCACCCTTCTCCGGCCAATGGCGTACCCTTCCCTCCACACCCGGCGGAGCCTGAACCGCCACCACCGATTCGGGTTGCGCGTCATTGCTCCTGGTATGCCAGAAATGGCGTCGCCAATGCCACACTCGAATCCGGCATGGAAAGTGCGGAACGTCGCAAGGTTCATTGCGCCGCCGGGCTTTCTCCTCACTGGCATTCCCCCGCTACGCACGTCTGCCCGTCCTGGCATTCCCCGCTGTTCCGGCATCCGAGGATGCAGGCATAGACGGAGCACACCTCGCCGATGGGGCAGTTCCCGGAGTTCTCGCATTCCACGCAAACCCCCAGGATTCCGTGGCACACCTGCCCGCCGGGGCACTCTTGGTCCAAAAGGCAGGTCTGGACGCCTTCCGACTCGCACGAGTCGCCGTCTCCGCACGGCGCGTTGTACCGGCCGCAGGAGCAGAGTAGGGCAAAGAGAACGAGAATGGTTGCACGCATGGTCAAGCCTCCTTTAACGGGCCCGGTTCACTCGCGGCGGGTTCACCATCATCTCCGCCACGATCCACGCCAGGCACATCGCCAGGAGCAGAATCAGGCTCCACTCGCTTTCCGCCGTCCACATCGGGTTTCTCCTCGGGTTGGGGTTGCACGGGAGGGAACACGATCTCACGCCCGCGCGACAGGTCAAGAGTCTGGAGAAGGTAGGACATCCTCTCGAATTCCCCGGCCAGGGATTCACGGCGCTTCTTCTCCTCATCCGTCTTGGGCTCCGGCAGGTCCAGAGACATGAGGGAGAGAATCGAGGTCAACCACTCGACGCCGGAAATCAGGGGTTGGATGAACTCGGAAAGCGGCGTCCGCTTCTCCGGCGCGAGCTTTACCGGGCCGCACTCCGGCTTGTCCATGCAGCAGAGAATCCGTCGGCGGAACTCCGCCCGCGATTCATCCAGACTGGCAAACGAGATCGGGTTGCAGGAGGCAAGCCCGCACTGACGGGAACAGGTGACACGGAACATGGCTGATTGTCCTTTCTGTTGAAAACCCCTCTTGAATCGCAAAGAGGATGGCGCAGATAATCCCTTGCTCGATCATCATAAGAAAGAGTACCGAATGCCACGCAGATGTCGGTTGAAGACTCTCCGGTCATCTCGGTTTCCATCTTGTTCTTGATGCACTCTCCGCAATGCAGGTCGTCCCTGGCATGGACGTAGAAAACCGTTCTCTCCATGTCTCCATTTGACGCGCAGTCAATGTGCCGGTAATTTCTTCGCCTGTCTTTTGCCGGAATGCCTCCAAACAGATTGCACCTGCCCTCCTCAACCTGTCCGTAGTAGTCGAGGTTGAACCTGCATTTTCCGCACTCCGCACTCGATTTCGGAGTAATCGCCACGGAAACGGGAACACCCACCCCCCTCCTGATGCCACCGTCAATGGAAAACAGGGATGACAAGGATTTCGCGATCCTTTCAAGAATACTCATTTGGGGGAACCTCCTGCGTGTGCCTTGACGATCTTGTTGGCCTCTTCAAGAAAATACCAGACCGCAGCTTGTGCGATTTTCCTGCTATTCCATCCCCTGATCCCCCTGAGCAGAAACAGGCCGGGATTGCCTCCCATGCCATCCCAGGTCAAGAAGACATCCGACGATAACCACTTGTTCCTCATGCCGACACGAGGATTCATCCCCTTTTCCAACAGGGAACGGTAGTTTTCCCGGAAAACAGGAATCATGGCAAGCATGTCCTGGTATTCGGAGGGGGTCATCTGGCTCTCCTACACGTCGGACCGGATGAACATGCGCCTGAACCAACGCGATACGCTGGAGTACCAAGGCTCACGGATTATGATCGGCCTGGACGGCAAGGGTTTGACTGTTTCCAACTCATTCCGAAACTCCTCCTTCCCTGTAATCGGAATGCGAACTCTCCGTCTTCCCCTGTCCATCCATCTTGGATCGTCGCTACTCATGGTCTGTGATAGCGTTGTGGTATGTCTCTCCTCTTCCGTGAAGGGGATAGGGGAAAGATCGTCAACGGCAACGCTCGCAATCAACCCGCCGGAGTGGTGGAAGTGAACCCTAACCATCGGCCCGCCAAGGAAACCAGGGATGGTGTACGGCACCCCTACCACCGTGCATTTTTCGCGGTAGGCATGCTCGTAGTACCTGTAGAACATCACGTCGCCGGGGTTCATTTAAGAACCATCCATGATGTAGGATTCGGTTCAGCGAACGGTATTGAACGAGCCAGGCCCGTGGAACACGGGCACCGTCAGCGCCTTGCAGTCCGGGCAGACGTGGTAGACCACCTGCCGGTAATACCTCTCCGGTGCTCCATCGGCGACGGGTCGGTTGCCAACCTCGCTCACCGACACCCCGGCCCAACCGGACGGGGCAATGGACATTCCCGTCTCCTCCACCACGGCAAGCCTCTCCACCTTGCCGCACGCCGCGCAAGTGACCGTGTTGTCGGATTCGTTGTTCATTGTTTTTACCTTTCCTCGGTTCTCCGTTTCTCATCGCTGCAAGACCACTCTGGCACGGGGCGCGCTAAAAGTCAAGAAAAAATCACCTACCCCCGCCCATCTTCCGAATCTGGCTCGCAAGGTCGGAGCTCGCAATCGCATTCCCTTGCGTGGCGTGCATCTGTGGGCCGTCCGGCACGGGCGCGGGCACGCCGTAAACCACCCCCTGACTCGCGGATTGTTTCAACTCCACCGGCTTAGACGCCTGCTCCAGACGGCGCGGTAACAGGCGAGCACCGATGAAGTCAACCCCCTGGCTAAAGGCGTCGCAAAGCTCGGAACAGGTGCTTGACGGAGCGGTGAGCAGCGCCCCCACGAGGTCCGCGCCTTTCGTCTTCGTCGGCTCCATTTCCCGCGCGAACGTGAGCAACCCGCGATCCATCCATGCCGTGCAACGGTCTAGGCGGTGCATCTTGTCGCCGCGAGCGGGCCACGGGGAGACGCGGACCTGGGGGGAGACGTTGCGGAGGAACAGCGCGCCGTCTCGGTTCTGGCCGGAGAACTCGTAAAGAGAAAACTTGGCAGAGACGGATTGCGCCGTGTCCGCAACCAACTTCATCCGGTCGGCGTAGCTGTCGGCGGAGAAGATGGCCGACTCCACACGGATCGCTCCCGCCGCAACGTCCACCGCGAACACTACACCGGCTAGCGTGGTTCCGCCCTCTGGAGCCCAAGAGGCGACGCGCACCACTTCAACGTATCTTCCCCCAGAGGAATGAATCCACGCCTCCGACGCCTTTTTTGCCTCTTCTCCCGATCCATGCCTTTCTTTTTCAAGCCTAACCTCTTCCCCGGTTTTGGCATTACAGGCCCTATAGTAGTGGCCCAGTACATCGCTTTTCAATTCAACGAGAACTTCAACCCTTTCGGATGATGATTCGGAGTAGACCACCTGGGAATACTTGACGATCCGCTGCGATTGCTCATCGGCGAAGTAGGACAGGCCGTAGCAGAGCGTGTCAACCCGGTCGTCATGCTTGCCGTTCGGGAAGGAGCAGACCTCCTCTAGCCAGTCGTCAATCCACGGGGCAATTTCGGGTGACGGAAGCCAGAGGTTGCCCGCCTCGACGCTGGGGGTCACGGCCTGCGCGCGAATCTCTTTCGACTTGCCGCCGGGGGACACCGCAATGATCCCCGGTATCTCGTGCTGCAGCGTGGAAATCGCCGCCGGTCCGTTCGCCTTATCCTCGACAAGCTTGCGCTCCGCTCTCGGCCACTTGGCCGACATCATGCGGATAGCCGAAATCGTAGCGGGGAAGTCGGCCGTGTCCCGCCATTCGTCGAGGAGGTACTTGTCCGCTCCCTTGCGGCCCAAGATGTCAATCACCACGCGAGATGCGCTATCGTTCAGCGAGCCAAGCGTGAGGTCGCACACCATCACGATTTCATCGAACTCGCCGGGCTCTGGCCGCACATCGTAGAAGTTCTTGAACCACAGCCGACGGAACACCGTAGAACCATCATCAACAGGCCGCTGCTGGTAAAGGCAGTTGAACTGCGCCGATCCGATCTGCTCCTTGATGGAGAGCAGTTCGCGCGCGTCGTAACGTTCCGGGCATAGCGCCTCGCCGGGAGCCCGGCCCATCGGGTCTCCCTCTTCGGCCAGCGCGGGCATGGTAATCTGCTGCCATTGACTTCCGCTCGGTTGATCCAGAAGCCACGCCGTAAGGTCGTCTTCGGCCCACCGCGTCATAATCAGGATCATCGTTGCTTCCGGCTCGCGGCGGGTGAAAAACGTCGAGGTGAACCAGTTTCGCAGCTTGCGCTTCGCGGCGGTGGAATGGGCGTCTTCCCAGTTCTTTGTCGGGTCGTCAATGATGATGATCCGCGACCCGCGCCCCGTTATCGCCCCGCCTACTCCGGTGGCGTACATCCGTCCGAACGTCTTCCGTCCCTTTTCATCGCGGCCGATTATGGTCCATGCGCTTACCCGCTTTGAGTTTTTGTTGACCTGCAACCCAAGGTCATGGTCAAGGAACTCCTGCCGCACCCGATAGGCCCACTCGTTGGCATACTCTCCCTGATACGAGGCCAGCGTTACCGCCGTGGTCGGGTTCCAGTAGAGCCACCACGCCGGTAGCCAGTGGGAGATGAGTTCGGACTTGCCATGTCGGGGAGGCATGTTGACGATCAACCGCTTCCCGCCGTCAATCGCCGCGCGCTCCACCACCCCGGCCAAGTACCGGACGTGGGGGTACGGAAGCCACTGCCCGCCGGACATGCTGTAGGCGAACCCGGCCAGCGTGGTTCTCCGATAGCGGTCTTCCTCCTCTTTCGTGGTTAGGTCAATGGTCATTGGGGCACGCCACCGATCTTGCCTCGCAAAGGAATTTTATCGGGACATCCTCTCTGGCTCCACCACGATAGGGAAGATGCCCTCTAACCCACCACCACGGAAGCCCAGACCTTCTGAACGGACGACGAGACAGCACGCGGCATGGACCGATCCACCGGCCGTGGTACTCGTAATGCGTCACGGAACCCAGCGGAAAGTTCAAGGTAAACTGCACCGGGTCCGAATCCTCCAGTTCGGAATCGTACTCCTTCGTCCTTTTGCTGCGCGCCTGTTCGTAGAACGGTTGAAGCCTTGGCGCATCAAACCATTCCTCATCCCAGGTCTTGACCTCTTCGGATACCTCATCGCTCATCCCAGGGCAGTAGAGTTCTCGGAATTTATCGAAGCCAAGCTTGACAACCTCCAGGCCAAATCGCCAATCTTTTGCCTCTAAATATGCCTTCATTTATCGCCCCGCGCCCATGCCTTCTTCTCCCCGTTTTCTTTTTTCACCAACTGGATGGTAGCATCGTGAAGTCTGAGCGGACAAGAAGACGGAGCCTCGTCGTTTTTTTCTCGGAAAATGTATGGGTAATAAACCTGCTTTCCCATCCTTGGGTGATTGCACAGAATAAGATTTTTTTCGCCTTCTTTCGTCCCGCGCCAGAAACAACAGATTTCACTTCCCCTTTCGCAGGTTTCAACCTTGAATGTGCTGAGAAACGAAAGAAGCGGCTCCGAAGAGAATTTAGCGTGGTCGAATTTTTCATCAAAAACCGTAGGTGTTCTACGATAATAGGCCCTCCAGTGCCTCGTTCCGGTAACGGACACCGTCCCATAGAGGTATCCCCGAAAGGGAGGAACCCAATAGATCACCCTCAAATCAATGAAAACGTCTGGTTCCAAAAAGAGTTGAATCCTGAACCAAAGCCATTGGAACAGGAGGAAATTCAGAATTGAAACCAAGCGAAAAATGACTAAACAGCCCAACCGCTTCATCGTCATGGAATCACTCCGGTTCGTAGTAGTGTCGCAGCAGGGGATGAGGTATTCTCTTTTTCGGGAAGCACATCTTCTCGCCGGAGCCGTTCAGCATCGGCGCATCGTGGTTTCTTCCGTTGGCAAGAGGGCAATCGGGAATGCCTCCTGGCGTCTGGAAGTAATCGCACTGCCTGCAGCACGTCACGCCGTCGGGGTTCTTGAATCCGCTCATGGTTCCCCCTATCCGGCATCGTCGTTAAGGCTAAAAACCAACTCCACCTTAACTGGTTTTTTCCTGCATTCTGAACACAGGAATTTATTAAAATTCTTGAATCCAGAAGCCAAAAGGGAAGGATGTGTACCAGCAAGGCAGTCACCACCCGTGACGGTGAAAACCGACCACCTATGCACGTATGCCATCTCTCGTTCATTATAGTTCGTTGGCGATTCATCTGTAATCATGGAATGGCATAATGCACACTCGATGCTTGTTTTTCCGCTCATGGCTCCTCCTCCTGTTTTTCCACCTCTTCCGCTTGCGCCTCGGAATATAACAAACAATCTTCAAGTGTCTCACGAGACACAATAAATGGTTGTACCTTCACGGAAGACGATAATATTTCATCACGAAAGATATCCAAAAAACAGCTAAACTGTTTATCGGAAAAACTCCGATTCTTAAAAAATCTCCTTTTTGCACGCTGTCTCTCTCTCCCTTTCCTGCTCATGGCTCCTCCTGTTTATCCACTTCTTCCGACTGCGCCTCAATCACCGGCTGCTCAGGCATCTTCGCAAACCGCTCGGCAACCAGCGCAAACTCTTCGGCAAGCTTCATCGCCGCCGGGTCACGCTGCAGCGCCTTCCAGTCGACTCGCGTCTCTCCCGCACGCGACACCTCGACTTGATGGTTGATCGTGGCTGGTTGGTCAATCGCGAGCAGGCGACGCCTAGATTCGCATATTCGGAGCACCATCGCGCAGGCGTTCAGGTCGCCAGCCATCGCATCTGTCCATACCGCTTTTTGAAGCGCATCAAGTCGCTGACACTCCATTTCAAAGACCGCCTTTGCTTCATCCTTGCAGCACAACGTAAGCGCGTGTTTGACGATCCTGTAGATGTTCCCTTCGCAATTTTCCTTGTACCCGAGGGCAACGGCGATTTCTCGGTATGTGGCCCCGGTACGGCGAAGTTGAAGCGCCTTCTTCGCCTCCTCCTGCCCCTGCTCTGAGTCACGCCGGACGTAGGGCTTTAGCTCTTTCCCACTCGGCCTTGGTTTGCCGATTCCCATTGGTTTTGCCTATTTACCAACTAGCACCACCTGACACCGCCCACCACATCCAGGATTCAGCGCAATCGAAGCACGAATGGCGTTTTCGAGGATTGTCCGCCCACCCATCTTTTTGTCCATTCTCAGTTGTGCCCACAGCGCTCCGCTCGCGGCCTGGGAACCGGACCCGATAGCGAGGAACTTGACGCCATGCAGTATCCCGTAGTCCGACTCAATCCGAACCATGAACTTCCGAGTCACGAGCAACGCCTGGAAGGAATGCTGCAGCGGGTCGTCTCCGGTCGCAACCGCTTTTGCCTTGCCCTTTTCCAGATGCTCTTTGAGCAGCGCGTCGCGGAACTTGTGGACATCACTCATGGTTTTGATCGCAAAGTCGAATGCTTCCGATTCGCGCACAATGTCAAGCGTTCTGATCGTTCCCGAAATGGCGCAATGCCAGTTGTGCCGGTGGACCATTTTGGTTCCGCAATCGCACTTCTCCTGCCACGATGAGGCAACAGTGTCGGAACCAATCCACGTATACCCACCCAGGCGGATAGCTGCCGCGACGGTCATTTTTCCTCCTCGTTGAACATGCTCGACCTGCCCTTGTCCTGGTACGCGGCCGGGAGGTGCTTCCTCAGGTCGTCTTTCACATAGTACCGCACCCCAAGGCGCTCGGCAAGGTCAACAGCGCGGACGCCGAACGCTGCCCAGTCAATCAGGTTCGCGCGGGCGTCGTGGTTCCAACGGCCGATCTTCATCTCATCGCAGAACGGGGCGACGTGGTACATGAAATCGAGAGTTTGCTGTGGGTTAAGCACGGGTTCGAATGATACCCACGTCCTGATTCCAAGTTCATAGGCTCGCCGTAAAGCGCCCAACCTCTCCCATGTTTTACCGGCCCCAGGCTCCCATTCGGAGTCTCTTGTTTCGTCGTCAAGCGTGAGAGTCGTCCCGTAGGCTGCATTCTTACCCATCATCTGCAAAATGTCGAAATCCACCGTGCTACGGGTTCCGCCTTTCGTGAGAATCACCGGGCGTACTTCGGCTTGCCGCATGATTTCCAAGGCTTGCCGCGTGAGACCGTGCTTTTCGTTCGCCGCTTGGTACGGGTCGCTCGTGAAACTGAGCAGCACCCACTTCCCCGCGAACTTGTGCGCGGTCTTGCGCAAGGATTCGATCACGCCCGGACGCGGCTGCGGGTCGGCCCCGAACTCCTCATGGCCCATGCGCAGCACCGCTGGGGCGTAGCAGTAGGAGCAGCAGTGGTCACAGCCCCGGTAGAGGTTCAACGCGTATCGGCAATACTCGGCAGCCTTGCCCTTGGATTCGTAGATCGCCATTGGTCTACTCCTCAGTGCCCGGGATGCGCTCCAAGCCGATGATGCGGTCACGGATTTCCATTGCCTAAAGCCTTGGTTTCCTCTGAATGAACGCCGACGGTAGTCTACCCGATACGGCGACAAATGTCAAGAGAAAGACCTTTCCCCATTCTACTAATCTGAAATGACGCCGCCTTCCTTAATTTAAGGATTGCTCGCCTTTCAATCTGCCCAACTCGCGTGCCACTTACTCCCATCAATTTTGCTATCTGCTTTTTCTCTTCTTCCTCGACAAATATCTTGCCAATTACAAACCTCTCCTGGCAATTAAGAACTTCAAGCAACACGCCCATAAAACCATCAAGTTCAATCCTTTCCGGTCCTGCTAGTTGCCGAGCATCATCAAGCGACATCTCAAAGAACTTTGCGTAATTTTGTTTTATTCCTCTGGCTATTTCTTTTGGCCATACATAATCTTCGGAAAGGCCGTGAAAATCCAGTATTTTTTTTGCTGTCGGAGTGAGTTCTTGTGTTCTCGAGTCGTATGGCGACTTTTTTAATGCTTCAAGTCTGAGCAGATGCCCATATTCTACTCCTATTTTTTCTGCGGCATCCCGTGCGGAAAGCCCGAGTTCTTCCCTGGCCCTGATTAGGCGGTTGTTATACAGGCGTATCTTGAGCCGTAGTTCATCATTGATTTTATTCGTTTGGTTCATGTCGTCTCCCTCATTTTAACCGCCAGCCGGTAGGCCCTGGCAAAGCTCGCCCGGTGGAAGACGCGGGAGTAGAAAAACTGGAGCGCCTTGCGCTGAGCCATGTTCGGCGTGCCTCGAATCTTGGCAACGTGGGGGAAAATCCAGTCGGCGCGCTCGCGGTCCTTCACGGTCATGGTGTTTCACCTTTCCATGCTTCGGTAACGGCCTTCTTGTACTCAGGAGAGTCAACCAGGGCTCTCAGTTCCGAAAAATCAACCAGCTCTCCATGTTCGAGGTGCTTAAGTATTCTGTTGTTCACCCCGATGCGGAGTTCAAGAATGCGAACCTCTTCAAGGCCTCGTATCATTTTTTCCCGATCTTGCGACAATGAATCAATGAGCTTTTTGATTTCCACAGCCCTGGCCTCGTGCTCCGTCCTTAGCTCTTCGACTCTACCAATGATGCCTAAAGTCATGCCTTCTTCTCCTTTTTGGTTTTGAATGTCAGGACGGGGATGAGACCACCACCCTTGCACTGATTGCATAGAAACACATCGAGAAGTGGCTCCATTCGATTGTTTACCGACACAGTGAACATGCTCCATTTTTCGAGCACCGACACCTCCCTTGGGGTGAAGTCTGCTCTTGAGCATTCGTGAGTCACGGTCGCTCCGCAGTGGGAGCAGGAGATGGTGATGGTCATGGGTCAAACCTCACGATTTTCTCGTCCACGTTGTTCCATGTGAAAACGCGCTTATTGTCCTCGTGGCAGTATTCAGCGGCCCCGATGGGATGACCGCCGTAGGGGGAGCGCATCACGAAGTCTCCGTACTTGCGGACTGCCTTACGGACAATAAAGTCTAGCCATTTCCACATCTTCAATTCACGGTTGTATTGCGTGTCATACCCTCCTGGACATTTTCCGCACCGTCTCTCCTTTTGAAGCTCCTGGTCAACCTTGTGGGATAGGCGCTGTGATCGCTTGGCCTGCCGGTTGATTCTGGCGATGACTTTTCGCATATTGGTGGTCACTTATTGCTCTCCCGTATCTTGTGGTAGACCTCGTTGAGCCGGATTGCCGCCTGCAAAATCGGCTGCTTTTCTTGCCTCCGGGCTGCGGCTTCCATGATGCAGTGCTCCTGCCTAATCCGCTCATGGTCTTCTGGCGTGATGGTCAAATTCAGAACGGAGTCAAGACCTCGGTTCATCATGTCGAGGAACGATGGAATCCAGAACACCTTTGGCAATAATTCAACGGTATGGCAGCATTCTTCGTACCATGCCTGTATGGCGTCAACGAATCCCGAACCGTCTTCCGAAATGGAAACAGCTTTGTTGGTGGTCATGGGCTGGCCTCCTCATCAATCCCAGGTGTGGAATTCCTCGTTGCACGCGCAGCAGTCGCAACCGCTCCCAAATGGATGACACTCGTTAGCGTCGCAGAGCCATCGTTCGCAGCGGTCGCAAAAGGTCAACTCCGTGTTTTTCTTGTGGCACTTTTCACACGTTCCCACTTTGGTCGAAGGCATGGTCTGATCTCCTTGAACGGGTTAGGCTCACCGCCACAGTTGCGGAATCTTCTTGCGCTCAGCCTCCATCCACTCCCTTACTTCGTCAACGGCGTAGTTGAGGCAGATGTGGAAGTGCTCCACGCTGAACTTGCAGCCGGACACAAGAGTCACACCAATGGACGACTCGTTCCGTTCGTTGTGGAGTTCCACCTTTTTTGTTCCGCAATCGTTGTAAACCGAGGCGCGGATGATGGAATAGTGGTCGTCAACGAACCAGAGTGTTGTTCCGAATGGTAGGGCTCTCCATTGTTCGGGGGTCATGGGGTTTGTCCTTTCCAGCCAACGTACCATGTGGGTAAAGGTCTGTCGCATCTACGCATGTCGTCTTCTGTTGGCAGTTTCATCTTCCATTTGAACGGGTTAGGCACTCTGGACAGCGCCCACGCGATCCCAGTTGCCGTGGCAAGGCATAGCGCGGTTTGGACGATGGGCCAGCCGGGGGTAAGCGAGGCGATCTCGAAAATGAACGGCGTGGGAAGGAAGTGGAGCAGGTACACCGCGAAGCCTTCAAGGCAGAGGACCATGAGCGTGTTTCTCCCGATGCGTGCGAGAAAGGCGTTTCCGTTGCGCAGGATGACCAGGAAGGCCATCGAAAGGACCAGTCCGACCGCGAGCATGGTCAGTCGGTGCAACGGCCCTGTAAGCCACCACAGGGGCCACGATGGATCGTAAGCGGGGCAGTTCCAAATGGTGAGCAGGTGGCGATGGGTGGCGATCCACGATGACGGGATGAGCGACAACGAGAGAAGTGCGAAAATGGGAACGGTAATCCCAACGAGCAAGACCTTGTTTTTCCTCTTCTTCGTCCAGTCGAGAAACACAGGCAACATTTCCGCTCTGATTTTCATTCTAAGAACCATGAACAGCGGCAACCACAGGAAGATGCGCCCCAACGCAAGCCGATGGTCAAGCGACGGGATGAACCCGGCAGTGATCGAAAGCGCCAGGGCGATCAAGATCGGGTGGCGCGTCTTGTCCAAAGCGGGTAGAGCAATGGTTCGCCACACGAATAGCGCCACGAGGAACCACAACCCACCTGAGAAGACGGACGGGTCAAATCTCCAGTGGGAACCGCTTGGCGTAGTCTCCAGTGCGAACAAGTAGTAGGCCGCTTGGAACACGAGCGCGGGGAGCAGGAGTTTACGGAAATTCTTGTGCCAGCGAACCTCTTCCGGTTCAACCTTGGAGAAATATCCGCTCAGGAGCACGAATGCTGGCATGTGGAAGGCGTAGATGAAGGCCCACACCGCGTCGGGCAAGGTGAGCCAGAACGGCACGCGGCCCCACATGTGCCCGGCCACCACGAGGATGATGAGAGCACCCTTTACGGAGTCAAAACTTGCCGAGCGGGTCATGGGTTATCCTTCGTCCAGTTCCTAATGATCTCCTGAATCGTCTCCCCTGTTGCCGTTCGTCCGCAGGTGCAAGTCACTTTACGGATTGGGCCTTTATGGAATGAAAATTCCCGTTCCAACGTGACAACCTTCGCGGGAAGAGAACATCCACAAACGAACTGGAACTCCTCAATGATTGGCATGGTTTTCCCTCGTGTTCCGCTTCCCGGCCAAGGTCGGCTTTGGCCGGGGTGAGCGGACGATTTCAGCCTGGGTTTCCACCAGCCGTCTCCTTGGTTGTGCCGACCGACAAGTAATTACCCCGACCGCGACCCCGACC
>Ga0265297_10001974_pt1 | contig 44088 bp, 66 predicted proteins | sample Munlanlwell13791_FD_192502 | JGI IMG/M metagenome (GOLD analysis project Ga0265297, IMG submission 192502) | Leachate microbial communities from a municipal landfill in Southern Ontario, Canada - Leachate well 137-91 | ecosystem: Engineered > Solid waste > Landfill > Unclassified | place...
CGATACCATCTGCGAATTCATGAAGTTTGGCCGCGTCAAAGTATTTGCGCTGGCGATCTGGAGCTATCTTGATAGCGTCGAGGTGGATGAGTTTCATTTATGTAACCAGTTGAATAGACGGCGCAGCAAGTAGCTGCGAACGAGGGATACGAAAGTGAAAATGATTCCTATGGCGATGTTACTCGACAGAGGAATCATGATTCCGAAAAGGGGGAACACAATCAACTGCGCCCCCAACGCTACTCCGTAACCGAGGAGGACATTCGCCCCGGCTTCGAAGAGGGATTGAAGGCGCGATTGCATTATGAAGGCAGAACGGCGCCCACGCGCTCTTGGATCTGATCCTGGTACAGCTCATGATTGATTTTCACGCTGACCATTTTCCCCTGCAGCTGGCGCCAAGCCCAAGGCACACCGGCCTTGTTCGTGTCGGTGGCGTCACGGTAGTCCTTCTGGCGGCGATTCTTCCCCTTGGAATTGTCAAGGCCGCCCTGGGCGTTCAGGTCCAGGAAGGCCCGGTCAGTGAGGGTCAGCTCAGCAGGGATGCCAAGGCCCTGGACTGAAGGCGGGACTTGAATCCGCAATGGGATCAGCATGGAGATCCACGGCTGGCCGGTGCGATCGCCCTTGCCGATGGTACCGCTGTCCGTCTTGATTTCACCGATGACTGCCATGTACAGGCCATTGGCATTGTCGGGGTTTTCCGTAGGCAGGGGAGGACGCTTTTCATTAGCCTCGTTAACTTGTGCGTCCAGGAACACTGATGGGTCGAATTGTGAAGACATGGTAAATTACCTTTAAAAACAACTAACAATAGGGCAGTTTGCGTCGCCCCGAACACGCTTAGAGATATGTGATTTCGCGAGAGAGGACAGAGATGACTGTCTCGAAGGAGTGAAGAGGAGAACCTTCTTTCTTGAGGACTTCCTTGATTGCCGCGATGAGCTGAGGCTGGGTATAGCCAGGCGGGACCGGGAGAGTCATCTTGATAGTGAGGATAGTGCGGGCTTTGCGGCTCATAATTAACCCCCCCTTTTCAGCCAAACGTCCATGATCGAAGCGAAGTCGGGGACGATCTTGCTCTTGTAGCCGAGGGAGCGGGTCTTGCAGTCCACTCCGTAAGCCGCCGTGTCCCAGAAGAACTTGTCCCCGTCCCGGACTGTGTAGATCACGTCGCTGAACAAGGTAGGTATTTCCGTTGCCAAGGCTTTCCCGATGGCTTTAATCATCACCTTGGTGGACTGGGTAACAGGGTCCGTCTCCCTGTCCACGTGCGCCGTCATGACGAATGGGCATTCAAGTCCCTGTGTACATAAGCGAAGGAAGTTCATCAGGTTGGACTGAGCCACGCCGTAGTCACCTGGGCTGGCCATTGGGCGCGCTCCGATTTGCATCTTGAAGGCGGCGTTGGATAGCTCCGTGAGGGAGTCGATAGCGAAGATGCGGGTACGAGGGAAGGTATCTACAGGGCCGAGCATCTTGCCGGTACGATCGTCCTTGAAATCCGCGCATGAGTTGAGGATCTTCCAGAATGCGTTGTTGTCTCCGCCTCGGTTCATGTCAGTGGACTTCGCCAGGGCTTCGTAGCTGAGCTTTCCGACTTGATCCGCCGCGTTGATCAACGCCTTGAGGGAGATCGGTTTCGTAGACTGTTGATGCCAATACACGCAGGAAGGAACAGGTTTGTCGTGGTCACGGTAGTAGCCAAGTAATGTTTCAAGGCCGTTCTCGGTGAAGAGGACTGCAACTTCGAAACCATTCTTATCCGCCCAATCGCAGAGGGTTCCCAGGGCATAGGTCTTGCCTGTGCCGCCGAGTCCCATTAAGCACACCTTAGGCCCAAACAACGATTTATTATCTTTAACAATTTCAGACATGTGAATTCTCCCAAGATTTACGAGCACAGCAAGCTTCAAAGAAATCTTTGCCTACGTATAATTGTATTTCTTTGTAAGCTATAGTACAACGCGTAATCCAGCGTTGCTTACCCGCATTAAAGCGTACCCCTTTAATACCAGATTTATTATTTCGAAACATTCCTCTGTTCATTACTTGAGCAGTCTGCGTAGCCCAGTAACAATTTTCAGGGCTGTAATCCTTGTCGTTATTTCGGCGCTCTATCGAGTAATTAGCTGAAGGGCGTTTACCCATAGCTTCTAAAAAAGACTCAAAAGAATGCGACCAAGGGGCGCAAATTTTTATTCCGCGCCCCCCGTAATATTTAAAGTCTTTTCTTTCTGTGTCTGTACAACGCGCTTTCATACTTCGATACGTCGTATATTCAGGGCGTAAACTTCCGTCATCATAAAATCTTATATTCATATTAAACTTTCATAATAATTAAGGTGAATCTCAAATTCTCTTTTTATACACTCAGGAGATAGTTCGTCTAAATTGTAACGCAACTCTCCTGATAGCAAGGAGCCTGGAATACCCCAAGGCTCGTAATGATTTTTGCAAGATGCGTTGATAACCCTGAAAGGTTGAATAGCTCCATCTCTCTTTTCTATTATTAATCTAGCCCAAATAGTACCGCATTCACTGCAAAAATAAGCTCTGCTCATCCAGCCCCAGGAGTCATCGGGCTGACTCGCGTACTTGAATGTGCCGAGATATTGTTCCTCTGCTATGATATAACCCGAGGGCATTGGCTTCTTCCGGCAAGTTGCGCCTGGACTTCCTGTAGCTGCGAGGTCAAGTCGATCACTTGGCGGAGGAGTTTCTTATTCTCCTCCCTCAAGCGCTCGTACTCGAACAAAGCAAACTCGCCGATAGCAGGGGAAATCTTTGGATGGTCTGGTACGAAGAATCTACTCATCATCCGCCAGGACTTTTTCAGTCCGCTCCACAGGGTCCCAGACTCGGCGCTGGAATTGCTGGCGGAGGAGCTGCTCGGGTTCCCGCATTTGGCAGACGGATTTGAAGGGGCATCCGCCATACTCTGCGCAGGCATGGTCCAAGTTGAAGTCGTAGTATCCGGATTCCCAGCTGGAGATGAGGCGACGTACGTCAAGTAGTAACTGTCCATACCAACGGTCGATAAGCCATTGGGGGCGGTAGGTAATAGCCTGCAGGGTGTCGTACTTGGTCTTGAGGATGGAGACTCCTCGCACCAAAAAGCCGTCAAGCTTGATGCGCGCTCGAGCGGCTCCCCAGACGTAGGAAGTGAACTGAGAGCGTAAGTCCCATTGCCGGGGCCACGAGGCTCCGAGCTGGCTGGTGGTTTTATCATCTTCTCCAAGTTTCATCCCCTCAAAATCGACCATCATATCCATGCGGCCGCTGTACAAAATCGGATCACCTGTTTCTGGGTGGGCTATGTCAATGGGTTCCAGGAAGGAGAACTCAATGCCTCGCTTGCCCCCGGGCAGGGTCATCGGGATCGCCTTATCTTCCCCAAGACGGTACTGGGAGAAGTAGTATTCCAGGGCACCAGCTGTACGCTCCGCGGACTTGGGGGATTCGGGCGGGCACTGGAAGTCTCCGTATTCCTTCAGCAGGACCTGCAGTCCCCGCGCTAGGGAGTCCTCAGGGTTCGCTCCGTCGATGTAGAAAGCAACCCGAGCCGCTTCGATTCCAGAGGCGTAGGCCTTTCCTGCGTGGAGGTGGACGGATTGCTGACCGATCTTCCAATGCTGGATGTATTCCAGATTAGCTTTTTGCCCACAGGACTTGAATGCAGCCATCAAGGACGAGTCGATGACGGTAGGGAATGGAGGGCGGTTCATGTTAGTTCCTCGGATAGATAAACTTTTGCAGCATCGTTAAGGGTAGCTTCCCGCTTGCGAATAACGAACACGTTACGGCGCTGGAAGTATTTCGTATCCTTAACAGAGAGGATATTGCTCATAGGATTCAGAGGTGTGTTCAGGCCGTCTTCGCTTCCGCAGGCATTAAATACCCAGCAGTCGCCCTCTTCCCATAGATCCCCCCAGAATTGGTAATCGGGAGACAAACTTAATCCGCAGCCCGTAATAACTACGCGCGCCATCACACTTTCCCTTCATAAGTCAGTGCCAGCAGATTCGCACGACGTTCCCCGATCTTCATCATCTCTTCGTGAGCCTCCGCTTGAATTTCAGCTTCCCTCTCTTTGAAGGATTCCAGCACCGGAATAATGCAGGCTTCAGGTAAAGGAAACTCCGGCGTAAACGTAGCGATGCAGAACTTGTTATCTGCTACAGAGCTGTCCTCGTCTTGCACGTTGTAATTCCAGCTGTACAAGGGCTGCCCCAAGGCGATCTTTTCCATCCCTGCCGCGTCGATGTAAACTTTTAACTTCATGATACTCTTCTCCTAGAAAACACAGGGAAACTGCCCTGTACAGAATTGGGTGGCGGCTCTAGTCGTTAGACCGGGGCATTGGCAGTGGTAGTATGTAAGAGACCTTACACTCACCGAGACGTTTTGCATGGCGAGACTAGCTAGATCCATTGCGCCTGAGCCGCCATATTCTTTACAAACCTTCCAGCTCATCCAGCATATCGCCCTGGGCTGGAGCCTTGGACTTCTTCGCAGCGGAGGCGGAAACCTTCTTCGCCGTGGCCGCGGAGACTGCTGCGGACAGACGCCCCGCACGGAGGTAGATCACCGCCTCCTTCATCTCTTCCAGAGTCAGCGTGCCTTCCGCGGCACGGAGTCTCCAGCCGGCGATCTTAGCTGATAATTCGAGGGGAACTGGGCTTGACATTTTGACACTCCAATGATTTATAAAACTTAGGTATCGTCGCGAGGGTGAACAAGCCTACGAGGGACCAGATGATGATGAGGCAGGCGAGAAGGGGCTTCATGCTTGCATCATTAATTTAATTCGAGCAAGCAAATCCGGGGAAACATAGCCCTTACGTGAGGGGACGTTTTCATCCAGCCAGAGCAGGTAAGAGACATCCAACGCTGCGATTTGCACGGCAGTCTTCCCGCGGTATTTCCCGAAGTCGAAAGGAACGTTGTCTCCTGCAGAGCCAGCTTCTGCCACGACGCCTGGGCGTGGTTCATTTATTTCTACGCGTTCACGCAGCGGCTCTCCAGTTGCAGGATTAATCCCTAGATCAAACGCAGACAGTGTGCGAGGGCTGTGAATTTTAATCATTCACTCAGCTTTCTAGTCAACGCCTCGATAGCTTCCACCGTGCCAGTGACTTGCAGCATCCCAGGCTCAGATCCTGTGAATGGCGCCAAGTCCAGGGAACGCTCCGCGAAGTGCATCTGGAGCAGGTCGATAAGGCAACGACTGTACGCTCCATGGGGGACGCGGCACTCCAAGTCAGAATACAGGTGGGCACTAAGTTTCAGGTACAGCGGCAAGGGCAGCGCCACGTTGAGCTGCTTCGAAGGGATGATATTCGCGTGCTTAGCCATGATCGTACTCCAAGTAAGGGACCTGTTCTCCATCTTCATCTTCAATCATCACATCGAAGCGCCCGGCCAGCAGCGCCCCTACGATAACCGTGGTGATAGCCTCCTCATGCTCTCCTTCCACGACTACGCGAGTCTGCTCCTCCAGCCAAGGAGGGGTTATGTAAAGGATTGTCATTCTTGTTCCAGTTGAGTGAGGAGGTTGCTGATAGAAGCAAGGGCCATCTGCGGGAAGATGTTCGTCCCTGCGGGGAGAGTGAAGAATTGGGAAGGGGAAGCGAAGGTGACTTCGGCCACGATTTCTACCCGCTCGAGACGGCCTTCCCCAAAGAAAGCTTCGACGACGACTTCGCAAGCGGAGGCCTGGAAGTCCAGGAGGCGAATATCACAGATGACCTCAACAGAAGTGTTCCAGATGCGCTTTGTCGCTGCAGGAACCGCGGCCGGAGCCCAGGCACCTTTGACATATTCCACCGCTTCGACCTTGGTGGAGCAATCTTCCCTGACCATACGGCGGCAGTTCGGAACGGTCTTGTGCGTGTATTCAGTAAAGTGGCCAAGGAGAGTCTTAGTCTCCTCGTGGAGCAGGGCGACTGCCTTGCCCTTGACCCAGTTCGCCGGGTTGCGATATAGGCCAATGTCAGGGTCTTCTTCTACTACTAGAGGAGTCTTGGCCTTCGCTTTGACTTGTTCCCGCATAGCGGCCTTGGCCTGACGATACAGATCGTCCAGGGATGTGTCTTCGATAGTGTTCATTTTGAGCCTCTTGACGATGATCCGCGCGGGTTATACCATTATAATCCACACGTATTTTAGACCGATTCTTCGCGTGAAAGTTCCACAGGGTTCAATATTTATTTTCCACCTTCCGTGGTATGTAACGATAGCCGTGGACTTTATCTAGGTACTTTCTACGTGCAAGTCCTGAGGCGCAGAGCTTGAGCAGAATGCTACGAGTTACACGAGGGGAGACCCCCGCGGCTAGGGCGATGGCAGGAGCGCTGGAATATACCCGTAAGGCCATGCGGACCTGGGCGCTTGCGCGAGTGTTGTAAGGGCGGGTCATGGCTTGATGTTATGGAAGGCTTCGACGCCACGGACTACAAGCACAACCAAGCGGACGTCACAAGGATGAAGGTGCTGGTTTGTAGCGGTGGTGTAGACTTGGGCGATGTCTTTATCAGTCATCGGCACTCGCTCAGCCTGCGGTAGCTGGGGTTCGGCGGCTAGCGCGGCGCTTAACTTATTAATCTGGTGCCAGATGTGCGTATAAATTCCAGTCCCATAGCCCTGATTCTGCTTGGCTACATGCACCTCTGATAAGTGTCCTTGCTGTACGTGTTGGTGTATATCACGGACGATTTCACGAATCTGGTCTACGTCAACCAGCTTCCACCCCTGCGGCACTGCCACTTTCTGCGCCTTAATCTCAACATTCCGCAGGCACATAGCCTGCCTGCCGTCAATGATGGGAGCACTGCACTTGCCAGGTGGGCAATGACATGGCCCAAGATCGCTGCAGTGCTTCGTTGGCTTGCATAGCAGGCTTACAGGCTCCCCCATAAATGTAGGGGCTTCAATCTCACGGCGCAATGCCTCCGACAGTCCGTTGACGTTTACGGTCAGCGATTCAATCTCTTGCGCATCAGCAGCCATAAATTCATAGGCACGAATGCACCAATCATTCAGTGCCACGACTTCATCATTCGAGTAGTTGAACTGGTTAATCTCGGGGCTTTCGGAAAGCAGCGCCGCCCGCTCACCGCTTGGTGGTGGGGAGGGGTGGGTGAATATGTTTGTCATTTACTGCCCCCTGTTGCTGCATTCATGCGCGCCATATGGTCAGCCCATTCAGTCATGCAAGCTGCCCATCCTTCGGTATACCCGGCCTCCTTATGGGCTCGGAGCTTATTTCCGTACTCCGATCGGTTAATGGCAATTCTGTCGAGTACATCATCCACAGCCTCCACCGTCTGCGCTTCCTCGCGGGCGATGGCGTCGCGCAGGCTAGCCAAAGCCTCGCGCTTAATGTCACGTTGGTCTGGTGTGTCTGGGTGTATGTAGTCAAGCGCAGTCTGTGCCTGTTTCATCGCGTCGATTGTGTTCATTTGAGTAGCTCCTTGATCGCGTTAACGCATTGACGGGCATCGGCGGGTCTGTAGTAGTGGTTTCCTCCACCGTCAATTGCCAATTCGAGTTGCTTGCAAACCTTCTCAGCCTCTTCCAGCGCCTGCTTGCGGGATGCCTGCCAAGCCTGATACCAGCACTTCCACATAATTTCGTTCTGTCCCCACCCAGCTTTGAAAAATTCTTCTTTAACGTAGTCGGGAAACTCTGGCAGGGCGCTCATGATGCGGCCTTGAAGAAAGGGTAAATCATAGAAATCACCATGCAACTAACCCCGGCGATCCCCCTGAATCTTGGGCCTAGCTCATGTGAAATCAGTATGGTGCCGATGATCGTTAGGTAGTCGTGTATGTTCATGATGCGGCCCTTGCTGCGTCGATTTCACAGCCAACGCCTACCTCATCCAGCGCTGCAACAAGAGGGTAAATGTGCCGTGACCAGTTGATGCTTTGAGTTCGGATGATGTCATCGCGTACCACGTTGATCTTTTCAAGAGCTTGCTTGAACCGATCCGTATCAGCCCGCAGCTCCTCCAACTCCTTGGCATCGGGCTGCGCTCCTGCTGTGAGGTAGAGGGGTATTGCTGTGTAGTGCTCTTCGTGAAACCACGCCACATCATCTTTGTCTATGGTGTCGCCTTTGTCGTCAATATACGTATGAGGCTCCTGCTTCTTGAGCCTGTCGAGCTCTGCCCGCAGTTCGTCAATCTCGGCTTGCATAGCATCCATTTGCGCGTCGCTGCTTTTAAGGATAATAGGCAAAGGATCGAACCTCTCTTCCCAAGTCTTAATCATCAGGATTCCCCTCTTCCGTGGCAGGCCCTGCAGGACTGCCCTTCATACATCCCTTCCCCCGAGCCGGAGCAAGCGGGGCAGATTCCTTCTTCATCTTCTTCCTCCTCTTGGTTCTGTTTTTTCAACCAAGCTTCGAACTCCGGTTGCTTCGAGGCGAAGTCGGTCACATCCATCTCTGTGTCTAGGAGGAATTCTCCTGCGTCGTCAGAGACTTGGAGGTTGTGAGATTCCCCGCAGTCTTTACAGACAGGGGTATCGTACTGTGCGTTACAGTAAGGACAAACGTAAATCATGGTTGAGCCTTGAAATGAGCCTGTAAAGAACAGAAGGGGAGGAGGACGGTGTTTCCACTGTACGCTCCTCCCATCATGCCCCTCGGTAGGAGGCTCAATTACTACCGAGGTAAAGGGAAGTTCCCTCTGCGGAAAGGGGTTTCATAACCCCTCTCGACAGAACTAACTCAGGTTAGATCGAACCCAGCTCCGCGTCAGCGTCCACGACTGCGACCTTAGCCGTCTTCGCCTCTTCCATGCGCTTGACGATGATGCCGGTTTTGGTGCCTGCGACGCGGAAGCTGTCGTACAGAGCGCGGCGAGTGAGTGCCGGGTCTGCGTCGAGTTTCTTCTGCAGGTAGGCTTTGACCGTTGCCAGGTCTTTGCCGGTTGCTTCACAGATGGCTTGGACGACGATGCCTGCTCCGGAAACGCCGCCACCACCAGCTGCACGACCCTTGCCCCAGGCGCCGGATTGGACGACCGCGTTCAGGTCGTCAATGGCCAGAACCATGTCTTCTTCGGTCAGAGGCTTGTCAGCGGAAGTGGCCAGCTCATCGCCAGGAGGGACAGAGGCAGGGCGATGGTACGGGTTTCACCATTGCGGAAGTCCATGCGGATGGACACTGCGCCGGCGCTGAGGGTCAGCAGGCCGTCTTCGACCACGATCTTCGATTCGTCAATCAAGGTTTCCTTAGCCACCTTGCGCTTGCCGGGGAAGGATACTTTGCGACCGTCGGTCAGGGTGACTTCCGTGTATTCCGTCGCGCTCTTCTTTGTTTCAACTTCAGCCATGAGATAATCTCCAAGTTTCAAAATGTTGCCCTTTGTATCGGCGGCAGCGTATTCCGTTAGCAGGGTGAGCCCACTGGAGAAGGGTGTGACCCCTTCGCCGCTGGGCTCTAGGCTTGGCAGTCGTTCAAGTAGGCGATAGCGTCATCTATACCCTCCATTGCGGCCTCTAGGTAGGCAATTTCAGTTTCAACCGCCTCGACCTTTTCTTCGTTAATCTCCTCTTTTTCGTTGAGGTCGTCGAGGACTTCATTCAGTACGATAACGAGACCTCCGAGTTTGCCTTTAGCTAGTTCAAGGGATGTTTGTACCGAATAGACTTCGTTACGGTGCGCTTGTTTCATTGTGTGAGCCTTAGGTTTACTGGGAATTTACCAGGATTTCAACCAGCTCGTTCAAGCGAGACAGTGCTTGAAGTTCTTCGAGGTCTGCAGCCAGCTTATTGTAACGAATAATAAAGGATTCCCGAAGATCTGCTTCGGGGCCTTGAAGGTCCGCTCCTGGCTTGCGGAGGATTTCGGCCAGTCGGTCGATTTCCGCGGCCAAGCCAGCTTTCTGAAATTCATTCGCGAGGGCTTCAGCTGCGAGGAATCGCTTGGCGATGGCCAGTTTGTCCTCGGTCGTACCGAGCGAAAAGTCTTCTTTTCTCATGATTTTGAGCCTTAGGTTATGCGGATGAGAAAATTCATCGCATGGGGGTTTGATGGATTCTTGGGGGGAAAGTTCCACAGGAAATCGAATATATTTTTAGTCTTTCCTCCCTGCCGATTTGAACTGACGGTGGTCATTGGCGCCTGCACGGATATGGGCTTCCGTGGTTTCGGGATAGTCGCTCGGGCGGAAAGTGCCGACAGGAATCATCTGGCGAGGGAGAGCAGCGCCAGGAGGAAAGGGCTTGGCCCAGGTGCCTTGGAGTTCAGGCTTCCGTAAGGGGAGGTTTTTGGTTTTCATGCTGCTTCCTTGGTGAGTTCGTTGATGTAAGCCCGAAGGCGCTCGATGCGGGACTGGTTATACAGGGCAATGGCCTCCGCGTACTCAGCGGCCGTGTCGGCTTCTAGCTTGCCGATCTGGGCCTGGACGAGTTCCTTGGTGGCGAGTTCCAAGGGAGTGTGGCGACGGAAGAGAGAAAGGAGATATTTCATTTCGTCCATCCTTCGGAGAGTTTATAAACTTCCGCCAAGACGTGGCCTGTGCGGAGGGTGCTGACAGGGAGAGGATTGATTACCCCTCCGAGGATCAAGGTCCGCGTAACGCCTTCGTTCTCGGAGTAGTTTTTGACGATAACTTCGTCGGAGGCGAGGTCGGCTTCAGGGACGTTTATCGTAGCTGTAGCGACGGGCTCCTCTGTCTCTGCATCGAAGAGCCGCAGGGCAATGCGTCCGTTGGAGTAAGCTGCTTTCTCTACCCGCAGCATCGTGCTAGGGGAGTAGCGCATGAAGGACTTGATGCCGGCGTTCATAGCTTCGCTCCACAAGGCCAGCTGTTCGCAACGGCGAAGGAGATGGTGGCGTAGGCATTGTACTTTGTCAGGAATGGATTAATGTCCAGCCAGTGCTCGACGGCCTCACGGACCTGGCCGAGGCTGGCTTGAGGAGTAAGGCAGAACTCAAGCCCTTGGCGGAGATCAAGCACGCCTTGGATGTACCCCATGGCTACCCCTTGGGAGTAACGATCAGGGGACTTGAGGGAGTCGAGGAGCATGGCGCCGGAGGGGCCTGCTGAGGAGATCGTCGCGGCCAAAGCCAGGGCGACAGGGATGATTAACTTCTTCATGATTGAACCTCTTTACGCTCGCGAAATGCCAGCTCAGCAAGGGCCTCATAACCCCCTGCTAAATGGTACTTAGCCCTTACGTGCCAGGAACTGCACTGCCCGCCCATTCCCTCGTTTCGCTGCCCGGACCGCCAGCAGTCCGATCCCGTCAAGGGAATAGCTCACCACGCCCTTTTCATCCACACTCTTCACCTGATGCTTCGCCAGCACGTGGCGGAGGGGTGAAACGAACTTCGCAATACCCAGGGACTTCCGATAAGCCAGATTCTTCGCTTGTTTCTCGGTCACGTCTTTAACAGTGTTCTTCATATCAGTTCCTTTGTTACCCCGACAATTCGTCGGTATTTATTAGACAAGATCTATTCCCAATGGTTCCATAGATCGGGCGGGATTTTATCGTTCGCTGGAGCACGATTCCTGGTCTTTGGCACCTTGTGCAGGGAAGGCAAGGCTCTTGGAACGCGCTTCCCTGGGCTTTGGCATTGCATGCACTCTAGCTATCCAGTATAATCGACGACCCCGCCACTTTCACTTTCCCCGCATATGCCAGCATCAGGTCCCTATCACACTCCGCCAGCATTTCCTCCGTCCAGCCCCGGCTCTTACACAGCAGCGTCGAGGTGTTGTTAAACGCCTTGGCCAGCACTCCCACGGCCGAGAGCAGCTCACTTCGCCCGGTTAGCTTCGCCACGCCTACCACCGTCTTCACAGCCTCGCTCGCCAGCCCTGCGTCCATCACCGTCATCAGCATCGCCCTCCCGTGCTGTTTCGCTACACTCCGAAACTCCGCCGGAATATCCAGCATCTCATCACTCATCAGCATGTTCATAAAAATCCTTGGTTTAATTCAATTGGGTTATTTCGAGATAACGCGCGCGATTATTCCTCATCCAGCGGACTCGGCACCATCACGCGCTTAGTCGGGGTCTCTACCTCAGGCCGATCCGGCACGTCTTGGAACAGGGATAACCGGGCTCGAGCTGCTGGAGTCAACTGGTCAGTCCCCCCGCTCGGCGCCTTCACCACTGGCATAGCTCCATCCCGCATAAACCTCAGCATCGCGGCCTCACTCGCCTTCGCTGCTTCATCTATCCCTGTAGCCGGATTCAGCACCAGCGCCGCATGAGCCATCTCCATAGTCAACCCTCCTTTCTCCACCAGCCCCATCTTCGCATAAGCTGCTTGTTTATTCAGTACCCTCCAGACCGTAGACTCACTAATCCCAAGCTTAATCGAGATCTCCAGCCCTGTCCACAGCGGGTCTCCCCACCCATCCACCTCCGCCCTCATTCGCCTGACTTCCCCTGCAGCGAACTGCGTCAATACTTTCCTTGCCATCTTACTCTCCTTAGTCTCGCGGTCAGCCGATCTTCCCGCATATCCATTAGACACAAAACTACCACTAAAGTTCCGCAGTTATTCAATCTATTTTTCGTCTGACGTTTGTCTATCATTCATCTCAATTCTCCGTCTGTTTCCTGCCCCTCTGTGTCTAACCCCCCTTTAAAAAGGCCAGGGGCGTGAAGGGCTTAAAGAGAAGAAGTTTGAAAAAAAAAAATCTCTAAATGACATCCTTTAATCCCCACGCCCGCGTTTCATAATCCCCCATGACAGAGAGGGGCAGAAGGTAGAAAGAGAATTGAGACGACAGACAGAATGATAAATACCCCACGTTTCCCCGTCGTGGTGCATACATACCCGAAATCCACGATCGACGCATGGCGGCCCGTTTCCGGCCGTTTAATCGCCATTGTGGCGTTAATCCACCAATGAAAAAGGCCCGGTTTCCCGAGCCAATTCTTCGCGCGATGATTAATCAATCTTCCGCCAATGCCCATAGCCAGCTCAGGAAGACTAGAACCAGCCCGCAGGCCGCTTCCAGGGGCTCGCCGGATACCAGCCCGATCATGGTGACGACCAGCCCGGAGATGAACAGGACTCCGATCAGGGCCTTCATCTCCCCCTCCCGAGAACCAGCCGGAGCCGGCTCCATTGGGCGAAGGTCAGGGGGCGCCCGCCGGAGCGGAGCACGCGGGAACGATGTTCAAGGTAACTCATGCGGATTCTCCCAAGATCAATTTACGTGCAGCCAGCGCATCTGTGTGATCTCTTGCGACAATGCGAGAGTGCTCTTCGCCCGGGGTTTTTACAGCCAAGCTGGAGGGCGGAAGGGCTAACATTGCATCTCCGAAGGCATCAACGTGCAAGCGGCGCTGCCCGTACAATTCCCCTCCCTTCGTCAGCGTGATCTCGCCGTCCTCCCACACTTCGTAAACCATTGGCAGAGCTACCGCCTCAGGGCAGTGCAGCGCGTTCACTGCGGCAATAATTTCATTTTGTTTCATATCAAGCCTCATCTAAAATCGAGCAAGACGCTCGGTAGGTAGCCCTGTCACGGCCACCCGCCGACCGCCCTACATCGCGGCCAATTCCGCCATCAACTTCGCGTTGAACCAAGCCATCGCTTCTTCGTACGTCGAGCCGCGCTTCTCCGCAATGGCCTGAATCGCCGGATTAAACGCCGCCTTCTTCGGCCCTGCCGCGACACGCTGGTTCCACTCCACATTTTCCGCGTTTGAGTAAAAGTTCACCATCCCCTCCACCTCCGCCCGGCGCATTGCCTCTGTCACGGTAAACTTGTTTTCCGCGCTCTTCGGAATCGCAGCTGCATCTCCAATCCGAGCCGCAAACCCATGCAGCATTGCATACGTGGCGTTAGCTGGCGAAACATCCGCTATGCCCAACGTCACCGGAGCCAGTGCTGGATTGAGCACCAGCCCCTCTTTATCCGCGTAGCCATCAAATGTAAACGTAACTGTCTGCGTGATGGTGTTAATTGTCTTTTTCATGATTGAGCCTCATTGGTTTATGACATACGGTATTGTCTGCCATGTATGTATGACCGATGCCACGCGGATTAGTTCCATTTATTTTTAACCATTCGCGAAATAAACCTGAATCAATCTATCCCGCAACATTATGCGTATCCAGCATCATGCCTGCAGCACACAACCCAGCTGTCGTATCCCCACCACTGTGGCGCCCATACCACACCGACCTGACCCGATTCAAGAGGGCGGGGGGCAAAAAAATCTTTCACGCGCAAAACACAAACGCACTCCGTGAAAATTTATTTTTTGTGAAAGTTCGAGCGAAGTATCCTCCCATAACTCGCGCGTTGATGGACCGAGGGGTTGGGGGAATTATGGGGAGCTGGGCGGGATCAAGGGAACTTTGGGGCAGGAAAGCGGTCTAATGATTGTCAGCGGTAGAAGGGTCTGGTCCTTGCCCGCGAAACCCAGGAGAGTCTTATGAGTGCCGTGATGAGTTTTGGAGAGCTGGATCAGTTCAAGCCCCCGCCGCCCAAGGAGGCCGCTCCCACTATGGGGGCGCTGGCGAAGGTTAATTATAGCCATACGGACATGATTGACTTTATCATTGCCAATCCAGGGATCACGCAGAATCATCTGGCTGCGCGCTACGGATACTCGGTAGGCTGGGTCTCGAACGTGATGGCCTCGGATGCCTGGCAGTCCGCTATGGCAGCTCGCAGGTCTGAGATCTGTGACCCGGTCCTGGTCGCCTCGGTGGAGGAACGGTTTAAGGGCATTACCCTGTTGAGTCTGGAGCGGTTGAAGCAAAAGCTCGAGGCGCCTTCAGTCTCCGATAACGTGGTGCTGAAGGCAGTGGAACTCGGCGCCAGGGCCATGGGGGTTGGCGGCAACGCAGCTCCAGTCGCTCCCCAAGGAGATCATCTTGCTCAGTTGGCCAATCGGCTGATCGAGCTGCAGTCGAAGGTACGTGTAGCAACAAACGCAGAGGTGATTGATGTTTAAAGAATCTGAAGAGAGCTTCGGCGGTAAGCCGGCGGCAACTCACACGGGCAAGACCTTGACGATGAAAACTGTCAAGTGGGCGAAGGCGAATGATGAAGGCGGGAAGTTCGTGGAGCGGAACCTGATGCCGCTGAAGACTGCCGCACAGCAGAACCAGTTCGCTCCTACAGATGCGGAACCTGTGCGGATGCGGTATAAGCTGGGCGGAGGTTGCTGATGCTGTATCCTGAAGCGGCTAATAAAGCCATCTCAGCACTACTGAATAGTACTGCTAAGAGGGCTGTTTATTACATCAGCCCTAAGGAAGTCGTCTCCGTTTGCAGGCGCTTTAAGCCGACCAAGCGAGCTACCTATAACGACTTTGTGATGAAGTTCGGAGCGCCTAACTACTTGGAGCGCGCTTTCATCAAGCTGTGTAAGAAGGCTGGAGAACCCTTCCCTGTGAAGAAGGTTCAACTCCAGCCTTGGCCTGTGAAGAGGAAAGTCTAAGATGGCCAGCGGTCTTCCCCGTAAGCGCGCTCCCTTTCGCGCACCCGGTAAAGCCGCTGGTCGTCAATCTCCCTTGCCTAGGACTCCAAGGGCTGTCCTGAAGTCGGCTCCCAGGAAGACGAAGTAACATGCCACTTAAAAAAGGTTCCTCAGCCAAGACCATCTCCGCGAATATCCGTACGGAGATCAAGGCGGGGCGCCCTCAGAAGCAGGCGGTTGCTATTGCTATGAGACTCGCGGGCAAGCCCAAGCCTCCTATTCAACACGGGAAGCCTAAATGAACTACCACGCTGTCCCCGGCTGTTTGGCTGTTGGATGTTCCGGCCTTCAAGCCGGCCAACCTCTACGGATGTTTGGTTTTCGGCTGTTTTCTCTTGCCAAGCGGATGTTCTCTTCCAAATTGCCGCGTGCCCTTTGTTTAAACACGGGGGCGTGTGCTCGCTAGAGCAGTTAAATAACCATGTTCTACAGGACGGCCCTCGATGTCAAAACCCCTTCAGCGCAATACACCGCAGTCTTCGACTTCGCGCAAGACCTCGCCGTCGGCGAAACAATCAGTAGCGCGAGCACTGCGGCGACTGTCTACTCTGGAACAGACGCCTCCCCGAGTTCCGTTATCAGTGGAGCCTCGGTGGCCTCGGGTAAGCAAGTGAAGCAGCTGACGGTCGGAGGGGTCTTGGGCGTGACTTATTACATAGTCTGCACCGCTACGACGAGCCTGGGCCAGGTGCTCACCCGCTCTGGCTATCTTGTGATTGTTCCTACAACAGTATGAAACTTACAGCAGATTTGATCGAGAGCTTCGTAGGGACTTTTATCAGTCCCAAGTACGATCAAGCCTGTCCGACTCCACCTTTCCACCGGACTTGCTGGGCGTTGTATGCTTCGGATAATCCGAATGTGTGCGTAGTTGCTCCGCGAGATCACGCGAAGTCTAGTGCTTTGTCGATGGGGTATATACTGGCAGAAGTGCTGTTCAGAAGCAGTGATTATGTGATCCTGGTTGGCTCGACAGAAGACGGCGCGGCAGAGCAGTTGGGAAATATTACCGAAGAACTGATTGAAAACGAGGATATCGTTAGGGAATTTGGGGTTAAAAAGTTCCTGCGCACCTCGACAACTGACGTGATTTGCGAAATGGCTGATGGGCACCGATTCAGAATCTTAGCTCGCGGAGCTGAGCAGCGGATTCGGGGCCGACTCTGGAAGGGGAAACGGCCAAATCTTCTTGTCTGTGATGACATGGAAGATGATGAGCAGGTGGAGAATGCTGATCGTCGAGCTAAGTTCCGTCGTTGGTTTTTCCGTGCGGCGAAACAGGCGCTGAGCAAGTCAGGAAAGATCCGCGTTCATGGTACTATTCTACACGAGGATTCTTTGCTGAATCGCTTGAGGAAGAATAAGACCTGGCAGTCTCTATTCTACGCAGCTCACGCGGGATTTGATGACTTCTCTAACTTGCTTTGGCCAGAGCGCTGGTCGGAAGCCCAGTTGCGCCAGCGTCGCCAGGAGTTTATTGAGGATGGCGACTCTGCGGGATACTCGCAAGAGTTCTTGAATAATCCGTTAGACCACTCGGACGCGTTCCTGAAGGCCGCCGACTTCCGCGCGATGACTGAAGATGACTTCGAGTCTGATAAGATCATCTGTGCTGCAGCTGATTTTGCAGTTTCAAAGGCAGATAAGGCTAATCGTACAGCTTTCGTTGTGGGCGGGAAGGATTTGATGAATACTCTCCATCACCTGGATGTGCGTAAGGGTCGCTGGGATACAGTCGAGTGGATAGATGAGATGTTTGCGGTTCAGCAGCGCTGGAATCCTGATGTTTTCTGGGTAGAGGATGGGGTGATTTGGAAGTCTGTTCGTCCGATGATTATGCGGGAAATGCAGGTTAGAGATGTAAGGATTAACTTTGAAGCCATTCTACCCATCAAGGATAAGGGGACGCGCGGCAGGTCTTATCAGCGCCGTATGCGCGCAGGTCAGTGTCGGTTCGACAAAAAAGCTGAGTGGTACGCTGACTTCGAACAAGAGAATCTGCGCTTTACTGGCACCGCTCAGGCAACTCTTGACGACCAGTTCGACGCAGCGGCTTTACTCAGTCGAGGCTTCGACGACCTTGCACAAGTTGAGCCAGAAGACTTCTTCGATGACGAAGAATGGGCCCTTGACGCAGGATTTCATAACCGCCCAAAGCAAGTTGCTGACGGCCGCTCACGAGTTACGGGATACTGATGCTTAATCTTACAAGCCCAATCACACTGAATGCTAAAGCGATTGGTTCGCCTAACCTTTGTGAGCTGTTTGACCCAGAAGATCTGAAGCGTATCGGGGAAGAATGCTTTACGGGCTATGACCGGGACGAGCGGTCTCGGGATGTTTGGATGAAGCGGAATGAGGCAGGCATGGACTTGGCCTTGCAGATTCAGAAGGATAAGAGTTTCCCGTGGCCTGGGTGCTCGAATGTAGCATTCCCGCTGGTAACTATCGCTGCCATGCAGTTTCACGCCCGCGCCTATCCTGCTATTGTGAATGGTACGGATATTGTCAAGTGCGCGGTGTTCGGAGATGATGCTGATGGAAGTATGACTGCCCATGCTGACCGAGTATCCACTCACATGAGCTGGCAGTTGCTTTATCAAGACAAGACCTGGGAGGAGCAGGAGGACAAGGCCATATTGAACTTATCTATTATTGGCACCAACTTCAAAAAGTCCTACTACTCCGCTTCTCTCGGGCACAATGTTTCGGAACTGGTTTTAGCGAAAGATCTGGTGCTGAATTACTGGTCGAAGTCGGTTGAGGAATCGCCGCGGAAGACTCACAAGATCCCGATGTTTCGGAATGAAGTTTATGAGAAGGTTATGCGTGGCACGTTCTGTGACTGCCTGGAAGAACCTTGGTATCAGAATGCTCCTCCGACTAGAACGACGCAGCAGAAGACTGGTCAGGACAATCGTCAGGGCGTGAATCCGTCTCCCCCTGATGATACGACTTCCCTGATGTTCTTGGAGCAGCATGTCAACCTGGACCTGGATGACGATGGTTACGCAGAGCCCTATATCATCACCTTTGAGGCGACCTCCAAAACAGTCGTTCGTATCGTAACACGATTTGACTCGGAAGACTCTGTTGAGCGTGTAGCTGGTGGCCCTAACAAAGGGAAGATCATCCGCATTACTGCGATGGAATACTTCACTAAGAAGACCTTCATCCCTTCACCTGACGGCGGTATATATGACATCGGATTCGGAGTTTTCCTCGGCCCTCTTAATGAAGCAGTTAACTCTCTTGTCAACATGCTTCTGGATGCCGGAACCATGCAAACAACTGGCGGAGGATTTCTCGGGCGAGGCGCAAAGATCCGCGGAGGAGTTTACACAATCGCTCCGTTTGAGTGGAAACGAGTTGACTCAACAGGCGATGATTTGCGCAAGTCAATATTCCCGCTTCCAGTCAACGCTCCGTCAGATGTGCTCTTTCAACTGCTGAGTTTACTGATTAACTACACGAGTCGGGTAAGCGGGACTACAGATATTAGCGTGGGAGAGAATCCCGGGCAGAACACTCCAGCATCTTCTATGCAGACAATGGTTGAGATGGGGCAAAAGATTTACACCGCCATCTTCAAACGGATCTGGAGAAGCTCGAAGGAAGAGTTTGCGAAGCTGTATAAGTTGAACGGGATGTTTCTGCCGATTGATAAAGCGCAAGTCGGCGGAGCCACTCGGGCGGATTATCAAGGATCGTCGGACCAGATTAGCCCAGTAGCTGACCCTAGTGTGACGAGTGACTCGATGCGGCTGCAGTTGGCGGGGGCACTGAAGCAAGCGGCTGCTTCGACTCCCGGATATAACCGCGATGCAGTAGAAGTGCGGTATCTCAAGGCGCTGCGGGTTGAAGGGATTAAGGAAGTCTTCCAAGGAACCCAAGGACAGCCCCCACAGAAAGATCCGAAGTTGGTCATCGAGGAAGCGAAGATTGCTGGCCGAGCCCAGGAAATGCAACAGACTCTGCAGGCTCAGATGCAGCAATTCGCCATGACGCTGCAGGAAGAGCAACGACTGAACAATGCGAAGATCGGGGAGCTGCAAGCGAAGGCTATGAACGAAGCGGCTTCGGCTCAGACGGAACAAGCGTACGCTCAAGTTGCGATTATGAATACGGAAATCTCCCGAATCAAGGCGGAGAATGAGCATATTAACACTCGTATTGAGCATATACTAGCTGCGGCAAAGATTGAGTCTGATCACTATATTAAGACTCTTCCGAAACCGAGTACAACTAACGGAGCAGTTAAATGAGGACAATGACTGAGGAAGAATTCAACGAATGGAAGTCGCATCCAGGTACACTGGCTGTGATGGAAATCCTTGCCAAGCGCCGTGAACAAATGCGGCAGGATTGGGAAGGTGGAGCCTTCACGGATTATGAGAGCCACGCAATGGCACTCACGAACGTGGGGAATATTGGTACCTGCAAGGGCTATGCGTTCGTGCAGGATTTGGACTACGAGATATATCTAGGAGAGATAAGTGATGGAAATGATCAACACCTCAGGACTGGCTCCGCGCGGAGTGGCAGTGCTGATTCGGCAGTATGAACCTGAACGAAGGACAGCCAAGATTGTGCTGCCAGATTCTGTCCAAGGACGGTTGTCAATGGTAGATATTCGGGCTACGGTTATTGCAGTCGGGCCGAGTGCCTGGCATGATGAGCCGGCTCCGAGAGCCGCCGTGGGTGAACGAGTGCTGGTGACACAGTTCGCTGGCATGATGGCCAAGGGTCCCGCTGATGGCCTGATGTATCGGCTGGTGAATGACCGCGACATCTTCTGTGCGATCACGCACGAGGAGGCTGAAAATGTCTGACCAAGAATTTGAACAAGTTGAATCTGCACAGCCGCCGGAAGTTCAAGCGGCGGCGGAAAAGATGGGATGGATTCCTCCAAGTCGTTTTCGCGGGCAAGCGGAGAAGTTCGTTGACGCTGACGTATATATCAAGCGAGGGGAGGAAGTTCTTCCTATCGTGCGGGAGCAGAATAAGCGGCTGCATACGGAACTGGACACGCTGCGACGAGAGTCGGCAGCTACTGCGGCAGCCCTGAAGGCGGCTCAGACTGCGATTGAGCAGATTGAAGAGCGGCATACCGTGGACACACAGAAGGCAGTAGAGCAAGCTCGTCGGCAAGTGAAGGCGCAATTGAGTGCAGCTTCCGAAGCAGGGGATCACGAAGGCGTGGCGGAGCTGACGGATCAGTTGACTCAACTGAACGTGGCGGTTCCTGTTACTAAGCCGGAACCTGCGCAGCAACAAGCTCCTGTATTCACGCCTCCTCCTGAATTACAACAGTGGAATGACGAAAATCCTTGGTTCGGGACTGATAAGCGTAAGACTTCCCTTGCCCTTGGCATTGCGCAGGAACTTCGCGACAACGGTGAAACAGGAACTGGCAGAGCCTTCTTCGAGAAGGTGGGCGCGGAAGTGGATAAGATGCTTGGCGGTGGTAAGCAAGAACCTCGTGGTGACAAGGTCGAAGGCGCTCGAGGCGGAGCTAGTGGCGAAGGTCGCAGCTCTTCGGGTAAGGGCTACGCGGCTCTTCCTGCTGACGCCAAGGCTGCTTGCGACTCAGAAGCCCGGCGTTTCGTCGGAGAGGGTAAACGCTATAAAACCATAGCAGACTGGCGTAGTCGTTACGCTGAGATATATCACGCGGAGTAAATCATGGCAGTAGCACAAACAAACCCAGGTACGGATGCAGGTAAAACTGTAGCCGAACGCAAGCGCATCCCGATGTCAGTTCCGGTCCAACGACTGGAAGTTGCTGACCTGCCGGGGTATCATCTCCACTGGTTCCTCAGCACGCCAGAACGCCTCCAGCGCGCTATGGATGGTGGGTATGAATTCGTTGACGAGAAAGAAATGCAAATCAACAATGTGTCGCTTGGAGGGACTTCGGCCGCTTCAGGCAGCACCGATATGGGCTCAAGAGTAAGTATTGTCTCCGGGCAAGAGGTAGGAAAAGACGGCCAGCCAACTCGTTTGATCTTGATGAAAATCAAACAAGAATGGTGGGACGAGGATCAGGTACTGGTCGAGAACAGGAATACTAAGGTACGAGACTCACTTCTCGGCGGCATGATTGGGGCGGAGAATGATCGCCCAGGCGATTCCCAACACCGCTACGTGGATAAGTCCCGGACACAGATTCCAGACTTTTTCAAACCCAAGCGCCAACGCGCTTAACAATCGGAGATTCACATGGCAAATGCAAATCGTCCGGCTGGGTTTATTCCCGTTCAGTACCTTAATGGCGCTGAGTGGAATGGCCAAGCTCGACTCTACTCTATCGCTGCGGCTTACGCCACGGCACTTTATATCGGGGACCCTGTTATCAGTAGCGGGACCTCGAATGCTGACGGTGTTCCGGGAGTCATCCTGGGCGCTGCAACTGGCGCACTTCGTGGCGTTATTGTGGGACTGGGTACGCAGGAAGGCTTGATAGCTAATCCTTCAAACCTGGATATCACATACCGCCCCGCAGCGGCTACTACGAAAGACTGGTTCGCAATGGTCGTAGATGACCCAATGGTGCTGTTTGAGCTCCAGGAAAAGGCTAATACCCTTCAACTGGCTGCGACGGACATTGGTCTGAATACGGTCCCTGTGATCGGTACAGGCAATGGTTTTGTGTCCGGCTGGCAACTCGCCTCCTCGACCGACGCTACTCCTGCAGTGACTGCAACCCTTCAGCTCAAACTGATGGGCCTGGTTCGTCGTCAACAAAATGCGTTTGGTGCTTACGCTAAACATCTTGTCAAAATCAACGTCCATGAACTCGGTACAGGTACCGGGGCTCTTGGCGTCTAAAGGAGCACCATCATGGCTGGCGGCGTAATCAATACAGGCTCGCATCCTAAACTGCTGTGGCCTGGGGTGTTCACCACCTGGGGCCAGGTCTACGACGAACACGCGAAAGAGTACACTGATCTGTACGACATTCGCACTTCGGATAAGGCCTATGAACAGGGCGTGCAAGTTACTCCCTTTGGCCTGGCTCCCGTTAAGGGCCAGGGTGCTCCGGTCACCTATGACTCGGAATTGCAAGGCGTGGTTTCAACCTACACCCACGTTGCGTATGCCCTGGGCTACATTGTGACCTTCGAAGAACTGCGGGATAACCAGTACAAGGAAGTCGCGACTCGTCGAGCAGAGGCGAATGCGTTCTCGATGAACCAGACCGTGGAGAACATTGCAGCTTTCCCCTACAACAATGCGTTTGCAACGACGTATTTTACTACGGGCGATGGTGCTTCGTTGATCTCGGCAAGCCACGTCAACGCAACCGGCGGCACTTTCAGCAATGCACTGTCGCCTGCGGCAGACTTGTCGGAAGCAGCGCTGGAAGACTTGACCATCCAGATCATGGGTGCGCAGAACGATACCGGCTTGCTGATCAACATCATGCCGGAATCGCTGCACATCTCTCGCCAGGAATGGTACAACGCCAATCGGATCTTGCAATCGGTGCTGCAATCGAACACTGCCAACAACAACATCAACGTGTTGAAGGCTACGAACGCATTCCCGAAGGGGATCAAGATGAATCACTACTTCTTGTCCCCCCATGCTTGGTTTGTGCGGACGAACTGTCCGAATGGCATGACTTTCTTCTGGCGTGATGAGCCGATGTTCGACCAGGATAACGACTTCGATACCAAGAATGCGAAAGCGGCAAGCTACATGCGGCTGAGCGTCGGCTGCACTGACCCCCGTGGCGTGTACGGTAGCAACGGGCCTTAACAGGTCTTGACCATGTACGCGCGGGATATGTTACAATAACTCGCGCGTATATCACCAAGATTTGTCAGTATGCGTGCTGGCGCTTTCCAGCAGTTACGGTAGCAATACCGTTCATTTGAACGTAACTAGGAGTTTTATCATGGGCACACCTGTTCGCTATACCTTCGGCATTTCCACTAAGGCCAAGAAAACCCTCATGGGGGACTACCCCATGCCAGACCCTTTCCATACAGGGTCGACTCCTGGCCTTGGAGTCACTTTTTATCAGAATGATTTTACAGACTTGGGCAACGCAGCTTCGCGGACTATTACGGGGGTTAGTACGACCTTTGCCTTGGTGGATGGTGTAGGCGGTGTTGGCACACTTACTCCTGGCGGAGCTACAACTGCTTCGAGTCTTTACCGTACCGCGGCCGCCTTCCAGTTTGTATCCGGTCGCAAGTTCTGGTTCGTACATCGTATCATGTTCAGTGCAGTCGGGGCTGGCATCACAGGTTACTTCGGAATGATTAAGACCGGTGCAGCTACTACAGATAGTTTGCTGTTTAAACTGGCTGCAACTGGAGTTCTTAGCCTGGTTTCTACCGTTAATAACGTAGCAACTACGCTGGCAGCAACCGTGACTACTGTAGTAGGCGGCGCTTGGATTGATGTAGGTTTCTATTACGACGGAACAGATTTATGTGTGTATCTTGATGATGAAATTATAGCACGCATTACAGCCCCGACCATTGGCGCAGCTTCTACTACTCTGACTAATGCAGCTTTGACTGTTATTACTCAGATAACACCTGCGGCTACGGAAACCGTAAGTCTCGATTACGCCCTGATCGCTCAGGAAACTGTACGTTAATTAACCAGGGGCTTCGGCCCCGTTAAGGAGTTCTTATGGCTAATACAACGTATGTACAGGTGATTGAAGACGGTCCTCGCAACGCTATTGTGAGGGTCACCGCTTTGCTAGACACAGCCAACTTGACCGCAACTGCGCTGGTGACCAAAGCAATGTTTACCAACAATGATGTTACGGCAGGTCCCTTAACCGGCTTCCGCGTCAACGAAGTTAAGTTCACAGTATCAAACGGTTCGGGGGCTGTGATTGAGTGGGAAGCCACCACGCCGCAGATGATCGGTGCGTTTTGGGATGCGAATGAAGTTTGTTGGGCACCTGGGCTTATCCCCGACAAGACGGCTGCCGGTTACACAGGCAGCATTCTATTCCGTTCGGTGAATTGGGCGGCGACTATCCAGGGTTTCACCCTCACCTTGTACTTGGTCAAACTTTACTAAGACTATCATGCCTGCACCTAATGACAATACTCCGATTTCCATAATCAACGATGCGTACTTCGATGCGGGCCTGACTCAGGAGGGGCAGGTTCCTAACTCGGAGCAGGTCGTAATGGGGATGCGGAAGTTAACGGATATAGTGAATTTGTGGCAGACCCAGGGGCTGAAGCTCTGGCTAAACCAGGACTTGCCTATTGTCCTGACCGCAGGACAGGGGACGTACACCTTCGGCCCCGCAGGGACTTCGGTTATGGCTAAGCCCCCGCGGGTGATTGATGCGTTCTATGAAGATGTGAATCATATTCGTCGACCGTTGATCCCGCTGAGCTGGAATGAATTCAATCGTCTGAGCCAAATCACGCAAACAGGTCAGATTAATTCGTACTTCGTGGATAAGCAACAGACTCAGTTGAGTGTATTCTTCTGGCTGATCCCTGACGCAACTGCCGCGACGGGGCTGGCTCACTTACAGATTCAGAACCAAGTGACTAATTTCATCTTGGTTACGGAGACGATGAACTTTCCGATCGAGTGGAGGATTGGACTTCGCTGGGCTTTGGCCGACGAACTGGCGACTGGGCAACCTCAGGCAATTATGGACCGGTGTCAGATGCGAGCTCAGTCTTATCGTACTATGCTAGAAGACTGGGATGTGGAGGATGCTCCGACGAGGTTTACTCCAGATTCACGCAGCCAGTACGCCGCAGGGAGTTTTAGATAATGCCACAAGCACAGTCGGTTGACGTACCTAAGCGACTCCCACTTATAGTCGAGCCGGAGAACCGGGACGAGACTACGTTGAAAGATGCGAAGTTGCTTAACGGTTACGTGGAGCTGAACGACAAGACGAAAGAGTACTGGGTATACAAGCGCCCAGGGATGCTGCAGGAGGGCGCTACCAAAACGGGCATTGGCCTTGGTGTGTACAACTGGCAGGGGGATATTTACTCCATCTTCGGAGCTACGCTGTATAAGAATGGAACTGGCATTGGAACAGTTGATGCGACCCACGGAGTTTATCAGTGGTGTTCTAGCCTGGGCACTACACCGAGATTGCAACTGGGAAATGGGTACGCTGCCTATAACTGGGATAATACGACACTAGTGCCTATTACAGATATAGCTACCATCACAGCAGGGGATTTTGTTACTGGAATTTCTTACACGATTCTAGTTCCAGGCACAACAGACTTTACTTTAATCGGGGCTGCTAACAGTAATGTGGGTACTGTTTTTATAGCTACAGGTCCGGGTACGGGTACAGGGACTGCTACGACTACGAGTAACTTCCCCGCCGATATGGTTAAAGGGTGGGCGTATCTGGACGGGACTACTTACTCGATGGATAGCAAGGCTTATATTCACGGGTCAGATACAATTCCAGGGATGAACCGCCCAGATCTATGGACCGATTTGACGAACACCATTGGAGCGCAGATTGAGCCGGACCGGGGTATTGCCCTAGCGAAACAGTTGGTATACGTCTTGGCATTGAAAGAGTGGTCGACCGAAGTTTTCTACGACGCGCAGAATCCTGTAGGGGCCTCTCCACTAGCCCCCGTACAAGGGGCTAAGATAAACTACGGATGTGTGAGTGCAGATTCAGTTCAGGAGATTGATGGCACGTTGCTCTGGCTCGCGACGAATCGTTCGTCTGCTGCCCAGGTGATTATGGTAGAAAATCTTAAACCTACCGTAGTATCAAATAAGGCTATTGAGCGTTTGCTTGGTGAGGCTGATTTCACACTCATCGCATCCTTCGGAATGAAGTATGAGGGGCATAGATTTTACGGCTTGACAATCAAGAATGCTAATTTAACTCTAGTCTACGACATGACCGATAAGATGTGGTCGCAGTGGACTGACGTAGATGGGAATTACTTTCCAATTGTGGCTAATACCTATAAGAGCGGAACTGGGCGAGTTCTCCAGCATGGCACCAACGGTAAATTATATCTGTTCGATTCGGACTATACTTCTGATGATGGAGACTTGATCACAGTTGATCTGTATACGCCTAACTTTGATGGTGGTGTAAAACGCAGGAAGCAGTTAACTATGCTGGAATTCATAGGAGATCAGGCTTCTGGAAGTGTGTTGCAAGTTCGCACTAACGACTACGACTACGATCCTGCAAAGTGGACAAATTTCCGCCGTGTAGATATGAATGCGAGAAAGCCTACGTTGACTAATTGTGGGACCTTCCTACGCAGGGCGACGCATATTAGACACGCTTGCGATACCCGACTCCGGATTCAGGCGATTGAGTTACAACTGGATATAGGTACACTCTGATGGCTACGACGAAGTTTCAACCTCCGCCTACATATGCCCTGCCTGTGGTAGAAGACTCTCGCACAGGAAAATTAATCTTTAATCCGATCTGGCTAAAATGGTTTTTGGACCTGAGTCAGAACCTCGGAGTTACGGGAGCTGGAGGAGGTTCGGTTCAAACTATTATAGCAGGTGCAGGACTTCTCGGGGGTACTATTAATGTAGCAGGAACGCTCGAACTAAAACCAGTAGGCACTGCGGGAACCTACGGGACTGTGACAACTAATATATATGGGCAGGTTATATCAGGCGGTGCTCCCGCAACAGGTCTTACTGTTGTAGTCGCCACCGCGAAATTAACTCTTGCAGGAGCCAACGGCTCAATGACTTTTACAAACGGGCTGCTTACGGCTCAAACTCAAGCAACTTAAGGAATTACTAACATGCCCCCGGAACAGCCCCCGCAACGCTCTCGCCGTCACGACTTTCAAGGACAGCCTTATCCAGGAGAAGACCGAAGATTCAACGACCCGCAAGGTTGGCATCTTGATAAAAAAGTTCCTCTGGCGTTTATCTTAGCTTTGATAATCCAGACGATTATGATCGTGATAGCTTTCCAAGACGTGAAACGCGATACGGCACTTAACACAGCTGCAATTGCAGTGCTCGATAAAGCTAATAATAAATTAGCTGCTGACGGAAAGGACAATTTGAACTTGGTCCGCGAGCAGTATCAAAAGCTTTCAGATAAATTGGATAGATTAATTGAACGTGGAGTTAAGTAACTGTACTTAAGGAGAATTTTATGGCTGATTATGGATTTGGCGGTGGATTTGGCGATAGTATGGGTGGCGGGACTGGACTGTCAGGAACTTCTGACAGCTCTGGTTACGGCTTTGGGAGTAGTGCGGGTTCTCCCGCAGCTGGCATGGGTTTGGGAAGTGGCTTATCAGGAACTTCCGACTCAAGTGGTTATGGGTTCAGTGGGGGTAGCTATGGCTTACAAGGGGCAAGTAACTATGGAGAGGCCCCTGGCGCACAGTACAGTCTTGACCCAAGTTACTACAGTCCTAATTACAGTTTAGACTCTCAATTCAGCTTATCGCAATTAGGGCAAGCTAACGAAGGGCTCCAATCAGCTGGTTACCAAGGGCTGCAAGCTGGTCCTACGGGCTCTTTATACGGGGGATTAGCTGCTCCGGGGCCGGCCGTAGGATTACAGGGCACACAAGCAGAGCAAGGTTTCTGGGGGTCTAGGCCGCAAAAGATAATGAGTTTTCTCGCGGGATTCCATCCCGTTACGGCAGGGATTAACGCCGTTGCTCAGGCGATGAATTCTCCTAATCCTGCTACAGCAGGTCTTCAAGCAGCGCTTGGGCGATTAGGCCCTGTCGGAAATTTAGCCTCAATGGGAATAGGGGCAGCTACTTCAAACGATCCGGCTGGCTATCTTGGCAGAGCCGCAGGTACTACAGGAGCAGGCATGGTAGGTGGTATGCTGGGGGGTCCTGCGCTAGGTAGTGCGCTAGGGGGTTTTACTAATGCAGCTATTGGCAGTGCGCAGGCAAGGGGAAACTACGGGGCTTACGGAACAGGTTCGGCTCTAGGGGGCGTTGGCGAAGGAGGTGGTGTTGGGGGCCCTTCTGCTACGGCCAGCGGTGGAGGTACGGACTGGGGTAAAACTCTTATGGGAGTTGGTTCAGGCCTTTACGGAATGTATAAAGCAAATCAACAGCAGCAACTTGCTCAGCAGGCGATTAGAGGTTCCGCTCCTTGGCAGACGGGCGGAGGGGCGGCGGGAGCGGGGCAGCAATTATCGAATGTAATCAGCGGAGATTTCAGTAAGGATGCTGGATTTAAAGCAGCGCAACTTGCAGCAGCCCGAGCCTCGTCACAACAGCCCGGTGGTATGGCAGCTACAGCGGCGGCTCAAGCTGCTTTGAAGTACCAGAACGATCGTATACAAGCGCTTGGCGGTGCAGCTGGAGTAGGATTTAATCCGGCGCAAGGGTATCAGACAGCGTTGCAAGGAAATGCGCAGGCGAATGAGTTAGCGGGGCAATCCTTAGGTTCGATTGGATACGGGCTGACTGGGAGTGGCGCTGGAACTGGAGCGCAGCAAATGCCACCTTGGTTTCAGCAGTACCTGATCAATAACAAGATGGGGGGTTAAGATGGCTGCTATTTGGGGAGCGCCTGGAGGGATTGAACTTCGGGAGGCAGGGAATCGAGAGGCACTGCAGTCGGGGCTGCAAGCGCAGAAACTGATGGGGGATATTGTAGCGCAACCAGCTGAGTTAGAGTACAAGCAGTCCTTGGCTAGGGCACATACGGCGGATGCGGCGGAGAAGGAGGCTTCGGTAAGGGCAACTGCGGATCTTCGCGCTACCCAGATGAGATTTCTAGGGCAGCGGCAGGAAGAAGAAGCTCGGGCCGGGGTAGCTAAAGCTGCTGAGGCCCAGGGATTTCGGGCTACCGTCGCGGATTTGCCTCAGGGAAAATTGCTTACAAAAGCTTCGCAAGCAGATCCTCTGGAACAGTTTGCAAATTATGCTTCGAAGACGATTCCTCCCATGGAACTGGCGAAGCTTCGGGGGGAGATTGCGGGCATTCGGCAGAAGGAAGCTGCTGCAGGAGCGTCTGACGCTACGACTGCCAAGCTCCAGTTTGAAGTAGACTCAGCGCAATATGCGCAGGTTGGGAATATCGCAGGAGCGGCAGCGCAAAGTGAAGCGAACTATAACGCAATTATGATGGGAAGAGAGCGGGGACTGCTACCACCTCAGCTGTCAGGGAACTATCGAACAGATCTGCCTGTGCTGCGGGCGATTGAGGTGGCTAGTCAAGACTCGATCAAGCGCGCGAAACTGAAGCTAGATACGCTGGACTCGGAATCGAAGCGGAGGCTGGATCAATCCAATCAAGGCAGGATTGCGGCTACGGTGGAGAACTTAAAACTGCGTGGAGGGCAGCTCAAGCAGGACATTGCGCTGGCTACGAAAGCGGGCGGGAAGTACAGCACAGAGGCGCTGGAACTGAAGCGTACACAGGCAGAGAATCTGAAGAGTCTGATTGAAGCGCGGAAGTTTAAAACGTTTACTCCCTTGCCCTTGGATGCAGGTCAACAGGACGTGGGGAAAGTATTCACCCTGGCGGACGGAAGGCTGGCTCGCGTGGTAGGAGTGCGGGCTGACGGGAAACCCCGACTGATGGAATATCACTCAGGCGCGGAGTCCCCGCAGTCTGGAGCGCTTGACGAATCCGGCGGTAATACTGACGTAACTGAAGGAGCTGGTGATGGCGAATACTAAGGAAATCTCATGGGAAGAGGCGACTGGTGTTACGTCAGCGGAAGGCGCTGTTCCAAAGTTTGGTGACGCGAAGGAAATCTCCTGGGAAGATGCTACAGGAAATCCGCTGCCTAAGCCTAGCACGTGGGAACGGGCTAAGACCGCGTTTGGCTCCGTACAAGAACAGACTGGCGGAGCCCAGGCGCAAGCGGGATTGAAGCAAGTCGGGCAGGAAGTGAAGGCCCTGTCGAATATGTTGGTCGGGATTCCGGGCGGAGTAGCGGGAGTGGCTGCGGATATAGGTTCACGGATTAGTTCGATTGCGATAGGAGAAGATCCGAAAGCTGCTGGGCTCCGTGCTAGGGCTACAGCAGAGAAGACGAATGAACTCTGGGGAAAGGTGACGGGAGCGCTAGGACTTAGCCAAGATGCTTCAGGCTCGAAGATTGATGAGCTGATGGGTAAGGGGATGGAATACTCGGATGTAGCGGGAGCGCAGGCTGAAGTTGCTACAGGCGGGATCGTATCTAAGGAGACTGTGCAGTCTGTTCGGGACACGTTGCTGAATGCGCTGGGAGTGAAGGGTCTTGCGCCAGGGAAGATTATTGCCGGAAGGGCGGCTCCGGTAGCGGAAGCCTTGACAGCGGATGCGGCGATCAAAGCTTCAAAGGCCCGCGTAGAAGCGCTAGCCGCAGAGAAGGCTACTGCGGAACTAGCTAAACAGGCAGAAGATGTAGCTGCGGGGACAGCTAAAGCGGCTACGGTAGATGCGCTGGTGAAGACAGCTCTGGAGAATCAACACCCACTGGATAAAGCTTGGAGTGTGCAGAAAGCCGAGGCAGCGCCAGGGACTAGTCCTGCCTGGGATACGATGGTCAAGGGACTTGTGGAGCCTGAACCTCCTGGGCCTTTTGTCGGACCTAAACAATCCGCACCATTCCAAGGACCTAAGCAACCTTCCTTCCAACTTGCTTTCGACGCAAAGGCTGAGGGGAAGATTCTCACAGGTGAGCAAGCCCGGATTGTGCGGGACATTTCGCCTTTGACTGCGGAGGCTATTGACAACCTTCGGGCAGGGAAATTACTTTCTAGCGACCACGCCAGAGCACTTCGTACGTTGAGGGTCGATGCAAAGAATGGGCAGATCGCAGGGCCTGATGGAGCAGTCTGGTTTCAACGCGGAGCAGTTGATCCTACGTTGCTGAAGGTAATGGGCTTGATGGGCCTAGGCGCTGTCGCGGGTACGGCATTGTATAACTGGTTCCAAAGTCCGAGCGGAGTATCGGGGGATAAGTCGAGCGAATTAACTCCTTCTTCTATAACCCCCGAACAAGCAGCCGGCCTCGCTGCTGGCCTCATGGGAGCAACCGTGTTACACAAAGCAGGCTCAAAGTTCACGGATATGCCACAGCCAGAATTGATCCAGGCCATCAAAGCTGGAGGGGTGGAAGCGGAAGGAGCTGCTCGCGCTATCCATGATGCGACGCGAACCCAGCTGGAAAAGTCCCTGTACACGTTCAAGGACAAACTGGACGTGGAAGGGATTGTGCAGAAGACTTATGAGAAGACCTTCCAGGCGATTGCTTCGGGGCAGTTTAAAGGAGAGTCGAAGCTCAGTACCTTCATGCACTCTGTAGCGAAGAATGAAGCGCTGAATGAACTGCAGGCACGGAAGGCCCGGCCGCAGACAGTGTCGATGACGGAGGGGCCGGAAGGGGAAGTGGCTTATCCTGAGGCATCGGTCGCGGATACCTTGACGCCGGAGCGAGTAGCGCAGAATACTGAGATGGCTCAGAAGATGCAGGACTCTATTAACAAGCTTCCAGAGCGGCAACGGGAAGTGTTTAACGCGGCGGAACTGGATGGCCTGTCGTACGAGGAGATCGCCAAGACCTACGACATGGAAGTTGGGACAGTGCGCTCAACCCTGGCCAGGGCGAGGGAGGCACTGCAGAAATCGCTGAAGGACTACAAGCCTACCCAACAAGCAGGGAAGATTGAGAATGAACTGCTGATCCGTGCGGGGGTTGCCTCCGGCGGAGCGACCCTGGGGGCGGCGGTTGCAGACGATCCTGAAAAAGGTGCGATCATTGGCGGGATACTGGGCTTAGCCGCGGCATCCCTGGGGACGAAGCCGGTTGAACAAGCCCTCGGTCGCGGGACTACCCGGCTGATGGAGATTGATCCTCAGCTTCGCCGGACGATTCGGGAAATGGAACTGGCAGCTTCGAAGGAAGTTTCGGGAGCTAGTGAAGCGATCGTATCGTTTACGAAGCCACTGAAGAAAGCTGACCCGGTTACTCAGGTTGGGATTACAGAAGCTTACTACGCTGCCGACGGTCACGCTATGGCAGAGGCTGTTAAGGGGCAGCCCGCGCTAGTGGAGGGGTATCGGAAGGTACGGCAGTTCCTGTCTAAAGCAGAGGAGTCGTTGAAGACCCTGGGGCGATTCAAAGAAGGTGTACCTGATTACCTGCCCCTGGTAGTGAAGGATTACCCAGGACTCATGGCGAGCCTTGGGCACGAAGTTCGCACAGGGCTGAGCAACATGATGCATAAGGCGAACATGGAGATGGTGAAGAAAGAAGGGCGGGAGCTGACGAATACAGAGCGCTCGATCCTGACGAATGACTTTCTCCGTAACGATCCTGCTACATCCTTCCAGCCTGGATTCGCGAAGGCCCGTCGGCTGAAGATCACTCCTGAGACGCAGCAGTTCTACATGTCCATGGAAGATGCACTGATTCACTATGGCCATGCAGCTATGCAAGATGTAGCGATGGCGAAGTTCTTTGGGAAGGACCTGAGGCAGTCGGGGAAGGAAGGCCATCAGTACACTAACGTGGATAACTCAATTGGAGCACTGACCGACCGGGCGATGAGGGAGAAGCGGATGACTCCTGAACAAGCGGTAGAGGTTCAGCAAATCCTTCGTGCCCGCTTTGACAAGGGGACACAGGCTCCGTCGGGATGGTTACAGGACGTGCGGAATGTCAGCGGGGCAGCGTTGCTTGGACAGGTCGGGTCAGGATTGATTCAGACTTCGGAAGGATTACTGTCGACTTACCATCATGGGATTAAACCTGCGGTGGAGGCAGTGGGGATGTTGCTTACTCGCAAGGGAATCAAGCCTGCGGAATTCGGTCTTGCGAATCACGTGATTGAAGAAGTGATCGGGAGTCGCGCCAGCGGGAAGGTGCTGAGCGGGTTGCTGAAGGTGAACTTGCTGGCGACGCTGGACCAGCTTGGCATGTCGCAGAACTTGACAGCTAGCTTTATCAAGAACAGGCAGCTGGTTAACACTGCCGCAGGCCAGGCGAAGTTGATGGAGAAGTGGGGAGCGGACTATGGCCCTGACATGCCACAGCTGATGGCGGAGTTAAAAGCCTCGACAACGAAGTCACGGACCCCCTTGGTTGACTCGTTGCTGTATCAAGAGCTGTCCGACGTTCGGCCTACGTCGCGGAGTGAGGCGCCGGAACTGTTCAATGCGCACCCGAATGCAAGGCTGGCATATCACCTGAAGCAGTTCATGATTACTCAGGCGGATGTGATTCGCCGGGATAGCTGGATGAAAATCAAGACAGGGGAGCCGAAGAAGGTAGCGGAAGGGCTGAAGAACCTGGCACTGTACTCCGCAGCCTTGTCGGTAGTCACGGTCCCCTCGGACGCGATTAAGAACTGGATGATGGGACGGCCACTGAAGCTGGATAACATCGACTACGTTGAAAACTTTGTCAGGAACTTTGGACTGTCCCGCTACACCATGACGCAGGTGGCGAACAGTGAGGTCCCTGGGCAGAAGATGATGGAGTCAGCTGGGTCGATGGTCACGCCCCCAGTGGCGAGTGTGATGAAGACCTTGGGCCAAGGGATGAGTGACCCGAAGAAGCTGGTGCCGTTCGTGCCGCTGGTAGGTAGAGTTATCACTAACCGAGAGCTGGGCGGAAATGAACGCTGGGCTAAGGGGGAGCAATTGAAAGCTCGCCTGGAAGCTCGTGATGCTCGGGAGTCCTTGTATCCTGCGTTACGCGCACGGAGACTGCTGGAGGCGAAGCGAAAGAAGGCGGAGACGGACCGGAAGGCGGCGGCTAAACAAAGGAGTGCAAGATGAGTTACCCAGGCAGCGGGAGAGCTGATTATTTAGACTTGGGCAATTGGAATGCGGTGTGTTACCAGTGTGGCCGCAAACGCAAAGCTTCGACGCTGAGCCGGAACTGGCAGGGGTTCTATGTTTGTAAGGAACATAATGAGCCGAGGCAGCCACAGGACTTTGTGCGCTCTGTCCCTGACGTTATCACCCCTCCCTGGGCACAGCCCATGCCTGAAGATCATTTTACTTTTGGAAATTTATTAGTCACCGAATCCAGCGACCTCTTTCACGGGGATCTTATATACATCACCACCGAAGATAATATACCTTTAACTACTGAAAGCTAATATGCCTATTAAAATTTCCCAACTTCCCATAGCCGCTACGGTTTTAGATACTGATATTATTCCAATAGTCCAAGGAGGTGTTACAAAATCCTCTACTCTTACTGTAATAAAAGAACTGTTGTCTTTATTTTATACTAAACAAACTGACCTTGCCGCACCCTCTGGCGCATCGTTGGTTGGATTTGATGGAACCTTGAATTACGCTGCTGGAACCATTGGGCACTCAGTATCTGGAATCGTCATTGATGTAACCGCATTCCCTTGGCTAGCTGTGGGGGACGGTACAACAGACGATTACGCAGCAATTCAGGCTGCAATAAACAATTTGAACGCCACAAATAAGGGCGGTGAAATCCTTTTGCCGAGGCAGAAGCGTTTTCGCTGCACCCACATGCTGGCCGTCCCATGGTCAGGCAGCGGAATCATTATTCGCGGCGCGGGCGGAGTTGATCAATCTGGTGATGGGGTATCTGGTATTTTTGGGGACCATACCGAGGATGCAATCCTAAGCCTGCAAGGGTCAGTTTTCTGCCAAGCAAATAATCTTTATCTTGATGGCGGTTTGGGTGCAACATTCCCAAAAACGGCGCTTCTTCTTGGCCGAAATGGGATCGGAAGCGCAGGATGGCACTCATTCAACAACCTGGGCATCATAGGCCGTTTTTCTGTAGCGGCCCATTACAACGTCGCGTCGGAGGGTAACAGCTACCGTGATTGCTGGTGGGCTTTAGATGCTGGGTCAACTGCGTCACGAGTGGTCTACCTGAGCGGGGGCGATGGAGGTGGATTAAATCCTGTCACGACATTGACAGGATCAACACTGTTGGGGGCGGAATTCAATAACTGCCACCTATATCATATGGGGCTAACAGCGGCTGTTTCATGTATTGATATTCATGGCAGCGTAGCACTAGGGTCAATCGCATTCAGAGGCGGCTACCTAGTGCAAGCCAATGGGCACTTTGTATCAATTGGAAATGGATCAATCGATGGACAAGACACGCTTGGACCGATCACGTTTGATGGTGTAGGGGGTGAACGGCCAGGAGGTGTTGGCGTTCCTATTTCTGGCTTCAACTTATATGCGTCTGCTGGAGCGCCCGTCTATCTTCGCGGACTTAACGTCAGAAACTGCAATTTCCTGATGGCCGCAGGGAATTACATCAAACAGGACCAGTACGTCAGATTAGCGAATGCAGTGATCCTCTCGCAGGGCATCAACGGGAGCAACCCAGCTGCACTAACTTTCCCATCGTCGGTGATTGGAGCGCAACGTTACGGACTGGCATCCGTCAACGCCGGGGAGTGCCTGAATTGCTTGATTGATGTGGGTGGTGGATTCAGAGTAGAGGGCACAGTTGAGGCCGTATTGACAGGCGCGTGGAGCCAGACATTCAGCGTTGGGAACGGCTACGGACCAGTTGGTTATTACAAAGATATTACAGGGCATTGTCGTCTCGTTGGAGCGCCTGACAGCGGAGTAAGCGGAACCGGTGCATTCACGCTGCCGGTAGGCTACAGGCCATTGGTCAATATGGCATTTTCATGCCTATCGAACATTTCAACAATTGCAGGGCAGGGAGACACGCGAGTTGATATTTCATCTACAACGGGCGTAGTGACGATCACTGGTGGAACGTCTCCAGCGTTTCTGTTCGGAATCAACTTTCCAACATTCTGAAATCCGAACTATGAGTGAACAAGAACCCACCGCAGGCGAGCGCGTCACGCGCATTGTCGAATTCAAGGAATGCCATGGACTTTAATGTAGCATTTATACGTTTGCTGGGACACGAAGGACGTTATGTGAATGATCCTGCGGACCCTGGCGGCGAGACTAACTGGGGGATTTCCAAGCGCAGCTATCCGAACGTGGATATTAAGAACCTGATGGAAGAAGGCGCGAGGGAGATTTATCTAACCGACTTCTGGAATCGGATCAATGCAGACAAGCTCTTCGATGGAGTGGCTTATCAACTGTTTGACTTCGCCGTGAACTCAGGGATTGAGACTGCGGTGCGGTATCTTCAACGGGCTGTAGGAGTGGCGGATGATGGGCACTGGGGGCCACATTCCCAAGCAGGCGTGGATGCGAGGACGGAGTCTGATCTGATCATGCTGCTCAATGCAGAGCGACTGGACTTCATGACCCGGCTGAAGAATTGGCCCGATGCGTCCAGGGGATGGGCGCGGAGGATTGCAGGCAACTTGCGCTACGGCGCGGAGGATTCGTGATGGACTGGATGAATACACTTAAGAACTTGGCGCCGACAGTAGCCACAGCTTTCCTCGGGCCGCTGGGAGGAGTGGCGATTAGTGCAGTGGGGGATTTGCTTGGGATTACTGATGCTACCAAAACCAAGATCGCGGATGCTATTCAAGCAGGACAGATGACGCCGGAACAGATAGGAAAGTTGCGGGAACTGGAAATGCAGTACCAGAACGAAGAGAAGGATCGGGGGTTTAAGTACGCGGAGCTAGCGTTTAAGGATGTGGATAGCGCTAGGTCTATGGCAATCGCTACCCAGTCGATTACACCTACGCTGCTAACTTGGATTGTCGTGGTGCTGTGTCTGACCTTCGAGGGCATCCTGATGTTCAGTGCTACGCCTCCAGGAGCTGACCCTATTATCGTCGGCCGAATTCTGGGTACGCTAGACTCGGCATTGATAATGGTGCTCAGCTTCTGGTTTGGCTCGACTTCAGGGAGTTCGAGGAAAACTGAACTTCTGGCGGCGAGTACCGGACAGAAGCCTTAGTCAGAAAGCTTCCCTTCCAGCTTTCCTTCTATCGCCTCCCCTCCAAGGGACCTATAACAGGCTGCTTGACGTTCGAGTTCAAGCAGCCTTTCCTTTGAGATGAATACGAATCCGTCAGGGATAATTGATTCGCGCGGGTTATTCTCGAATAATTCGAGCGGTGTTTGGTCAGGTGTATTCATTAGGCTACCAAGGTGTCAGGGGTTATAGGGATGACGGTTGCAGAAGGGCGAGGGGCTGCGGCAGCAGGGGCGTTTGTTGCCTGGAGCATAATCCCTTGGGCTGTCGAAACCATCTTGATCTGGCCGGAGTTCACAGCACCCTGAAGTATACCTTCGAAGTCCCGGAAGTCAGGGAAGTAAATGTGAATCATCTTGTAAGCTTCGTGGTAGCCGACGGAGCCCTTGCGCTGGACGAAGTCTACGAAGCGTTCGGCTTGCATGGAGTCTTCGGTGCGCCCGATGCGGGAGAATACTCGAGGCATGTCTTGTTCCAGGTCCTCGAGCATGGTGTTAGCTAGCTGGAGATCTTCGACCCCTATGAGCAAGTCGTCGGAGCGGGAGGCGGACAGGACCATTGCCACCTTGTGCATATGGGTCTGTTTCCGTGCGGCGTAGCCTTCCAGCATCTGATCATCCATCCTCGATGAAGCAGTTTCCCAGAAGTTCTTGTACCACTCCTTCCCCCAAGCGCGAGCAGCGGGGGAGATCTTGAACTGGCCTGTCATCATAGCGATTTGTTCCAGGTCCTGGATCAGCATTGCCTTGACAGACTCGTCGCCTTGAGAGACTTGCTCGTCCACGTAAGCGACGTAGCGTTCTTTGGTATCACCGTAGACGAATAGGCAACGGGAGGATAAACCTCCACCGATCATGGCTTGAGGCATGTTGTCAGCGATCCAATGAGGGGTGGTGCCGGCTTGAAGGTTGATCCAGGGAGCTTCTACTACGTCATTGCCGCTCATCTTAGTGATCTTTTCGTAAGACCGCTTGCCGTCCCAGAGTTCGATTAAGAGGTTGACCATCTCCTTGTCTTGGAGATTCAGCAGCGACCCGAGTTCCGAGGCAACCAGGGTCAATGGCGACATAGGATGCCACTCACCTTGGTACTCGAAGGACTCAGATGACGCTGCAAATGCCGTGACCAAGGCCTGCCAGGTGATGGCGTTCGGTCCGAACTTGATCCCAGGTACTTGTTTGAGCAGGTCAGTGGAAATGTCGATGGTCGTAGACTTGGCGACGATGCCTGGAGGGGCGACGAATATAATATAGAACGAGGGATACCAACTGAATCGTTTCATATCGATCCAGACCCTGCGGCGAAGACACCCGGCGACTGTGCCGACAGCAGACCAGAAGTGCATTCGCTTTGGGGCTTCCGTGACCGAAGCGTATTCGAGATAGGCGGGTATCCAGTCTTTGAAGTTACGCGACATTAAGTACTCGCTTTCCGGTACACAAATTAGATATAAGTTGCTGAGATATTTTATACTCAATTGCTAAAACATTTTGCTGTGTGCCGTTTTTATAGCGCTGTTGAATATCTAATACATTTTCAGAGGTCAGTTGCTGTATGCCCTTTTTTAAGTTTTTTGAACTGTTTCGTATGTTTGCTAAAGGGGTGGCCCAATGACAATTATCTTTTGTGTAGTTACCGTCGTTATCTTTACGGTCCAGTTGTAAGGAAGCTTTCCACGTAGCCGCCATATCTTGGTAGAACGCGGGATAGCTGTTCCAACTTAAATCATAAGTAATTCCACGTCCTCCATATCTAGAGTAGTTTGGATTGTGTGGATTATCGCAACGCTGTTTCATGTTTACCCAAGTATTATAAATTGGCGTACGAGTTTCTAGTTCGACCATTTAGCACTCTCCCCAGGATACGGTTGAAGTTTTAATCCCTGTTGGTATTATCAAAGGATCGTCGTAAGGTATTTCTATTCGTGAGTATTTTTCCATTAGTGGAATTAGAGTAGCTGCCCTGTGCGTAGGAAACTGCCCTGCCAAACTATCATGAACTTGGATCAATACCTGTACCTCAGGAATATTTGTATAAAAAGATTCCCAGATTTTATTAATCAAAATACCTACTGTAGACTGAGGAACCCAGGCCAGGGCTTCGGGAAGCATAGCTTCTAGCCGGTCAAATATAAACCATTTATAACCCCAGCGATTTTCAATAAAACGATGTTTATTAATCTGCTCAAAGGTTCTCATATGCCAAGCTCGAATTCCGGGGTGTGCTCCAAACCAGTACTTTTGTGCAGCATCAATTTCTTGTACAGTTCTTCCTGTGTGCGCTGCTACGGTCTTGGCACCTCCCCCATAATTTGAAGCGTGACAGAAAACCTTAGCAAACTCACGCGCATGTTTAAGTGGTCCACGGTGGTCTGGGTAGCGCGGATGTGTTTCAACTAACTCTTCCGCTGGAGGCGGCTCTTTTTTAGCTATAATAAAAGCATTGAGTAAGTGCATATCTACACCTTGCTTTAAAGCTGCTATCCACTCAGCCTCTCCAGACTCCCTAACTACAATCTGAAGATCGGCTCGGTCTAAGTCCATGTCAAAGAAAGTAAATCCTTTGTCGGGACCGTACATAGTTTTTATGTTGGGTAATTTAAAGTCCATAGACCCACGAGCAGCAGCTTTACCGGAAGACTTTGATTTCTCTGAAGGTATCGTCTGGAGATTGCCGCCAGAGCCAAAGGGGTTCTTGGAAGAACTGAGTCGGTATGAGTAAGGGGCAGATTTTCCACCAGCATCTCCTGCAATGTTGAATGAACAGCGCATACGGCCGTCAGTGTCCAGAGGCATGTTGACGAAGTCTCCGTAGAACTTGTGAAGGGTTCGGATATCTGCGATGGCGTGGCAGATAGGTTTGATCAAGGGTTCCTTGGCAGCGAGCTTGGATAAGGCTTCATCATCGCAGGTAGGGGACAGGACCGTACGGCCTTGGACTACCACGCGTTTGTAGATGACCTGTTGTTTCAGATCGTCGTAGAACAGGGCTTGCATCTGCTTCGGAGAAGAGGGATTGATCGTGTGGCCAAGGACGTTGTAGAGGAAGGCCTCACGGTGGGACAACTCTTCCTGAATATCCATTGCCATCTGGTTCTTAACCTCCGGACGGATGTGGACACCAGTTATCATGGCACGGAGAACCGGCATGAACAAGGACTGCTGGACTTTATCCACAGCGAGGAGGCCAGTGGACTCAGCTGCCCGCATCAGAACCTCTCCGCACTCGCGAGTGTAGATACAGTCTTGAAGGTTGTAAGTCCAGCGTTGCTCTTCAGGTACGTCCGAGGCGATCTTCCCTTCGTCCTTCCAGTAGACGTACCAGTCAGCGTACATGGACGCGATGAAACCAAGGCCTTTGGGCAAGGCACAGAACACGCTGTGCTGCGTGATCATCGTATCCTGCCCGCCGTGAGGGATGAAGTGCCAATGGCGCTGGACGTACTGAGCGTCGTACAGGCCGTTCTGCCAGCGCACTCGGACGTTCTTGTGGGAGAGAAGCTTGTAGATCTGGAACACCACGAGAGCTTCTTCTTCCTCAGACCAGTACCCGGAGGGCTTACCGCGGGCCATGAATGGAATGCAGATTGCTTCCGTCCGTGACCAGCTGAGTCCGATGCAGTCAATGTGAGCGGAGCGAGTTTCGATGTCGAAGTCAATCCAGAGTTCGTTGAGGCAGGTTTCGGCTCGGCACCGAAGCATCTGAAGGGTGTTGATCGTAGTCTCTAGGGAAGGGCGGACAATGAACTTCCACTCAGGCTTGTTATCGTAGGTCTTGGTAGTCATGTGCCGCTTGACCCGACGGAGGTCGGAGAGGACTACCGCACGCTGAGGCCACTCACGGATGACTGCGCCAGGGGTGAGCGTGGGGATGACCTTGACGCCGTTGTCGGTCATGAGCTGTGACCCTCTCCACTTCAACACCCCCCAGTGTCCCGTCAGCATCCAGCAGGAAAGGTTCCCCATAGCTATGATGATGTTGGGCTGGACCATTTCGATCTCGGTCTGAAGGGCGTCGTAGCCTTCGCGGACCTGGGAAGTAACGTATTTGTCCCGCAGGAGTTGATGCCCTGGGCCAATATCCTTTTTCTTCAGGGCGATCCAGGAGGCGATCAAGCCCATTGGAGGGCGCTCTTTGCAGGCCATTGTAGTGTAACAGTCGGAGCGCATGATGCCGACTTCATGCAACATGCGGTTTAATTCCATGCCAGAAGCTCCATCGAAAGGAACGCGATCACGTTCTCCTGGATACTCCCCCACTATCATGACCCTGGCAGGGATAGGGCCTTCGCCAAAGATTTTCATCGGCGGGCTCCAAAGGTAAGCGCAATTGCCTTCATCACGTACTCGTCCATATCAGGCTGTCCCCGCATCCATGCAACATAACTGAGAGGTAGTTGCTTGATCGGCAGTCCCTTATGCTTGCCGAAGGTCATTGTCTTGGGGATGCGGCAGGCTTCCGAGAATTCCCATAAGGCCTGAACACCGCAGTGTTGCATGTTAGGTGCGCGAAGTTCAAGCATAAGGCTTAGAATCTCTTCGCAAAACATCACGTCGGCCTCTGCTGTATGTGCGTCACGAAGTGCTGTGCGAGTCGCCTCTGTAGGACCTTTCAAAGCGTAGTACATAGCCCCAAGTTTGTGGGAGTCTAGCTCCGGAAACAGCGCACGAGCAATGGCCAAGGTACAGATGCGCTTAACGTCAGGGCTGCCTAGAACCTTCCAGTCAAAGTCTACGTTATGCCCTATAATGTACTGTGTTTCGTCAGGAAGCTTCGCAGTCGTAGAAGGGGGACAGCCGATCAGTTCGTCAGGAAGAATGTGATGAACTGCTAAGGCTCCCCATGAGCTAGCTTTTTCAGGGCGGTAGCGCCGGGTGGTGCAAGGGCCGCTAGGTTCCTTGTATGCCAGTTCAATAACTTCACCGGGGTCTGTGCCCGTTGTTTCGGTGTCGATGATAAGTAACATGTTATAACCCCATTTCAAGATCAAGTTCCCGATCGACGGAAAGGTTCTGAATACGCTTGCAAGCGATGCCATAGGAAGCTGTGTCCATTTCGATACCAGTAGCGATGACTTTAAGTGCGTGGGCGGCAGGGAAGATCGGACCGCTGCCCATGAAAAAATCGCCCACGGTGTTGCCGGGCAGGCAGGTGCGCGAAAGCAATTCTTGGTACAAGGCGACCGGCTTCTGAGCTGCATGGCCGAGGTTAGAATCAGGGCCGAAGTCGAGAACGTCAGGAGCCATGCGAAGGACAGGACGCTTGCCTTTGACTGCGTAGAGGATCGTTTCGTACTTCCGCTGTGGGCCCCACTCTGGCCAGGGAGCGCGCATGCCAGCTTTCTTATACCAGATCAGAGGCGTGCGGAAGACGCGCCAGCCTGCAGCTGTGAACTCGTCTCGCATGGTAGTGAACCAGTCGATGTCGCAGAAGCAATAGAGGTGGGCTTGTTCCTTGGCTAGGCGGAAGGACTGCGGGGCAAGGGTAGCAAGGATGGATTTAAAATTATCCGCGGAGTCTTCATATCCATGCGCGCCTGCCGCAAGGCCGCCACTGTCTCCGAATTCATCTGCCCCCATCCCGTAAGGTGGGTCTGTAAGGATGCAATCGAATTGCCCTGCAGCCGCTCCTCGCATCCAGTCAAGGGAGTCTTCATTGAGTGCGCGGTGCATTTCAGCTGTGAACGCCCGGCCAACCGAAGCGCCGAGCTGGCGGTTCTTATCAGCGGTTTCTTCTTTGCGCAGGATTTTAAAAGCTTCATCGACGGTTTTAGCTGCCTTGATGAGGGGATTGTCCAGGTGACGTGCAACGATAAGTTCCCGCCGCGTAGTTTCCTGATTGACACCCTCGGAGGAGCCTCGGACTTCAACTGAGATAGCAGCAACCGTAGGCGGAAGTTCGCCTTTGAGCGATGCCTGCTTTGCGCGGAGGGTAGATAATCGTGCATGAGCTGCAGCCCTTTCTTGCCAAGTAAGAGATTCTCGCTGGATATTTTCATCGAGTTCCGCCTCTTCCGCGGCGAGTGGATCGAGGTCGCTGAGGAGAGTGTAAGGGATGAAACCGCTGCGAACAACTTCTCCGTCATGTTTAAACGGTATACCAAGAGCTGCCATGTCTACAGCAGCGCGGAAACGACGCTCGCCTGCGACAAGGTAGTAATCCTCCCCTACGACCCGAAGGATGATGGGGTGGAGGAGACCGCGCTGAGCGATCCCGTCTGCGAATTCGTGGAGCTTGGCCGCGTCGAAGTGCTTGCGCTGGCGATCTGGAGCTACCTTGATAGCGTCGAGGTGGATGAGTTTCATTTATGTAACCAGTTGAATAGACGGCGCAGGGCATAGCTGCGAACGAGGGATACGAAAGTGAAAATGATTCCTATGGCGATGTTACTTGCCAGAGGAATCACGATGCCGAAAAGGGGGAACACTAACAACTGCGCCCCCAATGCTACTCCGTAGCCGAGAAGGACATTCGCCCCGGCTTCGAAGAGGGATTGAAGGCGCGTTTGCACGGTGGGTCAGCTCGGCAGAACTGCGCCTACGCGCTCTTGGATCTGGTCGTTGTACAGTTCGTGATTGATTTTCACGCTGACCATTTTCCCCTGCAGCTGGCGCCAAGCCCAAGGCACGCCGGCCTTGTTCGTGTCGGTAGCGTCACGGTAGTCCTTCTGGCGGCGGTTCTTCCCCTTGGAATTATCGAGGCCGCCCTGGGCGTTCAGATCGAGGAATGCCCGATCCGTGAGGGTCAGCTCAGCAGGAATGCCCAGACCCTGGACG
>Ga0265297_10001975_pt1 | contig 44083 bp, 82 predicted proteins | sample Munlanlwell13791_FD_192502 | JGI IMG/M metagenome (GOLD analysis project Ga0265297, IMG submission 192502) | Leachate microbial communities from a municipal landfill in Southern Ontario, Canada - Leachate well 137-91 | ecosystem: Engineered > Solid waste > Landfill > Unclassified | place...
TTACTACTATTGTGTATTATGTTGACTGTGGGGAAAGGTTTGAAGATAAGTATAAAAGCCCCTTTCTCACGATGATATAATTTTTCAGAAAATGCTTTTTTGGAGAAGAGGAATAAGATTGCTAAAGTTAATTCTGGCGGTAGTATAAATTTTTAGGAAAATGATTTTAAAGAAAGGGGGATATTGATATGAATGGGAAGGTAGCAAAGAAATGTAGGAGAATGATTTATGGGGAAGATTTTTCGCCAAGATATAGGCAGTATTCTATATTAAAAACAGGTCAGATAATTGCAGACCAACTTCGTAGAAGATACCAATTCTTAAAAAGGATTTATGGTAAAAGTAATTGATAAGCCGAAGGGTAATAAGATAACTCCAGAAAAGCGTAAAGAATACCGCAGTAATTATAAGAATAAAGAATTTATGCAAAAGGTATTCAATATCAAAGCCCGCAAATTATTCCACGACTTTCCCATCGGCTGGGGTTGGAACTATTTTCCGAACCACTTTAGATTAGCCTCATCTGAATTTCATCAGTTGCTAATGATTAAAGCCCAGACTAAAAGGTTTCTTGCGATTGCTGCACCCAGAGGTAGTTCCAAAACAACTATTATCGGGTTTAATTATGTATTGCATCATATTTGTCACAAGTCTAAAAGGTTTATTGTCTATATCTCTAATACCTATAAGCAAGCTACATTGCTATTGCATAGTCTTAAAGATGAGATTAAGAATAATGCTAAACTTAAAGCCGATTATCCTGTTGAGATTACTAAGGATGCTGAAGATATTACTATATTCCGCCATCCTGACGGATTTGAAACTATGGTACTCTGCTTAGGTGCAGACCAGATGGGTAATATTAGGGGTAGGAAATTTGGTGCGTATAGACCTGACTTAGTTATCGGTGATGATATAGAAAATGATGAGTTGGTTAGATCGCCAGAGAGAAGGTTGAAATTAACAGAAGATTTTGATAATGCGGTTATACCTGCAGGCGATATTGATACCCAATATATTATTGTTGGCACTATTCTCCATGATGATAGCTTACTTGCCAAACTAATCAGCAAAGACCAGTATAAAGAATTTGATAAGATTAAATTTCAAGGGCTTTATAAGAATCCCCAAACCAAAGAATACTTTTCATTATGGCCTGAAAAGATGAGTGTGGAATGGCTACTTGATTATTGGAAGAATAAACCCCATACATTTGCAAGGGAAATACAAAACGACCCAAGTGGCTCTGGGACTGAAGATATTAATAAACAGGATTTTAGATATTGGCGGATTGAGAATATGGAAGCGATATTGTTTGATAATGAAGGGAATATCCGTAGCAGATTTAATCTGCAAGATTGCAGGGCTGCTATCGCCTGCGATTTGGCTTGGGAAGATAAACAGGAAAGTGATTATACTGCTATTATCCCAGCATTTATCACTCCATTATCAGATATTCTATTTGATGATTACATATTCAAAAAAGGCGTTAGACCTGACGAATTTGAAGAAACATTATTTGCTATGGAACAGCGACTTAGGGCAATTACAGGAATGACTGTGCCTATCGGATTTGAAAAATCTAAATTAGAAAAAGTTATGAAATGGTTTTTGCAACAGGCAATGCGAAGAAGAAATAAATTTCTAATGCTGAAAGATTTGAATTGCTCTAATGAAAAGATTGAAAGGATTGTTACTGTATTGCAACCAAGATATTCCCAACATACTATATATCACAAAAGGGGAATGGGAGATTTGGAAACGCAACTTATCAGATTGCGAAATACTTCCCATGACGATTTAGCAGATGCGGCAGGAATGGTAGTGAGATTATTACAGTATCCAAAGTCTATTAAAAAGAATACTGATAAGCCAGATTATGATGCTGGATTTATGAAGTTGAGAGAGTTTGCAATGCATAAGACAAAACCTACTCAAATAGGCAGATTTCGGATTGGAACAAGAAGATTTGAAATCCCAAGTTATAGGATACCTATTGACATTGGAGTTAAATAATGTTATATGCAAGATAGGAGTTAAGAATTATGGCAGATAAAATTAAAATTGCTGATGAAAGATTATTACAACTGAAGAATGAGATTAAAATGAGTATTGAGTTTAATGATAAAGAACTTAAACCCATTCTTGAGGAAAGTCTATCCCGTTATACTGGCAACTATGTTCCTTCATTTGCTATCAACTGGGATATTATGGTTAATGAAATCTATCCTGTTGTCCAGAATTATCTGCCTTCTATTATGTTTAGAGTCCCACGAGCATTACTAAAACCTAAACAGAAAAGTTATATTGCTAAAAGACGAAATCCTGTATCTGGTGAAATGGAAGATATACAATTAGATAGTGCTAAATCAGCTTTTTCGCAAGAGGCAATCTTAAACTATTCAGTATCAGAAGAAATGCCTTATAAGAAAGAAGTGCATAAAACATTATTAGATGCTTTGATATACCCTTATGGTATTCTTTGGCACGGTTATAAAGGCGAATTTGGGATGACTGAAGAACAGGATTTCTCTATTATTGAAGATAAAGTATTTGTCAAACATACTCGACCTATGAGATTTATTTATGACCCTGCAGTTACATTATCAAATATTGATGAAGCCAAATGGATAGGCAGAGTTATTGATATCCCATTACAAGACCTTATTGAAGATGATAGATTAGATATTGATAAGAAACTTATTAAGGGTTTTAATGGTTTTGGGAATAAGGTTGGCGGGAAATCTAGCAAGATAACTGGTAAGAGATTAAGTTCGTTGGAAATGGCAAAGGTTGAAAATGCAAAAGATATAATCTCTCCGTCAAAATCGCTTATTGATTCTACTTCTAAAGAATATCAGAATAGCAAACTATCCAAATTTGTGCAAGTTCAAGAGATTTATCTAAGACCTACCAAGAAAGAAGCAAGGGAAGGCAAAAGGGGATATATACTACTATTAACTGATGAGCAAGATAAACCATTGAGAATAAATAATTGGACTATTAAAGCCAAAGGGTTCCCTGCAAAAGTATTATACTTCAATGAAGTGCCTGATTCCAAATTACCAATGGGCGATTTAGATACTTATAAGCAAATTGCAGACCAAAAGAATGTGATATTTAATATCCAACTTAGGAATGCTCAAGAGAATAGCAAGGTGTGGATAGGATTGGCTAAAGATGGGGCTGATGAAGAAGATATTGATATGGTTCGTAAGGGTGAGAATACTATTATCAGATTTGAAACTGATGATGTCCGCAAGCGTATGATGGTTGCCTCACCTGGCGGACAGGCAAGTTCCGAACTTTACATAATTGACCAACGCATACAGAAGAATTTAGAGGATAAATCAGGTATTACTGATTTACGTAGGGGATTTCTGCAATCTGGTGAAGAATCTGCCACATCAGTTCGGATTAGAGAAGCAGGTTCAGCTGTTAGAATCGCTTATCGGCAAGATATTATGACAGATTTCTTAAAGGATTCGTTCAAATATATCAATCAACTTAACAGGCAGTTTAAGTCTGTTGAAGATGCTGTAAGAATTATCGGAACTATGGATATTGATTGGGTGGATAACATATCTAAAGAAGAATTACAGGCAGAAGTTGATGTTGATATAAATGTGTTTTCAATGTTACCCGAAAATCCAGAAAGAGAGGTTAGAAATCTTAATACTATTCTTATGCTTATGGTTCAGGCGATAACCCAACCTGCTATTGCTAATAAGATAGCACAAGAAGGCAAGATAATTAATCTCTCACCTTTAATTGAGTCAATCCTTACAAGATTGAAAATTAAAGAGCCAGATTTGTTCAGAAATATCAAACCCCAAGAGTCTATGGGCTTTGTATCTGCCCAGCAACTTAAACAAGCACAGGCAAATACCCAAGCGGCAGTATCGGGACAACAAATCCCGTTCCCGCCTCAAGTTGATGATGACCATAGACTGAAATTGGAAACTTATACATCAGTATTACAGTTGGTAAATGCTATGGGGCAGACTTCTGATATATTAGAGCAGTTGATTCGGGTTCATACACTATTATTACAGCAATTACAGGAGAAAGGCACTAATCCGCCCCAAACTATTAAGTTGAAAAAGGCGACTGTGGAGACTTTATAGACTATGGATATTATAGTTAAGAATTGGGAACATCATAATCGTGGACTCCCTAATTGGGATAGTAAGAAAGGCAAATATATCAGTTCTAAAAGGCAGTATGTTGAGGAATGTAAACGGGCAGGATTAGTTCAGTATGCAGAACCTTCTGAAAAGAAAGTTCGGTTGAAACCTTCTTCTGAAACTATAGCATTTCTTAATAGTGTTAAGAATAGAACAGACAAGAATGGAAAGGTAAATTTATCCAGTAGTCAGATTAATTATATGATTAAAATAGGTGCTATTAAAGATAGGGATAAGATTAAGTATCCAACTGATTATAAGAAAGGCGGGTTTGGCTAAGATGGCTATGTTTATAAAGATTAAAGATGGCATATTCGTAAAGGCAAATAGTATTGAGGCGGTTATAGACATTGTTAATAAAAATAATAATGGAACTTTATGCAAAGTTTATACTATCAATAATTCATTCCCATCAGAACTGCCATCATCTGTAATATTGGATATGATAAATAAAGATACTAAAGTAGAAGATAAGCCAGATAAAAATGCTGAATTATTAGAGCAAATGTTGAATATTATGAAAACGGAAAATACGCCAATGGGCGGATAACTAACTGCAACCAATACTATTCCCAATCGGGAGGTAAGTTGCTAAAGGAGAAGAACTATGGTACAGGAAAATAGTAATACTATAGAGAATAAAGAGTCAACCCTTGACAATCAGCCTAAACAGTCAGAGTCTATTGCAACTCGGGTTGCTAATTTTAAACCAGAGCAGACTAAGGTTTCTAACCAATCTGAAGATATTACATTTGACCCAAAGTCATTTGATAATATAACTTCGGTTGAGGAAGCCAAAAAGTTTGCGGAACAATCTTATAAGTCCTTTGAGAAGGGATTTAATAGGAAGTTTCAGGATTTAGCAGAGCTTAAGAAAACTCTTGAGGCGAAAGTTACCGATTCTTCTTCTTGGACGACAGAGAAGATTCAGTCATTACTTCAAGACCCGTCATTTGTTTCTGCTGCTCAAAGTGTGCTTGGTCAGTCAGGTTATAAGGGAGATTCTGACGATGACTTTAGTAACCTATCTGAGAAAGAAAGAGCAGAGATTTTAGAGATTAAACGACAGAATAATTTGTTAATGCAAAATCAAAATCTTTTGCTTACGAAACAACAGGACGAAGCACTTAAGGCTAAATTTCCAAATTATCGTTCTGAAGCTGTTGATACCATTACAGCAGACCTTCTGCAAGGTAAGGTAAAAAACACCAGAGAATATATTTGGAAAGCATACGATTATGAAGAAGCTCTTGATAGAGCTTATAAATTGGGTATGCAGGATGCAAAGAAAACAATTAACGAAAACGCAGAAACTGCTTCTTTTGAGGGTGTAGATGCAACTTCATCTGCACCTGTAAAGCGTGAGAAAGGCGAGTCAGGAGAAAACCTTTTGAAACGTATTTATGCGTATAATTTAAGATTAAAGAGAGGCAGTTAATATAGAAAGGAGTAAAATTAAATGGCTAATTACGCAATTCCTTCAACACTTGATACTGTGGCATTAAACACTTCATTGGCGGATTATGCAAAGACATTAACCGATAATGCGTTTAATGACCCGACAGTATTTAAGCTGTTGAATTTAGGGAGTAACAAAAAGACAGTTGATGGCGGACTTTCGCTTACTGAAACTCTTATCAAAGAGAAACAATCGGCTGGCGGATTCTATCTTGGTGCTGATGTGCTTAATAACACCCAGCCCAATACGCTTACAACTGTGGAATTTAGATGGCAGAATGCCTATGAACCTATAGTAATCACCAGAGATGAAGAAAGACAAAATTCAGGGGCAGTTCATAAGATATTGGACTTAGTAGCAACTAAAACCGAACTATCCCGAAAAGCGATAGTTGACCGCCTTGACCAAGCATTATCAACGCCTGTTGCAGAAGCGAATTTCCTTATTGACCTTGATACTTTGGTTGATACAGGAACTCTTGGCAATATTGCAGGTGCTACGGAAACTTTCTGGCAGGCGACTGAAACCACATCAGGTGCATTTGCAACACAGGGTTTGACAGATATGAATACAGCAACTTTGGCAGTTTCATCTTCGTCAAATGTTGATAATCCGACCATATACCTGACTACAAAAACTGTCTGGGGAAAAATGTGGAATACATTACTTCCTCTTGAGAGATTATCCAATGGCGATATGACAGGTAATCGTGGCGTTAAGAACCTTTCATTTATGGGTTCGCCTGTTACATGGGGTCAGTATATTAAATCGGGAACAATGCTGGGACTAAATGAAAACTATCTGAGATTGCAGGTTGATTCAGCTACTGATTTGGTTACAACCGACTTCATAAGCCCTACAAACCAGACTGTTAAGGTTGCTTATTATTTGTGGAGAGGTAATCTTACCACTGGTAATCGCAGACGGCATTTCAAACTGAATAGTATCAGTTAATATGGAAAGGAGATAGATAATGGCAGCGAAAACACCGAATACGATTGTTAGAGAAAGTATGGGTTCTCTTACTCTGTTAATATGCCAATTTTCAACTACTAACATTGACAATGATGATACCTATGCTACTGGATTAGGAACTAATCTTGTTGATTGTTGGTTTAATTGCACATTGACAGATACTGCTGCGAAAGATGTTCACCCGTCCAATAGTTCTGGGACGATAACATTTTCTACAGGAGAGGACGATATAACAGGAACCTTGTTTATTTTAGCAAGGACATAAGAAAGGAGATATAAAATGGCAGTAAGTACAGACAGCGTTTTTAGTAATGCTATTGTTGGGAATATGATGACTGGGGCAGATGTTGATATATTTCAGATTGACGATTTGCCAAAGTTCCCAATCGGTCAGGGATTTACTCGGGCTGATGGTGCAAAGTTTAGATATGGTCATGTGGGGGCAGCTTGTAATAGGGGTGTCATCGTAGCACAGGATTATAGTGAGAGTTCTGAAGCTGATGCCGACCAAATAATTGTCGCACCTTCGTCAACATATCAAATGCCAGATGAGCCGAATGGCACATATCCTGGAAGTATTAACTCCAGATATGTAATAGTTACATTGGCAAGTGTAACTGCAGACCAATTTGCAGGTGGTTATTTGCATATTACCGATGATGTAGGTGAAGGATATACCTATAGAATCAAAGGTAATACTGCAACTGATGACCCTGTAACTGGTAATTTTAGATTGGCTTTGTATGACAAGATTCAAGTGGCTTTAACGGCTACTACAGACCATTGTATTACAGGCAATCTATATGCCAATGTTGAAACTGCAGGAACAGGCACTGATGGTATAGCTTGTGGTGTAACTTGTGCTTCGCTTACAGCAACAGAACCATTCGGTTGGATTCAGACTTATGGAATGGCAACAGTGCTTTGTGATACTGCTGGAAGTGCTGGGATGAAAGCACAATTATCGCAATCTGTTGCTGGTGCGTATGCACCCGCTTCATTAGACGGAACTGCATCACATAACTATCCTATTATCGGGACTATTGTTACTCCTGGTGATACGACAGGTCATGGTGCTATACATTTGGAACTTGAATAGGGATAGGGGATAAGAGAAATTATAGCGGGAGAAGATAGGTTCATTCCCTCTTGCCTATCTTCTCCCCACCCCTTTGGAATAAAGGAGGTTAAATGGAAAATACGAGTGGAAGAATAAGGATAACTGCAGACGGGGCTGTAATAACATCTGGTAAACCTGTAAGAGTTTATAATATTACTTGGCTTTCGGGAACTACCGCAGGATATGTCGGGTTAAGAAATGGCACTGGCACATCTGCAGATTTGGATTATTACAGAGACGGAACAGCAAGTAAGACCTATAGCGAAAGTTTTGAAAATGGGAAATTATTTCCTGCAGGTTGTTATTGCGATATTGATGCGAATGTTACTTGGGTAACAATAGAATGTAAAAAGGAAGCATAGTGATTAACAGTATAATTAACAGTATTATAACAATGGCAATTTCAATATCTAAACCAAAAGGAGGATAGAAATGCCGAAATTTATCAGTAAGGATGGATTGTGGTATGTAGCGAAAGAAAGGGTTGGGTTAATTAACAGGTCTAACAAGACAGTTACTAACCCTTCTGCAGAATGGAGTAAGTATACTAATGAACAGATTGAACCTGGACAACCTTTTATTTATGAAGGGCCTGATAGAGCTTCTCTTTTTGAACTCTATAAAATTGACCCTACAGGACAGGTTTTAACAATGGGACAAGATTTTCATGATGACCCTGATATGCAGGATAGGGCAAGGCAACGAGGATATAAATCTGTTGCAGATTATGCAAAGGCATTTGGGTATTCAAAAGAAAAATCTGATGCGAGATTTGAAGAGTTGATTGCTAAAGTTGAAACACACGATTTGCCTAAACGAGTTAAGATGATAGAAGCCACAGAGAGTGGCGGAAATGATACTGTTGGTAATGAACATAGAAAAGGCGGATTTGGAGAAATACCTAAAGAATAAGACTAATTATCCAAATGGATATACCAAGAAAGGCAGTTAGAATTGTTAAATTGGATAATACTATCTATACTTATCTTAATGGGTATAGTGTTGAATTTATGAAAGTTGCTAAAGAATATGTAATAAAAGAATATAGAAATTTAAGACAGGCATTAGAGGCAGTAGAGAATTTTCTAAATAGCGAGTGATTATGCCAAAAGTTACTGTTTTGGGAACAGCCACAAAAATAGTTTCTGATAATCCTAAAAGGATAAGTATTGTTATCCAAAATCTATCTGCCCAAACAGTATATATTGGCAAAGATAGTTCTATAACTGCTGGACAAGAACCATTCATTTTAGAACAGGGTTCATTCCAAGAGGACAATTCAGGTGGTAGAATGTGGAAAGGCGATATTTATGGCATTACATCTACATCTACTGCTGATATTGTCTATTGGGAAAGAGAAAGTAGTTGATGATTAGGATAGATAATTCGTTAAGTAAGATTATAGCTGATTCGCTATATGCTCCTATAGGTGCATATTTAACTTCTCTTACTACTTCTACTCCTACAAATCTAACGGGCTTTATAAAGGGCAACGGCTCGGTTCTATCTGCTGATAATTCTACATATCAACTCCAATTAATTAGTGCTACAAATATTAAGACTATAAACTCAAACTCTATACTTGGTTCTGGGGATTTAGTTATAAGTAGTGGAGCTCCTACCGATGCAACCTATATTGTTCAAACGGCAAATGCAGGATTATCAGCAGAACAAGTACTTGGAACTTTGGGGACGGGGATATTATATAACACAACTACTACGGGAGTTTTGAGTATTGCGACCAATGTTTTCCCACAGCGTGCAACTATGTGGCATGGGGAAGCCACTGTAATTACTGGTAATGCTTTAACATTGGCTATTGATACCGCTTCAATGTTTAATTATGCTTACTACCAAAATCCTTGTGCTAATGGTGATAGTTTTTCTAATTCATTCTTTCTAAAGGCAGGGACATATACTCTCTCTGTCTTGGGTCTAACAGCTAATAGTTATGGAAAAATAGATTGGTATATAGACGGTGTAAAGGTGGTTTCTTTACAAGACTGGTATTCTTCTTCAACTACAAAAAATGTCATAAAAACCGCTTCGGTTACGGTTGTTGGAGACGGCTATCATCAACTTATAGGAACTATAAATGGGCATAATGGGTCAACATCAAGCCCACATTATAATATGGCATTGACAGCGTATTGGTTAAAGCCAACAGCAGATGAGGGTAAGGAATAAAACAATCTTATGAACGGGATATTCCGATTATGTTGGGAAAGGGGATTTTATGACACATAAAATAGTAGAGAAGATAAACGGATATGCAAGCGTGTTACGCTTTATTACGCCAATTTTGGTGAGTATTGTTTTATATTTTCTGATTCAAGTCCATCAGGATATTAAGGAAATGAAAATTTGTTTTGCTCAACATTTGGCTGAACATAAAATCCTTGAAGTTAAACAAGAAAATAGGATAACAACTTTAGAAACGATTGTGGCTTATTTAGTGAAGAAAGACGAGATAAGAAAATAAAGGGGGTGATTTTATGAACAGCATTACATTTTTGGTATTCGTTGCGGTGTGGACATTGTTAATTGTGGTTATTGCCAATCCTACTGCAAAAGCAAATGTTGGTAAGTGGATAAGAAAGTTATTCAAAATGTAAGAGGTGAAATATGTGGAAAAAGATTTGGTTTTTCATTACCAATAATTGGTCGTTCAGCACTTGGCTATTGATACCGATTGCGGTGATACTTCTTTTGTTTTACAGGCATAATTTAATCCAATCGGGGATAGAACAAGGGAAGGGAACTGTTAATCTAATCTCTGGTGGGGTTCGGGAAACTCCCGAAGAAATCGTTAAGGCGGTAGAGAATAACGAGAAATTAACAGTTCTGAAAGATGAGAAGGGGATAAGTTGGGTAGTATCAAGCGGAAAATCTTTGCCTACTACTGACACAGAAAATCCGCTAAAAGTTATTGGTATTACAAACCTAAAAGAAGTCGGAGAAGGTATCACTTGGCAAGTTGCAGACTTGGGTATAGTGAATGTTGATATACCTCTTACTACGATAGGGGTTGGCATTGGAGCAAGTAAAGACATAACTAAAAATGCCTTCATTGGTGGGGGTGCGATAGTTGATTATGAGGTAAAGAGTTTTAAGGATATACCGAAACATACTACATTGGCAATTTATGGCGGCTGGAGATTTTAATATGGCTGGGGAATGTATAAATAGGAAGTTAAAACCTTTCAAGAAGTGCGAAACTTGCACAGAGGATTATTCCCAAGAACATTGGAGTAATTTGGACTGTGAAGATTTAAAAATGGTAAAAGTAATACCATTAATTGTAAAATGTAATTGTAAACAAAAAAGGAGATAGAAATGGATATAAAAGATTTAAAAGCTCAGGCGTATGATACAGCAGTAGCTATTGAAGAACTACAGAGAAAAATGGCTCAATTAAATCAACAAATAGAAATGGCAAATAGAGTTTCTGATAATACAAAAGAAGAGGTTAAACCAAAATAGAGGTGAATTATGTTCTTATATAGCGACCTTGTTAGCGAAGTTAAAAGGCGTGCTACAAAAGACCAATCTGGCACTACATTTGATACTGCTGTAAAGAATATTATCAATACATCATTGTTTAGATTATCTCGTGAGGCAGCTTGGCGACCAATTAGGCGGATACAGAAATTTACTACTGTAACAAGTTATACTACAGGTTCAGGTGCAGTTGCAGTAACTGAAGATAGTGCTACTGTAACTGTTACAGGTGCTACTTTCCTAACTGATAATATAGCCATAGGCAGATATATCAAAATATCAGGTTCAGGTACATACTATAAGATAGCCACTATTACAGGCGAAACTACATTGACATTAGATAAAGTATATGACGGAGATACTGATACAGATGCAACCTATACAATACTGCCTCAAGAGGAATATAATTTGCCTATTCAAGCAAGCCACAGAATGTTCTTATGGCATAGGGAATTAGGCACGCCATATCAGTTAACATTTCTTACAGACCAATCATTCTATTCTGCAGGGATTTCTAATACCGATACAGGCACTCCGACTCATTATCGTATGTGGGGTGAGGATATGGTAAAAGAGCAATTATTGGAAGCTTCTATATTAACTGTATCCAGTTCATCTACTTCTGATACTACCCAGAAGATAACTATCTATGGCATAGTATCGGGTTATCCCGATAGCGAGCAAATATCTCTTAATGGCACAACTTCTGTTAATGGCACTAAATCGTTCACTACTGTAGAAATGGTTGTGAAAGATGCTTCAACAGTAGGCAGGATAACTATTACTGCCAATTCAGCAAAGGTAACTGTAGCAGTATTGCCAGTAGGTGATACTACCGCAGGTATCCTATATCGCAAAGTGCAATTATATCCATTACCATCAACTGCTTTTGATATAAATTGTCAATATTATAAGATACCTTATAGATTAGTTAACGACTATGATGTCCATGAATTAGGACAGGATTTTGATGAGGCATTGATACTATTATCGGTGGCCAAAATTAAGTATGAAACTAATCAGACCGAAGGCGATAAATGGTTTGGGATGTATAAAGATGAATTAAAGAGTTTGAGAAAGACCAATACTGATAAATTAGATTGGATACCGACTTTGAATAGACCTGGTCAGGGGATAGCAGGAAGGGATTTTGTCCATCCTCAATTACAATATTCGCAGGCAGGTTCAAACTTTGGGAGACGGAGTAGATTATGAGTGGGCAAACTTATACAACGCCTTCATTATCAATAGGTCAGATTAGTTTTACTGGCGGATTAAATACAACTGCAAGTCAGTTGGCTTTACAGGATAATGAAAGTTCTGATTTACAGAATATAGATTTTGATATATTCGGTTCAATCATTAAGAGAAACGGATATGCTACTTTGAATGGGACTGCTATAGCTAATACCCCAACTATTGACGGATTGCATTGGTTTGAATTTACATCAGGCACAAGCATTACAAGAATGGCTATAGCAGTAGCAGACGGCAAATTATGGAAAATGGACGAGTTAGACGGAACTTGGGACGATATTACTAATGGATTAACTATTACTGCAGAAAACCTCTGCTATTTTTCTAACTTCCTGAATGAGGTTTATATTACTAATGGTGCTAATGCTCCAATCAAGTATGATGGCACAACTGCTTCGGCAATGACCGTTCCTACGGGACTTACAATAGCCAAATTTAATGCACTATTCAATAACTATCTATTCCTTGCTAATTGCACAGTATCGGGAACAACCCATAAATCCCGTATCTATTGGAGCAATATCAAAACCACATCAACTTGGACTGCTACGGATTTTATTGAAGTTGCTATGGATGACGGACAGGCAATTACAGGGCTTTGGGCATTGGGCGATAGATTAGTTGTATTTAAAGAAAGGTCTATTTATATTGTTACTTTTACTGGCGATGCTGATATACCATTTATATTGCCGAATGGCGGAAAGACTAATTCGTCTGTTGGTTGTGCTGCTTCTGCAAGTATTCAGGAAATTGAGAATGGATTGGTATTTATAGCCGCTGATGGATTATATTATTTTGACGGATTTAATAGTTATAAAATATCCGATAAGGTAACTACCACATTTTTGACATTTAATCAGACAAGACTTAATCAGATTGTATCATTAGTATATAAGAAAAAGAATTTGTATATGGCATCTGTTCCTTTAGGAAGTGGCACAACTAATAGTTTGATATTGGTTTGGAATTATGTCCTGAAAGCATTTAGCCAATATACAGGTATTGCAGCGGCTTCTATGGCAGTATTCTATGTTAATGGTAATGATGAAAGATTATACTTTGGAGATTATGCAGGATTTGTATATAGATTAGATACAGGTTCAAACGATAATCCGTTGGGAGTAGAAACTGCTATTGACGCTTATTATTGGACAAATTGGAAAGCGTTTGCCGACCTTATTGTCCTAAAATCTGTTCCCGAATGTGTTGTTTATCATACAATAGAAAATGCTACGCTAAACTTTTCCTATGCGTTTGATTTGGAAGAAACCGAACAATATTCTCATGTAATCAATATGGCAACTTCAAGTGATGTTTATGGAGTAGGATTATATGGAACTGCTACTTATGCTGGGATTGGCAGTGCATTGAAAAGGATAGATTTAACAGGCAGAGGTAGGGTTATAAGATTTAAGTTTGCTAACGATAGATTAAGTGAAACATTCCAAATTGACGGATTAGGAATGTATCCACACGGAGAAACAAATGTCTGATTTAGTCAAAACATCAAGTATTAATTCTTTAGTTTCAAATTCTATTAGTAGATTTGGTAGAAAATTACCTAATAGAAAATATGAAGATAAAAAACTTGAAACAAATGAGATGTCTCGGGAATTACAAACTTATATTACTGCTGTTGATAGGGATATAAGAAATATAATTGATTATGCTAATAGAATATCCTCTACATTTTCATCAACTGAAACTGACCCTATCGTTAAAGCTATTAATGGTATTATTAAGTCCAATGGTACGACTATAGGGGCAGCAGTTTCTGGAACAGATATTAAGACAGTTAATTCTACTTCATTACTTGGTTCTGGAAATGTAGCAGTCCAACCGACTTTAGTTTCGGGAACAAATATCAAGACTATAAATTCAACTACATTATTAGGTAGTGGTAATTTTACTCTGGTAGCCATAGAAACTGACCCTATTGTTGGGGCTATTACGGGCATAGTAAAAGCAAACGGAGCAGGGGTAATATCAGCGGCATCAGAAGGCACTGATTATCTTGCACCTTCAAGGATAGATGATACTAAAGGCAATGGAGATACTACTTATGTATGGAGTGCAGATAAGATATTTGACCAACTGGCTTTGAAAGACAGTGTTCTGACCTTTGTCTCTCCGCTTTTGAGAACAACCAATTCAATCGCCTTAAACGGATTAACAGGGTTTGGCTTAGCAGGACAGGTTATAAAAACAAATGCAACTGCCGATAGTTTAGAGTGGGGAACTGCTGATTGTGATGTTATACATACAAACATAACACCAGTAGGTAATGTTGGTAGTGGTGAAGATATTTTAATGACCTATACCTTACCCGCAAATACATTAGATACTAATGGGGAATTTTTGGAAATAACTGTATGGGGAACAACAGGGGAGTCGGCAGATACAGCATTTAAACTATATTTTGGTGCTACTGTCATTCAGACAATTAGTGTCGGATTTGGTAATGAATGGTTTTTTAATGCAAAAGTTGTAAGAACTGCTGCAGCAACTCAAACTGCTATGATTGGTGGCGGCGGTAATAGTGATTATACCAATATTCAAAAACCAACAGAAACACTATCAAATACCGTAGTAATTAAATGTACTGGCGAAGCAACAGATAATAATGATATTATTCAAGAGGGGATGATTATTAAGTGGTATGCATCAGCTTTATAAGGGGAATATGGATATAAATATGTCAAGAAGAATTTATAAAAGAATTGAAGAATACAAAAGAAAGTGGAGTGAATATGAGTGAAATAGATTATGATTGTTTAAACCATTGTGTTAAATGTCATAAGAACCTTGTTAAGTCGCATTTCTACGACAATAAATGGCATAAGGGATTGAGTAGTGAATATGATACTACTGAATTTTTCCTTAATGACTCTACAAGAATGAGAGTAGCAATCTGTAAATCTTGTAAGGCAAATTTATCTGATAAAGATTATCCAGCCATTATGATTTCTGTAAAGAAAGGTTGGGAAAAGGAAATGCAGGTTGTAAAGTGGGATATAGATAAGAAATTTAGCCATATGAAAAAGTATAATAAACTCCAGATAGTAGCAAAATCCGAAAATCTATCTGATATAGAATTGGATAAGAAAATTGATAAGAAGGTTATTTTAGATGAGGGAAAATATGAATAAGTTTATCCAAAGGTGTTTTATGTTTATTAATTCTTTCAATAACTGTATGGCATATAATACAAAGACAGATAAGATTTTCCATTCTGTTATCTTTATCATTTTCGTTGATATGGTGTATTCTAACTTTATCGCTATATCCACATATTTGACAAGAATGTTTATCTCTTTCTATAACTTTTTCATAAAGACCATCAAATCGGATTTTGTGATTTCTTATATTGGCTTTTTGTCTATAAATATCTATTTTATTATTTCTACAATTTCTGGCATATTGATTAACTTTATCGGCACATTCTCGGCAAAACCATTTTATAGCAAGTGGTCTGCCACAATTATTAGAACAAAGACCTTTGGCAACAAGTTTATGTCTTTGTTTAAATCTCCAATTATTAAAATATTTTCTATTTCGCATAACAGTATTATATTACCATTAAATATAAAAGTCAAGGAGGAATTACAATGGCAATCGTCGTAAAACCATACACTTTTTCGGCAGGTGCAGTTATAGTTGCGAGTGAACATAACGCAAATCAGGATGCCATTTTCAACGACTACAACGGCAACATTACTAATGCTAACCTATCAGCGTCTGCAGGTATTGTAGATACAAAATTAGCACAGATAACAACCGCAGGTAAAGTATCAGGTGCAGCATTGGCATTATTAGGCAGTAGTCCGTCTGGTGCAGGGACTATTCCTATGGCTAATTCTTTAATGCCGACCTTTCGGAATCTTATTGTAACGCATACTGCAGCACATCCCACCTATCAATTAGACATAAATGCCACTTATCTTTTTATTGAAGATGCTATTCATGCTTCGGTAGATTTAACAGTAGATATAACTGCTTCAGGGGCTAATGGGCTTGATACTGGTGCAGAGGCAAATTCTACTCTATATGCTGTATGGGCAATTTATAATCCTATAACTGATACTATTGCTGGGTTATTATCTGCTTCTTTTACTAACCCAACACTACCAAGTGGATATACTAAGAAGGGACTTATTAGTATGGTTCGTAATGCTGCAAGCGGTAATTTTGAAGAATTTTATCAGTATGGGAATATTTATAAATATTTTAATGGACTCATTGTTTTGGATAATGGAAATTCTACAGAATGGGCTAATGTGGCGTGTGGCGATTATGTAAAAAGTTCCATTGCTTCTATGGTTCACATACATTGGCACGCTTCAACAAGTACAAATGACCAATATGACTTTTATATTAGAACTAACGGTGCAACTGGGGCTGGTTATAGATTGGGTTCCAATGAGGCAGATGTAGCAAAACAAGCAAGTGGTTATTTTGAATTACCATTACTTGGAAATTTAATAGAATATAATTCTACCGATTCAGATGTGAATTTGGATATATATGTTAACGGTGCAACATTAACTATATAAAAATATGAAAGTAAAACTGCATAGATTAGGCAAGACAGACGAATTAAAGACATTTGTGGACAGAATGGAAATAAATGAGCCATTTGATTATGATGCCCCATTCATATTTATTTGTAAAATCAATAGTAAATTAGCATTTGTAAATGTGTTTAGATTAGAGAAAGTTGATGATAAGATAATACCAAGATTTATTCATATATTAGTTGATAAATCCATAAGGCGTTCTAAATTGATTGTAGATTTGGCAAAACAAGCAGAGGATATGCTGAAATTGTTAGGTTATGATGAGTTATTTGCTTATATATTGAAAACCAATACTTTGATGTCAACATTAGCAATAAAATTCGGATATATTGAGGATAGAGAGGATACAAATGCAAAATATTATTTTAAGAAATTAAATAAGGAGAGATAATATGTGTAATACAAGTAAACAAGAAGAAGAAAGTTCGCAACAGTCAACTCAACAAGCAACAATGACATCTAAAGAACAAAAACTATTTAAGAAAGGGTTATCTTTTTATAATACAAATGCTAATGGAGCAGGAATGAGTTTGATAAATAGCATATTAGCAGGTGATACTAATTTGTCAGGTTTCTGGGGCAATATGGGCGAAGGCATATCTGAAAGTATGATAACCGATATGTCCCAAAAGGCAATTAGTGATTTATTGCCCTCATTCCAATCAAGTGGCATATTAGATAGCGGTGTAGCTGCCTCTATTGCTGGAAGGACTGCTGGTGATATACGAAGGTCAGCAGCAGAATTTAATATCAATAATAAGACAAATTTGCTTAATTTAGCATTAAGTGGGCAAGCTACATTGCAAAATGCTAATACATCTCAATATTCAGTATTAGCACAACAGTTAGCAGGGTTAAGAAAACTTCGTTCTACTTCTGCAAGTGAATCAACATCATTATATACACCTTCGCCATTACAAACAGCAGGACAAGTAATAGGAATAGGAGCAAGTTTAGCAACTGGATTTGGTGGATTTGCACAAGGAATGGGTTGGGGAAGCGGAGGGAATGCTGGATATACTGGAATGGGAAGCACTGCATATGGTAACAATAACCCTTATGCACTACAATCAAATAACCCATTCGCTTATGGCACAGGAGCATTTTAATAAAGGAGAAATAATATGCCAGATAATAAATCAGATAAGAAATCATTAGGAGAATATACATTATTAGAGTTGATAAAAATGGCTGGGATAGGTGCTGGGAAAGGCATTAAGAAAGGCGTTATGGATTATTCGCCAATCGCTATTCTTGGCAAAATAATAGGCGGTGCTACTGCTACTAACCCATTCACAACTCCTGTTAAAGATGTAGGGCGAAACATATTGTCTGGAATGGCTATGGAAGAAGGCGAAAAAGCATTAAGAAAAGTTACAAGAACCAATCTTGATAAAAAAGCTCAAGAAGACCCCGTAGGATTAGCAGAAACTATAGGGAATATACAACAGACAGATAAACAGATAAATATACAAGCTATCCAAGATTTGATAGGTTCAGATTCAGCAACATCTTCAGCAAATCCTTCTACAGCAGTAGCAGAACCTGCAGGTAATATGTCCGCAGGAACTGAATCTGCTGGTGCAAGTTCTGCTGATGCAGGTTCTACTGCAACTGCTGGTAAGAAAGGTTATGGCTGGCCTATAGCATTAATGATGATGGGTAAAGGATTGCAGGGGGGGAATCCTATGGATGTATTGGCAGGGTTGATGGAGAATGAAAGACTAAGTAAAACACAAGGATTTGAAATGGAAAAATTAGGTAAAACACAAAAGTTTGATATGGAATATTTAGCAACAGAATATGGTTATAAATTGAGAAATGAACTGTTAAAACCTGATACTAAAGGAAATGAAGCAATAGCAACACAAAATTTATTCCAACAAGATTTAGTAGGTATGATAGACGCATTTGAAAAGATACCAATGAAGGGGAATAAGGTTGCTGGAGCAGCAGGAGCTATTGGAGCTGTAGCTGGTATGGGTAGAGAAGCAAGAGCCAAATATCAAACACTTGCAAGAAGTTTTAGTTATTCCTATGGTGCTTTAGTTTGGGGACAGCAAGGTAGAGCATTAGATGCGAGAGAAAATAAGTTATTAGATGAAATTACCAATTTGAAAACTACTCAAACAAAAGGTGAAGTTTTAGGTAAAGTTCAAGCATTGATAGATGCTTCTAATACAAGAGCAAGACAACAAGGATTACCAGAATTACCTGATGCAAGGACATTAATGAGTCAAATTAAGCAAAATAAATCTCAAATAACATCTACTGCACCACAAGTTACGGGTTTTAAGATAAAAGAATAGGAGAATAAATATGCCTACTTATGAAGTTAAATTATCGGACGGCAGAACAGCAGAAATGACTACTGATAAAGAAGTAACATCTAATGAACAAATGCAAGAATTAGTAAATCAACAAATGGGAGTTTCTACAAAAACAGAAGCAACTCCTGACCAATATCTGTCCAGTGGTGAAAGATTTAAAGAACAATTTATGAATCCTAAAGCATTTGAGAGTAGGAGAGAAAGTCAAAGAGCTGAAAGAGGATTAGCATCTAAGACTCCACTTGAACCAACAGGATTTAATCTGGCTAATGCTTTAGATTTGCCTATGGATATAGCAGAGTCATTAAGACCTATTTTTGTATCTGGTGGTGCTGCAGTAGGTGGGACATTAGCAGGGGCAGCAACATTGCCAACAGGGCCAGGAGCATTAGCAGGTGTAGTAGCTGGTGGAGCAGCAGGTGGTATGGCTGGAGAAGCAGCATTTGAAGGTATAGGGAAAATGTTAGGATATGAGCAAGGAGCTATTGTAGAACAATTAGGTAGAATAGCTAAAGAGGGTGCATATGGAGCAGCACAAGAAGTTGGTGGTGTATTTATAGGAAGGGCTATTAATGCAACTAAATGGGGTATGTTAAAAGCTGCTGATAAGCTAATACAAAAGAGGGGTATGGAAGGATTTGTTCAAGGATTTGGCTCTATAGCAACTCATGTAGATAAAGCAAAAATAAGTTTTGCATTAGATGCAGTTAAAAGAGGTGATACAAGAGTAATGCAGAAAATATTTGCAGATAGAGAATTTGCTAATAAATTTGCTAAACAATTATTTTTAGGTTCAACAGAAGGGACAGGTAATATAGCAAAACAGATATATACATTATCCCATAGGAAAGATGCTAAAGACGCTGTAAAAGCATTATATCAAAACTTCTTAGGTATTGATGAAACTGATTTTGAAACTATATTTAGAATGGGCAATTCTGTAAATAAATATGGCGATAAGCAGATATTATCTAAACTTGCCAATAAAATAGATAAAGGTATGACAGGCATTTTGGATAAAGCTGGTAAAGATTTAGAATTTGCAAGAGGTGCTTTGGCTAAATCTGCAAAAAATGTAGATGTTGGAGATTTGCTTACTAATGTAAATTCCTCTTTAGCTACCCGATTGAAAAGTATAGGATTTTTGAATGAAGAAGGCGTAGGTCTTTATTCAATTAATCCTAAATTTGCACTTACACCAACAGGTAAAACACAAGCAAATATATATGGACAATTAGTAGCAAAACTTTTTTCCACTGAAGGTGATGATGCTTTAATAAAAGCAGCACAAAGTGGTAATAGAGAAGCAATACAGAAACTTATTTTAAAATCTACCGAGAGAGGTAAACAAATACCATTATTTAATGTCAAAAATCCTCTAAAGTTTGGAGAATTTATAGACAGATTAAAATCTATTGAAGTTCAAATATCAGGCAATGAATTCAAATCTTTAGGTAATATGTCTCGGGATTTGACTGGATATTTACAAGGTTTAAGACAAATACCTATCGCAGTTGAAGGGAATATGGGTGGTAGCAAAGTTAAAACACTTACTGATGCTTTTAGCGAATTAGCAGATGGTGCTTCATTGCTTAGGCAGGGTAAAAGGATGAAAAGCCCAACACAGATAGAGATAGCATTAAAGAGATTAACCAATACACAACCTGGCACAGTAGCATTTGAACAAACTCAGACACTAAATAAGTTCTTACAATCTAATTTAGATATTGATATTCTTAATGAATTAAGAGGTTTCAAAGCGAAACAATGGCTAAATAAGGTTAATTCCCCATTAGGATTTCCTAAAACCGAAGCTCAAGTAGTAAACCTTATGAAAGACGCATTTTCCGAAGGTAATAATAGCACACTTGTAGATACTTTAATCAATCGGGTTGACCCATTTTTGCCCAAGAATTTAAGGATAGGAGAGTTATCGAAAGTTCATACAACTGCCGAAGCATTACATAGAGATGCTGCTTCTATAATGAGAGGTAAATTCTTATATAATTCTTTACTGCAACCTTTAACAGGTGGCACAGGATTATTAGGCGGGTTATTAGGCGGCCCAGCTGGTGCAACAGCAGGTGTAGTAGGAGGTATGGCATTACAACAGCCAGGAATACTAAGAATGTTGATTAAGGCTTCAGCTAATTTAAGTAATAGAGAAGCTATGGAGATAGTAGCTAAAGGGATAACTCCAGCGACAGCCAGGATATTGCAGAAATCTCCTGCAGCTCTAAGAACATTGGCAGATTTGATAAGACAAAATCAATAATTGATTAGTATTTTCTTTCACAGTATATAGAGAAGATTACAACTATTGAACATATTATCCAAAGTGTGGCTACCATATTATATCCCTTTCTGTTATTTTATTACTTCCAACACAAACAATCCAGACTTCGGACATTTATGAACCCTATATTCCTTTAATAATTGCTTATAGTATTTCATTCTCAACTTATATAACTTATCCTTAGACATCTTATCCAATTTCCCATGCTTTTTGGCTATATAGTTATCAATAACACCAATAACAAAATCTATTGCCTTTTTATCAGCCTTATTATTTAATCCCATAGAGTTTAACTTTTCCACCTGATTTAGTAATACTCTTATTTTCTAATAATGACTTCAATATCCTATAAACCTTTGCTCTTGATAACTTTGATTTGGCAATAATCTCTGCAATACTTATCTGATGCTTTTCGGCTACAAACATTGCCAATATCTCTGCATTTTCAGTTTCGTAAATATCAACAGGAAAGAAATATAAAGGGTCAGGTTGGGCTAATCTTATCCTCAAGTCAGATATGATATTACCAGACCTCTGGGTATCGCATTTGAGTATTCTGTCCAATGGTGCCTTCTCTTTCCTAACCTTTTCTAATCTCAATACACTATCAACACTTCCCAATAGAAATTGGCTTCCATAAGTATCAGTATCGCTTTCTTCAAACATAAACCCGTCCTTATCCCTTGTTTCCTTTCTGGTATGATGAACCATTACTACTGCCGAATCAAATTCGGCTGCTATCCTATCAACCTCGCCCAAGAACTCATTTACAATATCATCTTTGGTTAGCGACCCATAGAACGCTTTATATACACTATCAATAAATATCACTTTTGGCGGATTGGCTTTATACATTGCCACTATTTCAGCAATATACTTCCTGCCAGAATTAGTATTAAACTTGAAATTACCGCCTTTGGTGCAGATAAGGATTAGGTTAGCAGGGATAGTTTTGATATGATTAGATGTGCGGATAAACCTATCTTTCAAATCCTCATCTTTCATTTCTGTTGCTATATACATAACCTTTACAGGATTAGGAATATCTAAGCTATCCAGAAATGCAGTTCCAGAACTCAAACTACAAGCCATTTGAACTGCTAAAACTGTCTTTGACATCTTTGGAGGAGCTACTAACAATATGCTATCATTCTCGTATAGCAACCCCTCTATTATTGCTTCCTGTTTCCTGTCCGATAGTTGAAAGATTTCTTTTCCCTGATAAAGACGATATTGGGGCATATTCCTATTTCTTCCCGCTTATTTTGCGATTTAAGACACTTTATTGCTTTATGCCTACCAAACCATTCATTTATTCTCTTTCCCTAACATTTCTTCTTTCCGTAATTGTTTACATCTATAACATTGCCATAAAATAGTTGTAACTCCAAATGACAATTTTAGCAAAGCATCTTGGCTTAAACCTGTTACATTATTTATTGATGAAGGTGGTGGTGCATAAGTTTCTTTTATTCTTACCCAATCGTGTTTATGAAATATCATTTTTTCTCCTTTTTTAATAATCTCCCGATAGCACAATAAGTTTCATAGATATAACTTGCCATTTCCTCTCTTGAGTTACAAAACACCATACAGACATCGTGCTTAATCCATAATGTAAATAGTCGCTTAATTATTAATGTTCCCGACATATCCGACATCTTAATCCCTTTTGATACCTTTAGCATTGACCCTTCAATTACTATTACCAATCTGATATTATTCTCTTTAGCCCTTATAATCTCTTTCTTAAACCGCTTATAACCATTACCAAGCGTCCCGTACAAATCATTGATACTCTTCCTTTCAAATATCAATGGTGGGCGGTATCCATTTTGAAATTCCGCCTGATAATCCCCGACAATCAGCTTTTCTCTTTTAACTCCTGTTATAAATTCAAATGGGAAGTCCAAGAAAGATTGCTCCCTTGTGTCAATTAAGATTATCATTAGATTATTTATCAACTAACAACTTAATAACAACATGAGGTGGCGTGCCTAATGTAGAAATACCACATCTTTCAATCTTTCCTTTTCTAATATAATCTGCTGCCAAACTGTGCAATTCATCAACAGTAATATATCTATTGTCCCAAAAACACATATGGATTTCAGCATTGACTACTATTGTCATACGACCAGTATCAGATACCCCAAAACCTCCTGTAATTTCTAATTTAGGTTTATGTTCTTCTACTTTAATCTTTTCTTTTTTGACCATTATTATCTCCTTTTACCCTTTAGAATTTTCTTACAAATCAAACAATAAAAGTTTCTATTCTTTTTTACAAATGTTCTATATGTTTTGCAGTGTTTACACCAAATGGGACATATCCAACTTGGCATTATTATCTCCTTTCATTTTTACTCTCTTTCTCATCCCCCTGCACCCCTCCCCCATTCCCCCGTCAAGGTTTTAGAAGAGGGGTTGTCTTATGCAGGGATATTTAGAATGGAACTGAATTATCCTTACCTTTAGGTTTCCCTTTTGATTTGAATTCCTTAACCACCTTTAACATCTGTCTTGCTACTCTTGACTCTTCGGCTATTGGATTACCCTCTCTATCTTTATCAGGTGTCCAAACCCAAGCCCTTATATTCATTGTCTTATCTGTTAATGTCGGTAGGAACTCGTCCAATTCAGCATCAGATTTGGCTGTAATCTCAATACCAGCAGTAAAAAGGTCATTCATCAACCTTTTAGTCCCTTCAGTATCGGGATTATAGACCAATTTTAAGAACCGATTTGTAGCCTTATCGCCATCAATTATCTCGGCAACTTGTAGATTGATAGTCCTGAAATCATATTCATTACTTGTCTTATCAGATATGCCAGTCATTCTGCCAGCCCTGTCAATTCTGCAAATATACTTGCCAGTAATCGCTTCAAAGCCACCATCTTCTACAACTTCTGGTTTAAATCCTGCATCAACTAAACTCTTTAGAATATCTTCCATTTTGCTAACCCCCTTTTTTTGTTATGCTACATTGCTATCAATACTTCTGTTACTATTCTTACTGCTAATCATTAAACTATTATTTGCACCTCCTTTCTATTTATTTTCTCCAAAGTATAATCCTTGCCAAAATCGGTAAAAGAAATGGCAATTTTCTACATAACTTTTCAATGTTAAATGGAAACTTTATTACTTTAACATCTTTGGTATCCCAAGTATTAAGATTTTGAATTTCAGACCAAGAGAACATTTCCTTATTTGAAGAAACTTCGGAATTTATTCCAATTTGTTTTATCATCATTTTCCCATTTCCAATTATCTTCTACTATGCCACCTCTACTCTTAGCCTCTCTTGTCTGGGTAGGTTTAGTATAAACTGTCCTTATCAACTTATCCCCGACCAAATGGGCTTCAATATGCAGAATACAATCAGCCCAAGCCAACATATCATTACCTATACTTGACCATAGACTTATAGTATTCTTATCATATTTCCTAACCCCTTCTTCAACTCTTTTAGTAGATAGATGTCCGACAAATGCAATAGCACAATCAAATTGCTCTATCTTGTTAAAGAAGTTCATAATCAACTCTCTTGTCTTAGACCAACCTGCCCCGTTAGGAATATCCCCAATACCGTTAATCTGGTCTGCAATATTCTTATAGAAATCTTTCCCTCTGGCTACAATCTCTTCCTCTGCCAAATCCACAAGCCTATCAATAGTATCAATCACTATCATTGTATATGGGAAACTGCCCTTAGTTTGGGCTTCTTTCAGCGAGGCGTAAGCATCTCTTAAATCATTCCAAGTTCTGATAGGTATCTTAAATACCTCGAGAAAATTCAATCCTGCCTCTGTTTCCAGAAACAATGCTTTATCTTCCTGTGCAAGAAATGCCGATTTGCCTATCCCTGATTGACCTATTATCCCGATTTTTTGGACAGAAAACCTTAAATCTGGTTTGGTTTTCTCTATTGGTAACTGCATAATTCCCCCTTTTTTGTGTATCTAATTACATTTCTAAAACAATAATTCTCTTATTGAACTGACTATCTTTTCTATGCGTCCTATTTGCATTTCAACTCTTTCGGAAGTTGTATTTAAAACTTCTGCAAGAGTTGGTATAGGTTCTTTACTTGATGGTTTACCTTCAACCTCTTGGGGATATGGTGATATATCACAATATAAACTTTCTAACTTATTAACTGCTACTGCTAATCTTGTTAATGAAGTATTTATTTTAATATGTTTTTGTTCTCTTACTGCTTGATTATCTATACTTGGCATTTTTCTATACTCCTTTTTTTATATCTCACTATGAAACTTTGACCAATCTGACTTTACCTCTGTTGCAAATATCCCGAATTTCTTTTGAAATTCTGTTGAAACGGCTTCTATATCCTCACCCCCTTTCTCTTCTATCTTATCAGCTATATTACAATACCTATAATATCCTAATAGCGACTTATATAACTGCCATAGTTCAGGATTGATAAGTATTCTCTTATACTGATAATCACCTGTTAATTTATCCAATCTCAATATAGCAATATGAGTAATCTCAGGCAACTTGGATAAGTAATGATATGCTGATAACTGTAGCCAATATGATAAGCTAATCCTATTAGCACATTTGACATCAATTATAGTATCAGCAGTCCGCATATCCCTTGTCCCTGCTATCATCAACTCATCATCATAACAAGTGATTTGAGTATCAATTATAATCGGCTTTTCTTCTTTAAGCCAATTCTGAAATCCACTAACGCAATTCCTAACAGCAGGGTGGTCTTTATCAGTTATATGCCATCTCTCATTGTTGACAATAGCAGTAGTTATTTTATCTACTCTTGTCCCTATTGATTTGGCAATCTTAGTTTCATCTTGATATGCCTTCTTACCCTTATCCAATGCCCATTTGACAAGGTATTTCGGCATAAAGAAATCTAATACTTCAGTTATCCTGTCATATCTATTGCCATTGATAGTATAATGGTCAGTATATATTTTAGTATCCATTATTTCTCTTTAGTTATCTTATACTTACTTGGAATAGTAGTATCTTTATTTGCACCTTTAGTTTCTATAACTTCTTCTACTGGCTGATAGAACTTTATCTTCTCTATTGCTTCTGATTGAAACCTCTTTTCCGCCTCTGTCATCATCTCTTTAACTTTCATCTTATATTCCAGATACTCATTCTGGTTCATCTTGATACCAGGTTGTGTCAGCATACCCGACTGCTTATAAATCTCTATCCAACCATTAACATTATCCTTTGTAATCCCATTATGATTTAGCCATACATCAAAATGGGCATAGGGTTGAGAGCCGACTTGATAAACCTTATCGCAAAAGATACTATCGGTATATGCCTGATATTGATAATTCAATTTGGACTCATCTATCTGTGAAGGGTCGGGTATGAAATATGGGCGTTTCATTTTCTTGAATAATTCTGTTTTGAATAATGTGAACCCAAACGAAATTAAATCCACTGGCTTAATCCCTTTCCTATCGGCCATAGGCACTTCATACATATCAAATCCCGTAACATTCTTACAATGCTCAATCAGTTTCCTTTTCTCATCTAATCTTCTCATAGCACATAGATGATATGGAAACCTACTTGTCAGCATACATCCGCCTATCATATCTACATTGGCTTCTAATAACTTGACTAAATCTAATAGTGTATAGTTATATACATCATCATCTATCATTAGTAAATGGGTAGCCCCACTATCTACAGCAGCAGCCGCTAAATTCTCTTGGGCTATAATAACAGGTTTGCGATATTGGCTAAAATCACAAGCAACCTCAAATTCGGCAGCCCTAATCACATCTGTCCAAAAATTATTCCAACTTGTAAAATTATCGTGGGTATGACCTAAAAGTGGCATACCGATAAGCAATTTAATCTTGTTACTCATTTGCTTCTCCTTTGTTTAGGGTTAATAATCAAACTCTAATATATCCTGCTTTATCGCTTTCTATCCAACTCTCAAATCTTTCATAATAAGGCATACCTATAACATTCATTAATCTAATATCAGTATCTTTACACCAATGACAACTTCCCATAGACTTGAAATAGTCATCACAGCCATTCCCGATAATCTTAACATTCAGCCCATTATCAACTATATCCAATCTAATCTGTTCTAATGCTCGTTGAGTAATGAATGTAGCAATGCTGTATATTATCGGGATAAGTCCTGTTTTAGCCATCCCCGCTGCTATTGATACCGTTGCCTGTTCCATAATGCCCATATTGATTATTCTATCGGGATATAATTCTTTCAACTTATCAATCTTTGCAAATCCGCAATCTAAGATAAGCAAATAGTATCTCTTATCAGCAAAGTATGGGACTAATGATTCTATTATGTTATCTCGGGTTATCATAATTGGTATTCCCATCTTATTTTGTCTGCTGTTGTTTGGTCTTTATTTCTCTTTCTTGATAGAGTCCAACTTTGACCTTTTGTTTTACATCCAATAACCCAATTACTTGCTTTATAAATTGTTCCACTATGAACTTCTATATCTTGATAAGATATAAGTTTTTTTATCTCTGGAAATCTCTTTTTAATCAATTTTGTCATTATTGAAATCATCCGTGATGCTGTATTCTTTGGACAATTCTTACTTATCGCCATTCTCCGTAATTCCAAAATTCCTTTTCTATTCAATGCTCTCGCTATCGGTGATGACCATATTCCAATAGCAAGACATTTATTATTAAAATAAGCACCATAACAAACATATTTTCCTGTTCTTGTTACATTAGACCAATCTATTATTGGAAGACGAGAATGCCAATTTTTGTTCATTCTACAAGCATTTTGAACTTTAATTTCTCTTATAATCATTTGGAGCGGAGAGGTCGGAATTGAACCGCCATTGTCAAGTTGGAATAAATCTTGCTGTTTTACTATTAAACTATCTCCGCAATTATCTCTGGTTATCATTTTAATAAATCCTCTTTTGTAGGAACACGATAATGCCATTCGGGTTTCCCTTGCATACACTTAATTCCTTTGCCTTTTATGGTATTGGCAATTAAAATCTTTTGCCATATTTTTGATTTTGTTCTTAAACCCTTTTTGATTGCTCTATGATTATGTCCATCAATAACGATGGGCAAAAATCCAAATCTATCAAATCTCTGATATAAGTTTTGGTATAGTATATTATCAATCCAATCCATTGCCTGTAATCCATTAGCATCTACAATAATGGTCAGATTATCTAATCTATGATGATATGAGAATGATAATGCTTCCCACATTGACCCTTCCTGCCATTCACCGTCCCCTGTTATGCAATAGATATGACCTTTCTTCCCTTGCAACTTATTTCCAAATGCCATACCAACAGCAATAGGTAACCCATGTCCTAAACTTCCATAGCCAGTTAAGCACCCATCTAACTCAAACTTTTCCCATTGGCTCTTTGGGATAATCCCTAAATCTGACCAGATGGCATATAATCCGTATGCACCATGACCTTTAGATAGGATAACAGTATCATATTGCTTATTGATAATGTCATAATATAATACTGTTAATATATCTAAACAGCTTAATGAAGGGGCTATGTGTCCTTTAGAATTAGCCATAGCTACTCTTAATATATCCTTTCTTAATCTATTGGCTATAATTTCAGTTTTATTCATTTTCTATTAAATTTTATTATAACTTTTGGAGTAAAAACTCTCTTACAATTTGTGCAAGTTACCAATGCAACCTTTTCAAGCGGGGCAGGTAATCTTTTACCACAACAGGGAAAAACCATATTTACCCAATCAGGTATATTTTCTTTTAATGCTTCAAATCCATATTCTTCATAAAAATTCATTTCAGTCATAATATTCCCCATTTTCTATTTGTTGATATGCTCTATTGCAAGAATGTCCATCATTTTTATAAGCATCAACTTTACCACAATAAGGACATTGTTGAATTACAGAATTTAATTCTTTTAATTCATTCTTATATTCATAATGTTTTGTTAAATACTTAACTATATCATCAATAACATCTTTTTCTAATTGACCCGATTCTACCTGATAATCAATTAAACCATTAATTTCATCTTTAAGTCGTTTATTCATTCTCTCTATCTCCGCCCTCTTCTCTTGTCAATGCTTTATACTCAATTCCTATTGCCTTATAAAACTTATCATATGTATCTTCTGACAAATGTTTAATCTTCTCCTCAACCCTTACCGATTTATCAAGTAAATTCTTTGCTTCTATTCTTGCCTTATTAGTATTCCTTATCATAATAGCCCTTCTACCAACTTCTGATAATGGAATACTGCCTTCTGCTGCATTTCTTACACTATGCTCTAAATCCCAAATGGTTAAATTAGTCTGGGCTAACCTTACTATGCCTAATAGAAAATCAAAGTTAATGCCTATCTTATTACACCAATTTTTCATTTCAGATAATTCTTTAGAAGCACCTGGCAATCTGCATAAATCCTTTTTTGATACTACACATAGTTTATCGGCAAATTCGCCAAATGAATAAGTGAAGGGTTTTCTCATTTTATTTCCTTTATGTTTAATATTTCTCTCAATTGTTTCTCAAAAGTCTTGTGCATTTTTTTATCACCTTTATTATTTTCCCACCGATAGATAGTTTTTATAGTAACACCAACTTTGACAGCAAGTTCTTCAACTGATAAATTAAGTTTTTTCCTTGCCAGAGTGATTTGGTTTCCCTTCATTTTATTTACTCCTTACAAACTTAATATATCATAGATATTGACAAATGTCAAGACAAATAACATTATTAACGGAGAATATTATTTTATTGATACTGAACAATGCCCTTTTACCTGCCACCTATCAAATTTATTTTTTATATCGCAATAGCTGCATAGCCCGAAATTATCACATTTGCCATAATCATCAGGCACTTTAACATTCTTATCCAATATATTCCCATAACTATTAACATTATTATACAAGTCATAATGGCATTTATAGAGATTGCCGTTGGGAGAAATCAGCATCTCCGATGGGCGACACTCACAATTCTTCCTTACCCCATCAACCGCTTCAGGATACTTATAATTCCCATACAATTTCCCATTATAAACCCCAAGAAAATCCTTAAATCTAAAGTCTAATCCGAAATCCTGTTCCGCTATCTGTCTGGCATATACTACATCATTGATACAATTAGGATAAAGCACAGCCCAAATCCCAATCTCATAACCTCTCTTATTCATTGCCCTTGCCTTCCTTAACAATGGGAATAGCGGAGTAATCCCCGAATGATAACTAAACCTTATAGAAGCATAGGGGGCATTACGCTTGAACTTCTTTGCCGATATATTAGCCATAAACTCATACTTATCAAACTGCCCATTACTGAGCAAATCCATTGGCTTATCAATCCCATTAACTATCTTATAGAAATCCTTATGAATAGTTGGCTCTCCGCCACCAAAGGTTAGTGGAATATCATTAGTATCAAGTCTGCTTAATCCTCTAATCCAATCTGCTACTGATAAAGATTTATAATGTGCAACTTTTCCATAAGTCTTATTTATACAATAATGACAATTAAGTTGGCAATCAAAGGTTAGATAGACTTCTATGTAATTATAATGAGAAGGAATAGTTATCTTATTCATTTTATCTCCTGTTTTAGTTCAATATCACTTTCTACTTCGTTGCCCCAGACATCCCAACCTTCTAAATCACTTCCAAACATATCTTTTCTTTCACGAGCAAAGAGTTCTAGACGAGGTAAATTTCCACAATAATCAAGTATGAGTTTTCGCATAGCAAAAGGTTTTCTACTGTGTTCTGTAGGTTTTTCAGTAATTAAAGTTTTTATCCCAAATCCTTTTGGTTTAATCCACTTATCAGGTATTTGTCCATAAAGGCAAAATTCCGTAGAAAACATAAAACTATAAGGCGTTATTCCATAAGTTTTATCCCAAGTTAAACAACAATGATATTTGAAACCCCAAGATTTCATTACCTCAAAAGCATAAGGTAAATACTTGTGAGTAGCCCATAAAAACAAATGACATCCATTTTTGTTGACTATATTCCTAATTGGTAAATTTTTTATATCTTCTACATCCATAAATTCATATTTTGAGTGTTGATTAGGTCTTGTTAATTTCCTTCCTAAAAAATGTATCTTCCAAGGAGGGTCTGCATAGATTATCTGATATTTTTTCATTATTCTTGATTTTCCTTTCTTGCTTTCTCTAAACAAGTTTCACAAGGATTTATATACAGAGAATTACCCTGTTCGTTAACTTCCAATTTATCTCCACAAACATTACAGAACAAATCTTTTGTTATTTCTATGGTTATAAAATTTTTCATCGTTACTCCTTTTGGTTATAGGTTATATTCCTTTCTTATTTTTAATGCGTCATTACATACGCAATTATAAATACCCCAATCACTCCTAAAATACAAGCAATACAAATTAAAATATGGGTATCAGTCATTTGCTACTTCCTTGTCAACTCTCCTAATTAACCTTTTAGCTTGTTTAAGACCTTCAATAAACCCCTTGCATTTCTCTGGAGTTTCTTTTACATGGAGATTTATAGCAAAAGATTTATGTTCCTCACACCACTTTATTTCTGCATTTATTGCTCTAATATATTGGTTCATTTCACCCCCCTTATAAGTTTTACTATCTTGTCTAACAACTTATCCCACTCAGGCAAAGGTATCAAAACTGTGCAGTATCCATTGGCTCGTTTTGCGATGTAGGGTTTCATAAGTTTGTTTATTTCTTTCAGTGCTTTTAGGTAACGTATCAATCTCAACCTTATTTTAGGTCTATTATCTTCTGCTCTCATTGGTCAATCCCCCCTGACCCTATTCTTTTTTTAAATCTCTTACATTCTTTTGCATCATACTCAAAATTATATCCCAATGTGCAATAAAAATTACAATCTCTATCTGTGTTAGTTTCTTCGGCATACTTACATTGGGTGCAATAAACTAATATTTGCAATCCTTGTCTTAAATTATGCTTTTTCTGAATTTCTACCATATTTTCTTCTTCAAGGTGTATGAAAATACTCCTATCCCCAACAACACTTCTTTGCTGGACATAATCTATTAAACTATCCCATAACTCTTGTTTACCTTTCTGTTTCTCTTCCTTCATTCTCTTTATAAAGTCTTTTAGTTTCATTCTGTATCTCCTTTTTTTCTAAATCTATCTTTTAATATTCTAATAGGGCATTTAACACACTTGATGGGATTGCCTTTTTTGGGTGATATATAGTCGCAACAATCAAGACAAACTTCATCAAGGACTTTAAAATCTACTCTATATTCAAACTTTGGCATTTTGACTCCTTTCTTGACTTTCAATAACTACACAACCATTACCATAAAGACCTTTATTTCTTTCCGCTTCTTCTCTGGTGTCGCATACTTCACAACACATTGAATTATCTCGGTCAGAATAATATCTACTATCCATAATTAAAAATTTCTTTTTCATAAAAATTGTATATGTTCAGGTGGATTATCTATCCATAATTGATACTGTTCTTTAGACCCGCACAATTCTATTAGTGTTTCCTTAACATTCCCTTTATACGCTTTAGTAAATCTATCCATAAATTGATTTCCTGAACAATGACGACATTGCCCAAAACAAAGTTCTTTCAATGGCATATTTCTAATCTTCTCTATTATATTCCAATACTTTTCACTATTGATAATATCATATAATCTCTCTTTAGTTATATCCCCATAGCAGTATTCTTCATTATTGAATAGATACCCACAGGGATAGCATTTCCCATTGCCAGAAATCTGGAATAGGAAAGGCAAATCAATACAATTATCATAATCCCATTTATTATACAAAGTAATATTCTGGCTATCCTCTAACGCTTTCCATTTAATCTTAATTTTGGTCTTGTCATTACTTAATCTTTCAGCTTCTTTAAGCAAACTTTCAACCGATTTATATTGTTCCATATCAAAGTGCATTGGCATACCTTTACCTGCATCACTAAACTGCTTAATCTGTGCATAATCCACACCTAACTCCACAGCCCATCTGGCAAATGGGATTATGTCAAAGAAATTATCAGGAATTAAAACCATTTGCAATCCTATAGTGGCTTTCTTACTATGTTCTACAGCATACTTAATCAATTTCTCTAATCTATAGAAATCTTTTAGGGTAGTCTTGCCATGTATAACAGGATAATTCTCTCTTATTCCCGATACATTAAATCTTACCCAACTGCAATTATTGGTTAATATATCTATCTTGCTATTGTCTAATAGCAATCCATTAGTAGCTACAGCAGAGGCAATACCATTCTCTGATAATGCTGATACAAATGGATATAACCCTTTATTCAAGGTCGGCTCACCATCGCCAACAATAGCAATAGACTTAATGCCCAATTTCCTGCAATCTTCTGCTATATTTAATAGTGAATTAGTAGGTATATAATCTGCTGATTTATTCTGGAAAATTCCATAGCAAAATTTACAGAAAATTTGGCAACCTTTATGTATTCCCATATCAATAGAAACTGGACTAATCCTTTTGCCATTCATAAAGTCCTCTAACTTGTCAGGATAAAAAAGCATTTTGCAGCCATCAAGTAAATACTTCTGCGGTTTCTCTCTAAGATATTGCATTTATTCCCCTTTCTTTTTCTATTGCCTTCTTAATCTTTTCCCTATCCTTATCAGCCCATACTAATCTCCATTTAGCATATGTCCTATCGCCTAATGCCTGTTCCTCTGCACAATATCCCCAAGTATAATTATCATCCATTTCTGCCTTTTTCTGATGGGCATGCATATGCTCTATAACTATATCTTCACGATAGAATAATAATCCTAACGGTTCTGTTAAATCCCTAAGATAAGTATCAATTTTGAAATGCCTTAATTCAGGATAGATAGCATAAGTAAGTGGCTTGATAGTCTTTGTAGATATTAGAAATGCCGATGGGTGTCTGCATACTACATCACTCTCAAACCATAAGGCATTAGCATGAGCAATTCCATATCCATTCCCTTTCTCTTTAATGGTCTTAATCAATTCTATATCCCAATTATCAGTCCTAAATATATGGTCATCATTTATCAATCCATAATAGTCATAATCAGTATGATAGACCTTTGTAATCATATTAAACATTGGCGTTTGATAATTAGGGTGGGCTATCATAGATACTTCATCAGGAAATAGTTTATGATAAGTAGCCAAATGAGTATCCTCATAATCATAACAGAATATCATTTGGGTATATTTAGACCCTTTAGTTTTCAGAAATGACTCATACATACGCTTACAAATTAATGGTCTATTCTTTGTGCAACACATTATCAATGTCTTATCTATCGGCATTGATAATCCTCTCTTTTATAATACTGCTTGATATTCCTTCTGTATAATCTACTATCACTACCTTACCACCCTTACTTTCTATATATTCCTGTCCAGGCACAGGTTCTTTGACATCAGAAGCCCGAACTAAAATGTCGGGAAATAAGTCTCTATCATAATTCCATATATAATACAAAATATCTGTTGGGTCAGTATTATCCTGAAAAAATATATGGTCTATATACTTAACAGCAACAAGCACTTCTAATCTTTCACCCTTCGACATTATAGGTTTATGCTTATACTTCTCTGTTCCATTATCAGTCAATAATCCTACAACTAATATATCTCCTAATTCTTTTGCTTTCCTTAAATAATTTATATGCCCATAATGCAATATATCAAAAACTCCCGCAGTAAAAATCACAACAGGTTTATTAGTCATTTTTATAATCCTTCCTTTCTAATTTCCTTTACTACACTATTCCAATAATCAAACCTTAAACTTCCAGCAGTCCTAAAATCATAATTTACATTCTTAATTCTCCAATCTATCCCATATAGCAACTCAAGATATTGCTCAACAGGCGTAGGCACTTTGAATTTCCTTCCCAAAAAATCTATCTCTGTAAGATTATCAAACATTTCTTGATAGAAAATATGACATTTGCCGTCAGGTTCAACAGGATGAAAGTAGAATTCTTCACATATATCCCAATTAACCAAATCCACCCTTATCTCATCTTTCTGAACCTTTAACATTCTATTATAGCTATATGGTATAGATAAGTAATGAGTATCGTATCCTATCTTCTCAAATTCGTCTTTTAATATATCCAACTTAGGCAATAGGATATTATGCTTAATCCCCAAGTCAATATCAAAATCAATATCTATAAAGTCCTTTTCTCTAATTGCCCCTAAGCAAGTAGCAAAGCATAGCCAAAACTCTATATTATGCTTATCTAATATATCCTTAACCTCAAATAATATCCTTTTAGCATTGTCTTTATCCATTATATTTGGTCTTGATTGCCAGTTGATATTCATTCTTTTATCTCCGCTTTGGTTATGTTAATACTCCATTTAGATATAACAGTTTTATAGTTTTCTTATTTATTTTAGTGGGTGGCGTATAAGCAGAAGAAGTGCTTGAACAATATATGTTTGTATTTAAATTACAATATCGTATGTATTCTTGTAAGAGATTATCCCACCCAAATATTGTATCACTCATCTATCACCTCGCTTTCTATTAAACAATTTACTGCTTTTTCTTCGTCTTCAGTTCTGATAATTGGTCTTGTAAATTTCTGCCTATATTTCCTTTCATTGACTACCCATTCATTATCTACATCATCCCAATACAACCATCGGTCATTATGAGATACTCTATCAATCAATTTTTTCTTTAATGCTTCTTTTATTCTCACCCCCCACCTCCTTTGTCGGGTTTGATTTCTGGAATATATGGCTCTAAATGGCTTTCACATCTACAAGGTTTTTTAGTGGCGGGGCAGATATGTCCCCATTCGCCTTTTACTAAATCTTTCCGTATTTCTTCATCAGTAAAGGCAATATCACACTCTTCACAAACCCAAATTCTAAAAGGATTTGCTTGTGTATCTCCTACCCCGTGCGGATGTTTATGTTCTGGATATTTCATTTCCATTCTCCCTCCTTACCTTAACAACCTTTGTAGGTTGTCTTTCTGTCTAACCTCTGTAAATCTCTCAAGTTCAGTAATCAATGCTTTCACTTTCTCTGGTGTGGGTTCTTTAAGGTTGTGTTTTTTGCTGTCTGCTCCGATAGAAATAAATATAGGTTTGGTTGTTGATAATTGCGGTGTAAAAATATCTATATCAAAGTCCAAAATCGGCTCAATAGACACCATTACTTTATAGCCGTGAACAACCAAAAGTTGAAGCGGATAAACTCGATTCTTAACAATATCAGTAATTCGGTTCGATTCAATCGTAGTCCCGAAAATTGTTTTATCAGGACACATTTGAATAAAATCAAGAAACCTTTTTGGATTCTTGCTCTGCAATAGATAAGTATTGTCATACTTCCTACAATGCTCTAATATCCTAACAATCCATTCACTCGGTATCTTATCCGCCCAAATATCAAACATTGAGCCGACAAAGATTGTCTTCCCGTGTCCTAACGGCTTAAAAGCCGATTCAATTAACTGTGGCGTGCCTTCGTATAAATGCTTAACCCTTGAATGCGGGACATAGCAGTAAGAACATTTATGTGGACATTCGCCACGGACAGGATTCCAAGTTTTTGTAATCCATCTATACATCTGGCTCATCCTTCCCCCCTTTCTGGTTGGTTATTAGATTTTGGGCAAGTTAATTTTTCTATATTCAATGGGATATTATTGCGATATGAAATTTCACTTTCTCCGTTGGTTAATCTGTCTAACATTTCCTTACATTGTTTATCAGTTTCTGCACCCATACCAAAGATTAAATTCTCTGCCCCCCTGATATTATTATTCCAATCTATAATCGTATAAAGAACTGTTTTCTCGGCATTAAATGGTTTAGTGCATATAGCAAAAATTATATTGGAAGCCCTAATGGTATATCTTTGTTTTTCTTCCTTAAATTTAATTTTAGAACCTATGGGCAATTTATAATTTTCGTAATAAGTATCTAATATTTTAATCATTTCATCTCATCTCCTAAAACAGGCGACCTGTGCAAGAGAATAATCATTCTTACTCCCACACCCTTTATTGATACAATATTCTATTACACTTCTATTACCTAACTTATCAGTATATATCTTTCTAACCATACTATTCTCTTTACAATGGTTACAGTATCTTAACTTATTCATTAACTTATTCATTTTCTATCTCTTTAACCTCATTGGTTTTGCATATCCTTATTATCATATCAACAATATCCTTATCTGATATTCCTGATACTCTTGCTAATTCTATACCTTCTCTAATAGTAGAGAAAATCTTTGAAAACAACTTCTTATTCTTATCCATTGTTCACTCCCCCTTTCTTTAATACTTCTTTAGCAAACTTGTTCCCATAATCAAACCAATCATCTATGCTCAATCCATCACACCAATCGGCAAAGTCATCAACCATAGCATCTTTAGTGCCGATATACTGCTCACAATGTTTCTCCTGCATAAAATATTCAAAATCTATTTTCATAATTCCCCCTTTCTAAAAAGAACTGATGGTTTCCGATTTCCATTACAAGTTCCCCGACAAAATCGGGTTTGCCGAATTGCTTAACATTCTCAAAATACACTACTCCGACAACAGGGTTGGCTATCTTCCCCGACTTTACGCCTTGCCAAATATCCTTGACTAATTGCACCTTTTGTTTTGGTTGTCTGGCGATAAATTCGTTTATGTCTTTCCTCTTATATCCCACGCTTCCTAAAGTCATACCCCTTTCTAATCTTGTCTTGAATGTATGTGCGACTGCTATTATTCCCAATTCGCTTTCGCCAATCGCTTCGGAGATTATTGCTTTGATAATAATTTCGTCTGTAAAATCCCCACCCCTGCCTCGATAAGAGGAACGAGCGAAGAATATCAAGACAAGGGCGAGGATTAAACAGGCAGGGGAATAGGCAGTTGGTTTACCGCTACGGTGAGCTTTTACGGGTTGGATACCGACATCGCTCTGCTTGTCTGACTGGATTACCATTCGTCTGGCTACCACGCCACTACTCCCCATGCTCGTTATTTTCATATTATTCTTCCCAATCCCCTCTACATACCCACCCCATTACAAAACCAACCAACAAGGCAAATACCGCAATCCCCAACCATACAGCCCAGATATTATTCATTTTTTCCCTCCTTGTTTTTGTAGGGGTGAGAATAAAAATAGATAATCTATACGATTTAATGCCTCAATTCGTGCCATATCCGAACTTGAAGCGTTTAAGACACAAGTTTCAGGTTCTCCTGCAAAGTCAAATTTAGCGTTATATCCTAATTCTCCTTGCTCTATGGTTATTTCTATATTCCTATACATTACTTTTCTCATTTCTCAATCCATTCCTTTATCAGCATATCAATCTTCCCGCTATTGACAATATATCCCAACAATTCTGTTTTGGATTTCTGTCCTGTCAAATAATCTTTTACCTCTTTAGCATAGAAATTAGTTTTCTTTTCAATAGCCAAAGCCAATAGTAATTTATTATATTCTTCAGATGTAATATCCCGTCTGTTATTATAATGATTTCTGGTAGGATGTGAAATATAAGTATCTATTTTTCTGCGTAAAGTGTAGTGCGGAAAGGTTATTCCATTACTTTTTAATCTACTTGAAACTTCATCAATCTTCATCGTTTCCCCCTTTTGCTAATCACTATATCACATACAATATCATTTGTCAAGTGCTTTATTGAATAATTTGTTACAGGTTGCATTATTTAATTTCCTCTATCATATTATATAAGTCAGTATCATTATAATCTGCAAATGCTAATTGCTGCCTAAATATCCAAAATGCTTCCTTTTTATTGGGTGCCTCTGTTTCTGTCTCCAAATCTTCCTGTAAAGAATGGCTTTTAAGACAAACTTTATATAGCATTTTTACCCTCCTTTTTTGCCCTATTTTTAACCCTTCTGATGTGTCTCACGACTTTTAGCATTCATTTGAGACACATCGTTTTTTATACCCCATTTTCCCGTCTCTGCATAGCGATATCTGATGTGTCTCATGTGTCTCACCGAAAAAGGGCATTACATCATGTAAGCATTGAGACACATCAAAATCATACATAAGTCCTTATTTATCATATAGTTACGACACATCATTTCTTAAAAAGATGATGTGTCTACGTATAGAAGATATAAGATATAAATATATACACATGAAAAGACACATTGATACACATGAAATTTTTAGTGTTTTTCATTGGTGTTATTTCTGTCTATTTTTTCAATGAAATGTTTTACCATTTTCAAGCCCTTAATAATACCATTGTGATATTCAGTAGATAATCCCCTATCATCAAGATTTTTGATACTGATAAGATTATCTAACCTATCATCAATATAATCAGCTATATCTTTGACTTTCATAATTCTTCCTCCTCCTCTTCATTCTCATCAGGTTCTAAATCTGCCGTATCTAAAGCGTCATTATAAGCCGTTTCTATTGCGATTGTTAGTGGAATTTCCTTTCCCTGCTCATCTTGCACACTAACAATCTCAATTTCATCTATAAAGCACTTGTTAGTTCCTCTATTGCCATCCATATCAGCACCATCATCGTCATCATGCGACATATATACTATTGCTTCTGCCTTATAGTTCCTATCCTTTATTGCTATATTTAGAATAATATGCTTATTCCAGTTAATTGTCATTCTAACCCCCTTTTTAAGCAATTACAGACACTTTTACTTATTAGTAGTTCCCCTACCCTTCCTGCCTGTCTTATCTCTTTGTAATATCTTCAAAAACTCCCCGATAAAAGTATAATCTGTCTTATTGCCCTTTAACCCTTCAACCTTTAGCAATCCATTCTCACTTGTTGCTATTCTGCCTTCTCTGTCTTTTAGACCTATAATCTTTATAGTATCCTTCATTATTTCTTCTCCTCTCTTTCAGCACATTTTGGAACGCTGTGCGAAAATCTATTTTTCCCAAAAATTTGAATATAAATCTAAAACTAATTCTTCACATTCTTTCCGTTTTTCTTTGTGTCCGTCTGCATAAAACTCTAAAGCATCTTCAATCAAGTATAAATCTTTATCTCTTAACTCCCCCAAAAACTTTTGATTTGCTCTTTTCATCTTCTCATCTCCTTTCGGTTATGGGTTATATTCCTTTGCTACTTCATCAATCCACGCTTCTACTTGCTGTATATCCTTGCCTTTAATTCCGCTTTGTGTTGCTTCATAGATATACTTTGCCTCTATCATAATTCTTTTTAACGCTTCATAAGTTTCTTTATCCATTTCCTTTTCTCCTTTCTTTTTATCCTATTGAGCCATCATCAGGGGGCTTATAGGTTCTTCCATTTATCCGCTAAATCCTTAAATCTGCCTTGATAATTTTCCGCTTGCTCAATAATTGCTTTTTGTAATATCTCAAAATTCTTACCTGATACGCTGAAATTCTTTTGATTACACACTTCTACTATAAGAGATTCCGGTATCCACCTTTCAAGTATTACATAAGCAAGGGCAATGTCCTGCGATAAATCCATTCCACCACCACATAAAACGATAAAATACTCATCTGTGTCGTTGTTATACATTACTGTACAATTCGTTTCTTCGACTACTTGCAAAACCTTATCGTCATCTGGAGTAGTTTCAAGGGGATAGGCATAATTCATCATAGGGCTTGCGGAGTCTTCTGAAATGTCGCATTTCTCGCAATATCCCGAATAAGCAACGCCTTTTTTATGCTTGCATTTTTGCTCAAGCATATTTCTACCAATGTTATCCCAGTTACCATTTCCCAACGCTTCTGACCAATCCACTTTTATACTATACATCTTTTATCCCTCCCTTTTATGCTCCACGCTGGGAGCGGTTATATTCCATAGTGTTTGTTTATCATTTTCTGAATTTTACTCTGTAATGTCAACCTATTGTTTATAATAGGTCTATCATACTCTTCCTTTGTAAATCCTGATTTAATTTGCTTCTCTCTTTCTACTATATCCTCTGTTACGCAATCCCGCATATCAACCAAATCTCTTAAATCAAATTTCATAATCCCCCCCTTTTTTAGTTACTGGTTATTATCTTTTCTCGTATCCGTCAAACCAAACGCCTGCCCTTTTTGTCTTGTCGCTTCTGCAATGTAATTGAGCAATCTCTAAACTTACGCCTCGCATTATAACTTTACGCCTTCCACTCTTCCTAAAGTATCTTATTACGTTATACATTTTTCCTCCCTTTGTTTTATTCATTGAGTATATCAATTGCTTTCAATACAATGTTTTTGTCTTCTATCTTAAAATATATCTTTCTTTCTATTTTATCTGAACCAAAGAGACATATACTTTCTAAAATTCCTTCTCTTATACCTTTATTGAAGTAGTATATAATATAATTATAAATCTTATTCCTTAAAACATCCCCGCCCATGAAGTTTTTAGTGATAGCATCTATTTTTGGAATTATTAAAGTATTATAATTTACTGGAATGTTTTTGCCTATATTATTCCAAGAGAGATTATAGATGCTTTCTTTCACTTCCATTTTCTTTTCCATGAGTATATTATAAACCTTTAAAACAACTTGTCAAACTATCTATTCTCTTAACTTGTCTATCTCTTAACATCATGCACTATTATAGCATGAATAGATAACTTGTCAAGTGATTTTAATAAATATATGATAAATTATTATTAATAATCCTCTAAACCGCATTACCGCAATGCTATAGATTTTCTCCGCAAATAGTGCCCTTTTTATAGCCTTAACGCATAGCGATTTTCAGATATATTTTAGTTATTAATTTATTCATAAAACTATTGACATCCCAATTCAATTATGGTATATGCTTTAGCGAAAGGATTATTAGCAATGGCAATATCTAAACTTGTTGAGCAAAAAGCAATCAACGCATATATTCAAACCAATGGAAATAAAACTCAAACTTATCTTGCCGCGCATCCTTCTGCCGATTGGGAAATTGCCGATGCCCATTGCTCTGAATTTGTGGGAAGGAGTGGGATAGAAGAGAAAGCAATTGCCACAGTTAAAGAAATTGCGAATTTAGACCCTGAATTATCTGCTGAAAAATTCTTGGAAGGTTTCAAATCGGATATGAATGCTAATAAGACAATTTTTTATAAAGGCAAAAGGCATGATGATATTCCAGATAATAATGTCAGAGCAAATACTCGTTTGCAATTATTTGATAGATTATTCCCGACCGATAAACTTACTACTGCAATTCAAAATAATGTTATTAATATAAATTCCGAAAGCATTGACAAAGTTAACAAAGGATTATCAGAATTATTTGATAAGTCATCTGCATTGCTTGATAAATTAAATGGTGCTAAAGAAATCTGATAATCAATTTAATAGTAGCACGAATTTATATAATCGTGTTACTAAATTAATTAATCATCAATCCAATCGTGTTACTAATTTCAATAATCGTGTTACTGCTTTCAATCCCTTTATAATGATTTTATTCAATTGTTTATGTTGTATATAATAGATGTATTACTACTATTGTGTATTATGTTGACTGTGGGGAAAGGTTTGAAGATAAGTATAAAAGCCCCTTTCTCACGATGATATAATTTTTCAGAAAATGCTTTTTTGGCAGATAGGAATATAGATAATGAAAGTTGATTCTGGCGGCAGAAAAAATTTTTAGGAAAATGATTTATGGAAAAAATTATTGAGAAGCCAAAGAGTAGCAAAATTAATCCGATTAAGCGTAAAGAATACCGCAACAATAGGGTTAATAAAGAATTTATGCAGAAGGTATTCAATATCAAAGCCCGCAAATTATTCCACGACTTCCCAATCGGTTGGGGTTGGAACTATTTCCCAAACCATTTTAGACTGCAGTCATCGGAATTTCATCAATTATTAATGATTAAAGCCCAGACTAAAAGGTTTCTTGCGATTGCTGCACCCAGAGGCAGTTCCAAAACAACTATTATCGGGTTTAATTATGTATTGCATAATATTTGTCATAAGTCAAAAAGGTTTATTGTCTATATCTCTAATACCTATAAGCAATCCACATTGCTATTGCATAGTCTAAAGGACGAGATTAAGAATAATGCCAAGTTGAAAGCCGATTATCCTGTTGAGATTACTAAAGATGCTGAAGATATTACTATATTCCGACATCCAGACGGATTTGAAACTATGGTATTGTGCTTAGGTGCTGACCAAATGGGTAATATCAGGGGTAGGAAATTTGGTGCATATCGTCCTGATTTAGTTATCGGTGATGATATAGAAAATGATGAGTTGGTTAGATCGCCAGAGAGAAGGTTGAAATTAACAGAAGATTTTGATAATGCGGTTATACCTGCAGGCGATATTGATACCCAATATATT